>Ga0207648_10004429_pt1 | contig 14410 bp, 7 predicted proteins | sample KBSMisM32_FD_184310 | JGI IMG/M metagenome (GOLD analysis project Ga0207648, IMG submission 184310) | Miscanthus rhizosphere microbial communities from Kellogg Biological Station, Michigan, USA - KBS Miscanthus M3-2 (SPAdes) (version 2) | ecosystem: Host-associated > Plants > Roots > Rhizosphere...
CTCGACGGCCACCAGCACGATCGCCATCACGCGCACCGCCTTCACGGCTTCCGTGGACCTGAGCGCGAGCGGCCTGCCCTCCGGGGTGACGGCCTCGTTCAGTTCCGACCCCACGACCGGCAACAGCAGCGTGGTGACCTTCACGGCCGCGGCCACGGCGGCCACCGGCGGTCCGGTGAACGTGACCATCAGCGGGACCGGGGGCACGCCGGCGCTGACGCGGACGACTACCGTGGCGCTGACCGTGAACCCGTCGTCGAACTTCACGCTGTCGGCCTCGCCACCCTCGGTGAGCGTGGCGCAGGGCTCCACTGCCACTAGCACGATGACCATCACGCGCACCGCCTTCACGGCTTCCGTGGACCTGAGCGCGAGCGGCCTGCCCGTGGGAGTCACGGCCGCCTTCAGTCCCGACCCCACGACCGGCAACAGCAGCGTGGTGACCTTCACGGCCGCGGCCACCGCCACCACCGGCGGTCCGGTGAACGTGACCATCAGCGGGACCGGAGGCACGCCGGCGCTGACGCGGACCACGATCGTCGCCCTCACGGTGACCGGGGGAGGCGGCGGAAACGGCGGGGTGACGGTCACTCCGTCCGTCGGCGGCAACCCGCCCTGGTACAACGAGACCCGGGTCAGCCTGGCCAACACGGGCACGATCACCGCGCTGACCGTCACGATCGTGGTGCAGCGTACAGCCGGCATCAGTCACCAGGGGATGTACGACAACGTGGGCGGGTTCACTTCGACGAACAACAGCAGCGCGAACCTGCCCGCGATCACGTACACGTGGACGCGGACCGGCGGTTCCCTCAGCGCCGGGAGCGGGCGCTTGTTCGTGGCCCAGACGAACGGCAACCAGCCGCATTCGTCCAGTGGTGACACCTGGACGGTGACGTACACGACAGGGGGGCAGACTTTCACCCAGAACGGCACCTACTAGTTCCGAGCGGGAGAGGGGACAGAGGCCCCTCTCCCGCCGTTGGTCTCCCCCGCGAGAAATTTCTGTACTCAGAATGAGTACGACCTCGGACGGGGTTACACGTCGCTCCTGCGACCCCCGTCTCGTCATCAAGGTCGTTTCGTGTGGGCTCATCGCAAGGCGGGGAGGGTCCGACTTCGTCGGCGGCAGTACGCGACCCTCGGCGCGACCGAGCCCCGTACTCAAATCGAGTACAGAAAGAAACTGCGGGAGGACATATCCTGGGCTCCCTGCGAGTGCGATGTCGATCCGAGCATCCGTCGTTCGTCGTACTGGTAGAGGGGAGGTGACGTCATGAACGTCGTGCTCTGGATCCTGCAGGTGTTGCTCGCGCTCGCGTTCCTCGCTCACGGGTGGCTCTTTCTCGCGCCTCCGCCGGAGATCGCTGCGAAAATGAACGAGACCCTGCCGCGCTGGTTCCAGCTCTTCCTCGGCGTGGCGGAAATACTGGCCGGAGTGGGACTCACGCTTCCGGGAATCACGAAGATCAAGCCGTGGCTGGTCGTCTGGGCGGCCGGCGGCATCATGATCGTGATGGTGGCGGCGACGGCCTTCCACGTGATGCGCGGCGAGATCAGCTCGGCGGTGGTGACGCTGGTCCTGCTCGCGATGGCGAGCTTCGTGGCGTACATGCGGCTCCGCGTGCGGCCCATCCCCTCACGCTCCGCCTAGACGCCGGCCCGCCGCTGGCGTCAACGCGCGACGTCACTCGTTCCGGAACGAGTCGTCGGAACGAAGACGTGCTCGCGGCAGGCGAGATCGACAGGCCGCTTGCTCGCCCCTTGGAAATTACTAATCTTTCGTTTGAGACCGCCGACAGCCCGGAGCCTCAGGGTTGCCCTCCGAGACCGCCGCAAGGTCGAAGGAGGAGACATGAGACCGATTCTCGCCGCCCTGGGTGCTATCGCCGCCCTCGCCGCGCCGCTGGCGGGCCACGACACGGCCGGCCGTTGCCGTCCCGCCGAATACGCGTACGTGACCAACTACGGAGACGCCACGCTCTCCGCGTACCGTGTCGATGGGTCGACCGGCGCGCTGACCGAGATCGACGGCTCGCCGTACGCGACCGAGCCGAACCCGAACGACGTCGTCGTGGACCCGACGAATCGCTACGTCTACGTCGTGCACGGGGACGGGACGAAGCTGACGGCCTACCGCATCGGGGCGGGCGGAGCCTTGACCCCGCTGCCCGGCTCTCCCTTCGCGGCCGTGCCGGCCGGCTTCGGGGACTTCACGTCGGCCGCCGTGGATCATTCGGGCCGCTTCCTGTACGCCACCGACGCGCTGAACGAGAAGATCCGTGGATACGCTCTCGACCCCGTGACCGGCGCGCCCGCCCTGATGTCCGGATCCGGCTTCCCCCTCGGCAACAACGGGGACGCGATGACCGTCCATCCCTCGGGCCGGTTCGCGTACGCGGGCGCGTTTCTCGGGGGCGACGGCCTCTCCGGCTACACCGTCAAGGCCTCGACCGGTGCGCTGTCGCGCATCGCCGGCACGCCGCTGTCCGTCGGGGAGCGACCATCCGACAGCGCCGTGGATCGCACCGGCCGGTATCTCCTGGTTGCGAACCTCGGCAGCAACGACGTCTCCCGCTTCTCGGTCGATCGGGCTACCGGTTTCCCGACCTGGCTCGGCAACACGGCCGCGGGCAACGGTCCGACCGCCTTGGCCATCACGCCGTCGACACGCTTCGTCTACGTCACGAACGGCCTCGACGGCACCGTGTCCGCGTACGCGCTGGACCGCTCCTCGGGCGCGCTCGACGCGGTGCCGGGTGGCCCCTTCTTCGCCGGGGCGTTCCCCAACGGCTTGGCCGTCCATCCCAGCAGCCAGTTCCTCTACACCGCCGACCGCGTCTCCGACACCGTCACGGGATTCGCGATCGGCGAGGACGGCGGCCTCACCACGCTGCCCGGCTCGCCCTTCGCCTCGGGCCTGTTCCCGTCCGCGATCGCGATGACCCGCTGAGCGGGAGGCGCGAGCCGCGCCCGTACCCTCTGCCGCCGCCGCTTGCAGTCGCGGGACCCGCGCGCGAGCGGCGGCGGCAGGTCGTCCGGCCCGACACGCACCCTCCGCCGGCGCGGAGTGGGCGCGGTCAGAACCGATAGCCGACGTTCACGGTGAACCGGCCCAGCACGTGCGTGTCGCCCCCGAACAGGACCTGGGCGCGTGCGTCCGGACGCACGAAGACGTGCTCGCCGGAAGCGATGTTGACACCGCCCCCGAAGGTGAGCAGGCCGCTGGTGTGTGTCTTGTGCTGGTCGAACGGCAAGGTGCTGCCCGCCGTCTCCACGAACCCGTAGAGGTTGGCGACCTGCGGGATGAAGCGGGCAATGGCATCGATCACCGGCTCGAGGTTCTCCGCGCCGTGGACGAGGGCGCCGAAGTTGGTCTGCACGCGCTCGCTGTACACGCCGCCGCTGACCGCGAAGTACGGCACCACGGACTCCGAGGTCGGCCGGAAGTTGAGGCGAAGACCCGTGTCGACGCTCCACGCGTTCGAGCTGCGGTCCATGTAGAGCCCGGTCAACTCGAACGTGAGCCGCGGTGACAGGTCGTGGGCGATATCGCCGCCCACGGCGAAGCCGGAGCCTTCGCCCGCGTCACCCAGGCCGAACAGCTGGCGTCCCACCGTCTGGGACGTGCCCGCCGTGAGGCCGCCGACCACGGAGAACGAGGTCGGGTGAGGATTGCGCTCCTCCGCCCAGGCCGTCCCGCTGCACAGCACGGCGACACCCACCGCAACGACTGCGCCCCGCATCGTCTTCACCCTCCTGGGAACCGTTGCTCGCACTTTCCCGGGAGCGAGCATTTTGCAATCGTCATGCCCCGGCGGCGATCGCGCTAACCGCCTGCGTGGACAACGGTTCGAGGCCGTGGGGGCCGGTCCGGCCTGGCCGGCTTTGAGGACTCGGTGTCCGGCGAAATGGACGCTGGGAACGCGCCTAGGATCGGCGCGCGCGACGCCCGCTCTCGCGAGCGCGACGGATGATCGCGGCCAGTCTGTCCGCCCCTGCGGCAATACGCCGCGTCGAGAGACCGCCGAAACCGAGCACCAACGCGTCGCGCGCCGGCGGTGTCAAACAATAGCGGCTGAGCGGGAAGACCACCATGCCCTCCGCCGCCGCGAGATGCGAGACCCGGATCGCGAGACCGGGGTCGTTCGCAAGCCGTCGACGGAAGTGCGCGAGAACGTGGGTGCCCGCCGACGCGGCGGACAAAGTGAGCTTCTCGCCCAGGACACGCTCGAAGTGCAGGCGCATGGCGTGGTAGCGCTCCTCGCACACCAGCCGCAACCGCCGCAGGTGACGCTCGTACTGGCCGCTGGCGATGAACTCGGTGAGCGCGGCCTGATCGATCATGGGTGAGTTCCGATCGGCAATCGCCCTGGCGTTGATCACCGCATCGACGAGCGATTCGGGGACGACGCAGAATCCCAGGCGCAGCGATGGGAACACCGTCTTGCTGAAGGTGCCGACGTAGATCACGTGAGCGTGCGGCGTTGCGCGGTCCACTCCTTGCAGCGCCGACATCGGCCGCCCCGAATACCGAAAGTAGCTGTCGTAGTCGTCTTCGACGATCCACGCGCCTCGCGAGCGAGCCCAGCCGAGCAGCGCGAGCCGCCGCGTCGCGGAGAGCGTCACTCCGACGGGGTATTGATGCGACGGTGACACGACCGCGACGCGCGCGTCCGCGCCGAGCCTGATCCCCTCCTCCACGTTCACGCCCGCCTCGTCCACCGGGACCGGGACCAGCCTGGCCCCCGCCGCCAGCAGCGCGGCGCGCACGTCCAGGTACCCGGGCTCCTCGATCCACGCGCGGTCGCCCGGATCCAGCAGGACGCGGAACAGCAGGTCGAACGCCTGCTGCGCTCCGCTCGTGACGATGACCTGCTCGGGAGCGCAGCGGACGGCGCGCGTCACGCCGATGTGGGCGGCAATGGCCTGGCGAAGCGGGCCGTAGCCGGCGGGCGGGCCGTACTCGAGGTATTTGTAGCCGCCGCGGCGCCACAGCCGTCTCACGATCGCCGACCACGCGCGAACGGGAAAGACGTCGAGGGGGCCTCGGCGCGACTGGAAGGCGCGGGGCTCCTCGGGGCGGGGGCCGGTGATTCGCGTCGAGGAGAGCTGCGTTCCGCGGCGCGAGAGGGCGGCCCGGACATCGCGGCCCGCCGGCGACGGCGTTTGCCCGTCCGGCGGCCGCATGAAGTGCTCGGGCAGGGTCCGTGTCACGAAGGTGCCGGAGCCGCGGCGCGCTTCGAGGTAGCCCTCGGCCAGCAGCCGCTCGAGCGCCGTGACCACGGTGAACCGCGAGATCGCGAGGTGGTCGGCCAGGCGCCGTGTGGAGGCCAGGCGGCCGCCCTGCCGCAGGTGGCCGCGCACGATCTGGTCGCGCAGGGCCAGATAGAGCTGTTCGTACAACGGCCGGGCCGCGCCCGGACTGAGCTCCACGAGAGGCAGCTGGGGCGCGCGAAGTGGTCTGGCCGATTTCGTCGATAGTGGCTCTGGCGACCTGACCATCGTGCGGTAACACTATCGCAAGAATGCCGATCACGCCCTCGCTCCGTACGATCACACGCCGGCCCGGACTGGCCGCGGCGCGGCTCATTACCGTCGCCGCCGTGGTGGCGGCGATCGCGGCCGTCACCGCCATCGCGTCCGCGACCCTGTTTCGACGATTGCCGTATCCCCACGCGGACCGCCTCGTGTCGATCTATCTCTTGTCGACGGATACGACGGACGTCACGCAATCGACGCCGCTGTTCCCCGTCGTCTTCAAGCACCTCGACGCCCGCGGGCCGTCGATCCAGGAGGTGGCCGGCATCTGGCAGCTCGATCGAGCGGTGGAGGGCAGAGGCGAGCCGGAAAGCGTGACGGCCGGCCGCGTCACCGCCAACTTCTTCTCCATGCTGGGGGCGTCCCTGGCCGCGGGGCGGACCTTCACGGACGAAGAGGTGAAGGCCGACGCGCCGGTCGTGGTCCTGGGTCACGGCCTGTGGGCGCGGAGGTTCGGGTCGGACCCGGCCATCATCGGCCAGGCCATCCAGATCGATCGCCAGCCCTACACCGTGATTGGCGTGACGGCCCGCGGTTTCGATCCCGCGTTCACGCCCACGCAATTCTGGACGCCGCTCCGACTCGGGGACACCGGCGCCGTGCGCGCCACCGTCGTGCAGACGATCGGCCGGATGCGTGACGGCGCCACCGCGGCGGCGGCGACGTCCGAGCTTCGGCCCGTTCTCGATGCGGCTCGCGGCGAAATACCGGACCTGGTTCGCGGCGATGCCCTCGGCGCGATCGACCTGCGGGAATCGCGATACGGATCCCGGCGCAACGCTCTCTTGACGATGCTCGTCGTGGTCGCGGGCCTGGCCCTGATCGCCACGGCGAACCTGGCCAACCTGGCTTTCGCGGATCTCGCCTCGCGGCTCGGCGACCTCGCGCTGCGCGCAGCCTTGGGCGGGTCCACGCGGGCCGTGGTCATGGCCGAGGTGGCTCCGTGTGTGGTGCTCGCGGGCGTCGGATCGGTTCTCGGGCTGTGGGCGGCGGCCACCGCCGCTCCGTGGATGCTGTCGCTCGATCCGTCACTGGCCACGGCCGGGATCGAGATCAAGGTCGACGGGCGCGTCGCGCTCGCGGGCATGGCCGCCGCGCTGGCCGTGATGTCCGCCGCCGTCGCCATACCCACCTGGAGCATCGCCCGCCGCGATCAGCTCACCTTCCTGCGGGGCGGGCGCTCCACCGATGCCCGCGGCGGCCGCATCCGGTCGCTATTGGTGGGCGCCCAGACGGCAGTGGCCCTCGTGCTGCTGTCGGCGGCGGCACTGGTGGTCGCCACGCTGCACCGAACCGCACGCGTCGATCCCGGTTTCGACCGGACGAGCGTCGTCACCGGCCAGCTGCGGCTGGCCGACAACGCCTTTCCCGATCACGCGGCCCGGGTGCGTTTCATCCGCGCCGTGCTCGAGCGCTTGCACGACACACCCGGCGTCGTGGGCGCGGGGACGACGCTCAATCTCTTCAACGGGGGCGGAACGTTCACGACCAACGTATCGGTCGAGGACGCGCCGCGGCCCGACGGCCAGCCGTATTCGTGGCAGTTCCGGCGCGTCTCGCCCGGATACTTCGAAACGATGCGAATCCGTGTGCTGCGCGGTCGTGTCTTTGCGCCGACCGATACGGATACGACGCCGCTGGTGGCCGTCGTCAGCGAGTCGTTCGCGCGGCGATACTGGCCGAACACCGATCCGATCGGCCGGCGTATCAAGCGTGGGGCGGCGACATCGCCGTGGGCAGAGATCGTCGGCGTCGTGGCCGACGTACGCGACGGCGGCCTCAATCAGGGTACGGGGCCGGTGATGTACACGTCGTACTACCAGGGCAGCACCAGCGCGACCCCGGCCGGCCTGGTCGTGCGCACCGCAGGCGATCCCCGTCTCTCCATTCCGCAAATCAAACGAGCGGTGTGGGCGGTCGACCCGGCGCAACCGATGTCCAACATCGTGACGCTCGACGACTACCTGCGCGCGTCGTTGGGGCCGCAGGAGTTTCGCGCGTGGCTGGTCGCGCTGTGCAGCAGCTTCGGCATCCTGCTGGCGATCATCGGCATCTACGGTGTCACGGCGCGGTCGGTGTCGGAGCGCACGAAAGAGGTGGGGATTCGCATTGCCCTGGGCGGCCATCCGTGGAGCGTCTGGTGGCGGCTGGTCATGGCCAGCCTGCGCGCCGTCGCGGCGGGCGCGGCGATCGGGGCCGGGATCTCGGTCGCCGTCGACTCGGGCATCGTGCAGTTGTTGCCGGAGCTTGGCCGCGGCGACTGGCGGCTCCGCACCGGCGCCGCGGCCGTCATGATCGTGGCCGGCGCCGTCGCCGCCATCGTCGCGGCGCGGCAGGCCATCTCGATCGAGCCGGTGCGTGCGTTGCGGGCCGACTGAGTCTCTACCGTCTCACTCCGAGCGCAGCGCCATCGCGGGCTCGATGCCCATCGCGCGCCGGGACGGCACCCAGGCCGCGACCAGCGCGGCGAGGGCGAGGGCCGCGGTCGTCAGCGCGACCATCCCCGGATCCGAGGCGACGGCGCCCCGGAGCGCCGACGACAGCACGCGCGCCATCCCGAACGCGAGCACCGCGCCCGCGGCCAACCCGATCGCGGACAGCCGCGCCGCCTGGCCGAGCGTGAGCGCCAGCACGTCGCGCCGCGTCGCCCCCAGGGCCATGCGTACACCGATCTCGGTCGTGCGCAGGCTGACCCGGTACGACAGGATGCCGTAGACGCCGCTGAGCGCCAGCACCAGCGCGAGCACGCCGAAGGCGGACATGATCCCGGCCACGTATTGGATGCCGATCGTGCCGCGCGCGATCGCGCGGCGCATGCTCATGACGTCGTCGGCGGGCTGGTCCGGGTCCACGTCCTTCAGCGCGCGGCCCACCGCCGGCATGAGCGCATCCGGGTCTCCCGTGGTGCGCATGGCGAAGGCCAGCCGGAGGCGCGGCTCCTGCCGCATCGGACGGTACATCGTCGGCCAGTTGCGGCGCATGACCCACTGGTGCACGACGTCGCCCGAGATCCCGACCACGGTCAGCCACGGCGTCTCGCTCGCGGGGTCCACGGTGCGGAAGCGCCGTCCGATCGCATCCTGGCCGGGCCAGAACTTCTGCGCGAACGACCGGCTGACGACGACGACGGGCTGGGAGGTCTCGACGTCCGCCTCTTCGATCCCTCGCCCCTGAAGAACGGGCAGGCGCATCGTCGCGAAGTAGTTGGGCTCGACCCAACGCGCGTCCACCGAAGGCGGGTCCGCGTTCTTGGCCAGCGGCTGGCCCTCGACCTCGACCCCCTGCCAGTTGTTCCCGTTGCGCGCGGGCAGGACGTTGGCCGTGGTGACGTCGGTGACGCCCGGCAGCCGGCCCAGGCGTTCGCGGACGTCGCGCACGAACGTGAGGCGCCGCGCGGGTTCGGCGTAGGTGTGTTCGTTGAGCCGGACCTCGAAGGTCAGCAGGCGGTCCGGATCGTACCCCTGGGGCCCGCGGAGCAAGTCGCGGGCGGAGCGCACGGCGAGGCCCGCCGTCGCCATCAGCACGAGGGCGGCCGCCATCTGGAAGACGACGAGCGCGTTGCGCCCGCGCTGGCGAGCGCCGCCTACCGTGGTGCCGCGCCCTCCGTCGTGCAGGACGTCGCTCAGCGAAGCAGCCCAGGCGCGGCGCGCAGGAATCATGCTGAAGACGGCGGCGGCGAGGACGGCGAGGACGGCGGTGAAAGCGAACGTGCGCCAGTCCGCCCCGAGGTGGTCCCAGCCGGGCAGGTAGCGCAGCAGCTCGGCGGGCATGGGGTCGCGCATCGCGCGCGAGCCGAGCGCGACCAGGGGCACGGACAGCGCGGCCGCCGCCATGGCCGTCACGACGCCCTCGGTCAGGAGCTGGCGCAGGATCCGGCCGCGGCCGGCGCCGAGGGCCAGGCGCAGTGCCATCTCGCGCTGCCGCTCCGCGCCGCGCGCGAGGATGAGGTTCGCGACGTTGACGGAGGCGATCAGCATCACGAGGACGGCCGCCGCCTGCCAGATGGCCAGGATATCGGGCAGCACCGGATCGCCGAATCCGAGGTTGAAGGAGGCGACGGCGACGCCACGGCCGGTGTTGGTCTGCGGGTGCTCCTTCTCGATCCGGCCCGCGGCGACGGCCAGCTCCGCCCGCGCCTGGGCCGCGGTGCGTCCGTCGGCCAGGCGGCCCAGGACGGCCAGGCCGTGCTGGTCGCGCCGGGCCTCGGAGGCCGCGGGCAACACCAGAGGGACCCAGCCCTGCGCGCCGTTGGGAAACTGGAATCGCGGCGGCGCGATGCCGACGACCTCGTACGGCTCCATGTTGAGGGTGACCGTGCGGCCGACCATCGGCTGGCCGCCGAAGCTGCGCCGCCACAGCGCGTCACTGAGGATGAGGCGGCGGTCCTGCCCTTTCTGCGCTTCCTCCGGGACGAACGCCCGGCCGGCGGCGGGAGCGACGCCGAGCGCCTCCCAGAACCCGGCGGAAACGGCCGCGAGCTCGACGTGCTCCGAGGCGCCGTCGGTGCGAAGGCTCGTCTCCCACTCGTCGATGGCGATCATGTCCGCCAGCGCGCCCTTCGCCTGGGCCTGCCAATCGAGGAGGTTGGCCGCCGCCACGTTCTCGCGGTCGATGTTGTCCAGGCCGGGACCCGTCTCCCAGAGACGGACGAGCCGCGACGTGTTCGGGTACTCGAACGGGTGCAGGACCATGGCGTCCAGGACGTTGAAGATGATGCCGTTGGCGGCCAGCCCCACGGCCAGCGTCCCGACCATGAGGAGGCTGACCCCGGGACTCTTCGCCATCGAGCGGAGCGCAAACCGGACGTCGCGGACGAGCTGGGACATCGGGGGGACCTCTTCCTGTCGTTGGGACTCGATGGAGGGAACGGAGCCGTAGGGCCGGGAGTTCAGAAGAGTTTGGTACCATCTCGGCCACGCACCCCCTCCGCATGGCCTCTTCGCCCGCCTGGGCGATGGCGGCGAGTCGCGCCGAGACGTCCCGCAATCCTGGGAGACGTATCGCCGGTGACGCCCGAACGCTGGCTGCGCGTGAGGGAGATCTTCGCGGCCGCCCTCGTGGAGCCGCCCGATCGGCGTTCGGCTTTCCTGGCCACGGCCTGCGCGGGCGATCTCGAGCTCGTGGCCGAAGCCGAGGCCCTCCTCACCTCGCACCGCGAGGCGGGCAGCTTCATCGAGCACGGGCCTCAGTTCGACGCGACCGATCCCGGCACCCCCCGCGTCGAGCCGACGGCGGTTTTCGCGGACGCACGCGCCATCGGCCCCTACCGGATCCTCCGCCGCATCGGCGAGGGCGGGATGGGCATCGTGTACGAGGCCGAGCAGGAGAGCCCGCGGCGGCTGGTCGCCCTCAAGGTGATCCGCGGCGGTCACGCGGACGCACATCGTCTGCGCCTGTTCGAGCGCGAGGTCCAGGCCCTGGCCCGCCTCCGCCATCCCGCCATCGCCGCCATCTACGAGGCGGGCCAGAGCGACGACGGCGAGCCGTTCTTCGCGATGGAGCTGGCCCCGGGCACGACCTTGAGCGAGGCCATGCGCGGGAGCGGGCCGGCCGCGGCCGCCCTCGAATCGCTCCCGTCCCGGCTGCGGCTCTTCGTCACCGTCTGCGAGGCCGTGAACTACGCCCATCAGCGCGGCGTCGTGCATCGCGACCTCAAGCCCGCCAACATCCTCGTCGCGCCCGGGCCCGACAGCGCGGGCGGCGCCGGTGCGGTCGAGGTGAAGATCCTGGACTTCGGCCTCGCCCGCGTCGCCGACTCCGATCTCGCGTCGTCGCGAGTCACCCAGATGGGCGCGGTGCAGGGAACGCTGGCCTACATGAGCCCGGAGCAGGCGCGCGGCAACCCCGACGAGATCGATCTACGCACGGACGTGTATTCGCTGGGCGTGATCCTGTACGAGATGGTCTCGGGCGCGCTGCCTTACGACATCACCGATCGCGCCCCCCTCGAGGCCATCCGGATGATCTGCGACCACTCGCCCGTCCCCCTGCACGGACGGCCGAGCGCGGACCGGCGCCCCGCCGTCGAGCGCGACCTGGAGACGATCATCCGGAAGGCGCTCGAGAAGGAGCCGGGGCGGCGCTACCAGAGCGCCCTCGCCCTGGCCGAGGACATCGAGCGGCACCTCAGCGACCAGCCCATCCTCGCGCGCGGTCCGAGCGCGGTGTACCAGCTCGGCAAGCTCGTGCGGCGTCATCGCGCCGCCTTCGCCTTCCTGGCCGGCACGTTCCTGCTCGCCGCCACGTCCGCCGTGCTCATGACCGTTCAACGCAACCGCGCGCGGGCGGCGGAAGAGATCGCGCGCAACGAAGCGGCCCGCGCCAACGCGATCAAGGACTTCCTGAAAGGCATCCTGGCCGCGGGCGACCCGCGCCGCATGGGCCGCGAAGCGCGCGTCCTCGACGTCCTCGAGGACGCCTCCGGGCGCGTCGCCACCGGCCTCCAGGGACAGCCCGAGGTCGAAGCGGGCGTGCGGGACACGCTTTCGGAGGCGTACTACTACCTCGGCCGATACGATCGCGCGGAGGAGCAGGCCCGGATGGCGGCGCGGATTCACGAGCAAGCGCTCTCCCGCGACGGGCTGCCCACGCTGAAGTCGCTCGACAACGTGACGCGGGCGCTGATCGGGGAGGGCAGGTACAAGGAAGCGGAGGCGGTGGCGCGCGAGGTCGTGGACCGCAAGCAGCGGACCCTCGGCCTGCCCAACGCGGAGACCCTCCACTCCATGAGCACCCTGAGCGCGCTCCTGCTCGGGTTGGAGCGCAACGCGGAGGCGGAGGCCGTGTGCCGGCAGGCGCTCGCGGTCGCGGAGGGCGTGCTCGCCCCGACGGACGACGCGCGCTTCGACCTGTCCAGTGACCTCGCCCTGGCGCTGCGACGGCAGGAGAAGCTGGCGGAGGCGGAAGAGATCCTGCGCCGTGTCGTCGCCGAATCGACGCGGGTGCGCTCGGAGACCCATCCGGAGACGCTGGCGGTGATGACGAACCTCGCGAACGCCCTGAGCGCGGCCGGCAAGCTCCCGGAGGCGGAAGCCATCGCGCGCAAGACGCTGGAGATCAAGACGCGCGTGCTGGGCCGCGACCACGCCGAGACCGTCATCTCCCAGTCGAGCCTGGCCACCATCCTCTGCCGGCAGAAGAAGCCGGAGGGCGAGGTGGTCTTCCGGAGCCTCTTCCCGATCGTGGACCAGCCGACCTTCCAGAGCCGCTATCCGCCCATCTGGTATCGCGACCGGCTCGGCTGGTGCCTCGGCGAGCTGGGCCAGTATCCGGAGGGGGAGAAGCTGCTGCTCGCGTCGTACGACAACTTCGCCGGCAAGTTCGGGGATCGGCACGCGTGGACCCAGCAGGTCATCGCGCACCTCGTGCGCCTCTACGACAACTGGAAGAAGCCGGAGAAGGCCGCCGTGTGGCGCGCCAAGAAGGGGAAGGGGCTGCCCTAGGCTATTCCGCGCGGAGGGCCACGACGGGGTTCACCTGCGTGGCGCGCCGCGCCGGCAGGAGGGAAGCGGCCAGGGCGACGGCCAGCAGGACGAGCGGGACCGCCGCATACGTCACCGAGTCCACCGGGGAGAGGCCGAACAGCATCGCGGCGACGACGCCGCTCGCCGCGTAGGCCGCGGTCAGGCCGAGTGCGATTCCGGCCGCCACCAGCGAAAGCGACTCGCGCAGGACCAGGGCGAGGACCTGCCGCGGGAGCGCGCCCAGGGCCATGCGCACGCCGAACTCGCCCGTGCGCCGGACCACCATGTACGACGTCAGGCCATAGAGGCCCACGCCCGCGAGGGCGAGGGCCACGACTCCGAAGAAACCGGACACGCGTGCGAAGAGCCGCTCCTGCGCGCTCATGCGCGCGAGCTGGTCGTCCTGGGTGCGGAGGTCGAGCACGGCCAGGGTGGGATCGACCTCGCGCACGGCGGCGCGGATGGAGCCGAAGACGGCCGCGGGATTGCCGGCGGTGCGGACGCAGTAGTTCGCCTGGCCGTCCTTCTGCTGGGCCGCGGGCAGGTACACCGTCGCCGGCGCGGGCTGGCGGAGAGTCGTGTACTTCGCGTCCCGCGAGACGCCCACGATCTCGACGTCTTCGCCTCCGCCCATCGGAGACGACCCGAACACGAGGTGGCGTCCGATGGGACTCTCGGCGCCGAAGACCTCGCGGCGGAACGTCTCGTTGACGATCGCGACCCGCGGCGCGCCCGCGATGTCCTGGCCGGTGAACGGCCGGCCCAGGAGCAGCGGGATCTCCATCGCCTCGAGGAAATTCGGGGCGAGGCCGTTGACGTGGAAGACGGGCGGCGGTCCCGCCGCCGGCGCGGCTCCCGCCACCGACATCCGGCGGTTGCTGCGCACGCCGGCCAGAAGAGGGACGTTCGAAAAAGTCGCGGCGCGCACGCCGGGAATGGCCGCCAGGCGCTCCTGGATCCGCGCGTGGAGGGCGGCGAACTGCTCGGGTGCGTACCCGGCGGTGTGGGCCTGGACGCGGAACAGGGCCAGGCCGCGCGTGTTGAACCCGGGGTCCACTTCCTGCAGGTTGCGCAGGGTGCGGATGAAGAGGCCCGTGCCCACGAGCAGGACGAGAGAGACCGCGATCTGCACGACCACGAGCGCGCGGCTGCCCAGGGATCGCGATCGGCGTCCCACCGACCGCGCGCCCCCCTGGAATGCGGGGGCGAGATCGACGCGGCTCGCGCGCATCGCGGGGGCGAGCCCGAACAGGAGCGCGGTCCCCACGGAGGCCGCGACCGTGAAGAACAGCACGCGCGCGTCGATGGACGGCTCGAGGACGACCTCGGACTGGCTGAACTGCCGGAGCGCGACGAGCAGGCCGCGACCCCAGAAGGCGAAGGCCATGCCGAGCACGGTGGCCAGG
>Ga0207648_10004434_pt1 | contig 14401 bp, 10 predicted proteins | sample KBSMisM32_FD_184310 | JGI IMG/M metagenome (GOLD analysis project Ga0207648, IMG submission 184310) | Miscanthus rhizosphere microbial communities from Kellogg Biological Station, Michigan, USA - KBS Miscanthus M3-2 (SPAdes) (version 2) | ecosystem: Host-associated > Plants > Roots >...
CCAACCGGTTGTATCGCATCAACCTCAAGATCACGAGCACCGTGTCCGTGCTGCCTCCAATCATGGAGCTGCTCGGCGGCTTCGCGATCGTGGCTCTGCTCTGGTACGGCCAGCGCCGCATCAGCTCGCCCACCAGCGGCATGACGCCCGGCGCGTTCCTGTCGTTCATCTTCGCGGCCTTCATGCTCTACACGCCGATCAAGCGGCTGAGCCGCGTCAACGCCAACCTGCAGCAGGCGATTGCGGCGGCGACGCGGATCTTCGAGGTGCTCGACACGCACTCGGAAGTGAAGGAGCGCCCGAACGCGCGCCCGCTGGTGCCGCTGGCGCGCGGCATCGAGTTCAAGGACGTGAGCTTCGCGTACGACGATGGGGCGGGGAAGAGCGTGTTGAAGAACGTGACGTTCTCGGCGCGCGCCGGCCAGATGATCGCCATCGTCGGCCTGAGCGGCGCCGGCAAGACCACGCTCGTCAACCTGCTGCCGCGCTTCTACGATGTCACCGGCGGGACCATCCTGATCGACGGCGTGGACATCCGCGACGTGACGCTGAAGTCCCTGCGGCGCCAGATCGGGATCGTCACGCAGGAGACGGTGCTGTTCGACGACACCATCGCCAACAACATCGCCTACGGGTTGCCGGAGGCCAGCCGCGAGTCGATCGAGCTGGCGGCGCGGGCCGCGCACGCGCACGAGTTCATCCAGGCGCTGCCCGACAAGTACGACGCGCGGATCGGGGAGCGCGGGCAGCGATTGTCGGGCGGGCAACGGCAGCGGCTGGCCATCGCCCGCGCGCTGCTCAAGGACTCGCCGATCCTCATCCTCGACGAGGCCACGTCGTCGCTCGACGCCGAGTCGGAGCTGCTGGTGCAGGACGCGCTGGCCAACCTGATGCGCAACCGCACCGCCTTCGTGATCGCGCACCGGCTGTCGACGGTGCGCCGCGCCGACGCCATCGTCGCGCTCGAGAAGGGGCGCGTGGCGGAGATCGGCCGGCACGAAGAGCTGCTGGCCCGGCCGGCCGGTGTCTATGCGAAGCTTTACGCGCTGCAGATCTTCGACGAGCGGCAGCAGGCGCAGCCCGAGGACCCGGCCCTGAGCCCCAGGCACCCATCATGATCAAGTCGATGACCGGGTTCGCATCATTGACGAAAGAGGGAGACGCCGCCACCGTGACCGTCACGGTGAAGGGCGTCAACCATCGGTTCCTCGATCTGCAGCTGCGCACGCCGTCCACGCTGGCCCCGATCGAATCGCGGCTGCGCGCGATCGTGCAGCAGAAGATCGCCCGCGGCCGCATCGAGGTGGCAATGACCGTGCAGCCGCGGGTCACGGCGGCGGCGGTCGACATCCAGGTCAACGACGCGTTCGTCGAAGGGCTGGCCGCGGCGCTCGAGCGCGCGCGCGAGCGCGGACTGGTGGCCGGCTCGCTCACGCCCGGCGACCTGCTGCGCTTTCCACAGGCCATCCTCATCTCGGACCAGAAGGACGCGCTCGATCCGGCGGTCTTCCCGGAAGTGGAAGCGGCGCTGTCGGAGGCGCTCGACCAGCTCGATCGCATGCGCGCCAGCGAAGGCGGGCACCTGAAGACGGACCTCGAGGCGCGGCGTGGACAGCTCGGGGGGTTGTTCGAGCGCGCCGCGCAGGCCGCGGAAGCGGGCGCCGGGACGCTGCGGGCGCGGCTCGCCGAGCGCGTGAAAGAGCTGCAGGCCGACGCGAGCGTCGACGAGAATGCGATCGTCCAGGAGATCGTCCGCTTCGCCAATCGCTCCGACATCACCGAGGAGACCGTGCGCTTCCGCGCCCACCTCGACCACTGGCGGGCGCTGACCGAGGCGCCGGAGCCGTGCGGGCGCAAGCTGGACTTCCTGCTACAGGAGATGAACCGCGAAGTGAATACGCTGGGGTCGAAGGCCGAAGGGCTCGGCGTGACCGAGCTGGTCGTGGCCCTCAAGGCCGAGCTCGAGAAGATGCGGGAGCAGGTCCAGAATGTCGAGTAACCCGCGCGGCCTGCTCTTCGTGGTCTCGGCCCCTTCGGGAACCGGCAAGACGACCGTGGTCGAGAAGCTGGTGCAGGTGGTCCCCGACCTCGGCCTTTCCCGCTCCTACACCTCGCGCGCGATGCGTGAGGGGGAAACGCACGGGGTGGACTATAATTTCATTACACGCGCGCGTTTCGAGGCCATGATCGGCGAGTCCGCGTTTCTCGAGTGGGCGGACGTGTTCGGCAACCTCTACGGGACGTGCGCGGCGGACGCCGAGCGGGAGCTCGCCCAGGGCCGGGACGTGGTGCTGGTCATCGACGTCCAGGGCGCCCGCCAGGTGAGAGCCCGCAGCGCCGATCGCACGATCGGCATCTTCGTCCTCCCGCCCTCGTTCGACGTCCTCGAGCAGCGGCTGCGCGGGCGCAGCAAGGATCCCGAAGCGGCGATCCGGCGGCGGCTGGCCACGGCGCGCGAGGAAATCAGCGCGGTGGGGGAATACGACTACGTCGTGGTCAACGACGCGCTCGACGCGTGCGTGGACCGGCTGCGGGCGATCGTGCTGGCGGAACGGGCCAGGCCGCGGACGATGGCGGCCGTGATCGAGCGGATCGTCGGCTCGTTCGTGGATGCCGCAGAAGTGAATACCGTCAACAAGGAAGCGAAATGAACAAGTTCGAATTCGTTGTCGTCTCGGGTGCGCGTGCCAAGCAGCTGCAGCGCGGCTGCACGCCGAAAGTGCAGACGGTGAGCCAGAAGCCGGCGCGCACCGCCATGAAGGAAGTCAAGGAACAGAAGGTCGAGAGGATCCCGCGCGAGGAATAGGTGCTGATCGGGCTCGGCGTCAGCGGGGGGATCGGCGCCTATAAGGCGGTCGAGGTCGCGCGCGGCCTGCAGAAGCGCGGCCACGACGTGGCTGCGATCATGACGCGGTCGGCGCGGCGCTTCGTCGGCGAAGTCACCTTCGAGGCGATCACGCGGCGGCGCGTCATCACCGATCAGTTCGCGCGCGGCGCCAACGCCGACATCGAGCACATCGCGCTGGCGACCGACATCAGCCTGCTGCTGGTCGCGCCGGCGACCGCCAACCTGATCGGGAAGTTCGCGCACGGCATCGCCGACGACTTCCTGACCTCGCTGTATCTCGCCACGCGCGCGCCGGTCCTGCTGGCGCCGGCCATGAACACCAACATGCTCGAGCACGCGGCGGTGCGGCACAACCTGCAGACGCTCGCGTCGCGCGGCGTCCGCTTCGTCGATCCCGGCGAAGGGTTTCTCGCGTGCGGCTGGATCGGCAAGGGGCGCCTCGCCGAACCCGAGGCCATCGTCGAAGCGGCCGAAGGGATGCTGAAGTCAGCAGGCCTGCCGCGAGGGGAGTCGAGCGGGCCGCTGCTCGGCCGCCGTCTCGTCGTTTCCGCGGGCCCCACCTACGAGGACATCGATCCCGTCCGGTTCATCGGCAACCGTTCCAGCGGCCGCATGGGCTATGCGATTGCCGCCGAAGCGTCGCGCCGCGGCGCACTCGTCGTGCTGGTGAGCGGTCCGACGAAACTCGAGGCCCCGGCCGGCGTCCAGATCGAGCGCGTGCGCAGCGCCGTGGACATGTCGGCCGCCGTCATGCACCACGCCGCGACGGCCGACGCGGTGATCATGGCGGCCGCGGTGGCCGATTACATGCCCGAGCGCGGACCGGCCTCGGCGAAGATCGCCAAGTCGGATGGCCCTCTGGAGATGCGCCTGGTGCGGACGCCGGACATCCTCGCCGAGCTCGGCAAGGCCCGCGGCGCGCACGGATCGCCGCTGCTCGTCGGCTTCGCGGCGGAAACGGGCGATCCCCGTCCGCGCGCGCGGCGCAAGCTGGAGTCGAAGCAGATCGATCTCATCGTCGCCAACGACGTCTCGCGCGAGGGGGCCGGCTTCGACGCCGACACCAACGCCGGGTTCCTGCTCTCGGCGGATCGCGAAGTCGAGCTGCCGATGCAGTTGAAGTCGGAGATGGCGGCCACGATCCTGGATCGCGTCGAAGAGATGCTGGCCGCGCCACGGCTGCCGACGGCCGAGGTCCGACGGCCAAGGTCCGACGGTCGATAGGGACGATGACTGACATCAGGGATCAGGTTGCTGAGCACTTGCGCTTCTACGGTGAACTTGGAGTCGCGGGTACGAGCAGCAACCGGCGCTGGTCCAGGCGCCCGGATGCCGCCAGTCCCGAAGATCGGACTTCGGAGGTCGCACCTCGGCCACCGGAAGGGGAGGCGCAGCCGCTTCGCGTCTTCGGTCGCGATGCCCTCGCGGCCATCCAGACGGAGCTGGGCGCCGACTGCACGCGCTGCAAGCTGCACCGCATGGGGCGACGGCAAGTGGTGTTCGGCGTGGGCAATCCCGACGCGGATCTGATGTTCGTCGGCGAGGCGCCGGGGGCCGACGAAGACATCCAGGGCATTCCGTTCGTCGGCCGGGCCGGTCAGCTGCTCACGAAGATGATCCAGGCGATCCAGCTCGAGCGCGACCAGGTCTACATCGCCAACGTGATCAAGTGCCGTCCGCCCGACAACCGCAACCCGGAGCCGGACGAGATCGACACGTGCCAGCCGTTCCTCTTCCAGCAGATCGCGGCGGTCCGCCCGAAAGTGATCGTCGCGCTCGGGTCGTTCGCCGCCAAGACGCTGCTGAAGACGCAGGACTCGATCTCGCGCCTGCGCGGGCGCGTCTACGACTTCCAGGGAGCGAAGCTGATCCCGACCTTCCATCCCTCGTACCTGCTGCGCAGCCCCCAGTTCAAGCGCGAGGCGTGGGAGGACTTGAAGAAGGCGCGCGCCTTGCTGACCCTCTCTGTCAGCGGCGACGACTAGAGTCAATCGCGTGCGCGCGATCGCCGTGGCCGTCCCGGTTCCCGGGATCGGCGCCCTGACCTACGCGGTTCCCGACGAATTTCCCGATCCCGCCGCCGGCGCCCGCGTGCTCGTACCGGTCGGCAACCGCACGTTGACCGGTATCGTCCTGTCCGCGGCCGTCGAACCGCAAACCTCGACCCTCGATCTCAAGCCGCTGATCGACGTCCTCGACGCCGAGGCCTTTCTTCCTGCGGATGTCGTCGATCTCGCCGCCTGGGTGGCCGATTACTACGCGTGCGGCGTCGGCGAGGCGATCGCGACGGCGATGCCGCCGCGGGCCTGGGTCGAGAGCGAGCGGCACGCGGCAATCACCGAGGCCGGCGAGGCGCGCCTGCTGACCGAACGCGGCGCCCGCCGTGAAGCGCTGGAACAGTTGAGCGGCGGCCGCATCGTGTCGGTCGGCTCGCTGGCGCGGCGCGCCAAAGGGATCCAGGGAGTGCTCGCGGGCCTCGAGGCGGACGGCCTGGTCACGCTGACGCGCCCGCTCAAGGGGAACGCCGACGCCTCGCGGACGATTCGTGTCGCCATGCTCACCGCGCAGGGGAACGAGGCGGTCGACGAGGAGGTCGCCAGGCTCGGGGCGCGGCAGCAGCAGGCGCTGGACCTTCTCCGCGGCGCGCCGGACGGCCTGTCGATCGCCGCCCTTGCCGACGAGGACATCCCCTCCGAGTCGATCTCGCGCCTGGCGCGCCTCGGCCTGGTGACGATCGAGCGGCGGCGCGTCGAGCGGGACCCGTTCGACACTCACTCACGCACCGCTCAGGGCAGGCCGTTCGACACCGCGAGCGATCGCATCACCCGCACGCCGGTCGTCGCCTTGACGGAGGAGCAGCAGGCGGCCGTCGGCGCCCTCGTGGAGCGCGCCTCACGGCACACCTATCATGCGGCGCTGCTGCACGGCGTGACCGGCAGCGGCAAGACCGAGATCTACCTGCGGCTGGCGCGCGAGGTGCAGCAGTCGGGCCGCGGCGTGCTGCTCATGGTGCCCGAGATCGCGCTCACGCCGGCGGCGGCCGCGATCTTCCGCGCCGCGTTCGGGCAGCGCGTCGCGATTCAGCACAGCGGCCTCTCCGACGGCGAGCGCTACGACCAGTGGCACCGCATCCGCCGCGGCGACGTCGACGTCGTCGTCGGTACGCGCAGCGCGGTCTTCACGCCGCTCGCCAGCCTCGGCCTGATCGTGGTGGACGAAGAGCACGACGGCTCCTACAAGCAGGAGGAGAGCCCGCGCTACCACGGGCGCGACGTCGCCGTCGTGCGGGCGCGAGCGGCGGGCGCGCTGATCGTGCTCGGCTCGGCGACGCCGTCGCTCGAGAGCTACCACAACGCGCAGAACGGCCGCTACGAGCTGATCGCGCTGAAGCGGCGGGTCCTGGACCGGCCGATGGCCGACGTGACGATCGTCGACATGCGCGCCGAGTACGCGAGCGAAGGGCCGGACGTCATCCTCAGCGCGCCGCTGCGCGACGCGCTCACCGCGCGCCTCGATCGGCAGGAGCAGGCGATCGTCCTGCTCAATCGGCGCGGCTTCGCGACCGTCGTCTTCTGCCGCCAGTGCGGCGAGACGTTCGAGTGCCCCAACTGCAGCGTGTCGCTCACCGTGCACAAGGCCGCCGGCCGCGCGCGCTGCCACTACTGCAACTACTCGATGGCGGTGCCCAGGGCCTGCGCAAAGTGCCTCGGGCCCTATCTCGAGCAGCTCGGGTTCGGCACCGAGCGCGTCGAGGCGGAGATCCGTGCGCTGTTCCCGGGCGCGCGCGTGGGACGCGTCGATCGCGACACCATCCGGCGCCGCGGGGCGATCGCGGGTCTGCTGGCGCGGTTTGCCGCGCGCGAGCTGGACGTCCTCGTCGGCACGCAGATGATCGCCAAGGGGCACGACTTTCCGCGCGTGACGCTGGTCGGCGTGATCAGCGCCGACGTCGGCCTCGGGCTCGCCGACTTCCGCGCCGCCGAGCGCACGTTCCAGCTGCTGACGCAGGTCGCCGGACGCTCGGGGCGCGGCGAGATCGCCGGGCAGGCGGTCGTGCAGACGCTCTATCCCAACCACTACAGCATCCGCCACGCGCGGCAGCAGGACTACACCGCCTTCTACGAGGACGAGCTGAAGTTCCGCCGCGCGATGCGCTATCCGCCGGCGGTGGCGCTGATCAACGTCGTGGTGAAGTCGAAGACGCGCCAGGGAGCGATGCAGGACGCCGAGGCGATTGCCGTCGCGTTGCGCGCACCCGGCCTCGGGACGTGGACCGTGCTCGGCCCCGCCCCCGCGCCGCTGGGGCGGCTCAAAGGCGAGCACCGCGCGCAACTCTTCGTCAAGGGGACGCACCGCACGTCCATGCGCAAGGCGCTGCTGACCGTCCTGGAGGGGATGCCGGAGGTGCGGCGCCGAACGATCGTCGACGTGGACCCGATGAGCGTCCTCTAGCCGCCCCTGTGAACGCCCAACTACGCAACTGCCCGACTCCCAATTAACTCCCAACCAGCCAAACTCCCAAAACTTCCAAACGCGGGACGCTCGCCAAGCCTCAAAAGCCAGACACGGAAACGCCAAAACAGAATTCGGGAAGCGGCGGGTGGATCGCCGCCTGCATGGGTATGAAGGAAGAAAACTGGGACGTCTTCACGAGACCCTACGATCTGCGCGACAGGCTATTCGAGTTCGCCTGTGTGATCGTCCGACTGGTGCAATACCTGCAAACCAAGGACGCGGTAGCGCGATCACTTTCTCGGGAAGCGAAGAATCAGTCTTCGCGAGTTGAAGGAGGCGCTGTTCCGCCTTCGCGTCTTGCGCTCGACCGGCTATTTGGGTCCGGAGCACGATCCCGTCATCCAAGAAACGCTGGAGCTCAAACGAATCATGGCTTCGCTGGTCCGAAAGACCGCACCTCGCGCGAAGCGCCGACCGTCGTCAGACCCGAAGCTCTGAGGATCGTCTGGCGGTTCGCCCTCAAAGCCTTTCTGGCGTTCCGTCTTTTGAGTTTTCGTCCTTTGGGAATTGGGAATTGGGAATTGGGAATTGGGAGTTGAGTAGTTGAGGAGTTGACGACGATGCCACCTACATCGGATCGATCGGGACCGGTGTGAAGCAGAGGATGAACATCACCAGCGCGAAGAGCGCCAGCGCGATGCGCGCGGCGCCGAGCGGCTCGTACTCGTCGATGACCCGCGGATGCCGCGGTCCCAGCAGGACCAGCATCGTCACCATCATCAGCGTCATCACCACCCAGCTGTAGGTGATGAAGCACATCGCGATCGAGGCCGCGACCGTCGCCAGCGAGAAGTACTTCGAGCGATCGCCGAGCGTCGCGTAGGTGAGATGGCCGCCATCGAGCTGGCCGAAGGGGAGCAGGTTCCACGCCGTCGCCAGCATGCCGAACCACGCGGCGAAGACGACCGGATGGATGTTCACCGAGGAGCCGTCGGGAATGTGGCCGAACTTCAGCCAGGTCGCCAGCTTGAACAGCAGCGGCTCGCCGAGCGCGTAGCCGTGCATGTCGGGCGGCACCGGCTGCACGTTCGACAGCGACATGCCCCAGAACAGCAGCGGGACGAGGACGATGAAGCCGCCGACCGGGCCGGCGACGGCGATGTCGAACAGCGCCTTGCGTCCCGGGAACGCCTCGCGGATCTTGATCACCGCGCCGAGCGTGCCCGACAGCGACGGGAAGGGCAGGAAGAAGGGGAGCGTGGCGTCGACGTCGTAGCGCCGGCAGGCGAGGTAATGCCCCATCTCGTGCGCGCCGAGGATGCCGAGGACGGCGGCGCTGTACGCCAGCCCGTCCCAGAAGAAGGTGTGGAGGACGAGGCCGATGGTCGCCGACCAGTCCACCTGTCCCGCGACGCGAATCGCGGGCAGCAGGTCGCGCGTCCCGAAATTCGAGGCAAAGGCGGCATAATGATCCATGCCGAGCGCAGCGGTGGTCCCGACCGTCAGGAGGAAGAGCAGGATGTGCAGCCACCACCGGTGCTCAAACCGGCGGCGTGGCGGCGGCAGCGGCGGAAAAACGGTCAGCCTCCGATGTTCTGGAGGTCTTTGCCCGGCTTGAAGCGGATCGTGCGCCCGGGCGGGATGCGCACTTCCTTGCCGGTGCGCGGGTTACGGCCGATCCCGCGCTTCCGCGGCTTCACCTGGAACACTCCAAATCCGCGCAGCTCGATACGCTCGCCACGCTGCATGGAGATCCGCATCGCCTCGAACACCGCGTCGACGGCCACCTCGGCCTTGACCTTCGTGATGTCGGCAATGCGCGACACCTCGTTGACGATGTCGACCTTGATCATGCTTAGTGGCTCCTCGGGAAGTGTAAATAGAATATACATAGTCACTTACGCTGTCAAGCCTCGCCCTAACTGCATTTTTTGACATGCCGCTGAAACGTCCTGGAGGGGTCCCTACGGTCGTGCTGGTGGGTCGCCCGAACGTGGGAAAATCCACGCTTTTCAACAAAATCACCAATACCCGGCGGGCGATCGTGACCCCCGTCGCCGGGACCACCCGCGACACCATCGCCCAGCCCGCTGAGTGGCAGGGCAACCCGTTCTCGCTGATCGACACCGGCGGGATGTTCGGCGCCACCAACGACCCGCTCCACCAGATGGTCGTCGAGCACGGGCGCAAGGCGCTCGCGACCGCCGATCTGGTCGTCTTCGTCGTGGACGGCCGCGAAGGGCTGATCCCGGGCGACCAGGAGATCGCCACCGCCTTGCGGACGGTCAACGCGCCGGTCCTGGTGGCGGTGAACAAGACCGACGACCGCCGCGCGCGCGGCCGCGCCGTCGAGTTCTACAGCCTCGGCTTCGAGCCGATCGTCGAGATTGCCGCGGAGCACGGGGAGGGCGTGGGTGACCTGCTCGACGAGCTGATCAAGCGCTTCCCCGAAACCCGCCGCGACGTCCCCGCCGTCGTCGAGAAGGAAACGCGTGTCGCCATCGTCGGGCGCCCCAACGTCGGCAAGTCGTCCCTGCTCAACCGGCTGCTGAAGGCGGAGCGATCGATCGTCAGCGAGTTGCCGGGGACGACGAGGGATACGGTCGACGCGTTGTTGAAATGGCACAAGCGCCTGTTCCGCATCATCGACACCGCGGGGATCCGCCGTCCCGGCCGCGTCGCGCGCGCGGGCCAGGTGGAGTCGGTCAGCGTGGTGATCGCCCGCCGGGCGATCGAACAGGCCGATATCGCCATTCTCGTGATCGACTCGGTCGAGGGCGCGACCGACCAGGACGCCACCATCGCCGGCGAAGCCGACAAGACCGGCTGCGGCGTGATCATCGTCGCCAACAAGTGGGACCTGATGAAGGGGAGGGGGCCCGACTTCTCGAAGGAGTTCGACGAGAAGCTGCGCCGCCAGGTGAAGTTCCTCGACTACGCCCCGATCCTGCACCTGTCGGCCCTGACCGGCGAGCGCACGCCGAAGCTGCTCGAAGCGATCGACCGCATCGCCGAATCCCGCCTGCGGCGGATCCCGACCGGCGAACTGAATCGCTTCGTGCAGGCGGTCACCGCCGTTCATCCCCCCGCCAGTCCCGGCCGCCGCGAAGTGCGCATCCTCTACGCCGCCCAGATCGGCGTGGAGCCGCCGGAGTTCGTCTTCTTCACTAACGTCGCGACGTCATTCCACTTCTCGTACGAGCGCTTCCTGATCAACAAGCTGCGGGAGTCGTTCGGGCTCGAGGGGACGCCGATCAGGATTCAGGTGAGGCGCCGGGCGAAGTGAGTCAACGGTTAACGGTTAACGGTTAACGGTCACCCGCTAATCGAGCAGGCGAGTCCCCAGCAGCGGCTCGCCTCCACGGCAGACGTAGAAGCCGTACACGGCGAGCGCCACTGGAATCGCGATCAGCAGCAGCGAGTCTCCGAAGAACCACTTCGACGAATCGAGCGTGATGACCGCCGACTCGGTCGTCAGGTTCACGAGGAACATCACCACCGTGGCGACCAGGCCGAGGCGCTGGATCGTCAGGACGATGATCGTGATCATCGTGACGGCGAGCGCGCCGTTGAGGAGCGGGGAGCCGCCGCTGAAGATGCCGCGCGCGGCGAGGAGCGTGGCGAGGGCGATCGCGGCGCCGGCGGCCAGCGTCTCGCGCTTCAGGAACATTTTCAGCAGCACCAACGCGAACACGCCGAAGAGCGAGTTGACGACCGCGTTGAAGACCTGGTTCAGGGTCCGGGCGATGATCACCCGCGTGCCGAGCAGCTCGCGCAACTCGGGCATGAGCGGCGGCGTGGGGTGCCCGCGCAGCAGCGAGATGTAGTCGCCGGTGTGCCCGAGCACGGTGATCAGCACGCCGAGCGCGACGCCGAAGAGGATGTCGCGCCCGACCAGCGGATCGCGCCACTGCCGCGCCATCAGGCGCGACCACGAGACGACCGTCGACGGCCAGAAGCGGCGCACGTAGGGCTCGAGCGCCATGTAGAGCAGCCACAGCAGCCCCGCGGCCCAGAGCGGCAGGCCGGTGAAGAAGCGGTCCATCTCGAGGCCCGGGTCGGCGAAATGCTTCGAGTCGAGCAGCCAGACGATGGCCGCGACGAGGGTGAGGGCGCCGGCGAGTTGCAAAGCGCCGCGCCGGTCCCCGCGCCCCTTGTGCAGGTTGTGCCGCGCGATGAGCGCCGCAGCGCCCAGCATGCAGAGCACCACCAGTTCCTGGATCACCGACGACCAGCGGATCTGCCGCCGCTCGGCGATCGTGCGTGGGTCGCGCGACGGGACCGTCCAGGGCGCGATCTGCTGGAAGTAGACCGGCTTTCCCCGGTAGGCCGCGGCCTCGACGCGCAACGTCTGGCCGGGCAGGTTCGGGAGCGGCCCGGTCCATGCCGTCCGGCTGTCGGCATAGATCGCGGGACTCCATTCGGACGCGGCCGGGGCGAACGCCGCGATGTCGAGGCCGGCGGCGTCGAACATCGGTTTCCAGTCCACGGGACGTCTCTCGTCGGAGCCGCCTTGCGGCGCAGGCGGACCCGTCCCGCCGAAGCCGCCTTGCGGCGAAGGCGGATCGACTTGCGGCGGCACGACCATCAGTCTGAGCAGCCGGCCGTCGGGATCGATGACCACCATCGACATGCCCGACACGATCAACGGCGGATCGTCCAGCGTCACGCGATCCGAGTCGAGGCTTGGCACCATCATCGTCGGGCTGCCGCGATACCAGAAGTGCAGCGCCGCCGGATTCCCCGTGGCGAGGCGATCGCGCGCGTAGAACTCAGGGTGCCGGTTCGCGTAGTCGATGAAGGTGCCGGTGACGATCGAGTGCGCCGAGTCGATCCCCGGTCCGTACCCCGCGGACGCGAGGATCTCCTTCGCGCGTTCCTCGAGCAGGACCGGCGGTTTCGGCAGCGGCACGATATTCGTGATCACGAGGCGATCGGTGATGAGGACCCACGCGAGCACGGCGCCGAGTGCGGCGGCGAGGCCGAGCAGTGCCTCGCTGGCCCTCAGTGCGCTCGTCCTTCCCGCCGCCGCGACCATTTCCGGCGACGGTGTCTCGCCGGCCGCGAGCGCCGCCGCGAGTGGATCGCCGCCCGGCAGCGAGGCCGCCACCGCCAGCGCCGACGCCGGCCGCCGCGCCGGCTCCGGCTCCAGGCAGCGCATGATCGCGCGATCGATCGCCGGATCGAGGTCGTGCACGATCTCGATCGGATGCGTGATGCCGGCCTGTTCGCGCTTGGCGATCAGCTCCGCGAGATTGCGCCCTTCCAGGGCGCGGCGCCCGGTGAACAGTTCATAGAGGACGAGGCCGAGTGAATACAGGTCGCTGCGCTGCGTGACCTCGCTGCCGGCGAGCTGTTCCGGCGCCATGTAGGCCGGCGTCCCCGCCCTGATCGCCTCGCCGGTCATACCGGCCAGGCCGAAGTCGGTGATCCGGATCCTGCCGCTGGCGTCGAGCATGATGTTCGCCGGCTTCAGATCACGGTGGACGACGCCGCGGTCGTGCGCGGCGGCGAGGCCGGCGCAGATCTGCCGCGACAGCTCGATCGCGCGCTCCTGCGGGAAGCGGCCGATGCGCCGCAGCAGGGAGGAGAGATCTTCCCCGTCGACGTATTCCATCGACAGGAACGTGTGTCCCTCGTATTCGCCGACGTCGTAGACGCGGCACACGTTGGGATGCGAGACCTGCCGCGCCATGCGCACTTCGGTGTGGAGCTGCGTGAGGCGCGCCGGATCGCGGTCCACCGATTCCGGCAGGAACTTCAGCGCGACCGGCTGCCCGAGCTTGAGGTCGTCGGCGCGATAGACCTCGCCCATCCCGCCGCGCCCCAGGCGGCCGACGATGCGATAGCGCTCGTCGAAGATCGTGCCCGGCGAAAAGCGGCCGTGATCGATCCCGTCGGTGGAACTGAGCCAGCCGCTCTCGCTGGTCCGCGTGACGCGGCTGACAGTCGCATCGGGCGCCAGGCGGGTCGTCCGTCCGCTGGCCGGGGTGACATCGGCCATCCGCGTGACGTCATCGGCCCACGGTGTCGGCGTCGAGCACCGCGGGCAGACCGCGGCGCTCTCGGGAATGGTCGCGTCGCACGAAGGGCAGGCAGGCATGTCAGGGCCGACTCTGCGCGAGCCGTCCGGTCGCGATGGCCGTCGCCGTCACGCCCATCGCCACGACCGCGCCGAGCATCACGATCGTCGTCGCGAACCGCCAGCTGGAGGTCTCCAGCGTCAGCGGCGACCGCAGCAGGATGAAGTGCGTCGTCAACGCGGCGACGGTCGCGAGGAGCCCGCCCCACCCGACGACGAGCACGAACGTCGTGGTGATCACGAGGCCGAGCACGAAGTCGAGCGTCGGATAGCCGGGCGTGAACATCCCCTGCAGCACGACCCACACGTAACAGAGCACGGCGCCAGCCGCGGCGAGGTCGCGGCGCTTGAGCAGGATGCGCAAGGCCACGAAGCCGCCGATGCCGAGCATCCCCGACGTCATCCCGTTCTGGATCTGGTTCAGGACCGACGCGATCGCGGCGCGCACGCTGAGGAGCACCGACGGGTCGCCAGGCACCGGCATCGGCTCGGGGCGTCCGACGAGCGGCGGCAGCACGTTGTGCAGCGCGAAAATCAACGTCATCGCCAGGCCGATGCCGACCCCGGTCAGCACATCGCGTCCGACGCGCGGGTCGCGCCAGCGGCCGCCGATCAGCCGCGTCCACCCGATCAGGCTGTCGGCGGAGAAGCGGCGGACGTAGGGTTCGACGCCGAGATAGGTCAGCCACAGCACGACCGCGTTGAAGAGCGCGCCGCCGATCGTCGCGAAGAACCGCTGCTGCTCGCGCTGGAACGATCCGACGTGGTTGTCGCCGAGCGCCCACACCGCGATCAGCAGCAGGAAGGCGGCGGAGGCGGCGCGGAAGGCGCCCCTGCGATCGCCGCGCCCGAGCTTGACGTTGCGGCGCGCCAGCAGCGCGCCGACGACCATCAGCCCGGGCATCACCAGCGCGGTGATCCCCTCGGTGAGACGATCGAGGAGCGACGGCGGCGTCGGGGTGGGCGTGCGCGCCGAGCGCGTCCATGGGCCGGTGACACCAAAGAACACGGCCCGG
>Ga0207648_10004440_pt1 | contig 14396 bp, 13 predicted proteins | sample KBSMisM32_FD_184310 | JGI IMG/M metagenome (GOLD analysis project Ga0207648, IMG submission 184310) | Miscanthus rhizosphere microbial communities from Kellogg Biological Station, Michigan, USA - KBS Miscanthus M3-2 (SPAdes) (version 2) | ecosystem: Host-associated > Plants > Roots >...
AGTTCGAAAGCTTCGTGCAGCCGATCATCATCATGCTGGCGCTGCCGGTGTCGGTGCCGTTCGCACTCTTCACCATCTGGGTGACCGGCCGGACGCTCAACCTGTGGAGCGCGCTCGGCATTCTGCTGCTCTTCGGCATCGTGAAGAAGAACTCGATCCTGCAGGTGGACTACACCAACGTCCTGCGCCGGCGCGGCGTGCCGATGCACGAGGCGATCGTCGAGGCGTGCCGCACGCGGCTGCGGCCGATCCTCATGACCACGAGCGCGATCATCGCCGGCCTGCTGCCGACCGCGCTCGGGATTGGCATCGGCGGCAACCAGCGTTCCGCCATCGCCCTGACGATCATCGGCGGCCAGAGCCTGTGCCTGTTCCTGACGCTGCTGCTCGTGCCGGTGGCCTACGTCGAGTTCGACCGGCTCGAACAGGCGGTGATCAGCGGCAAGGCGCGGGCGTGGCTGTCGCGCGTGTCGGCGGCGACGCTGCGGCGGAATCGCCCTGAGCCCGAGGCTCGCTGATTTCGTGGTAGAGGGCGGTCTTCAGACCGCCCTCGCTTCAGACGGCTTTCGGTGTGGACTCGGCGCCGGGTGGCTCGGTGAACGGCTCCATGGGAATGCGCTCGTAGCGCACCTCGAGAATCTCCAGTTCCTCGGTCCCGCCCGGCGCGTGGAGGACCACCGTGTCGCCGGGCCCCGCCTTCGTCAGCGCGCGCGCCAGCGGCGACACCCAGCTGATGTAGTCACGATCGAGATCGAGCTCGTCGAGGCCGACGATACGCACCGTGCGCTCCGTGCCGGCGGCGTTGGCGTAGCGTACGGTGGCCCCGAAGAACACGTGCGTCGCCGCGCGTCCGCTGCGCGGCGCCTGCGGGTCCACGATCTCCGCGGCATCGATGCGCTTCCGCAGAAAGCGGATCCGCCGGTCGATCTGGCGCAGCCGCCGCTTGCCGTACTGGTAGTCGGCGTTCTCGCTGCGGTCGCCGTTGCTCGCCGCCCATGCGACGACCTGCGTCACCGCCGGCCGCTCGCGCGCCAGGAGGAACTTCAGCTCGTCCCGAAGCCGCTGCAGTCCGGTTGGCGTGATGTAGTTCTTGACCGCGGGTTGCGCGGGTTCGGGCTCTTCGGCTGATTCCTCGAGGTCGTCGTCCTCGTCGTCCGATTCCTTGGTGAATGCCTTGCTCATGGTCCTGCCCGATTGAACCACGACTTGGGCCGGGGTTTGCACTGGACCAGCTCGAGCCGAACATTCGGGGCCGGTGTCTAACGTTTCTGATCCATCGCCCTCTGTTTCGTCAGGAGTAGCCCATGCGTCTCGGACCGCTGCTCGCCGGTGTGACTGCCCTCGCGATTTCGTGTGCGGCAACGCCGGCGGCATGGGCTTGCTCGTGCTTTGCGATCGGTCCCTCCTGTCAGAATGCCTTCCAGGTCGAGGCGGTCTTCGTGGGCAGGGTCGTCGCCATCACCGACCTTCCTGCCGACGGACCTCCACTTCGCGAGGGGGAGATTCGCCAGCCGCGGGCCGTTCGCGTGGACTTCGCGGAGGTCGACGCCTATCGAGGTCCTCGCTCGCCGCTGCTGAGCATCGTCACGGGAAGCGCCAGTGCGACGTGCGGTTACCGTTTTACTCGCGGCGAACGCTACGTCGTCTACGCGCGGAAGAGCGAGGACGCCGCCGCATCGCTCGAAACGAGCATCTGCTCTCGCACCCGGCCGCTAGCCGAGGCCGCCGAGGACCTCACGTTTCTTCGCAGGCTCGAGACACGTGCACCGGCGCGTGCGCGCGTGTCCGGCACCATTACGCACTGGGAGCGGGACCTCGCCACCGGGCAACCGCTCGAGATCGGACCGGTGCCAGACGTGCTGGTGACCGTGCGCGGCTCGTCGACGTCGTTTCAGGGAACGACCGACGAGCAGGGGCGCTACGAGGTGCTCGTCCCGCCGGGTCAGTACGAGGTCAACGCCTCGCTGCCACCCCCGTTCGCGGCGCTTCGTCAGCCCCAGTCGCTGACGCTGCCCGATCCGCGCGCCTGTTTCGTCGCTGACTTCGGCGTCAACTTCGCCGGGCGGATCAGCGGACTCGCCCGACTCGCATCGGGTGAGCCCGCCGCAGGCGTGGCGGTTCACGTGATGGCCGCAAGCGACGTCGGGAAGACCGGCAACCTTCAGACGCTGCGCGCGACGAGCGACGCGGGCGGCCGCTTCGAATTCACGGACGTCTCGCCCGGCCGTTATGTGGTGGGGATCGACCTGACTCGGGCCATGAACGCCGACCTCGTCTTTCCGCCGACCTACCATCCAGGCACCGGCGATGCGGCGTCAGCAACGGTGGTGCAGTTGGAAGGGGGCGAGCAGCGGGAGCTCGAACCGCTGGTGCTTCCGCCGGCGCGGCGCCCGCACCAACTCACGGGAACGGTCCTGTTTCCGGATGGCATCGCCGTCTCGGGCGCCTTCGTCTCTCTTTGGGATGGCCGCGAGCAGTGGAGGCAGGTCGCCGTCGGGATCAAGACCGAGTCCGACGGCGCCTTCTCCATTCGCGTGCACGAAGGGCTCAGCTATCTGGCCAGGGTCTCGTACTGGGACGAAACGCAGCGCCGGCAGCTGGAGACGACCGTCGGGCCCTTTGTCGCCGGCCCCGACACGCCGCCGCTGCGGGTCGTACTCTCCGCCGCCGCTCGATGACGCCGGCCTACGGCGCCTTGCAGACGAAGTTGGCCGCGTCGTCGCTGCTGCCGCTGCCGGAGTAGCGCGCCACCTGCGGATACGGGCAGAGCGGACGCGTGCGATCGATGAGACCGCTTGCGCTGTGGGACGCATCGATGCGCGCCGGCGCCTTGCCGCGCTCCACCCAGTCCTCGAGCGCCTTCACCTTGTCGAACGTGTCGGGACCCTCGCCGCCGGAGCAGTGCCCCATCCCAGGCGCCATGAACAGCCGGACGTGCTCGCTCGCCTTGGCGGCGCCGCCCATGTTCGTCACGACCTGATCGAAGTACTTGATGGTGTTCATCGGCGGCACGAGCATGTCGGCCCAGCCGTGATAGAGGAGCAGCCTGCCGCCGCGCGAGAAGAACGCCTTCATGTCGGGATTGGTGGCGTTCATGATCAGGTTCTCGGGCAGATCGCCTTTCACCACGTCCTTGTCGAAGTCGAACGACTTCCAGTCCCAGTTCGGATCCTTGAACACGACGTAGCGATACTGGTCGTAGATCATCGCCGACGGCTCGGGCCCGGCCGCCTGCGCGCCCCATCCGAGCTCGCTGCCCGGCACGAGCGACGAGAACATCGCCTTCTTGGTCCGCGGATTCACGGCGTCCGAGTAGATCTGTTTCGCCGCGGCCACCTGCGGCGCCGTCAGGCACGACGGCTCGTCGCCCGCCTTGCACAGCAGCACCGCCGGATCGAACTTGCACTGCCGCGGATCGTCGATGAGGCCGTCCTTCAGCCCGTCGCCGGCGTCGCAGGCGGCGAGCGCCGCCTGATGGATCACCGGATACTTCGCCGGCGGAATGTAGCGCGCCGGGTCTCTCAGCACCGCGTCCGCGATCCAGAGCGAGATGGCGGTGCGGTTGGCCGGCGCACCCGCGATGATCCCGTTGTAGTCCTCGGGGAACATCTGCGCCATCTTGAGCCCCTGGCGTCCGCCCGTGGAACAGCCGTTCCAGTACGAGAGCTTCGGACCGGAGCCGTAGAACGCTTCGATCAGCTTCTTGGCCTTCGCGGTCATCTCGTGCTCGGAGCGCCACGCGAAGTCCACGAGCTTCTCGGGGTGGCCGAGCGCGAACGTGCCGCGGCCGCCTTGGTGCCCGGTGTCGGTGGATGCGGTGGCGTAGCCGCCGCGCAGCGCGTCGGCCATCTCGGCGTAGCTGATCACGCCCGCCCAGCCGCCGTTGCCCACCGCCTGGTATTTGCCATTCCAGCCGGCCGTGGGCAGCCACACTTCAATCTTGATGTCCGAGTCGCTGGTCGGCGTCAGCGTTGCCGTCACGCGGCAGAACTCGGCCAGCGCCTTGAACGCGTTCGACCCGCGCCCCCCGCGGCCTCCCGGTTGCGAGAACGCACCGGCGGCCACGACCTCCGCCTTCGTGATGGCGGTGTCCTTGAGCGCCAGCTTTGCGAGGCTGTCGCACGACGCGGCCAAGGCACTCGTCGCCGGCAGGCACGCCACAGTGGCAACGGCACACGCGATCGAGATCTTCTTCATGCAGCCCCCTCCCGAGTCGCCACGAATCATGCACCAAGTCAGGCCGAATGCGTGCCTCAGTCCCGGAGCAGGCACCACGTCGTCATGGCGCGCATGCCCTGGACGACCGTCGTCTTCAGCGGATCGGCCAGCCGGCCGCCAAGGCGCGCGGTCAGGGTTATGAGCATGGCCTCGTCCACCACGAAGCGATCCGAGCCGTCGGGCAGACGCACGCGGCGGCCCCCTGGCCCGATCACGGTCTCGAGGCCGATGTTCGAAGCCAGACGCGCGAAGAAGAGACCCCGCGGCGCCAGCATGCGCCACAGCTCGTCGACCATGCGCTCGAAATGTGCGGCATCGTCGGCGAAGTGGAGCACCGCGCTGCAGATGACCGCGTCGAAGGAGCCGTCCGGCCACGGAAGCCGATCCACCTCTGCCACGCGGAAGCGATCGGCATCAACGGGGCGGCCGGCGATCTCAGCCAGGCGCCGGACGTGCGCCACCGAGGCCGCGTCGCGGTCGGCACCCCAGCAGTCGAAGCCGTGGGTCACCAGGTAGCGCAGATTCCGCCCGTCGCCGCAGCCGGCGTCGAGCACGCGGGGGCGATCGTCGAAGCGCCCCTTGAGCAGCTGATCGAAGAGATAGATGTCGATCTCGCCGAAGTCGGAGCGAAGAGCGGGGCCAGGAGCAGACGGCATCCGCGCATTATCCCGTCAGCGGCGCTAGAATCCGCCCATGGCGCTGTATGCGTTCGACGGCACGTGGCAGGAAGGCAAGACCGGGGACGACCCGAAGTTCACCAACAGCAACGTCTTCCGCTTTCACACGGCGTACCACGCGCGCTCCGGCACCAACGACAAGTACGTGGCCGGCATCGGCACGCGCTTCGACGTCGTCGGCAAAGTACTGGGTGGAGTCTTCGGCCTCGGCGAGCTCCCGCGCCTGCTGGAGTCCTACGACCATCTGTGCAGGAACTGGGCGGCCGGCGATACGGTCATCGACATCGTCGGCTTCAGCCGCGGTGCCGCCACCTCCCTCGACTTCTCGAACCTGATTCACAAGAAGGGGATCCGCCGTCCCGGCACCGACGACGTCGTCGAGCCGGCGCCGCAGATCCGGTTCCTCGGCGTGTGGGACGTGGTGGCGGCCTTCGGCCTCGCGAACCTGGGGAACGAGGCGTTGAATCTCGGCCATCATCTCGAGCTGCCGAAGACGAACCTCAAATACTGCTTTCACGCCATGGCGTTGGACGAGCGCCGCCCATCGTTCATCAACACCCGGCTGCCCGGTGCCCGCGAGGTCTGGTTCCGCGGCGTGCATTCCGATGTCGGCGGCGGCAACGGGAACCAGCCGCTGAACAACGTGACGCTGCGCTGGATGATGCGCAAGGCAAAGGCGGCGGGACTGCCGATCGACGCGGCCGACATCCCATCGCCCGTGACTGCCGCGCTCGAGCCGAATCACTCGAACAAGCTGCCGGTCAAGATTCGTCTCATCGGCGCCGTGGACCGCAGCCACTACAGCGTGGTGCCGATGGACGACTGGACGAATCCCCCCGACACCAGTCCGAAGGAGACCGAGGCCGACGAGGCCGCCGCGAACGAGGTAGGTGCCGGCGGCATCGAGGTGCTGCCCATGGACGCCAGGCGCCGCGTGCTGGTGATGTGGGAAACGGCGATGGCGATGGTGGCGCCGACCGACTTCACGCTCGATCCGATCCGCGACCCTCTCATGACGCTGTTCGAAGGACGGGTGCCCCTCGTGACCGACGACGGCCAGAAGCTGCACGACGCGCGCGAAGCGGTGGCGCGGCTCGTCAAGACCACGATGGCGGGCGCGCGCGAGCGCGGCTTTCACGTGCTGAGCGAGTTCTTCCTCAACGAGGCGCTCTTCAAGATGCCACGAGTCTTTCCGCTCACCGACTGACAGGAGTGCCGACATGCTCGCGAAACTGTCTTCGGAATTCCTTGGTACGTTCTGGCTGGTGCTCGGAGGTTGCGGAAGCGCCGTAATCGCGGCCGCGTTTCCCGATGTCGGCATCGGCCTGCTCGGGGTGTCGCTGGCCTTCGGCCTGACTGTGCTGACCGGCGCCTATGCGCTTGGCCCGATCTCGGGAGGCCATTTCAATCCTGCGGTGACGGTGGGGCTGTGGGCCGGAGGGCGCTTTCCAGCCTCCCGGATCGCGCCCTACGTCGTAGTTCAGGTCTTCGGGGGGGTCGCCGGCGCCGGTGTGCTGTATCTCATCGCCAGCGGCCGGGCGGATTTCAGCCTCGCGGGAGGCTTCGCCTCCAACGGCTACGCCGAGCACTCGCCGGGCGGCTATTCGCTGGCGGCCGGGTTCGTCAGCGAAGTCGTGACCACCTTCATGTTCCTGATCGTTATCCTCGGCACCACGCATAAACGCGCGCCGGTGGGATTCGCGGGCCTCGCCATCGGCCTGGCGCTCACACTGATCCACCTGCTCAGCATCCCGGTAACGAATACGTCGGTGAATCCCGCGCGCAGCACCGGCACCGCGCTGTTTGTCGGAGGCTGGGCGCTGCAGCAACTCTGGCTGTTCTGGGTGGCTCCGATCATCGGCGCCGCACTTGCAGGGTTCGTGTACAAGGCGGTTCTCGAAGGACCACTGGAAGAGCCTCCAGTGAGCGGCCGTCCGGGCGCGTAAACAGAGGAGGGATTGACGGCCTTTCTGGCGTCCGGGACAATTGCGGCCGTATGAAAGCAATCTGTCTCGCGGTGGGGTTGGTGTTGTCGGCGACGTCCGCCGGCGCGCAGTGGCTGACCACCAAGACGCCCGGCCTGCCCCGTAAGGCCGACGGCAAGGTGAACCTCGCCGCGCCGGCACCGCGCACCGCGGAAGGCAAGCCGGACCTGACCGGCATCTGGGCCGCCGCGGGCGGTCAAGGCGAGCTCAATGGCCTCGAGACGCTGCGGGTCGACCCGGCGGACATGAAGCCGTGGGCGATCGAGCTGCAGCAGCAGCGCTCTCACGACTATTTCAAGAGCCGTCCCGACTTCATGTGCCGTCCTAGCGGCATGGAAGCCGAAGCCTACGAGCGCGAGAAGCGCATCCTGCAGACGCCCTCGATGATCGCCGTGCTGTACAACAACCAGAGCTACCGGCAGATCTTTCTCGACGGCCGCCAGCTGGAGAAGGACCCGGCGCCGATGTGGCAGGGCTTCTCTGTCGGCCGCTTCGAGGGCGATACGCTGGTGGTCGAGAGCAACGGTTTCAACGACAGCACGTGGTTGAACAACGTCGGTCTTCCGCACACCGAGAAGCTTCACGTCACCGAGCGCTACCGCCGTCCCGATCTCGGGCACCTCGAGGTCGATGTGACCTTCACCGATCCCGACGCCTACAACAAGCCGCTCCACTTCTCGTCCAAGATGCGGCTGGTCACCGATACGGAAATGCTCGAGGAAGTGTGCGAGGCCAAGCAGGAGTTCTGGACCGGTAACGTGTCGGATATCCGGAAGTCGGCCGTGACGGTCTCCGAAGACGTGCTCAAACAGTACGTCGGCTACTACGAAGGGTACTGGCGCGCGAACCTGCGCAAGGTGACGGTGACGCTCGAGAGCGGCACGTTGCACGTGACCGGGCTGCTGCTGCCCGGGACCGTCGAGCTGATCCCGGAATCGAATGACGTGTTCACGACCACCGAAGGCGTGTCGTACAAGTTCGTCAAGGACGACAAAGGCACCGTCATTCGCACCGAGGAAATTCATCGCGGCGGCAACTACGTTCTCAATAGAAAGAATTAGGAGTCATTCATGACACGTCGTCTCAGTGCTGTCGTTGCCGCAACGGCCCTCGTCGGCGCCGCGCTCTACGCGCAGGCGCCTCCGGCCACGACGCCGCCGCCCGCCACGCAGCCGCGCGCGCAGGCGCCCGAGCCGTGGCGCCGCACCGGCGCGCGTCCGTGCGTGCGCCCCGGCAGCGGGTTCGCGCAGTGCTCCGCCCCGCTGGGCGTCACGGCCGTCCGCGCCGGGAAGCTGTTCGACAGCCAGGCCGGCCGGATGCTGACCAATCAGGTCATCGTCATCACCGGCGAGCGGATTACCGCGGTCGGCCCTGAATCGCAGGTGAAGATTCCGGCGGGCGCGCGCGTCATCGATCTGAGCCGCTCCACCGTGATGCCGGGCCTCATCGACGCGCACACGCACATGTTCAACGACCCGGTGCAGGGCTGGTCGCCCGAGCGCAACACGCTCATGGCGGTCACGAACATGCAGGCGGATCTCTACAGCGGCATCACGTCCGCGCGCGACATGGCGTCGCACAGCAACGGCTACGCCGACGTGGACATCCGCAACGCCATCAACGACGGCGAGCTCGATGGGCCGCGCTTCCAGGTGTCGGGACGCGGCATCGTGTGGGGCGCCCAGCCGCCGAGCGGCGCGCCCAACCCGCGCTCGGCCATCGTCGTCCGTTCGGTCGAGGAAGGTCGCGCGGCCGTCCGCGAGCACGTCGAGAAGAGCGTCGATCACATCAAGCTCTATCCCGGCGGCGCGTACTCGTTTGGCCCCAACGGCGAGCCACAGTTCCAGACCACGTACCCGCTCGCGGTACTGCAGGCGATCATCGACGAAGCGCACAAGAACGGGAAGCGGACCGGCTGCCATGTGTTCGGCGGCGAAGGGCTGCAGAACGCCATCACCGCGCACTGCGACACCATCGAGCACGGCTACGGTCTGACGCAGCCGCAGCTCGATCAGATGGCCGCGTCCGGGATCGCCTACGACGTCACGTTCGCGCGCTACAGCTCGCCCTACATGGACGACAACGACGCGAAGAGCACGGCTGGCAAGTACCGCATCGTTCCGTACTTCGAACGCGCCATGCAGATGGCGATCAAGACGCCGAAGCTGGCCGTCCTCTTTGGCACCGGCGTGGACGGCACGTTCTTCGTGCACGGCACGAACGCCGTCGAGTTCGAAAAGCTGGTCAAGGTGGGAGGCATGCCGACCGCGCGTGCCATTCAGTCGGGCACGATCGCCAACGCCATCATGATGGGCTGGCAGAACGACGTCGGTTCGGTGGCGACCGGGAAGTTCGCGGACCTCGTGGCCGTGTCCGGCGATCCGCTGGCAGACATCACCGAGCTGCAGCGCGTCCGCTTCGTGATGAAGGGCGGCAAGGTCATTCGCCATGACCTTGCCACCGGCGCGTCCACGTCGACGCGTTGAGCCGCAGGGCGGTCTCAAGACCGCCCTCTACATTCCTCTTACTTGGCCGGCGGCGGTGTGATCGTCGCCGGATCCCAGTGCTCGTCGGCCTTGCCGTCGACGAAGCGCCAGGTGTCGAACCACGACGTGTAGTACTCCTTGCCCTTGGTCCGCGGATCCGGGAACTTCCGCGGCACGAGCACGGTGACGTAGTCGCCGTCGGCCATCACCGCCACGACTTCGGTCGTCAGCTTGTCGCAGGTCGGTGTTTTCTTCACCTTCAACACCTGCGTGAAGAAGTAGACGACGCCGTCGAGCCCCGATTGCGCATTCGGATTGTGCTGGTGGTAGGCCTTCGTGAGCCACTCGCCCGCGCGATCCCACTGACCGCACTGCAGCAGCTCGCGCATGATGTGCAGCGTGGCCTGCTTGTTGCGATTCAACTTCGGGTTCGAATCCTTGAACAGCGATTCGGGATCCTTCACCCCGACCACCGGCTCCTGGGCCAGCACCGTCGCGCTCGCCGCCAGGCTCAGCACCAGTCCCCACACCATCGCTCGCATCCTCATTCCACGTCCCTCCAGTTGTCTTGACGCAGGCCGTGCGCCGGGCCATCATCCTCGCTCGTGAGAGCGCGATCGCTGGCAATGTTGCTGTTCGTGGTGGCCACAGGCCCCGTCGCCTGGGCGCAGTGGCTGAATTATCCCACTCCGGGGATTCCGCGCCTGGCAAATGGCGCTCCAAACTTGAAGGCGCCGGCGCCGCGCACGCCCGACGGCAAGCCTGACTTTTCCGGCATGTGGTTCGCCAACACGCCGTCGAGAGACTTCTGCAAGGAGAAGGACTGCATCCAGGAAGAGCGCATGGCCCGCGAGCAGATCAACCTCGGCATCAAGCTGAAGGAGGGCCTGCCCTACACGGAGTGGTCGAAAGAGCAGATGAAGCTCCGGCGCGCCAACGGAGGCCGCGAGGATCCGCACGCCTTCTGCATGCCGCCCAACTTCCCCCGCGCCTGGACACTGCCGCAGCACAGCCGCATCGTGCAGACGCCGGGCATGATGGTGGTGCTGCACGAGTTCAACGCGGCGTATCGCGAGATCTACCTGGATGGACGCCCGCTGCCGGTCAATCCCAATCCGACCTGGAACGGCTACTCCACCGGGCACTGGGAGGGCGACACGCTGGTGGTCGAGACCAACGGCATCCGCGACGACATGTGGCTCGACATCCAGGGCAGCCCGGTCACCGAATCCGCCCGCGTGACCGAGAAACTGAAGCGCGTCAATTTCGGTCTGATGCAGATCGAGATCGGCGTCAACGATCTCAAGGCCTACACGCGGCCCTGGTCGGTCACCATCGAAATGGCGCTGATCGCCGACACGCAGATGCTCGAAGAGATCTGCCTGGACAACGAGAAGGACGCCAGGCTCTTCAAGAAATGACCAATCGTCTCGCCCATCTCGCGGCCTTCGCCGTCCTCTGCCTGGCGCTGGTGCCGCCCGCGCGCGCCCACCACTCGCAGTCCGAGTACGACCTGAAGGGCAAGGTGGAAGTGGAGGGCGCGATCACCAAGGTGGAGTGGCGCAGCCCGCACGCGTGGATCTACGTGGACGTGGTGAGCGACAAGGGCGAGACGGTCAACTGGAGCTTCGAGCTGCCGAGCCCCGTCACGTTGATGCGCCGCGGCTGGACGCGCGATTCATTGAAGCCCGGCGACCGCGTCAAGGTCACCGGCGCGCCCGCCAAGAACTTCCCCACCATCGCCATTGCCAACTTCATCAGGGACGGCAGCGGCAAGCCGCTCTTCACCGGCACCACGCAGGTCAACGAGCTGGAGCCGGCCACCAAGTAAGCCCGAAGGCAGACCAACGTGCGGCTCGCCGCCTCCACGTTCACGCTCACGCTGCTGGTCGCGCAGCTGAGCGCGCAGGCCCCCACGCTCAACGACCTCATCGCCCGCCTCGACGCGTACCTCCTCGCCTACGAAATCCAGTTGGCCAATGTCGTGGCTGAAGAGACGTATCGGCAAACGGCCCGGCAGGGGCCCTATTCGCGTCGTGTGACGTTCGTGCGCGAGCTGCGATCGGACTACGCCCTCACCCTTGCCGTCGACCGCAACATCCGCGTCGGCTACCGCGACACGTTCGAAGTGGATGGCGAGCCGGTGCGCGATCGTGACGAGCGCTTGCTGCGGCTGCTCGGCAGCGGCGCAGCAGAACAGGCGGCGCGCATCGCCGAGGAGAATGCCCGGTTCAACCTGGGCCAGAACCTCGTCCCACGCACCGTGAACGTCCCCACGCTGGCGATCGAAATGCTGCATCCTCGCATTCGGAACCGCTTCCGCGCGCGGCTCGCCGGCACCGAGACGCTCGACGGCCGTCCCGGCTGGATCGTCGAGTTCCGCGAGCGGGAGCATCCGACGATCGTCCGCAGGCCCGACGGGAAGGATCAGCCTTCACGCGTGGCGGCGCTGCTCGACCCGCAGACCGGTGAGGTGCTGCGAACCGTCCTGACCTGGGAGTCCGTGCAAGGCTCGATCGCGGTCACCTACAGCCGCGTACCCGGCATCCCGGTGCCCGTCCCGGCGCGGATGTCCGAGGAGTACATCATCGGCACCGGAGAAAGCGTCGCCGGCGAAGCGACCTACGCGAACTTCCGGCAGTTCGAGACGAGCGCGCGAATCGTCCAATGACGATCAGAAACCCAACCAGCTAGACCTGCTTTTCGAGCCAGACCAGCGCCTCGTTCGGATCGGTGAAGAACTGCGCCTTCACGCCGAGCTTGGCGTACTTCGCCACCAGCTGCTCCATCGCCACCTTGGCCAGCACCTTCTCGGCTCGCACGATTGCCCAGTACTTCCAGCCGGCCTTGGCGGTCTGCGGCGCCCAGTGCGCCTCGGACCAGTCGAGATCCTCCTTGGCGAGCACCCACTGACCACGGTCGTCCGACAGCCACTTGCGCGCCGCGTTCTTCCGGAGCAGATCGCTCCCGGCGGTCAGCAGGTCGCGGAAGTCCTGCCCGGTGATGAAGCGGCGGATCTCGTGGTGGACGATGCGTGAGGCCTGATGGTAGTAGAGCGACACGTTCGGCGTCTTGAGAACGGTAACGGGCGGCGTGGTGACGGGCGGCATGGCGTCCCTCCGCCCGTGCAATCGGCAGCCGCGGCGAAAGCTTGAAACCCACAGAACGAGCTACCCCAAAACAACCGATGTCAAGGGCGTAAGGGACACGAGGCCGCCCCGGCCGCGCGCACGCGCCTGCCTGGTACTCCCGACAGCCGGCAGTGAGCAGGCTGACGAAGGTTAGTGGCGTGGCCTGGTGAATCTGGCCGCGCCCTCACGCTTCACGGGCGGAAAACGCGTCGAAACGTCTCCCGGGTGTGTGGCACCCGTTATGCGCAGCGTCCAGAACGGGGAGAAGCGCATGTTTGATTGGTTTGCAGCAACTTTGAAACAGTACCCGGAGATAGCCATCTTTCTCACCTTGGCGTTTGGCTACTACTTCGGCAAGTTCACCATCAAGGGCATCGGTCTGGGGTCGGTCACGGCGACGCTGCTCGCTGGCGTCGTCATCGGCCAGATCGGGATCACCATCAACCAGCCTCTCAAGGCGACGGTGTTCCTGATGTTTCTGTTCGCGGTGGGCTACGGCGTCGGGCCGCAGTTCGTCCGCGGCGTCGCCAAGGATGGCCTGCCGCAGGCGATCTTCTCGGCGGTCCAATGCGTGTTCAGCCTGATCGTCCCGGTCATGATCGTGAAGTTCGTGGGCTACGACCTCGGGTATGCGGCCGGCCTCTACTCGGGGTCGCAGACGATCTCCGCGGCGATGGGGCTGTCGACCGACGCGATCAACCGCTTGGGCCAGACCGCGGAGCAGACCAAGGCGCTGCTCGACTCGATGCCGATCGCCTACGCCGTCACCTACATGTTCGGCACCATGGGCTCGGCGGTCGTGATCGCCGTCCTCGGCCCCAAGCTGCTCGGCATCAATCTCGAGGCCGCGTGCAAGGACTACGAGCAGAAGCAGGGCGGCGTCAAGGAGCTGGGCGGCCCGGGCACGGCCTGGCGACGCTGGGAAGCGCGCGCGTATCGCGTGGCGATCGGCGGCCGGGCGGTGGGGCTGCGCGTGGGCGAGGCCGAGGCGCTCGTCCCTGACGCTCGCGTCTTCGTGCTGCGGGTCCGTCACAACGGCGCGATCGAGGAAGCGACGGTGGACACGGTGCTGCACGAGAACGACGTGCTGGCGGTGGCGGGCGCCCGCGAAACGCTCGTGCAAGTGCTGGGCGCAAACGCAACCGAGGTCGAGGATCGGGAGCTGCTGGCGATGCCGATCGAGGGCGTCGACGTGCTGGTGAGCAACAAGGCCGTCGATGGCCACACGCTGGTGGACCTGGCGCAGATGCCGGAGACACGCGGTGTGTTCCTCCGGAAGATCGTCCGCGGCGCCACCGCCACCGTGATCCCGATCTTGCCGACCACGACGATTCAGCGCGGCGACCTGTTCACGATCGCCGGCCGAACCCAGGACACCACCCGAGCCATCAAGCTGCTCGGTGTCGCCGATCGCCAGACCGACGTTACGGACATGGCGTTTGTCGGCCTGTTCATCGTGATCGGCGCGTTGATCGGCTCGCTGGTCTTCAAAGTCGCCGGGTTCCCCCTGACGCTCTCCACGGCGGGCGGCGCGCTCGTCGCCGGCATCATCGGGGGGTGGCTGCGGTCAGTGCGCCCGAGCTTCGGGCGCGTCCCGACGCCCACCCTCTGGTTCATGAACTCGGTCGGCCTCAACATCTTCATCGCCATCGTCGGCATCTCGGCCGGCCCGGGGTTCGTCAACGGCCTCAAGACGCAAGGCATCGGCCTGTTCGTCTGGGGCGCCGTCGCGACCACAGTTCCGCTCGTCCTCGGGATGTTCGTCGCCAAGTATCTGTTCCGCTTCCACGATGCGCTGACGCTCGGCATCATCTCCGGCTCGCGCACCACGACGGCGTCGCTCGGACTGGTATGCGATCAGGCCAAGAGCCAGGTCCCGGCGCTCGGCTACACCGTGAC
>Ga0207648_10004447_pt1 | contig 14380 bp, 11 predicted proteins | sample KBSMisM32_FD_184310 | JGI IMG/M metagenome (GOLD analysis project Ga0207648, IMG submission 184310) | Miscanthus rhizosphere microbial communities from Kellogg Biological Station, Michigan, USA - KBS Miscanthus M3-2 (SPAdes) (version 2) | ecosystem: Host-associated > Plants > Roots >...
CGATATTACGAAGCACAGTGGAATCAGTCAGATCTCTCTGTAAACGTGGAATGGGCAATTTCGAAGACAAATGTTCAAACACCGCATTTGCCATTCCCATATTTCCTTCGGCATTTTCAAAATCAATCGGATTTATTTTGTGGGGCATGGCCGAAGAGCCTACTTCGTTCTTTCTCGATTTTTGCTTAAAATACTCCATGGAAATGTAAGTCCATATATCACGACAGAGATCGATCAGGATATTGTTGATCCGCTTCATACAATCAAACTGGGCAGCCAGGTTATCATAATGCTCTATCTGGGTGGTGTATTGTACCCTTGTCAATCCTAAAATTTTCTCAACAAATTCATTGGCCAGTCTTATCCAATCCAATTTCGGGAAAGCGGCATGGTGTGCATTGAAATTTCCGCTGGCCCCTCCAAATTTTGCTGTGAAGGGAATATTGATCAATTGTTCGATCTGGTTTTCTATTCTCTCAGCAAATACCATGATCTCTTTACCCATTTTTGTAGGGCTTGCCGGTTGACCGTGTGTATGAGCGAGCATCGGAATATCCTTCCACTCCTTGGCAAGCAGTTTAAGTTGCGCATTTAAATTGAGAAGTGAGGGCAGGTACTCATACTCAATGGCGTGTTTCCATAATAATGGAATAGCCGTGTTATTAATATCCTGCGAAGTCAGTCCAAAATGTATCCATTCTTTTACCTGCGATCCGCCAAATTTATCGAGCTCATTTTTTAAAAAATATTCAACCGCTTTTACATCATGGTTTGTGCTGTATTCAATTTGCTTTATTTCCTGCGCATCTTCAAGCCCAAAATCTTCCTCCAGTTTTTTTAAGTGTTTCGTGGCTTTATGTGAAAGCTTGAAGAACTTTTTGTCTTCTAAAAAAAAGAAATATTCAATTTCGACAAGCACCCTGTATTTTATCAATGCATATTCTGAAAAATATTCATCAAGATGCTGCACATGTTTCCGGTAGCGTCCATCGACCGGAGAAATGGCAGTGAGAGGCGTTAATTCCATGTTTTGATTTTAAAGAAGAGTCTCAGTCCTTTACCTTTGCTGCCGCAAAAATAACCTAATTGAGTAAGAAGATAAAAGTTGGGATCGTCAGCTATCTGAATACACGTCCGCTGATCTATGGATTGAAATTACCACCCATTGCCGATGAAATTGAGCTGATCGAAGATACGCCTTCGAGGTTGGCTGAATTGCTGGTAAATAATGCAATTGACATAGGGTTGGTCCCGGTGGCGGTGATCCCGCAACTAAAAGAATATTTTATCAGCAGCGATTATTGCATCGGCACTGAAACGGAGGTAGCTTCGGTCTGCCTCTTCAGTGAAGTGCCATTGAACGAGATCACAAAAGTTTATTTAGACTATCAAAGCCTTTCTTCAGTGGCCTTATTAAAATGGCTCATGAAGGAATATTGGAATATCGATCCCGGGATCATACAAACATCTGATGACGACTACCGGAAAAAGATTGGTGGCACAACGGCAGGATTGGTCATCGGGGACAGGGCTTTTGAACAACGAAAGATCTCTACATTTATTTATGACCTGGCCTCTGAATGGCGGTCCATTACCGGTTTGCCATTTGTTTTTGCCGCCTGGATCAGCAATCGATCCTTGCAAGGATCCTTTATTCAAAGATTCAACGAGGCTAACGCAATTGGTTTGAGCCACATTGATGAAATTGTTTCAGCGCAAAATTTTGATCTTTTTGACCTGAAGAAATATTATACGCTTCACCTTAGCTATGTATTGGATGAAAGAAAAAGAAAGGGGATGGAATTGTTTTTGCAGGTGATCAGGGAAAATTTCCCGGCCTAGCGCAGAAATTATTCTTTAAATGAATTATTTGAAGAGCAGCCTAAAAAAAATGGCAATGCTCTTTAATCCAAAAATAGCCGATTGATAAAATTTAAGGGCCGGCACATACGCCAGCGTGACCAGCGTTTGCCATTTTGAAAGCTTCCATAATTTTTCTAGGTAGAGCGTGTATTTATATCCATTGTTTTTTTGTACCGCGCTGAACACCGCGAATTTCCTATAGAGTAAGGTTAATTGGTTTTTTGAAAGCTTCTGTTCTAACCTGTTCATTTGCCTCTCCACGACGATCTTGGCGAGATCATTCACCGCATCGCTTTGCAGGGATGTCAATGACATACCATGTTCACGGTAATAATAAAGATCATACCGGTTAAGATATAAAACAGTAAACTGAATAAAAGCCCTCAGGAAGAAATCATAATCCTCAATTAAAAAGGCGGCGGGATTATATCCATTGTTTGCCTTGTAAATTTCCTGCTTGTACAGAAAACAGGCGCTACACCCCTGGAAAAGTTTTACGTTGATATCACCAAAAGTCCTTTTGCCCGTCACTTTATTATTGTCATTGATAATGGTATAGTCAGTATAAACAAAATCGATGGTCCGATCTCTTTCCATTACACCCAGTAATGTTTCCAGCGCATTGGGTGCATAATAATTGTCATCGGATGTCCATGTATGATACCTTCCGCCGGCTGCGTTAAAGCCCTCGTTCAATGATAAAGGGAGTTTTTTATTGAAGGCATTATGGATGATCTTAACCCGGCCATCCTTGTCCGCATACGATTGAATAATATCTGCCGTATTATCTGTAGAGCAATCATTCACTATGATCAGTTCGAAATCTTTGAACGTTTGATTTAAACAGCTTTCGATCGACGCGCTTATATATTTTGAACCATTGAAAGTTGGCAGTACAATTGAGATCGCGGGTTGATTCATTACAAATGGTTTAAAATAATATCAGCTATTTTTTTGCCACTATCTCCCTTCCCATAAGGATTTACCGCCGCGGACATTTTATCATAAGCATTTTTATTTTCGATCAGCCTTATAGCTTCTTCTGTAATTTTTTCCTTTGTAGTTCCCACCAAGATAGCTGTTCCGGCAGCAACGCCTTCCTCTCTTTCAGTGACATCCCTGATCACTAAGACCGGTTTACCCAGGGAGGGAGCTTCTTCCTGTATGCCACCACTATCTGTAATAACGAAATAACATTTGTCCAGCAACCAAACGAGTTGAGGATAGTCCAGTGGCGCGATCAGGAAAATATTTTCATGACCACTGAGCTTTTCCTGGACAATTTTTTGAACATTAGGATTCAGATGAACGGGATAAACAAACTGTATCTCAGGATATTTTTTGGCAAGCAACAAAATAGCATCACAAATATTCTCAAAAGGTTTTCCAAAACTTTCCCTTCTGTGTCCTGTCACAAGGACTATTTTCCTGGCGAGATCCAGGTAAGTAAATGACTTTTGATAAGAAGGATCGTTCCTTGTTTTGCCAACCGCCCAAAGTAATGCATCAATTACCGTGTTGCCGGTAAGAAAAACTTTGTCTTTAATGTTTTCCATTCGCAGGTTATCCATTGCCTTTTGTGTGGGAGCGAAATGAAAATCGGCGATGACGCTTGTCATCTTCCGGTTTATTTCCTCAGGAAACGGCGAGTATTTAGCAAAGCTTCTTAAACCGGCCTCCACATGTGCCACCTTTATTTTTTTATAAAAGGCAGCCAGTGCGGCAACAAATGTCGTAGTTGTGTCGCCCTGGACGACGATAAGATCAGGTTTAAATTCGTCTAAAATATTTTCAACAAGAAGGAGACCATTGGCTGTGATATCAAACAAAGTTTGATCGGGTTTCATTAATTGCAGATCGTGGTCGGCTTTTAACTGGAAGAAATCCATCACCTGGTAAAGCATTTCTTTATGCTGACCGGTGAGACAGATCTTTACATTTAATTGATCCGATTGATAACAGGCCTGGATAACAGGCGCCAACTTAATGGCTTCAGGTCTTGTGCCAAAAACGAAGAGGATCTTTTTCATTTTAATTCAACATCAGCTCTAATAAAGTTTTACCTGGATTTGGGTCATACAGTTGCGCCGCTCTCTGATGCGCATATTGTCCCATTTCTTTCCAGCTGGTTCTATGTTGCCATGCTTTTTCCAGGGCATCTCCAACGGCATCCGCTGTTGCCGATTGAGCCAGGAAGCCTGACTTTTCATCTTCGATCCATTCTGAAATGCCACCAACATCTGTTACAACGCCTGGCCTGCCGCAGAGCATGGCTTCTACAATGGCAAGAGGCATACCTTCCATGCGTGAGGGCATCAGGTGTAAATGGTTCTTCTGCCAAACGGCCCTGATGTCATTTACCTTACCATGAAAACTCACCTTTTCTTCAAGATTGAATTCATTGCATAATCTCTTTAAATGATCTTCGTCGGGGCCATTTCCATAAATATTCAAATGCCAGTTTCTTTTTTTCCAGGTGTCTTTTTTTAAAACGTTAAATGCGATATCCTGGCCCTTGTGAAAGATAAGCAGATTGCCGACCATGGCAATTTGTGCAGGCTCATCCGGGGGAAAAGGGATCATTGTCGTATTTTCCAGGTTCACCGGGTTTCTAACCACCCTTGCATTCGGTATTTCGGCATCCAGGTCATTCGTTAACGTTTCAATATCGTGATAGTTCGTAAAAAATACCTTTGTGCATTTTTGATACACTTCTTTGAGAATCATCTTCTCGATTTTTTCCAATGGGGATCGTCGTTCGTTAAAATGACAAAGTAAAAAGAATTTGCCATTGAATTTTTTCAGTTCGTTTAAGATCTCCTTTTCGCCCAGAATGGAGTAGCAGGTTCCGTTGTACAATATCATGTCCGGCTTTTGAATAAATATCTTTTTAACCGGCTTTTGGATTTTTTTTCTGACAAAATTTGCAGTTAGCCTGGCAAATCTTTCGATTCCCGAAACATTACCCGTTATTCCCGGTCGTTTGAGCGAGACCAGGCCTGAAGATTTTAATTCAGCTAATTTAAAGTGCTCCAGCGGATGTTCATAGGACAGATGAACAACCTCGTGACCCTTTGATAAAGCGATTTTCGCCATGTCATGCCATAACTCCTCGCTTCCTCCCCACGCGTCCCTGATCATCGATATGACTGCGATCTTCATTGAACAGATTTTATTTTTTTAGCCAATAAAACATTATTCAGATAAAGATCTTTTTTGTTGGGAAGCAATTTGCTGAATATGATGGCTGATATATTGAGAGAAGTATAGGTTATGAATCTGAATGCCGATCTTATTACCGGAATTTTTCGAAAAAAGGGCGTGATATGCTGATGAACATACGTGATCCATAGCTGGAAGATTGTTTCAACATTATTGCCGGTCTTCTCCTGGTGTATGATCTCAAAACCATTTTTTTCAAAAATATATTTGATCGCATAGGACGAATACCTCGCAAAATCATTCGGTACTTCGTGTTCGCAAATGGCAAACGGGCATGTGATCAAAATTTTCCCCGAAACTTTCATTACCCGGTTGATTTCTTTCAGGATCTCCTCCAGGTTAAAAATGTGTTCAAATACTTCAGTGCTGAAGACGGCATCAAAATATTCATCCTCGAATGGAATTTTCCGGCCATCATAAAACACATCTATTTGTTCATTCAAATGGGGGTGACCCGGGTTTTCAAAATCAACCCCAACATATTTATCAACTTTAAATAAGGATCTGTAAGGTTTTGACCCGCATCCGAAATCCATTAATGATCCTGTTAACTCCGGCGCGTGCGCCACAATATTTTTTAGCAACCTGTTCCTGGTAAGGTAGGCGGGATAAGTGATGTTTGGATCAAATTCGAATGGGACCTTGTCAAATTGCATTTGAAGTTGATTATTTGAAACGAATTAATCCTTGGTAAAATGAATGATAGGATCCCGGTGTAAGGTTTCCACATCACTGTCAATGATGCGATAGCCTTTACTTTTCAACATTTCACAACATCTGTCCTTCCCTGTATGATACCACCTCCCCGGCCAGGGTGTGTCGTCTTCATTTTTATTAAACCTCGGCTTTTTTGCCCCAAAAATTTTGTACGCATAATAAAAGGGCAAGAATTTCTTCTTTCTTTTAAAGAGGTGCATATAGATGTTAATGTCTTCTTGCCTGTCAGGAACGGTGTTCAATTTATCATAATCCGCGATCATCCAGAAACAGTTACAGCCGCTTTTTAGTTTAGGGAAAAGATTTGTCGCGTATTCGGTTATTCCATCAAAAGAAATATGGCAGAGGCAGCCAAATGAAAACATGTAGTTGAAAAAATTATCGGGAAGGGCCTTGCACGAGAAATCGTTTACCTGGATATACTCAACATTCGAACGTGGACCAATAAAATTCCAAAAATCATTGTGCTCGGCTGATAAAGCATCCATCACCATTATCTTTTTTGCATGCAACATTGTTTTTGTCCAGGTACCTCTCCCGGGGCCTATTTCCAAAACAGTATAATCCTGGTTAACGTATGGTTTAATACACCTTAAATAAGTAGCATGCAAAACGCTCATATAACCGCAACTTCCGTAAGTGGACCAATGCAGTTCTGCTAACACGTCGCCCTCATAAAATCCACCCTTCCAAAGTGTTTTAAAGGAATTTAATTCCTGTTGCAAGCGTTTATCTAGGGTTTCATTCATATTTTTAGATTGTTTTAACTGTATCGCTTAAATATCTTAGCGCCGCAAGATAATTATTCAAAAATTAAAGTGGAGTTTAGGAGATTTTTTCGGGCGAAGTCGAAATAACCCGGCTTTCAGTCATGGATGTTTCTATTGTCATAATCAACTACAATACTTTTACAATTACGTCTGACTGTATACGCTCAGTTATTCAGTTTACATCAGGCGGCAGTTACGAAATTATCCTGGTAGACAATGCTTCTACCGAATGCGACCCCCAAAATTTTTTAAAAGAATTCCCGCAGCTAACACTTGTCAAAAGTGAGGTCAACGGTGGCTTTGCTTACGGAAACAATTTGGGAATTCAAATCGCAAAAGGAGAATATGTTTTGTTGCTTAACAGTGATACCATCTTAAGGGAAGATAGCGTCTTGAAGTGTTTAAGTTATCTGAAAGCCTCCGAAGGCGGTGGTGCTGCGGGATGCAGGATGACCTTTCCGGATGGCATTGTTCAATATACTGCCCGAAGGTTTAGAAGTATACAATGGGAATTGCTGGATCTTTTTCGGTTTATCCCAATGATGATGACCTATAGAAAGCGTTCACGTCTGATGTTGGGAAAGTATTTTAAATGTGATGAGAACCTGGAGTGCGATTGGGTCAGCGGCGCCTTCCTGATGTTTGACAAAAAGATCCTGGATCAATTACCACAGCATAAGCTCGACGACCGGTTTTTTATGTATGGCGAGGATCAACTCTGGTGCGAACAAATGAAAAATTTGGGATACCGGGTTGTATTTTACGCAGGAACCACGATCGTTCACATTGGCAGTGCAAGCACAGACATAAAAAAACAACTCAGCTTGCGCAAAATAATGATGAAGCGCGAACTGGAGATCATGCGCCTGCGAAAGGGACGTGGGTTATATTACTGGATATTTGCAATAATCTATACTTTCAAGGAAACGGCCCGGAATTTATTTAAACGGATTTTCTTCAAACTGACAAATCGGGTTATAAATAGTTAAGCCGCACCACGTACTTAATAGAGATTCCTGACACGATTATTCGTCTCTTCTGCACGTTTATAGGGAAATGTGGCACGTTTACCAAATAATCTCGATGGCTCGGGCTTTCACTATTTGATAACTAGTTTGATTCTTATATTTTTGGTGACTAAACCACTTGTATGCGCGCCTCCAGCTACTTCCTCACCTTTTTGATGGTAGGGTCATTATTTATCGGGTGTAAAAAAGATGATGTCAAACCACCGGAACCGCCGGTTGCTAACGCCGGGAATGACCAAAATATACAGTTGCCTGCCAGTTCATTCACCTTATCCGGATCGGGCACTACTCCACAAGGAAGTATAGCGAATTATACATGGACCAGAGTTTCGGGACCGGATAACCCTCTCATCAATAATGCCAGCTCTGCGACAACGTCCGTGTCTGGATTTTCCGCGGGCACGTACGTATTTCAATTAGAAGTGACAAATGATGCCGGGCTGTCAGCTACCGATGAAGTTTCTATAACGGTGATCGGGGAATCCGCATCAGCTCCGGTAGCGAATGCAGGTGCAGATCAGACGGTTCAGCTCCCGGAAAGTTTCTTCGTATTATCGGGATCCGGAACCACAGAAAAAGGTAACATCACTGGCTATAATTGGACACAGGTTTCAGGACCAAACACTTCAACCATTAACAACGCAAGTTCAGCAACGACGTCGGTAACAGCATTTGTTGCGGGTACATATTCGTTCCAACTGGAAGTAACAAACAGCTTTGGATTGACGGCAAAAGATACAGTTATCATAAATGTGATTGGAACGCAAACACTGACTTTGCAACCGTCAAATCTTGCGGCCGATGAGGCAAATGTTGCGATCATTGGAAACACAAATGCAACTTCTCACGATAAGGATATAGATGCTGGTGCCTGGACCTTTAATGGCACGGCCGGTTATATAAGGGGGATTTTTAAATTTGATTTGAGTGGAATTCCTGCAAACGCTACCATAGTTTCTGCCAAACTTACCCTCTATTCGATACCTGATCCTACGAATGGTGATCTTGTCCACGCCAATTCGATCAATACAGGGACCAGCAACGCCATGTATATTCGCCGGGTAAGCAGCAGCTGGGATGGCAATACAATAACCTGGCAAACCCAACCAACAACGGCAACTGCAGACCAAATTCTGATACCACATACAGATCAACCTTTCCTTGATCTTACAGATATCGACGTAAAATCTCAAATTGATGCAATGCGAACGAATGGCAACTATGGATTTATGTTGAATCTTCAGAGCGAGACTATATACACGATAAGACAGTTTTGCTCACCTTTCCATCCAGATGCTTCCAAGCATCCAAAACTGGTCATTGAGTATCAATAATGAATTCTCAAATTGTTTGCAAGAGCCGCTAAACCAGCGGCTCTTTGCGTATGAAGGAGCCATTAAATTTCAAAGGGCTAGTAATTTTTTCAGACAAAGAGGTCCGGGGATCCATTATGAGATCTTCTTTACAATGCTTCCCCAATAATAATAGTCATAGTAAGCGGCAGGAGTTACATCCCCATTGTCTGCATTGGTCACAATGGCCTGGGCAAAATGTTTCCAGTTGTTATCGGGTACAACGATCAGTTTTCTGCCACAAATATTTTTATGAATGCCCATTGCGCCCGTTTCGGTAGTGATAACGGTTGTTCCAAATGCAATCGCTTCCACCATTTTGGTTTTGATACCACCACCACTTTGTACAGGATTCAAAAAAAGGTCAGCGCCTTTAAAATACATTTCAATGTCCTGGACGAATCCAGCATAAATAACGTTCTTATCAGCATATTCTTTTAACTCATTGAATTCTGACGGAAGTCGTTTACCACAGATAATGATCTTGTACCTAAAATTCGGGTATTGAAACAGAATAGGGTTGATCTCTTTTAGAATGGCCACCAGGGCGTCGACATTGGGTTTGTAGTCAAGCAAACCGTTGAACAGTAGAATTTTTTCATCGTCAGAAACTCTATGGATCGCTTGTATTGCCTTTTTACAGCTATCCTTGTCATCAGGATATGTGCTGATCTCCACGCCAAAGGCTACTTCAATACATTTTTTTTCGTCGATACCCCATTTTTCAATGGCGAACTTTTTATCATCGGGTGAGACAAAAAGAATTTCATCGGCGATCGTGAAAAACCTTTTCTCATAGATACTTAAGACCGGCCACCACCATTTACCCGTTGATTGAAAACGCTGGTACTCGATATTGTGAATATGCAATATTGTTTTTATTCCCGTTCTTTTTTTGATCATACCTGCCAGCCAGGTATAATAAGGATGCTCCCAGATAATAGCATCAAACTTTTCATTTTTTATTAGCGTGGTCAGTCGTGAAATAAGGCTTAAGTCAAAATATTTTGAAAATGATCTCTTTTTCAACCAGGCAAAATGTTTATAGGTTTTTATCAGCGAAGGATCATTTTCAGAAACACTTATGACGGTCAGATCGGTTTCCCGGCCAAGATGATCGAGAAATTGTGCAATAGATTTTTGGCCGCCTGAAAAATAAGGCAGGTATTGATAAGGAGCTATTACGAGCAGTTTCTTCAATAATGAGTAATGAGTGATCAGTAATGAGTAATGCTAACGCTTAACGTTTGACTTCCGACTTCCGACTGCTGATTTCTTATTAGTCCACCATTCCATAAACAATCCACCCAGGAAGAAGATCAGGATGAGGAATGAAGAGATATATGCGATACTGACCCCTTTTTTATAGGAAGCCGGCTCGAATATAAATTTCACCGCATGCTGGCCGGCTGGTATTGATAAGCCACGCAAAACATAATCGGTTCTGCAATAGTCAACTTTTTTTCCATCGATATACGCATTCCATCCATATGGATAATATACTTCACTGAATACTGCAAACTGTGGTTTCGAACTGCTGAAAGAATATTCCATCGCATCATTGTCAAACTTTGAAAGTTTAATGGATGCAGCAGAATCCCATTGCGGTTGCACCACCGCATTGCTAAATACTTTTTGAACAATGGCTGTATCCCTGAGATGTGCACTTCCTATATCGTTCAGCTCTTGCACCGGCCCGTCTACAAATTTTATACCTCTTACCAGCCAGCAAGGGCCATTGGCATAGGCGTTGGGTTGCATTTGTTGTTGGTTTGTTTGTTGATCGCTATAAATAATATACCTCACATCCAGCATGTTCAGCACATTCTGGTTAGAACTGTAGATGTATTTATCAATCAAATTCTGATAAATGCTTAGCCTGGCCGGATGATAACCCGTGACCGACCTAAAGAAGTAAGCAGACCTCATATCAAGCACGGGATTTACACCTGCGTTAAAAACCCGGTAGTGGGGGGCTTTGTCTTGTAATATTTTTTGCTCAACCGGATTGGGAGTGAAACTTTGAGCGGTTATTTCATCGGACGAAGCGTAGTGTTCTTCATTCAGGTAGTCTTTGTCGATTGACAAGAGATCAATGATAGTTATTGCAGTTAAAATGATCACTCCAACTGCTGGTTTAATTATATTCTTCAAATACAAATAAAGCAGCCCGAGCACCAAAGCGGCAAATGCAAGTGTTCTCAACAATTGCCCTCCAAACATTGATTGCCTGTCCGCCTTCATGCCTGCGATTACTGCTCTGCCTATTTCATCGCTTTTTGCCATTTGGGAAATACTGGCGGAAATTTCATTATCCACGGGCGACGAGTAAGACAGCATTACATACATGATGATCAATAAGGCCATTAAGCCCCCCAGGGCATACAAAATTCTCCTGAAATCTGCCTTCAAAAACTCAATACTCTTGTCGCGATAAAAAAGAAATTGAAGCGAGAGAACTGCCATCAATGGTAGCGTAAACTCAGGGATCACCATGGCCATGGAAGGTGCTCTAAATTTGTTATACATGGGCAGATGGTTGAAAAGAAAGGTATTGAAACCAGGCAGATATTTTCCCCATGACATCATTATTCCGAGTATGGTAATGGCAAGCAATGCCCAGCGCATCGGATGTCTCACAACGACAAATCCGATCAACGCCAATAAACAAATGATAACTCCAACATAAGGTGGACCGTCTGTGCTCAGGATGCCTCCCCAGTATTTTGGCAATTGGGCTACCACCTGCATGGCTGAGTTTTCCGGAACTCCTTTATCGGTTAGCTTTTCAACCACCTTCGAGTTTTCATCCAACGTTTTATGGCTGCCTTCACCAAAAGATTTTGGCATCATTAATACAGCAGTTTCTGCTCTGCCAAAACTGTATTGAAATGCATAAGCGGTATCAAGTCCCGACGATTTCGATTGCTTTACCGAGTCACCTTGCAACGATAACTCATTACCACCACGCATGGTCGCTTTTGCATATTCATAGGTCGTCAATAAAGTAACTGCAGTACTGCCAACTGCGATCGCTGCTGATCCAATGACGATACAACCTGCTATCAGTATATGTTTCCATTCTTTGGTTTTTATCCATCCAACCAGGTAAGCGACGGTAACCGCAGCGGCGATCAGCAAAAAATAGTAATTGATCTGGGGATGATTAGCCCCTATTTCAAGAAGCGCACCGAGAGTTGTGACAGACAAGCCCAGCCAATATTTTTTTTCGTAAGTGAGAATGATGCCAGCCATTAGTAAAGGCATGAATGCAATGGCCAACATTTTTGTCTCATGCCCTACACCAATAATGATCGGGTTGTAAGTACAAAAGGCAAAGGCAATGCTTCCTAATATGCCAATCACAGGTCTTATTCGAAGCGACAAACAGAGGATGTAAAAACAGATGCAAGCAAGAAAGAAAAAGTTCATGGGTTTGGGTAACCATAAACTCAATACACTTGTAAAATCAGGCAGCACAGATTTTCCTTCCAGGGCAACCTGGTAATTCGGCATGCCGCTGAATAAATGGGTATTCCAAAGCGGGAAATGTCCATGGTTTGCCTTGTATTCATATGCATCCTGCGCCATCGATTTCCAACCCGTTATGTCACTTTGTTTCAGTACGTTTCCATCAAGAATGGGTTTACAAAAAAATACAGAGATCGCTAGAAAGACGATGATCGCAATCAGATGTGGCAGCAATTTTTTAAACAATCCGCTATTCATAAAATAGTTGAATAAATTAGGCAGCAAAATAATGCTATTTTGCCGGGAGTGAGAAATGAGCATTGATTTTTATCTCTTGCCCACAATATGTTTCGGCTGGCAACGCTTTAACTTTAATCTATTATCTTTTATCTTAGCCTCATGACCTGGCTTTTAAAACTATCACGGATAGCCTTTATCTGCAACATTTTTTTTCTCCTCGCTTTCTCATTGCAACTCACTAAATGGATAAATGATGAACAGCTTACCTCTACCATTCTGATCATAGGTTATGTAATGGGATTTATTTTAAATCCCTTGGCAAATTTTTCGTACCTCGTTTTTGGGATCTTTTCCAGGAAGGCATTGGTTATTATTCCTTCATGGCTTATTGTGGCCAATGTTTTATTTTTAGTGATAGATGCATTTTATATTCTTTACATTAACAGTCATTCATGATACAAAATATTCTGAAAGATAAACCCACGAAGTTGTTCCTGGGGATGACAGCTTTTTTTTGCTGCAATGCATTGATCGCCGAGTCCATTGGAACAAAGATCTTTTCCTTGGAAAAATTGTTTGGATTTCACCCCTCAAGCTTTACACTTTTTGGACAAAGCGGTCTTTCCATCAGCCTTACCTGTGGCGTTCTTCTCTGGCCTATTGAATTTATAATGACTGACATTGTCAACGAATACTATGGACCCAAAGCGGTCCGAAGAATTTCTTTTACGGCGATCATTTTGATTTCTTATGCTTTTTTGATGTTCTATGCCGCTATCAGTGTTCCCCCGGCAGATTTCTGGGTCACCAGCCAGGTTGAGAAAAGCAATATCCCAAATATGCAACATGCTTTTAGTGGAATTTTTGGACAGGGCATGAAGATCATCGTAGGAAGTCTCGTCGCTTTTTTAGTAAGCCAGTTGGTGGACGTCTATGTGTTTCACAGGATAAAAAAAGTAACGGGTGAAAAAAGAGTTTGGCTAAGAGCAACAGGTTCAACTTTGGTATCCCAAATTGTGGATAGCTATATTGTTTTGTTTATAGCTTTTTCAGGAACATTTACCTGGCAGCAAATATTGGCGATCGGTGTAGTGAACTATATTTACAAAGCCAGCATGGCGATAATCCTGACCCCTGTAATTTATATCGCCGAACATCGGATTGACAAATACCTGGGGCATGACCTGGCGAGAAGAATGAAGAGGTCCGCCATGGGTCAAGACCAGGACGCGTTTATGAATATTCCGACTGCGGGATGACACCAGGCATTTAAATGACAAAAGACAAATATCAAGTTCCAAATAAATAGAGGTCGGGTCTTTAATTTGATCATTGGATTTTATTTGGTTCTTGTTTTTTGGGACTTGAATTTTTCCTTAACAAGTGAAGCAACAATTTTGTCAATGGGCAGCGTCACCTTTTCCGGAGAAAAAACGGCCCAGTTGATGAAACGAAAGGTTTCTGTCATTTTTGTTTTGTTGTACACTTCCATCTGCTGTTCATCAAAATCAAATTCTTTAGTTCGCAAAGGAACTTTGATATCCTCGAGAGCCTTTACCAAATAATAGATCGAAATGATCTGGTGTTCAGGATTAAAAGCGGATACCTGGTAAAAATCGGTGGTGTAAAGGTGCGCACCAATTTCTACTGCAAGATCCATTTCTTCTTTAAACTCCCTTTTCAGGCAATCTTTTGTTCCCTCGCCAAGCTCCAGACC
>Ga0207648_10004449_pt1 | contig 14373 bp, 14 predicted proteins | sample KBSMisM32_FD_184310 | JGI IMG/M metagenome (GOLD analysis project Ga0207648, IMG submission 184310) | Miscanthus rhizosphere microbial communities from Kellogg Biological Station, Michigan, USA - KBS Miscanthus M3-2 (SPAdes) (version 2) | ecosystem: Host-associated > Plants > Roots >...
TCGAGAAGACTCGAACTTCCACGGCCTTTCGGCCACAGCGACCTCAACGCTGCGCGTCTACCAGTTCCGCCACGACCGCACGTCATGAAAAGAGCCGGCATCAGGTGAGCCGGCTACTGGCAAGGCGCGGCCCCTAGCAAAGGCTCCCGAGGGGCGCAATGGCATCAGAGCCGCGCGTCGGATCGGTCCAGAATGACACAATCCCTAACGCGCTGTTTACCATTTGCCGTCGACTGCGTTAGCCTTGCCTATGTTCCTCGTTGCCGCCGCCGCGCTTGTCACCGCTTCAACGCCTTCGTCGCCGACCGTCCAGGCGACGGCGACGATCCGCATCCTGACCGCAGTTAGTGTGAAGCTCGATGCCTCGGTGAACCCCGGCGCTCCACCGGCGCGCGATGCCGTGCTGAAGCTCAGCGACGGAACGACGCAGTCGGCGAGACTGATTGAATTTCAATAAGTTAGAATGCTTCAGGCCTTCTCGCCGAGCGTGATCGTCAGATATTCGCCGCCCGGTGGGACGTTGACCTCGGCGCTGTTGAAGCTCGCGCTCCCTCCGGCCGCGAGTGAACGCGCGGGAGGTGCGATGGTCCAGCTATAGACGAGCTTGCCGGCCTGGTTTGTGAGCTTAGCCTTTAGGGGTGGGACCACCTGCTCGCGACCCGTCGGATTGATCACGCGTCCGGATACTGTCAGCAGCTGGTTTCCACTCGCAAGCTGGATGCGCTCGACGTGCGGTGGGTTGGAGACCTGCAGCGGGCTGTCGCTCGCGGAGGCGAGGCCAAGTTTCGCCTTCATGTCCGCAGGCGCCAAGAACCAGAATGCGACGGCCAGTCCGACAATCACCAGAGCCGCGATCAGCAGCTTGGTCAGGCCTCCGCTGCGTCGCGGCGCCTCCTCGTCCTCCCCGGCAAATGGACTGAACACATCAGGTGCAGCCTCGGCGTCGGGTGGTGCACGCCAATCGGCTGCCGGCTCCTCAGCTGCGGCTACCGGCTCAGAAGTCCGTTCGGGTGCGGCTTCCGACACGGGCTCAGGCTCCGGATCGGCCGCGCCTTCGATCACCGCTTCCTCATATGCGCGTTCCTCGGCCTCCGGACCGCTTCTCGGTTCGATCAACGCGGCTTCAGCCAGGCTCTCCTCTTCATCGCGCGCTTCCGGCTCAGCCTCATCGTCGGCCACAGGAGCTTCCTCAACGGATTCCGGCTCGGCTTGAACGTCACTCTCCGATACTTCCGCGGTCTCATTCAGCTCCAATGGCGCGGCATCGTCCTCGGGGTGCTGGTGCCAGCTGTGCTTGCACGCGGCGCAGCGCACCTGCCGCCCTTCCGGCGGAATAGCGCCGTCCTTCACGACATATTGGGTGCCGCAGCTGGGGCAGGTGAGGATCATTTCAACAAAAGCCCTCTTCCGGGACCGTCACAGGACGGTAAACAGGAATGCATGGGGCTTGGCAAGGCGCGTGGGCAACGCGCCCGCCGCTCGAGTCCGCGGGGAGGCAAGTGGCAGCAGTCGCCGAATTCGACAGCGTAGGCCTGCGCTATGGCACCGGCGCCGAGGTCCTGCGCGACCTCGACTTCCGGCTGCGCACCGGCTCCTTTTATTTCCTCACCGGCCCTTCAGGTGCAGGCAAGACGTCACTCCTGAAGCTGCTCTACCTCGCGCAGCGGCCGACCCGCGGCCGGATCAAGCTGTTCGGCGAGGAGCTGAGCGAGGCGCCCCGCGAGGACCTTCCTCCGTTTCGCCGTCGCATCGGAGTCGTCTTTCAGGACTTCCGGCTAATCCGCCACCTGTCCGCCTTCGACAATGTCGCGCTGCCGTTGCGGATCGCGGGCGCCAGCGACGAGGATGTGGAGGGCCCGGTGCGGGAGATGCTCGCCTGGGTCGGGCTTGCGGATCGTGCCAGCGCCCGTCCGCCGACTCTGTCTGGCGGTGAGCAGCAGCGCGTCGCCATCGCTCGCGCCGTGATCAACCGGCCAGAGCTTCTCGTCGCGGATGAGCCGACCGGCAACGTCGATGCGGACATGGCCAACCGGCTGATGGGCCTGTTCACGGCGATGAATCGCCTCGGAACGACTGTCGTCGTCGCCACGCATGACGTAAGCCTGATCAGCGCGACCCCGGGAGCGCAGCTCATCCGGCTCGAGAACGGCACCCTCGTCGACCCGACGGGAACGCTGAAGAATCCGCCGCGGCCGCCGCGGAGTGCGGGTTGATGCTCGACTGGCTGTTCCCCTCGCCGGCCGACCGGCGGCTGCTGGGCACCGCGAAGTTCGGCGGCCCCACGCCGTGGGTCATCGCGATCATGAGTTTCTCGATCATGCTGATCGCGGCGAGCGGCCTCGCGCTTGCCAGCACCGCGGCGCTCGTCAGCAGTTCGATCGAAACGCGCTACACGCTGCAGGTCCCGGGCGGTGGAGCCAATCTCGCCCAGCTTGTCGCCACCGTGCGCTCCACGCCCGGGGTGAGCTCCGTCCGGGCGGTTTCGGAAATAGACATGCGCCAGACGCTGGAGCGCTGGCTCGGACCGGCGGCGGAGAGCGCCGAACTGCCGGTGCCTGCACTCATTGACTTCGATGCGGCGGACGCGAGCAGGCTGGCATCGCTGCAACGGCGCGCTCAGTCGATCGCACCGGGAGCGAGCATCGTTGCCCACCGCGACAGCGTCAGGCCGCTGCTTCATTCGCTGCACCTGCTGCAGTGGGTCGCGTTCGGGCTGGTGCTGCTGTTGAGCGCCGCCGCGTCGGCTGCCGTCGTCCTTGCGGCGCGGGGCGCGCTCGACACGCATCGCTTCACCATCGAGGTGATGCACGGCATCGGTGCAACCGACCTTCAGGTCACGCACATGTTCCAGCGCAAGATCCTGATCGATGCGCTGATCGGCAGCCTCGCTGGAGCCCTCGCTGCCGCGGCGGTTCTGCTTTTGCTCGCCAGTGGGGCGGCGCTCGCGGGAGAACTGACGGGCGGCGCAACGCTGGGACCGATTGACCTTTTGATCCTGGCTTTGTTGCCTCTTGCACTGACCCTTCTCGCAACCTGGGTTGCGCGTACCGCCGTTCTCCGTTCATTGCGCAAGGCGCTATGATCGCCCGCTTCGGCGCAATCCTGATCCTGTTCTACGCGCTCGGCTTCGTGCTGTTTGCCTTCACCCTCGGAAAGCCGGCGCCCGCCGATGCCGCGGCGACAGACGCCGCGATTGTCCTCACCGGCGGTCCCGGCCGCATCGAACACGCAATCGATGTCGTGAAGCATCACGAGGCAAAGCGGCTGCTCGTCGCCGGCGTCGATCCGTCGGTGACCAAGCCTGACCTCGCCCGGCGGATTCCGGGTAGCCGGTCGTGGCTCTCCTGTTGCGTGGATCTCGGCAGCGAATCTGTCGACACCCGGTCGAACGCGGAGGAGGGCAGCCGCTGGCTCGCGAAGCACAATTACAAGTCGGTGAGGCTCATCACGAGCGACTGGCACATGCGCCGCGCCCGATACGAGTTCAACAAGGTGCTCGGCGGCAAGTACGAGCTCACCACGGACGCGGTCCGCACGGAGCCGAGCTTCCTCACCCTGTTCGGCGAGTACAACAAATATCTGCTGCGCCGGATCGCGGTGTGGGTCGACCTGTGACCGCACTGCGGTCGCTGCTCTACGCCGCGATCTTCTACCCTGCGACGGTGCTCTGGGTGCTGGTTGGTGTCGTCGCCACCTTGCTCGGTCGGCGCGCGACCCTGGCGGTGGTGCTGAGCTGGGTCGAGTTCCATCATTGGCTCGTGAGCAACGTGCTCGGAATCCAAGTCGGCGTCGAAGGACAGATTCCTGAGGGCCAGCACCTGATCGCGGTGAAGCACCAATCGATGCTCGAGACGATGGAGATGGTCCGCCTGACCAATCTCCCCGTGATCGTGCTCAAGAAGGAGCTCGCTGACATCCCGCTCTTCGGCTGGATGACGCGGTGTTATGGCGTCATTGCGGTTGAGCGGACCGCGGGCGCGAAGGCGCTGCGGGCGCTGGTCGAAGAAGGGCGAGCGGCGATCGCCACCGGCCGGCCGGTGATCATCTATCCCGAAGGGACACGAGTGCGGGTCGGCCAGGCACCGCCACTCAAGTCAGGTTTCGCTGCGCTGTACCGCGCGCTTGGGCTGCCGGTCGTACCCGTGTCAGTCAACAGCGGGCGCCTTTGGGGGCGCGGGTTCCTCCATCATAGCGGCACGGTCACACTGAAGGTCGGCGAGACGATCCCGGCCGAACTGGATCGCAAGCAGGTCGAAGCGCGGGTCCACGCGGCGATCAACGCCCTCGAACTAGCTCCTGAGGCGCGCGCCTAGCTTCTCGGCAGCAGTCACGATGCGCTGCGAAATTTCGCCGATCTCTGCCTCGGTGAAGCTCTTCTCATTCGGTTGAAGCGTGACTTCGAAGGCGAGACTGAGCCCGTCCGTTGATTCGAACCGATCGAACAGGCGAACCGCAGTGATCACTGTCTTGTCGGCCCCGCGGATTGCCCGAATGAGATTCTCCGCCGCCACCTCCGCCGGGACGACGAAGGCAAAGTCGCGCGTAACGGCCTGGAGCGCCGGTGGGGTATATTGCGAGCGGGCATGGCCGTTGGACCGCGGCTCGGGGATCGCGTCGAAATAGAGCTCAGCCGCTATGGCGCCAGCCGGCGCGTCGAGGCTTTTCGCCAGGCCTGGATGAAGCTCACCGAAGGCTGCGACGATCGTCTTCGGCCCAAGACCCAGCTTGGCCGAACGGCCCGGATGCCAGGTCGGTCCCGCGTCGGGGAAGACCTGCAGGTTGCCGACCGGCGCTCCTGCTGCATCGAGCAGGGCCAGCACTTCGGCCTTGGCGTCGAACGTATCAAAAGCCTGCGCCTTGCCGGCCTGCCAGCTGCGTGGGCTACGGTCGCCCGCAAGCACGAACGCGAGCGTCGGATGCTCCTTGTCCCCGAGGTAGCGGCGGCCGATCTCGAACAGCCGCACCGACGACGCCCCTCGGTCCATGTTCCGGCGTGTCGCGCCGATCAGACCCGGGAAGAGCGACGGGCGCATGACCTTCATGTCTTCGCTGATCGGGTTGGCGAGCCGCCACTCACCGCCACCGAACAGCGCCGCCTCGGCTTCGGAAATGAAGCTCCAGGTCACGGCTTCGTCGAGCCCACGTGCTGCTGCAGTCCGGCGCACGCGCCGCTCCATCAGCTGCGATCGCGTTGCGGTCGGCTTGGCGACGCCCGGCGCGCGGTCGAGCGGCGTAGAAGGCACCTGGTCGTAGCCCGTGATCCGAGCGACCTCCTCGACCAGGTCGGCTGGCCCGTCGACGTCGCGCCGCCAGGTCGGGATCGTCACCTTGTTGCCGTCGAGCTCGAAACCAAGGCTCTCGAGGATCTCGCGCTGCCGCTTTTCTGGCACGTCGATCCCGCCAAGAGCCTTGGTACGCCCGAAGTCGAAGGTGATCGTCCGCTTTTCGGCCGGCGGCTTGCCGACGTTGAGCGCCGCCGACGGTTCACCGCCGCAAATGTCGATGATCAGGCCGGTCAGGATCGCCAGGCCGTCGTCGAGGAAAGCCGGGTCGACGCCGCGTTCGAAGCGGCTCCGCGCGTCCGACGTCAGCCCCAGGGCCTGGCCTGTCCTCGCGATCCGCTCCGGCGTGAAGTATGCGACCTCGAGCATGACGTCTGTCGTGTCGGCGCTGACGCCGCTGTCCTCGCCGCCCATGATACCACCGATGTCGTGGACCTGCTTTTCGTCGGCGATGACGGTCATGAACGGCTGGAGCTCATACTCCTTCTCGTTCAGCGCCAGCACCTTCTCGCCGGGCTTCGCGGCGCGCGCCGTGAGCCCGCCAGTGAGCTTTGCGATGTCATAGGCGTGCGCTGGGCGGCCATGCTCCAGCATTACGTAGTTGGTGATGTCGACCAAGGCTGAGATAGGTCGCTGGCCGGCCGCCTTCAGCCGCCGCTGCATCCACTCGGGCGAGGCACCGTTCTTCACGCCGCGCACCGCCCGGCCGAAGAATGCGGGGCAGCCGTCGGGATCGTCGATGCGAATGGGCACGGGGCAGGGGAAGCTGCCTTCGATCTGCGGCACCGCGAGGGGCTTCAGTGTCCCGACGCCCGCTGCGGCAAGGTCGCGGGCGATGCCGCGAACGCCCATGCAGTCCTGCCGGTTGGGCGTGACGTTGACGTCGAACACCGGGTCGTCGAGGCCCGCATAAGCCGTGAACGCCGCTCCGACAGGCGCATCGGCGGGCAGCTCGATGATCCCGCTATGATCGTCGCCCAGCTCCAGCTCGCGCGATGAGCACATCATGCCGAAGCTTTCGACGCCGCGGACTGCGCGGACACCCAGGGTCATGTCGCTGCCGGGAATGTAGGCTCCGGGCGGACCGAACACGCCGAGCATCCCGGCATGCGCATTGGGCGCGCCGCACACGACCTGCACCGGGCCTTCGCCGGCATCGACGGTGAGCAACTGTAGCTTGTCCGCCTGAGGATGTTTCTCCGCCGTTAGGACCTTGGCTACGCGGAAAGGGGCCAGTGCCTCGGCTGGGTTGCTGACCTCTTCGACCTCAAGGCCAATCGCGGTCAGCTTGTCCGCGATCTCCTGCGCCGACGCATTCGTCTCCAGGTGCTGCTTCAGCCAGTCGAGCGAGAACTTCATGCGCCGACTCCGCCCGAAAGTGTCGGTATGTCGAGCGCGCGGAAGCCGTAATGCTTGAGCCACCGGATATCGCCGTCGAAGAAGGCGCGGAGGTCATCCATCCCGTATTTCAGCATCGCCAGACGGTCGATGCCGCAGCCGAAGGCGAAGCCCTGCCATTCATCGGGATCGAGCCCCATGTTCCTGATCACCCGCGGATGGACCATCCCGCTGCCGAGCACCTCCATCCATCCTTCCTGGCCACCGACCACGCGCCGGCCCTTCTCCATCGACCAGCCGACATCGACCTCGGCCGAGGGCTCGGTGAACGGGAAGTAGCTGGGCCGCATCCGCAGCACGACGTCGTCGCGCTCGAAGAAGGCCTTGAGGAAGGTCTCGAGCGTCCACTTGAGGTGGCCGAGGGTTATTCCCTTGTCGAGAACGAGGCCCTCGACCTGGTGAAACATCGGCGTGTGGGTGGCGTCGCTGTCGGAGCGGTACACACGGCCCGGGGCGATCACGTAGAGCGGCGCGCCGATCTTTTCCGCCGCGCGGATCTGCACCGGCGAAGTGTGGGTGCGCAGGACATATGGCTCCTCGCCCGCGGTCCGCGGCTCCAGATAGAAGGTGTCCTGCATCGCGCGCGCCGGATGGTTCTCCGGCATGTTGAGCGCGGTGAAGTTATACCACTGAGTCTCGATCTCGGGGCCTTCGGCTACCGAGAAGCCGAGGTCGGCGAAGATCTCGGCAAGCTCGTCCATGACCTGGCTCACCGGATGCACCGTTCCGCTGATCACCTCCGGGGCCGGCAGTGACAAATCGATCTTCTCGGTGGCGAGCTTCCGCTCCAGTTCCGCTGTCTCGAGCGCATCCTTTCGCGACGCAATGGCGTCACTCACCGCCTCGCGCAGCGCATGGACCTTGGGAGCTTCCGTCGCACGCGCGGCTGGGTCCATCGATCCCAAAGACTTCAGCAGTGCGGTCACCGAGCCCGACTTGCCGAGTGCCGCGACGCGCAGCGCCTCGAGGTCGCCGAGGCTTTCGGCGGCGGCAATCCGGTCGAGCATGGTTTCGGCGTCGATCATCGCAGCGGCTCTAGCAATGCCGCAGCGCAAAATGCAAAGGCAGTGGATCATGAGCGACTGGCCAGAGCTCAGCGTCGAGCGCGATCACGAGACCTTCGCGGTCCTCCACCTTGCGGCGCAGATGCTTGGCAAGATCCGCGTCGCCCATGCGCCTTGGGTCAACCATGGCTGGCATGTCGCGCTCCAGCCCAATGCGCGCGGCCTTGCGACATTGCCGACCGCGGCAAGCGGCGGGCGCAGCTTCACGCTGACGTTAGACCTCTGCCGCCACGCGATCGTTCTGTGGGTGAGCGACGAATCGCGCGAGGAGCTTCCGCTCAACGCCGGAAGCATCTCGGCACTGCATCACCGGTTGATTGACCTCCTCGACCGACATGGGCTTCCGAGCGACTTCAACGGCGTGCCGAACGAGATACCCAACCCCGTCCCCTTCGCCGAGGACAGGGATTCACGCGATTACGATCGCGATTCGGCCGGACGCTTCCGTGAAGCGCTAGCGGCGATGATGCCTGTCTTCGCGCGCTTCCGTGCAGGCTTCACTGGCAAGGCCAGCCCGGTCCACTTCTGGTGGGGAAGCTTCGACCTGGCGGCGAGCGTCTTCTCGGGGCGCAAGGCGCCGCCGCATCCCGGAGGGGTTCCGGGCCTTCCCGACCGCGTCGCGCGCGAGGCCTATAGCGATGAAGTCGCCAGCGCCGGCTTTTGGGCCGGCGGGGTGACCGCGGCCGAACCCTTCTTCTATAGCTACATCTACCCGGAGCCCGACGGCTACCGCTCTGCGTCGGTCAAGCACGGCCGCTTCGACGAGACCTATGGCGAGTATGTGCTGTCATACGCGGAGGTCCGGGCTGCAGATGACCCAGCAGGTATGCTGCTCGAGTTCTTCGAGAGCGCCTACGGAGCGGGCGCTGATCTGGCCAAATGGAACCGCGCCGTGCTCGAACGTGAGCCTGTTCCGCCTAGCTAGGGACGAACGGGTAAGGGGAGATCGACTTGCGGTTCTCCTCGACCGCGAGCATCCGCCCAGCTGGGGGCGTCGCGCGATAGGCGCACTGCAGCCGCGGGCAGATTGTGCAGGCCGGCCCGACCGGCGTCGCCGCCGTCTTCGCCAGATCCAGCCCGTCGGCATAAGCGATGCGGTGCGCGTGCTTGACGTCGCAGCCCAGCCCGATCGCCAGCAGCGCATCGTCGCGGAGATCGGGACGGATCGGCCGCTCGATCGTCCTGCTGATGGTGAAGTATCGCTGCCCGTCGGGTGTCTCGATTAGCTGGCGGATGGTCTGGCCCGGCGTCTGGAAGGCTGTGTGGAGGTGCCAGCGCGGGCAGGTGCCGCCGAAGTGTGAGAACGGAAAGCTCTCGCCGGCGTAGCGCTTGGAGATGTTCCCAGCCGGATCGACGCGCAGCATGAAGAAGGGCACACCCTTGGCGTTCGGGCGGCCGAGCGTCGTCAGTCGGTGCGCGACCTGCTCGACATTGGCTCCGAACTGCGCGGTCAGCCGGTCGAGGTTGTAGCGATGCTCCTCGGCAGCGCGGAGGAACTTGCCGTACGGCATCATGATTGCCCCGGCGGCATAATTGGCGAAGCTCATGTGCAGCAGTCGGCGGATGCCGGGGTCGGGCGCTCGTGCAGCCTCCAGCATCTGCGCGATGATCGGTGCGAACTCGAGCAAAGCGAGCTGGTAGGCGATGCCGAAGGTCCGGTTCTCAGGCCGGAGCAGCGACGACAACATCAGCAGCCGCCGCTGCGGGTCGAAGCTCTGGCTGGCGTCGTCTAGGACTTCAGGTTCGACGACCCGGACCTCGACGCCCCACGCGTCCTTGAGCCGCTGCCTGAGCGGCTCCGACAGCGACAGGGGGTGGCTCAGCGCCCCGCCCAGGGTCTCGGATGCTTCCTCGAGTTCGGGATAATGGTTTCGCTGTGCCTGGATATAGTCGCGGACCCAAGTCTCGGGCGTGATCAGCGAGCGTGGATCGGCGCGCCGCTCCTCGCCCCCGTCGGGACGCCGCTGGACTTCGCGAACTGCGGTGTAGAGCCGCGCGATCCCTTCCGCGACCGAGGGTGCGTTGTCGGCCAGCTCGACCAGTTCGTAGCGGCTGACTCCAAGGTCGGCGAGCATCGGGTCGGAGAATATCTCGCCCAGTTGCGTGGCTCCACCTGTGCCCTCGCCGCTCTCCGACGCGAAGCTCTTCACGTCGACGTCGAACGCCTCGGCGAGGCGGAGCAATATGCCGGCGGTAACGGGCCGCTGATTGCGTTCGAGATGATTGAGATATGAGCCCGAGATGCCGAGCTGGTCGGCCATCTGGCTCTGGTTGAGCCCGCGCTCGCGCCGCAGCCGCTTGAGCCGTGCGCCGAGGAAGAGCTTGCGTTGAAGCATCAGTAGTAAAGCTGTCAAACAATTTACAAAAACACAAGAGCGGCTTTGACACGGCGTCTCTTTTCGGTGCGACTTTTACCATCGCGATAGGTTTCCATCCGGCTTCGAGGAAACAGGAGTTGGTATGCGCGATTTCGGACAAGTGGTTGCCGCACCCGAGGGCAGGTTCGAAGGCATCGAACGACCGTACGAGGTCGAGGATGTGCTGAAGCTCCGTGGCTCGATCCCGATCGAGCATACGCTTGCCCGCCGCGGCGCACTGAAGCTGTGGGAATTGCTGAAGCAGGATGAGCCCGTCCGCGCGCTCGGTGCCCTGAGCGGCAACCAGGCGATGCAGATGGTCCGCGCCGGGCTGCAGGCGATCTACCTGTCCGGCTGGCAGGTCGCTGCCGATTCCAATGTGAGCGGCTCGATGTATCCCGACCAATCGCTCTACCCCGCCAATTCGGGCCCCGAGCTCGCCAAGAAGATCAACAAGACTTTCCAGCGCGCGGACCAGATCGAGCATCTGGAGGGCGGCGCGAAGCGCGACTGGTTCGCCCCGATCGTCGCCGATGCCGAGGCCGGCTTCGGCGGGCCGCTCAACTGCTTCGAGATCATGAAGGCCTATATCGAAGCGGGCGCCGCGGGGGTTCACTTCGAGGACCAGCTCGCGAGCGAGAAGAAGTGCGGGCACCTCGGCGGCAAGGTGTTGATCCCGACCCAGGCCGCGGTCCGCAACCTCGACGCGGCGCGCCTCGCCGCCGACGTCTGCGGTGTTCCGACGATCCTCGTCGCGCGGACCGATGCCGAAAGCGCCAAGCTGATCACCAGCGATGTCGACGAGCGCGACCGTCCCTTCATCACCGGCGAGCGGACGCCCGAGGGCTTCTATCGTTTGAAGGACGGTACGGGGCTCGACCATTGCATCGCCCGCGGCCTCGCCTTTGCGAAGCACGCCGACCTCATCTGGTTCGAGACCAGCCATCCCGATTTGAATGACGCGCGGAAATTCGCCGACGCGATCCACGCCCAGTTTCCGGGCAAGCTGCTGGCCTACAACTGCTCGCCCAGCTTCAACTGGAAGGCGAGGCTCGACGAGGAAACCATCGCCAGCTTCCAGCGCGAGCTCGGCGCGATGGGCTACAAGTTCCAGTTCGTCACGCTGGCCGGCTTCCACAGCCTCAATCATGCAATGTTCGAGCTGGCGAGCGACTACCGCGACCGCGGCATGGCGGCTTATTCCGAGCTGCAGCAGGCCGAATTCGCCAGCGAGGCGGCTGGCTACACCGCGACCCGCCATCAGCGCGAAGTCGGGACCGGCTATTTCGACGCGATCGCAACCGCGGTCGCAGGAGGAAACAGCTCGACCGTCGCTCTCAGCGAATCGACCGAAGCCGCGCAATTCGCCGCGGCACATTGAGGGAGTAGGACAATGGGACAGCGTTACTGGGTCGTCGGTGGCCACTACCAGGATTGCCGATTCCGTGAGCTCGAGCCGGGCACCGAGGTCATCTCCGGCCCCTTCGTCGATGAGCTGAAGGCGCGAATGGAGTGGCAGCGGTTGACCTTTCGGGATCGCTGCGCCGCTACCGAACGTTACTCGATCTGCGTGGAGCCCGTGCTACAGTGACTCCAAAGGCGGCCAAAGTGCTCGATCGTCCACGAATCATTGCCGAACCCTCCAGCATCCGTAGCGCCGACGAGGTGCTGAGCGAATCCGCGCTCGAATTCCTCGCCGAGTTGCACGAGCGGTTCGAGCTGCGCCGCCGTGCTTTGCTCGGGGCACGGCAGGAGCGGCAATCGCGGTTCGATGACGGTGAGCTTCCCGACTTCCGGGATGACACGCGCGACATCCGCGAAGCCGACTGGTCCATCGGCCGCATCCCGGCCGACCTGCTCGACCGTCGCGTCGAGATCACCGGCCCGACCAACGCCAAGATGCTGATCAACGCGCTGAACTCGGGCGCGCAGGCATTCATGGCCGATTTCGAGGACGCGACCAGCCCGACTTGGGACGAGCTGCTCCAGGGCCAGGTAAACCTCCGCGATTACTGGCATAGTCGTCTCCACTACACCGATCCTGACAGCGGCAAGCATTATGCGGTCGGCGACCATCCGGCGGTGCTTATGGTTCGCCCCCGCGGCTGGCACCTTCCCGAAGATCATGTGACCGTGCACGGCGAGGTAGTCGCCGGCGGACTGTTCGATTTCGCCATCTATTTCTGGAACAACGCTCGCGCGGCGCTCACCAAAGGCTCCGGCCCTTATTTCTACCTCCCCAAGCTGGAGAGCATGGAGGAGGCTGCGCTGTGGAACGACGTCTTCGCCTTCGCCGAGGCCAAGCTCCGGCTCGAGCGCGGGACGATCAAGGCGACCGTGCTGATCGAGACGCTGCCGGCGGCGTTCGAGATGGACGAGATCCTCTACGCGCTTCGTGAGAATATCGTCGGCCTCAACTGCGGCCGCTGGGATTACATCTTCTCGACCATAAAGCGCTGCGGCCGCTCGGCCGACCGGCTGACACCCGACCGCGGCCAGATGACGATGGATAAGGCTTTCCTCGCCGCTTACTCGCTGCGGCTGGTTGCGACCTGTCATCGCCGCGGCGCCTTCGCGATGGGCGGTATGTCCGCCTTCATCCCGGTGAAGGGCGACGAAGCGGCGAACTCCGGCGCGCTGGAAAAAGTCCGCGCCGACAAGCTCCGCGAGGTCGGCAACGGTCATGACGGAACTTGGGTCGCCCACCCGGCGCTGGTGCCGGTCGCGGCGGAGGTGTTCGCCTCAGTCGCGCCCAATCAGCTGTCTAATGTACCGTCCAATATCCCGGGCCGCGAGGAGATGCTGAAGCTCCACGAGGGTGTCCGCACGGAAACCGGAGCGCGGGAGAATATCCGCGTCGGCGTCCAGTATCTTGCCGCCTGGCTCGGCGGGAAGGGCGCGGTGCCGCTATACAATCTGATGGAGGACGCGGCGACGGCGGAGATCTGCCGCACGCAGCTATGGCAATGGCTGAGGTTCGAAGCTCCGCTCGACGACGGCCGCAACCTTACCCTCGACTTGTTCGAGCAATGGTTCGCCGAGGAGGTCGGCCTGCTCGCCGAGGTGCCCGACATCGCCGAAGCCGCGCGGCTGATGCACAACATGATCGTCGCCGACGACCTGGTCGAGTTCCTGACGCTCCCGGCCTACGAATTGCTGGACTGACTTACGCGGGTCGGGAGTTCGAGTACTTCTCGATCCAAACTCGCGCATCGCCTTCGGATTGCTTGCGGATCTCCGGGATCTCGATTTCGAAGGTCGGATCGATCGTTACGCCGAGATAATCCGCGACGCGCTGGGTAACCCCTGTTGGGTCGGCGAGAACGTCCTCATGCCACACGCTGAGCGGCGTTATCCGAAGATCGCTGAACATCCTGCCCCAGATGTTCTCGACGACCATTATGCCGCGCTCGGCAGCTTCAACGGCTTCCTGCGAATATTCCGGAGCTGGCGCTGCCTCGCTTTCCTGTTCTCGCCGCCACACACCGGAACTGTTTGCTCGCGCGTAGGATACGGCGTGGGCCACTCGGTCCCGGCGCCGCAGGTATACGATGCGTCGCGGGCGGTCGCGGGGCAGGATGGTCGCCAGGACCTCGCCGAGCAGGGGAGGATTCTTGCGCTGAAGCTCATCGAATTGCTGCGGGAACGCCTTCAGCCCGAAAACGCCGTTCGGCGAGCAGCGGCGGTGCAGCACGGACTCCCATATCTGGTTCTGGAGCGACGGCGAGTTGGCCGCGGCTCCATATGGGCTGAGAGGCAGGAAGTTCAGATATTCGAGCGGCGCTCCGAGACACCCAGTCTTCCATAGAAGGTGGCTGAAATAGGTGCTTCCCGCACGAGGTATCGACGCGAGGAGGTAAGGAACGGACGGGCCTTCCTTGCGAAGCGGAAAGTCGAACTTCGCTTCATAGCCGGTTTCGATCTGGTCCAGCATCAGGACGGCCAATCCCGTCGCTGTCGGCCCAAGTAAAGAGAAAAGGGCGCCGGAATCGCTTCCGACGCCCTTCCTTGTTCTTAGCTAAGAAAGCTTAAGCCGCCTTCTTCTCCAGCGCGCCCTTCGCCTGGGCGATGATTGCAGAGAACGCCTCGGCCTCGTGCATCGCGATGTCGGCGAGCACCTTCCGGTCGAGGGTGATTCCGGCGAGGTTCAGCGCGTGGATGAACTGGCCGTAGGTCAACCCTTCCGCTCGGACCGCGGCGTTGATGCGCTGGATCCAGAGGGCGCGGAAGCTCCGCTTCTTCACCTTGCGGTCGCGGTAAGCGTACTGCCCT
>Ga0207648_10004450_pt1 | contig 14373 bp, 10 predicted proteins | sample KBSMisM32_FD_184310 | JGI IMG/M metagenome (GOLD analysis project Ga0207648, IMG submission 184310) | Miscanthus rhizosphere microbial communities from Kellogg Biological Station, Michigan, USA - KBS Miscanthus M3-2 (SPAdes) (version 2) | ecosystem: Host-associated > Plants > Roots >...
ATGATCACGGGCCGCAGGCGCGCCAGCGGCGCGATGCTGCGCGAGAGCGCGACCGCGCGCTTGATCGGCTGCTCGATGAAGAGCGTCGCGACGCACAGCTTCTGCAGCGCCGGCTCGGCCTCCATCGCGCTCCACAGCTCGACGACCGACTCGACGTCCTCGTACTGTTCGTTGCCGTCGAGGGTGACGTGCAGCGGCCCGGCGACGCCGTCGAGGACGCCGGCGATTCGCACCAGCCGATCGAGATCGGCGCGGCGGTCGCCGCCGACCTTGAGCTTGAAGCAGCGCTGGCCGTAGGTCGCGACGACTTCGGCGAGCGTCTCGGGCAGGCCGTCTTCGACGCGCGTGCCGGGCGGCTGGTCGGCCGCCGTGATCGGGTCGACCAGGCCGACGGTGTGGCGCGCCTCGATGCTCGCCACCGGTTGCAGGCCGGCGAGGAAGGCGGTGAAGTCGAATGCACCGAGGTCGGGAAGGATCGGATGCGCGACCATGCCCGGCAGGTTGCTGCGCATCGCCGTCCAGAAGCTGACGCCGAGCAGGCGGCAGACGGCGTCGAGGACGCCGCGGTCGACGAGCGCGTTGCCGAAGCCGGCGACGAGCGGCGGCAGGCCGAGCTCGCGACCGGCACGCAGCTGGTAGCGGTAGTTGTCGGCGTAGAGATCGAACGCGGTCGACAGCGGCGCCTCGCGGTAGGCGGCGGCCGAGACCTCGATCGCCTTCCTGAGCTGGTCCTGGTTCTGCGCGTCACTGAGCGCCGGATTCTTGTCGAACCACTTGGCGGCGAGCATCTCGGCGGCATAGCCGAAGCCTTCGCGACCGTCGTCGAGGCGGACGTGGACGCGAACGAACGCCTGCACGCCCTGGGTGAGGGTGATGACGCCGAAGCGGAACGGCAGGCGCAGGCGAAACGGCTGCTCGAACGCCTCGACACCGAGCACCTTGAGCTTCGGGGCGAACGGCGGTGCTTCGGTCATCGGTGCATTGTCGGATGAACCTGCGCTCAGTCGAGCCAGCGTGGCAGGTGCTCGGCGACGAACGCGTCGTCGGCGAGGTCGGCGTGCTCGCGACAGACGCGGTCGATCGCTTCGCGCTGCCCGGGGCTCAGCCCTTCACCTGGATCGAGGCACCACGTGCCTTCGAGCAGACCTTGCCGGCGCAGCACCTCGTGGCAGCCGGCGATGCAGCCGTGGAAGTCGTTCGCGACGTCGAAGAAGGCGCTGTTGCAGTCGGTGACGCGGCTGTCGAGCGCGAGCAGCTCGCGATCGACGGCCCTCGCCGCGCCGGCGTCCTGCGCCGCCGCGCTCGCCTTGCAGCGCTCGAGCAGATCGACCGCGCCTTTCGTCCACACCGACCAGTGACCGAGCAGCCCGCCGCGAAAGCGCACCGTCACCGGCCGGCCGTCGCGGTCGGCCCGGAACGGCGTGATCAGGTCGAGGACGATGTGGTCGTCGTTGCCCGTGTAGAGCGCGACGCGGTCCTCGGCGCGCGCCGCGATCACGCCGCGAACGACATCGAGCGTGCGATAGCGATTGAAGGGCGCGACCTTGATCGCGACGACGTTGTCGAGGCCGGCGAAGCGCGCCCAGAAGGACGCCGGCAGGTCGAGGCCGCCGACCGCAGGCTGCAGGTAGAAGCCGATCAGCGGCAGCTCCTGCGCGACCGCGGCGCAGTGGTCGACGACCTCCTCCTCGCTCGCGCTCTTCCAGGCGGCGAGGCTCAGCAGAGCGGCGTCGTAGCCGAGGCCGCGGGCGAGGCGCGCCTCCGCTCGCGCCTGCTGCGTGCGCCCGCAGGCGCCGGCGACGAGGAGCGGCCGCGGCGCGGCGCCAAGGCGGCCGAAGCGCGGCCAGTCGCGCGCGGTCTCCGCGGCGATTGTCAGCACCTCCTCGAACAGGCCCGCCTCGCGGATCGCGAATTGGGTCGTGTGGACCCCGACGGCGAGGCCACCGGCACCGGCGTCGAGGTAGTAGCGCGCCAGGGCGCGCTGGCGCCGCCGGTCGAGCCGACGCGACGAATCGAGGGCGAGCGGGTGCGCCGGGATCGCGAGCCCGTCGAACAGGCACTCGCGCAGGGCGGCGATGGCGAGCGGCGCAGGCGTCGTTGCCATGTCAGCCGAACTCCGGGCCGGCGAGCGCGAAGACCCGCTCGCGCGCTGCCGCCGCGCGCGCGTCGCCGAGGGCCATGCGGACGAACGGGCGCTGGCGAACGAAGCGGCGGCGCGTCAAGGCGTCGGCGATCGCCGTGCGATCGACCGGGACGTCGATGAAGACGCGGCCGGCGACGTCGTCGAGCGCAAGCGCCAGCAGCGCGAGCGCGGCCGCGTCGTCGCCGGCGACGATCGGGCCGACCTGCGCAGCCCGGCGACCGGCGCGCCGCAGCGCGAACCCGTCGCCGCGCGGAGCGAGCCACGCGCGCGTGGCCGGCCGGGCAAGAAACGATCGAAGCAGCAGCGCGCGATCGACGCCGCTCGCGCTGCGATCGAGGGCGATCAGCGTGTCGGCCTGCGCCGGCGCCGCCGCGATGTCGCTCTCCGAGGTCGTCGCCGCGATCGTTTCCCCGCCTTCTCCCTCCCAGCGCTCGAACGCGAAGCCCGCGACGAAGCCGATCTTCGCGTACACGGCGGCACCTGCGGGCGTCGCGTCGAGCACCGCGCTGCGGCCGGCCTCGCGCAACGACCGGACGCAGGCGTCGACGAGCTGGCTGGCGATGCCGCGATGGCGATGCGCTGGGTCGACCAGCACCATCGAGATCCAGCCGGCGGTGTCGTCGTAGGGCAGCGCCGCGGCCGTCGCGACCAGCGTTCCGGCCTCGTCGCGGACGCCGAACACAGCGCCCGCGGCGATGAAGAACGACCAGTCGTCGGCGCTCTGGTTCCAGCCCGCTGCATCCGACAGCGCCAGTCCGCCGGCGATGTCGTCGAAGGCGAGCCGCTCGATCGCGAGCACGTCAGAACTCGCCATCGCGAACCTCGAACTTGGTCGGCTTGCCGAAGCTCGTGCCGCCGGCTTTCACCCAGTCGGCGACCCAGTCGAGCATGCGGCCGAGGGGAACGACCGGATAGCCGAACAGCGCCGTGGCTGCGGTCGTGTCCGAGAGCAGCGCCGTCGGCGCCTCCTGGCCGACGACCTCGGCCGCCGTGTCCAGGCGCGCGGCGAGCTGGTGCGCGAGCCAGCGGATCGAGATCGTCTCGGGGCCGGTGACGTTGATCGGCGACGTCGGCGTCGTGCAATGAGCGAGACAACGAAGAACCTGCGCGTTGGCGTCGCCCTGCCAGATGACGTTGACGTGGCCCATCGTGACGTCGACCGGGTCGCCGCGATGGACCTTCGCGGCGACGTCGAAGACGACGCCGTAGCGCATGTCGATCGCGTAGTTGAGGCGAACGATGCGGCCCGCCGTTCCGTGCTTCGCCGAGAAGTGCTCGAACATGCGCTCGCGGCCGAGGCACGACTGCGCGTACTCGCCGACCGGCGCCGGCGGCGTCGCTTCGCCCGCGCCCGCGACGCCGACGGGCGCCAGGCCGTAGACGTTTCCGGTCGAGAAGGCGACGATCCGCGCCGCCCGATAGCGCTCGGCGACGAGCGCCGGCACGTGCGTGTTCATGGCCCAGGTGAGCGCCGGCGCGCCGCTCGCGCCGAACTTGTGGCCGGCGGCGAAGATCACGTTCGCCGCGTCGGGCAGCGCGGCGATGGCGGAGCGGTCGAGCAGGTCGCAGGCGATCGTTTCGACGCCGTGCTCGCCGAGCCGGTCGCGCACCGAGCGGTCGCTGAAGCGGGCGACGCCGACGACGCGGCGCTTCGGCGACGCGCGCTTGGCCAGGCGCGCCAGCGTCGGCCCCATCTTGCCGGCGACGCCGAGGACGAGGAGGTCGCCGTCGACCGCCGCCAGGTCGTCGACGAGGGCGCGCGTCGGCCGGGTGAGGAATTCGTCGAGCGCCTCGACCGACGCGAAGCGTTCCGGCAGGGACGAAGGGTCGAGAAGGTCCACGTGTCGTTCGCGTTCGGCGGGCCGCACCAGTTTAGCGGCGCCTCGCCGCAACAAGCAGCGCGCGGGGTTGCTAACCTCGCGCTACGGCAACGGGAGACGGCGATGGCTGCCGAGAAGATCGTTCGCATCGGTGGCGCCTCGGGGTTCTGGGGCGACAGCCGCGTCGCCGCGCCGCAGCTCGTCGCCTCGGGCGCGGTCGACTACCTGGTCTTCGACTACCTCGCCGAGACGACGATGGCGATCCTCGCCGCGGCGCGATTGAAGCGCCCCGAGCTCGGCTACGCCACCGACTTCGTCGAGGTGGCGATGCGCTCGGTGCTCGGCGCGATCGCCAAGCGCGGCATCAAGGTCGTGAGCAACGCGGGCGGCATCCATCCGCGCGCCTGCGTGGCGGCGCTCGAGGCGCTGATCGCCGCCGAAGGTCTGGCGCTCAAAGTCGCGGTCGTCGAGGGCGACGACGTCAGCGCGCAGATCGCCGCGCTCGCCGCCGCCGGCACGCGCGACATCGAGCGCGGCGATGCCCTGCCCGCGCGCGTGCTCAGCGCCAATGCCTATCTCGGCGCGATGCCGATCGCCGCCGCGCTCGCCGACGGCGCCGACATCGTCGTCACCGGGCGCGTCGTCGACAGCGCGCTCGCGCTCGGGCCGCTGGTGCACGAGTTCGGCTGGGGCGCGGGCAACCCCGACCTGCTCGCTGCCGGCAGCCTCGTCGGTCACATCATCGAATGCGGCTGTCAGGCGACCGGTGGCCTCTTCACCGACTGGGAAGCGGTGCCCGACTGGGCCAACATCGGCTACCCGATCGCCGAATGCCGCGGCGACGGAACGTTCCGCATCACCAAGCCGGCAGGCACCGGCGGGCTGATCGCGCGCGGCGCGGTCGCCGAGCAGTTGCTCTACGAGATCGGCGACCCGGGCGCTTACGTCTTGCCCGACGTCGTCTGCGATTTCCGCCACGTGACGATCGAGCAGGACGGCGTTCATCACGTTCGCGTCGCCGGCGCGCGCGGCATGGCGCCGACCGGCACGTACAAGGTCTCGGCGACCGCCCTGGCCGGCTTTCGCTGCGCTGGCTCGCTCGTCATCGTCGGCATCGACGCGGTGAAGAAGGCCGAGCGCACCGGCGCCGCCATCGTCGAACGGACGAGCCGGCTCCTGCGCGAGGCGGGCTTCGCCGACTTCACGGCGACGCATGTCGAAGTGATCGGTGCGGAGAGCTCGTACGGGCCGCATTCGCGCACGCGCGCCAGCCGCGAGGTCATGCTGCGCGTCGTCGCCGACCACGCCGACAAACGCGCGCTCGAGTTGTTCGCGCGCGAGATCGCGCCCGCCGGGACGTCGTGGTCGCCGGGAACGACCGGCCCCGGCGGCGGCCGGCCGTCGGTGTCGCCGCTCGTCAAGCCGTTCTCGTTCCTGCTCGACAAGGCGGCAGCGCCGGCGTCGTTCGCGATCGGCGATCGGCGCGAAACCGTCGCGGTCGTGCTCGGCGGTGGCGGCGCGCCGCGTGCGGCGGCGAAGACGCTTCTGCCCGCGACGAACGCGACCGGCGGGCTGGAAGCGGTCGAGTCGCTGCCGCTGATCCGGTTCGCTTGGGCGCGCAGCGGCGACAAGGGCGATCTCTCCAACGTCGGCGTGGTCGCGCGCCGCGCCGAGTGGCTGCCGCTGCTCTGGGAGCGACTCACGCCGACCCGCGTCAAGGCTTGGCTCGGCCACCTCGTGCAAGGCGAGGTCGAGCGCTTCCATCTTCCGGGCATCCACGCGATGAACTTCGTCCTGCACCAGGCCCTCGACGGCGGCGGGCCGTCGTCGCGTCGGCTCGATCCGCTCGGCAAGGGAATGGCGCAACTGCTGCTCGACATGCCGATCGAAGTGCCGCGGTCGATTGCGCGCGAGGCGCGCGGCGAGGCTTGAGCGCCATTCGGCTGCTCGGCGCGCGATCCCGCGCATGGCTCCAGTCGATCGGTGATACGGTTGGCGATGATCACGACGGCCGTCCTGCTCGCCATGGCTCTCGACATGACATCGCTCCATCAGGAGGTGCTCGCCGATGCGCAACGACGCAGCGGGGTCGATGCCGGCCGGATCCGTGTCGTCCACAGCGAAGCGGTGACCTGGCGCGACGGCTCGCTCGGCTGCCCGGAGCCGGGACGGATGTACACGCAGGCCTTGATCCGCGGCTACCTGATCCGGGTCCAGGCCGACGCGGCCTTGCTCGAATACCACGTCGGCTCGCGCGGCCAGTGGCTGCATTGCCCGGCGGAGCGCGCGATCGCGCCGCTGCCCGACACCTCGACATGAAAACGCCCCGCGGCTTTCACCGCGGGGCGTCGAAAAGGAGCGAGTCAGGCCGTCAGGGCGTGTCGACCCGCACGATCGTCGGGTTCGGCATGCCGGCGCTGCCGCCGTAGAGCACCGAGCCGAGGTACTTCGTGCTCGGGGCCAGGCCGCTGAACGTCAGCCCGATCGTGCCTGAGCCGCCTACGGTGGCGCCGGCCGGCGCGGATACCGCCATGTTGCCCGCAGCCGTGCTGCCCAGCAGCCAGGTGTGCAGCTTGAACGGGCTCGAGCCGACGACGCCCCAGCCCTGGACGACGACGGTATAGGTCGCCGCTGTCGGGTCCACCAGATTGACCTCCTCGGCCGACGTGCCGCTGCCGCTCGAGCCGACCTGCGTGGCGCCCCGGAAGACGCACATGTCGATGTCCGAGCCCGGGTTGACGTCGGCGTCGAACAGCGCGAAGCGGGCGTAGGTCGTTCCTGCCGGAACGGCGACGTCGATCTTCTGTGCGTTCGGCGACGCCAACGAGCAGGTGCTGTCGGTCGGATCGTCGGCGACGGTTCCCGCCGTGATCGCCGGTGCGATCAAGCCGCGACCCGTCGCCGTGAAGGGACCGGTGTAGCCGAACCTCACCGTGTAGCTGATCGGTCCCCCGGTGCCGTTCACCTGCGCCGGTGCCGCCAGCGCCACCGGCCGCACGACGATCGGCAGACGCACGTTGTGCGTTCCGTCGGCCCACGTGAGCTGTCCGCCCACATAGGTGTTCACGGCGGCGGACGTTCTGGTGAAGGCCACGCTGAAGGTGCCTGTGGCTCCGGGCGCGAGCGTCAGCGAAGACGGGCTGACGACGGTCGTCACGCCGGTCACTCCCGCGACCGACGCGTTGTACGTCGAAGTGCCCTTTCCGACGTTGGTCACCGTCCGCGTCACCGTCTGCGTGCCCGCCAGGTCGCCGATCGCGATCGACGGCACATTCAGGTCGCTCGGATCGATGCGGATCGCCGGGCAGTACGACGCGGTCAGCTGGCCGGTGCCGCACAGGAAGGCGAGCCACTGGTTGAAGCCGTGGTCGAAGACCAGGCCGGGATCGGCAGCCTTGAGCGGGCTCACGTGGCCGGCGCCCTGGCGGAAGATGCGGGTCGCATCGGATATGCCGGCGTCCAATACGTCGTATCCCGTGGTCATCAACGCCGACTTGATCGCCATCGGCGACCAGTCGGGATGGAGCTGCTTCATCAGCGCGCCGAGGCCGGCGACGTGCGGGCTCGACATCGACGTGCCGCTGTAGAGGTCGAACGAACGGCCGTGGTTGCCGGGCGGCGCGACCGCCGCGAGGACGTCCTGGCCCGGGGCGATGAGGTCGGGCTTGAGCAGGTCGCCGCCGGCGGCGAGGAGCGGGCCGCGCGACGAGAACGCGGCCGTGAGCGGCGCCGGTGCGTCGTAGACGATCGTCGCCTGGGCGATACTCGCCGTCGCTCCCGCGAGCGCCGCGTACGCCTTGACCGCCGGGCGATCAGTGTGCGCCAAATGGACCGTCGGCACCGAATGGAAGTCCGCGTTGAGCGAGTTCGCGCTCGTGTTGACGAGGATCATGCCGACGCCGCCGGCCTCCTGGACCGCGATGCTCTTGTTCGTCCGGCCCGTGACGCCGCGATCGCAGACGACGATCTTGCCGGCCACCTTGGCCGGGTCGAGGACGGCCGTGCCGTTGTTGTCGACTGCGGCGTAGCAGAGCGCGACCTTGGCCGCGTCGGCGCCGGGCAGGCCGGCGTTGATCGAGTCGATCAGCGGCTTGCTCGACAAGGCGGTGGCGACCGAGGCGCCGTTGTACGTGGCGCCGTTGCCGAGCGTGACCGAGCCCTTGCCGTCGCGGTTGTGCGTTCCCGCCGCCACCGTTGTCAGCCACGGCCCCGGGTGGGCGACCGTCGACGTCGTCGGCCCGCTGTTGCCGGCCGAGGTGGCGACGAAGATGCCCGCGTCGGCGGCGAACAGGAAGGCGACCTCGACCGGATCGAGGAAGTTGGTCGTGCTGCCGCTGACCGAGAAGTTGATGACGTCGACGCCGTCGGCCACCGCTTGGTCGATCGCCGCGACGCTGTCGCTCGAGAAGCACGAGCTGGTGCCGGCGCCGGTGTCCCAGCAGACCTTATAGGCCGCGATGCGCGCGCGCGGCGCGATGCCGTTGATCGGACCGAAGACCGCGGCCGGACCGGTGGTGGGAACGTTGGCGTTGCCGCCGGCGGTCGACGCGGTGTGCGTGCCGTGCCCGCCGTAGTCGCGCGGCGAGACGAATTCCCAAGGCAGCTCGGCCCGAATACCGGCGTCACCGCCCCAGCCTGCGTTGTACCAGCGGGCGCCGATCAGCTTCTGGTTGCAGTCGGAGCCGTTGAACTGATCGCCCGGAGTGCAGCGGCCATGCCAGCCGGGAATCTGCTGATAGTCCAGCTTGCCGTCCTTGGAGGCGTTGCCGTTGGTGCCGGTGCGGTCCGAGAAGCTGAGCGACTCGGGCCAGATGCCGCCGTCGACGATGCCGATCACGATGCCTTCGCCGGTCGCGCCGGTCGTCTTCCAGAAGCCGGCGTCCCCGCTCAGGCCGAGGAACGCCGGCGTCGACGACGTGTCGAGCGCGCGCTTCTCGTCCTTGGCGATCGCCAGCACGCCGGTCGTCATCGCGAGCTGGGCGACCTGCGCGTCGGTGAGCTCAGCGGCGAAGCCGTTGAAGGCGTAGCCGTAGCTGTAAGCCTTGCGGTTGCTGGCGCCGACGCTGGCGAGCATGGTGTCGTGGCGGCCCGTCAGGTAGCCGACGTAGCGCGCCACGGTGGGATTGTTGGGGTCGATCTTCTGCCCCTTGCCGGGCTTGGTCGCAGGCATCCCCGCGACGCCGCCCTTGTAGGCGATCGCCGGATCCTCGATCAGCTGCACGATGTACAGCTTGCCGTGGTCGACTGCCGCCTTCTGGTCGGTCGTGGCTTCGCGGGCCGATGGCGAGGTCGTGTGCGCGGAGGCGTCGCGCTGCTCGTCGACGGCGCGCGCGGGGACCGGCAGCGAGTCGGGGAGCTGGCTCTTCGCCGCCAGCGGCGTCATCTTGGCCGAGTCCGCCGATTCACCGCCACCGCTACCGCCGCACGAAGCGAGCAGCGCGGCTGCCGCCAGCGCGAGAAGCATCGACGCTGGCCTGCGTCTGTCGAAAAGCATCGCCATCTGGAACTCCTTTGTTGATCGCCGGGCGGTCGATCTGACCTCGGCGAGATGGATGATTGGAGAAACGAAGCGCCCGGATCACGGGCGCGTCTCGATTGCCGCACGCGCATTGCGTCGAGTCAATCCGTTCTTCACCCCGAGAGCGCGGCCTTCAGCGGTGTTCTCTGAGACGGTGGCCTTCACCTCCACCTCTGCGCGCTGAGGCGCGTCAAGGGAGAATGGCTCCGGTCCTACGTGCCCCCCCCCCGCGTTCAAGGGATGCTGGGAGGCTCGCGGAATGGGGCTCAATGGAGACGCGCCCGGCCGAGTACTCTCGGCGACCTGAAAGCATGCTGAAACGATGAACCCGCTCTCGCCCTTCAAGTTGGTGATTCCCTCGGCGCTGTGCGCCGCCCTGATCGGCTGCGCCAGCACCGACACCACGACGACCGAAGTCGTCAGGACGCCTCCACCGCGAAACTACGAAAAGACGATCACCGACTACCTGGCCTTCAAGATCAGGAATCCGCAGAAGAACGCCGAGGTCAACTTCGGTGCGCCGGAGCCCGGTGCCTGCGCCCTGGACGCTTACACCACCTCGAGTCGCGGCTGGGTGGTCCCGGTGGCGTACCTCACCCGAACCGGCGAGGCGACGGGCAAGGAAACGATCCGCATCAACACCAAGCAGTACTACTTCTGGTTCCTCGGCAACACCATCGCCGGCATCACGCCCCGGATCGAACTGTGTCCTGGCAACGGGCCGGGCTTCGAAGCCCCTCCGAACCCGACGCCGGCCGCGCTGGTGCCAACCGGGCTACCCGGATCGGCGAGCGGCGCGGCCGAGAGCGCCGACGCGGCGAAACGAGGTGGGTCGGCCGACTCCACCAAGCCGACGAGCGGCACCAAGAAGGCGACCTCGTCCGCGAAGAAGCCCGTCTCGCCGAGCAAGACGCGGGCGCCGGTCAACAAGAAGACCGGCCAGCCGGGCAGCAAGACGGCGCCGAGCTGAATCGACCGCGGCGCCTGCCGAGACGTGCCGGCAAGCCATCGCCGAGCTGGGCGCCTCATGGGTAGCCCTGATTTCGCTTCCCACGCCGACTCTTAAGCTTGCGCTACGCACCGACTTCCTCGGCGCGATTCGCACGACTCCCGGCTTAGACCGGCGAGCGCACTGGAGACAATCGTGAATCTGCCTCGCTCTCTCGCCGCGGCGTGCGCCGCCGGCGTTGCCTCACTTTTCCTCGTCGCCTGCGGCGGCAACGACGCCCCCGCCGTGCCGCCGACCAGCGGCACTACCCTCACGACGCTTTCCAACCGCGCCGACCTCATCAGCGGCGGCTCGGCGCTGGTCGAGGTGAAGGTGCCCGGGTTCGTTCCCCCGGCGAGCCTGAAGATCGACCGCGACGGCACCGACATCACGTCGTCGTTCGTCACCCTGCCGAGCGGCCGGATCGTCGGCCTGGTCACCGGGCTGAAGAACGGCAACAACAACATCAACGCGACGTACACCGACGGCAGCGCCGTCGGCGCCCAGCTGGTCATCAACAACCACCCAATCGGCGGGCCGGTGCTGCTCGGCGCGCAGGCCGGGCCGTGGGTTTGCGCGACGCCGACGGCGGTCGCCGCGGTCGGCAACACGCCGGGCTCGAACGCGAGCGGCCTGCCGACGACGGCGACCGACGCGCAATGCAACATAGCGACCGAGTTCAAGCTCTTCTACCGCACCAAGACCGCGGCCTCGGTCAACTTCGGCGCCGACGGCGGCTGTCTCTTCGTGCTGCCCGATCCGTCGCCGGCCGGAACGGCGACGCCGGCCAACTCGTGCTTCCAACCTTACGTCGCTGGAACGACGCCGGCCGCATCGGTCGCGTCGACGACGACGTCGCACGGCGTGACGGTGCCGTACATCGTTCGCCGTGAACGCGGCACGATCAACCGCGGCATCTACGACATCGCCGTCCTGTTCGACCCGACCAAGCCGACGTGGACGGCGACCGCGCCGCAGCCGCAATGGAACGGCAAGCTGCTCTACACGTACGGCGCCTCCACCGGCCAGCCGCGCCAGCAGTTTCGCTCCGAGCAGAACTGGGTGGTCGGCTTCACCGGTGGCACGCCGATTTGGGACGACACCGCGCTTCGCCTCGGCTTCATGGTCGCCGACAACAGCGTCACCGACTCGCTCTACAACTCGAACCGCGTGCTCGTCGCCGAGACGACGATGATGATGAAGGAGCACATCGTCGACAACTACGGCGAGATCAAGTACACGGTGGCCAACGGCTGCTCGGGCGGCTCGATCCAGCAGAACACCGTCTCGACGATCTACCCCGGGCTGCTCGACGGCATCCAGCCGAGCTGCGACTACCCCGACTCGATCACTACCGGGCTCGAGGTCACCGACTGCGTGCTGCTCGTCAACGCGTACGTCGCGCCCGAATGGACCGCCCTCATGGCCGGCCTGACGCAAGCCCAGATCGACGCCAAGAAGGCCGCCATCAACGGTCATCGCAACGCGATCGGCTGCCACGGCTGGAACAACGCCTTCGGCTTCAACGGCAAGCCCGGCAACTATGTCCCGACGCTGGTCACCTCGGCGACCGGAACGATCGCGCCGAGCGGCGCGCCGCGCAACAACTGCCTGCTGCCCGCGGCGCTCGTCTACGACCCGGTGACCAACCCGACCGGCACGCGCTGCGGCGACGCCGATCTCTCGGCGGCGGTCTGGGGAACGACGACCGGCCTGCCGGGCGGAGCGAGCGTTCGCGCGCTCTCGACGCTCGACAACGTCGGCGTGCAGTACGGCCTGAAGGCGTTGCTCTCGGGCGCGATCACGGCCGAGGAGTTCGTCACCTTGAACGAGAAGGTCGGCGGCTTCGACGGCGACTACAACCGCTCGGCGGGCCGGACCGTCGCCGATGCCGCGTCCCTGCCGATCGCCTACCGCGCCGGCATTCTTTCCAACGGCAAGAACCTCGGCAAGGTCGCGATCATCGATTCGCGCGGCTTCGACGAAGGCTCGACCGGATCGCCGATCCACTACAACTGGCGCAGCTTCGAGGAGCGCGCGCGCCTCGACGCCGATGCCGGCGGCCATGCCAACCAGGTGATCTGGCGCTACGGCTCGGGCCTGCTGCCGACGACGGCACCGCAGGTCGCGGCGGTGACGACGTTCTCGTTCACGACGATGGACACGTGGCTGTCGAACCTGTTGACGAGCGCGCCGAAGCCGTCGCTCAATGCCGCGCGCACGCAGGCGCAGGTCGTCGCCGGCAAGCCCGCGACTGCGGTCGACTTCTGCTACCTCACGGCCGACGTCAACTTCGCGACCAAGATCACCGACCAGGCCGTCTGCGACGCCGACACCAACCTGAAGGTCTTCACGTCGCCGCGCCAGGTCGCGGGCGGCCCGCAGGCCGAGAACATCCTCAAGTGCCAGCTGAGGCCCGTCGCTTTCACCGACTACACGGGCATCACCTTCACGGCCGGCCAACAGGCGCGTCTCAACGCGGTGTTCCCGACCGGCGTCTGCGACTGGACCAAACCCGGCGTCGGCCAGCAGGATCCGGTCGCGCCGCTGACGTTCACCGCCGGCCCGGGCGGCGTGGCCCTGCCGGCGGCGCCAACCTCGACCCCGATCTGAGCGAAGCGAGTTGGCCGCACGGCCGGCTCGCCGCGCGACGACCAGGCCGTGGCGCTCGCGCCGCGGCCTTTTCTTTTGGCTCGCGCCGATGCGCCCGACTCTCGTGGGACCGCGCGGCCCTGTCCGACGCGGGCTCTGCCCCAAGCGCGCCAGAATCGTCCGACCCGGGAGATGAGGTGTTCGTTTCGAGAATCTGGGCGGCGCTGAAAGCACGCCCCTTGTCTGAAATCGTCGGCTATGGAGTGATCCTGGCGCGCAATGCGCTCGGCTTGCCGAACCGCATGCGGACGCCGGATCGCGACACGCTCGAGCAGGTCATCCTGCCGGCCTACGCGGCGCGCCTCGACATCAAGACCGTCTTGTTCGTCGGCTGCGCCTGGTACACGGGGCACTACGAACGGATGCTGCCGGGCCGCGTGTACTGGACGATCGACCCGGACCCGTGGAAGAAGCGCTTCGGTGCGCGCCGGCACATCGTCGCCGGGCTCGAAAGCATCGATGCCCACATCGCGCCCGCCAGCCTCGACTTGATCATCTGCAACGGCGTCTTCGGCTGGGGCCTCGACGACCGTGCCGCCTGCGAGCGTGCCTTCGACGGCTGCTTCACCGCGCTGCGGCCAGCGGGCGAACTTATCATCGGGTGGAACGACGTTCTAGAACACCGCCCGCTCGACTTGGTTACCCTGCAGTCCCTGGCGCGCTTCCGTCCGTTGACTTTCGAGCCCCTAAGGTCTTCCCAGTTCCTCGCCAACCCAGAAAACCGGCACGTGTTCAACTTCTATGCAAAGCCCTGACGCGAGTCAGGACATCCATCGCAACGAACGACCAGCGCTGCCGGCCGCGGCGCGAGTCCGAACCGTCTGACTTCGATCTCACGTGCAGTCGATCACCAACCGGGTCCGCTCGGCCTTCGCGCGCCGATTCCTGCTCAGCGTCAGGCGTGCGACGCACCGGCTTCCGGTGCAACTCGAGACCTTGCGACGGCAACGCGTCATGGTGGTCGCGCCGCACATGGACGACGAGGTCATCGGTTGCGGCGGAACGCTGCTGCTGCACCGAACCCTGCAAAGCGAGGTGCGCGTCGTCTTCGTCTCCGACAGCTCGGGCGCGGTCGACGATCCCGGCGTCGCCAGGAACCTGCGCGACATCCGGCGCGCCGAGATGATGAAGGTCCGCGACGTGCTGACGCTCGGCTCGGTCGTCGAGCTGGGCTTCGCCGACGGCTCGCTGATGAACCACGAAGCGGCGATCGCCGCGCGCCTGGCCGAAGAGCTGCGGACCTTCCGGCCGG
>Ga0207648_10004451_pt1 | contig 14372 bp, 12 predicted proteins | sample KBSMisM32_FD_184310 | JGI IMG/M metagenome (GOLD analysis project Ga0207648, IMG submission 184310) | Miscanthus rhizosphere microbial communities from Kellogg Biological Station, Michigan, USA - KBS Miscanthus M3-2 (SPAdes) (version 2) | ecosystem: Host-associated > Plants > Roots >...
CCTCGGGTGTCGCACTGCCGGCGGTACTGCGATGAGCCGACGGGTACTGGTCGTCGACGACCAATCCTTGATGGCGATGGGATTGCAGCTCGCACTCTCCGGGCGAGGTTGGGATGTGGAGACCAGCAGCGGACCGACCGCAGAGCTGGTCGTTGCACACGCGACGCGCTTTCGCCCCGAATGCGTGCTGCTCGACATCCACCTCGGTAGTGGCACCGGTAGTGGGATCGAACTGATCCGACCACTCATGTCGACCGGCGCAAATGTCGTCATGCTGACGGCCGAATCGCGCCGCATGGTGCTGGCTCAATGTATCGAAGCCGGCGCTGTCGGCTGGATCGGCAAGGGGGCCACACTCGACGAGGTCGATTCGACCATCAGGCACGTGCTGGACGGGGGCACCATCATCGGTCGTGGCGATCGGGCCGCGTTGCTCGATGAGCTTCGCTTGGAACGAGCCGGCGCCCTTCGTGCACAGGCCACGTTCCAGAAGCTGACCCACCGCGAGGCACTCGTGCTCGGTGCGTTGATCGACGGTCTCAACGCGGACGAGATCGCCGACGCTCATTACGTCGCGCTGACGACCGTACGGTCACAGATCCGAGCTGTCCTGCAGAAGCTCGGTGTTCGATCGCAGCTGGCGGCGGTCGCTGTGGCCAGTGCTCATCGAGACATGCTGCCCCACCAGACGCGAGAAGGCCGGGATCGGCGGCGTCCGCAGTTCGCGGGTCATCGACGTGGACCGGACTATCGATGGTGACTCGTACGCCCTAGGCGTGGACGAGCACAACCGCCAACGCCCCGGCGATCAGGGGCGGGCCGAAGGAGTAGCGCATGTGCAGCTTTCGCGCGTGGATGCACGTTCCTACGGCCACCAGCATTGCCAACAGGTGGCCTGCGATGGCGCCGTAGAGAACATACGGCAGGCCGTACCAGCCGAGTAGCAGACCGAGCAGTGCGGCGAGTCGCACATCGCCGAACCCGATGATCACCATTCCAGCGAATTTCGTGGTGAACAGCCAGATGAGGAAGAAGGCGTTTGCGAACAACACACCGCCGGCAACCGCGGTGGCGAGCGGCATCCACTCCCACCGCACGAGCGAGGCGAAGCACAACCCGGCTCCGACGGCGGCGAGTGTGAAGTACACGATCCTCGTCGGAAGCCGTTGCACACGCCAGTCGATCACTGCCAAGAGGACGCCGCCGAAGATGAAGGCGAGCACGGCCGGCAGCTCCGGGCTGAAGCCGAGGCGCCACACGGCGAGCCCGAAGAGCAGAGCCGTGGCCGCGGTGAGAGCGTGGCGGTGGGCGAGCACTTTCAGAGACATGAGTGCGAATGTACGGAAGATCTGTGTGCGCGAATTCATCAATGTTGGGGATTAGCGATCTCGGTCTCGTCCTTACGGTTGCTCCAAGCCCAACCCCGATCGGCGGGAGCGGGATTCAATCAAGGAGCAAACAATGTTGAACCTCGTGGAGAAGTACTCGGAGGAGGCCGCCGCGGAGTCCGAAGATGGCGTTGTCGCCATCGAGTACGTCGTGATGGCCGGCCTCGTGGCCATCGGTGTCGCGCTGACCTTCGGTACCAGCCTCTGGGCGGACATGAAGGCCAAGCTGGACGCGCTTTTCTGAGACCCAGTCGTAGGTCGGGGCGGCACCAGCTGCCCCGCCCTACGAGGCACCATGAAGAACGCTCACAACCCCCACAGCAAGCGTGACGATCGCGGAGTGGTCGCGCTCGAGTTCGTGCTCGTCGCCCCCTTCCTGATCGCATTGATCTTCGCCATCGCTTCGTTCGGGCTGTACTTCAGCAAGACGGTCGATGTGACGAGTACTGCGCGAGATGCTGCCCGTACCCTCGCGCTGCGGAAGTCGCCGACGTACCCCGCTGGTATGACTCCCTCCGGAGTCGTGACGTGCGCTGCCGGTGATACCAACAGCAACGCGTCAGTCACGGTGACGAGCAGCTACACGTTCTCGATTCCGTTCATTCCCCTTGGCACCAAGACGATCACAGCAACGGGGACAATGCGATGCGGCGGCTGAGTCAACGCAACGTCGCTCGGCACGGCGACCGCGGGGTTGCCGCGATCTTCGTCGTCCTCGCGGTGCCTGTCCTCGTCCTCTGTGGGGCGTTCGTGTTCGATGGTGGCCGCGGCATTCTCGCCCGACGCCAGACGCAGAGTGCCGCTGATGCAGGCGCTCTCGCCAAGGCCACCGACTGCGTCAAGTCCGTTGCGCCGACCGACTTCACCCCCTATCAGACCAACGGTGCGCTGCTTGCGAACACGCCGACCTGCGGAACGGGCAGCACGACGGTCTCAATGAAGCGAACGATCACTGCTGCGTTCCCACTGGGGGTCGGTCCTTGGAACGTAATCCGATCCGCAACGGCGAAGTGGGGCACGATCGGCGCTGCCACGACTGTGCCCATCACAATCTCGAACTGCGAGTTTTCGCAGGCCCTTCTCGACGGCACGACGGACATCGTTCTCTATCTCGACGATCCGAAGCCGCAGAGCGGCTGCTCGTCGCTGCCGGGTGGTTTCGGCCAACTGTTGAACGTCAACTGCGCCGTGACCGTGACTGCTTCGGGCACCGTCGCCGGCGATCCCGGCGGCGACATCATGAAGCAGATCCCGTGCATCACCAACCCCACGTCTCCGACGCTGCCGCACGACATCCTCGTCCCGATGTACAACTCCGCCGCGTGTGCGGACACCTGCAAAGGCCACGGTCCTTACCCGATCCTCGGATTCGCGATGTTCCGCGTCACGGGCTACTCGTTCAACGGCAACAAGTTCGACGGCTCGTTGGGCAACAAGTGCCCGGACAACAGCCGAGGCAAGTACTGCATCAAGGGCGACTTCATCCGCTTCGTGGTCTCCGCGGGATCTCCCGGTCCCAGCACCGACTTCGGCACCTCTCAGGTCTACCTCTCCGACTAGCTCTCCAGCGCTGACAAGAAAGACAACCCCCACATGAAGAACAAACGGCGAATCATCGGAATCGTGACGGCACTGCTGATGGCGATCATCGGCACCGTGGCCCTGGTGGGCTACGTGCAGTCGGCGAAGGACAAGGCGGTGGCCGACGAGACGCTTGTCGACGTCTACGTCGTGGACAAGCTCGTACCGAAGGGTGCCGAGCCGGACACGATCAAGTCGTCGGTCTCCGTCGAGCACATCCCGAGCCGGCTGAAGCAATCCGGCGCGATCACCAACCTCGACGCGGTGGGCACCAACGTGGCGGCCACCGACCTCCAACCCGGGGATCAGCTGCTGGCGGCACGCTTGGTCCCGAAGGCGCAAGTGACCGATGCGGTCGCGGACAAGGTGCAGATCTCTGCGGTGCTCGCGGCCGAGCGGGCCGTCGGCGGGACACTGCAGAAGGGTGATCTCGTTGGTGTGTATCTCTCCTTCGATCCGTTCGATCTCGACAGCGCCGGACTGGTCGCCGAGCCCACGCCGGCTATCGATCCGTCTGCGGCGATCGCCGCCGATGGAACGCCGACGACGACGGCAGTGCCGATGAAGTCCCCGAACACGACTCGGTTGGAGTTCCAGCACGTCTTGGTGACCAACGTCCAGACAACCGATGCACCGGTGAATGGCGAGACCCAGGATGCGAAGGGTGTGGCGCAGGTGAGCGGTCTCAACTACGTCGTCACCTTGGCCTTGTCCCCGGAGCAGTCCGAGCGATTCGTCTTCGCCACCGAGTTCGGGCACGTGTGGCTGTCCAATGAGCCGGCGTCCGTCTCTGACGACGGCACCCGGCTCGTCACCCTCGGAAACGTCTACTCGGTGGTGAAGTGATGGAAACGAACGAGATGCCGACGGTGATCATCGGACATGACATGCCGGCGGAGCTGGCAGCCGATGTGGCCACCGCCCTGCGTGGGATGGGCGTAACGGTGAAGGCCAACGCTTTCGCGCCGCCGTCGCGGCACACCAAGGTCATCGTGGTGGTATCGCCGAAGGGCGGCTCCGGCAAGACCGCGGTCTCCACCAACCTCGCGGTCGCTCTTGCCCAGCGCTTTCCGGGCCGAGTGGTCGCGGTGGACCTCGACGTGCAATTCGGCGACTTCGGTGCCGCGCTGTCGTTGACCCCGCAACACACGCTGGCGCAGCTGTCGCGCACGACGAAGATGGATGCCACCACGGTCAAGCTGTTCCTCACGCTCTACTACAACGGCCTCTACGTCCTTGCGGGTGCCACGGATCCGGTGGACGCCGATTCGGTCGGTCCCCAGCACGTGTCCGAGGTGCTGCCGCTGCTGGCTCAGAACTTCGACTATGTGATCGTCGACACTCCGGCCGGCCTGGACGAGCGAACGCTGGCCGCGATCGAGTGCGCAACTGATCTTCTCGTGGTGTCCAGCCTCGACGTGTCGAGCATTCGCAGCATGCGCAAGGCGCTGGACGCCCTCGACCACATCGGTGTGAGTACAGGTCGACATCTGGTGCTCAACCGGTCGGACTCCAAGGTGGGACTCGACCCGGCCGACGCCGAAGCCGCGCTGGGAATGAACATCTCCAGCTCGATTCCATCGAGCCGGGACATTCCACTCTCGCTGAACGTGGGCACACCGGTTGTCATCAGCCAGCCGAAATCGGCGGTCGCAAAGCAGTTGCAACGGCTCGCGGATCTCTACGCGCCGGTCGCCGACACCAAGTCGGGCAAGGGCAGGCGGCGATGAGCCTCACCGAGCGCATCAACCAGGCCCAGCAAGCCGCGGCGCAGCGAGGCGACGTCGCGAGCACCTGGAGGCCGGCCCCGAGCGCGACGCTCACTGTCGATGGCCTCGCCGATTTCAAGGCGAGGGTTCACGACGCGCTGTTCGAGCGTCTCGGCACGCGCCTCTTCGAGGCGACCAGTGAGGAGCAGTTGCAGTCTCTCGTGCTCGCGGAGATCGCCGCGCTGATGGATGCCGAGGAAACGGCGTTGTCTCCGCAAGAGCGCCAGCTGCTCGTTCGTGAAATCGCGCGGGACGTCATGGGCCTCGGCCCGATCGAGCAGTTCCTCGCTGATCCGACGGTCACGGAAGTGATGGTGAACGGCAACAACGCGATCTACGCCGAACGCAACGGTGTCATCGAACAGACCGGAGCCCGCTTCGTTTCCGAGGACCACCTGCGCCGTGTCATCGATCGCATCGTCTCGTCGGTGGGTCGTCGAATCGACGAGTCGTCACCGATGGTCGACGCCCGCTTGTCCGACGGATCCCGGATCAACGTCATCGTGCCGCCGCTGTCCTTGGACGGCTCGATCCTCACCATCCGCAAGTTCGCCAAGGACGCCTTCCTCTCGGCCGACCTCGTCGCCATGGGAACACTGACCGACCAGGTCGCCTCGGTGCTCGCCGCGACCGTCGAGGGCGGCATGAACATCTTGATCTCCGGCGGGACCGGAACGGGCAAGACCACGATGCTCAACGTGCTGTCGAGCTTCGTGCCCAGCGTGGACCGCATCATCACCATCGAGGATGCGGTCGAACTGCAGTTGCTCCAAGAGCACGTGATCCGCCTCGAGGCCCGCCCGCCGAACATCGAGGGTCAAGGAGAGGTCACGATCCGGGATCTCGTGCGCAACGCGTTGCGCATGAGACCGGATCGCATCATCGTCGGTGAGGTCCGCGGTGCCGAGGCCCTTGACATGCTCCAGGCGATGAACACCGGGCACGACGGCTCGATGTCGACGGTGCACGCCAACTCGCCGCGTGACGCACTCGCCCGCGTGGAGACGATGGTGTTGATGGCCGGCTTCGACCTGCCGACACGCGCGATCCGCGAGCAGATCGCCTCGGCGCTCAACCTCATTCTGCACGTCGACCGGTTCCGCGATGGTTCGCGTCGCGTCAGTCACGTGACGGAGGTGGTCGGCATGGAGGGCGACATCATCACGCTCCAGGACATCTACAGATACGACTACAAGGCCATGGCTCTCGTTCCGACGGGCATCCGCCCGGAGTTCGTCGATCGGCTCGCGGAACGAGGAGTTGGCCTTCCGAATGGGCTGTTCGGCGGCCCGGGCATGTGGCAATGATGAAGCGCCTGGCGCAGTTCCTCGTACCGCTCTTGCTGTGCGGGTTGGCCGTCGTCCTCTTGGGCACGCGCGTCGATGCCCAGGCCCCCGGGGACGACCTCGAGGTCATCCTCGCGATCGACACTTCGGGAAGCATGAAGCCCGCGATCGGCGCCGCCAAGGAAGCCGCCAACGAGTTCGTGGCGTCGATGCCACCGGATGTCCGTATCGGCGTCGAGACCTTCGGAGATGCGGTCACCGTGTTGACGGAACCGACGACCGACCGCGCTGTCCTGAGCGAGGACATCAACGGAATCGTGACTGGCGGCAACACTGCGTTGTACGACCTCGTGGTCACGGCCACCCAGCACTTCACGCCGACGGTCGAGTACAAGGTGTTGGTGCTGCTGTCCGACGGCAAGGACGATGGCAGCCGAGCCTCGTTGGCCGACGCAGTCGCTGCGGTACACGACGTGCACGTCGAGGCCATCAGTCTCACCACCGCCGAGACAGACATCGACAGCCTCTCGGCTCTTGGCGCGGTCACGTCTGCCGACGACGCCGCCGGGGTGTCAGCGGCCTTTGCCCGGGTCGCCGATCTGGTCACCGCGGTGGTCGAGCCGCTGCCTGTGCCGACCACGGTGCCGACCACGGTGCCGACCACGGTGCCGGCGCCCGTCGCCGCACCGCCGACCACGGCAGCGCCACCGCAAACGACCGAAGCGGTGGCCACGCCCGTATCCACCCCCGCGCCCGTGCCGGCAGCGGTCGCGCCCTCGCCTGAGGCGCCCACCTCGAACTTCTCGCTGTGGTTCGGTGCCCTGTTCCTGTTCCTCGGTTTGTTCGCAGTCGGGTTGTTGTTGTTTCCTCGAGCGCGCGTCTCCAGGGCACGGCTCGGGATCGACAAGCCGCGCAGCATGTCGGAGATGGGCACACGAGCGATCTCTGCGGTGGAAGTGGCGCTCGAGCGAGGTGGGAAGCGCGCTGAACTGTCGAACGCGTTGGTCGTCGCTGACATCTCCATGAAACCTGCCGAGTTCATCGCCACGGTTGCCGTCGTGGCCATCGTCGCCGGACTCGTCGGCCTGCTGATCGGCGGGCCCGTCCTCGCGGTGGTAGTGGCGCTGGCAGTCTGTCTGGTCGTCAGGATGTACGTCAGCCGCACCACGGCCAAGCGTCAAGCCGCCTTCGCCGATCAGTTGCCCGACGTCCTTCAACTCGTCACCACGGCACTCCGCAGCGGCTACGGCCTCACGCAGGCACTCGACTCGGTTGCCGAGGACGCCGAGGAGCCGGCCCGCAGTGAGTTCGCCCACGTGCTGGTCGAATCGCGGCTCGGCCGCGACTTGTCCGAAGCCATGCGCGCCCTTGCCCGGCGTATGAACAGTGAGGATCTGGAGTGGGTCGTCGCGGCGATCGACATCAACCGCGACACGGGCGGCAACCTGTCGGAGATCCTCAACCAGGTCGGTACCACCATTCGCGAACGCCAGCACATGGCCCGACAAGTGCGCACTTTGACCGCCGAGGGCCGGCTGTCCGCCCGGATCCTGACAGTGCTGCCTCTCTTGATGGCGTTCTGGCAGTGGCGTGTGAACCCCGACAACTTCGCGCTGCTGACACATGGCGGCGGCCTTGTAGCGCTCATCGTCTGCGCGGTCCTCATGGTGGCGGGCACCATCTGGATCCGCAAGATCGTCAACTCGCTCGCTTTGTGATGAGGACCAGAGGAACGGACCAATGAACTTCACAGTCATTCTCGGCTCGATGGCAATCATCGGCGCGATCGGCATGTTGTGGTGGGGTCTCACGGCCCGACCGTCGGCAGCTCGCGCCAACCTGTTCGCCGGAATCGCGCAACCCGAAGTGCCCGCTTCCAAGACGGCCTCGATACTGCGAAGGGTGGGGCAGACCACGCGTCGCATCCTGCCCCGGCCGCTCGTGGACGGACTGGAGGTCAACCTCGTGCAGGCCGGTCACCCGCACGGCCTCGACCTCGCCCGGATCATCGGCATCAAGGTCGTCCTCGCGGGAACGACGGCCCTCATGTTGCTACTCGCCGGCAAGCCTGTCGTCGCCCTCATCGCCGGCGGCCTGTTGTTCTTCCTTCCCGACTACTGGGTGCTGACTATGCGGGACAAGCGCCAGGTGGCCATGCAGGCCGCAGTCGCCGACACCATCGACCAGATGACGATCTGCGTCGAAGCAGGACTCGGCTTCGACGCGGCGCTCGCTCGTGTGGCCACGACGACCGAAGGGCCTCTGACCGAAGAGCTCCGTCACACGATCAGTGACATCCGCGCCGGCGTGCCAAGGACCCAGGCGTTGCGGATGTTGGCGGACCGGGCGCAGATCGTCGAGGTTCGCCAGCTCGTCACCGCACTGCTGCAAGCGCAAAAGCACGGAGTGCCAATTGCCCAGACGCTGCGCACTCAGTCGGCGGAGATGCGAATGAAGCGCAAGCAGCGCACGGAAGAAAAAGCCGCCAAGCTCACGGTCAAGATGTTGTTCCCCATCATCGTGTGCTTCGTGCCGGTCTTCATGATCGTCACCGCCGGACCCGCCTTCCTCAGTCTCGGGAACTCCTTGTAGTTCCGCGGGAACGACGCGGGGCCGTGGGGGTCCCCCGTCGGCTACGAGGCGCCGGTGCTCCACCCGCACCGGCGCCTCTGTAGCGGTTTCGACTCGTCGCGTCGCACCGGCAGACGTCACCGCGTGGCACGAACGACCCGCACGGGGCGCGAAGCGATTGTGCCGGTGGAACCCTCCGCCGTCGTGAATCCCGCGGCGGTCAGCTTTGCTGCAAGCGCTGCCGGGTCGATCTCGATGAAGTGCTGGGCTCGGTGGGCCCTGCGCTCCTGCATGTGGGCATAGGCGGGGTGCATTGGATCGTCGAAGTCCTCGTCCACCAGCAACACTCGACCGCCGGGTCGTAGCACGCGTTGCATCTCGTGAACAGCGGCATCGAGGTCCGTCCAGTGGTGCATGGTGTTCACCGTCCACAGTGCGTCCACGCTGTGATCGGCGGCGGGTACGGATTCCGCGGCGCCGTCGACCACAGAGATGCGACCTCGGTAGGCGTGAGCCAGCCGGCGCCCGGCAACGATGCGACGCATGTACGGCGTCGGGTCCACTGCAACCACCGAGGCACCGGCCTTCGCGGCGAGCATCGTGGCCGGCCCCATGCCGGCACCGATGTCCACCACACGCTCACCCGGCTGCGGCACGAGCTCGCGGACAACGTCGCGGCTGACGGGGGAGCGCCACATCTTGGGCAGCATTCGCATGTAGCGGAGGAAGCCGCGCCAGCCGCGATCCTGATCGTGGCCGTGCCCGCCGTGACCGTGCTGACTCATCGGGTCATTGTGGCCCCATGTGCCCGGTTCAGCCGAAATCCAGCCGCGCGTCAGCGCGACGGTGGATGGTGCGTGCATGTGCCGGCGACAACGAGAATTCGACGAGCTTCGGGCCCTGTGCTCCGCCGGCAGAGTTGCCAGAGCGATCGACCTGGCGTTCGAGCACTTCGCCCACTTCGGGCGAGACGACGAGATCGTCGATCTGCTCGCTCGGACGATCGAAGAGTCCGGCGTCGCTGGACACGCTGGCCAGCGCTTCGCCGAGCTGTGCTCGACGCACGTTTGACAGCCGTCGAGCGATAACCCGCGAGGCTGCCGGATACTGTCGACCCCGTGAAGATCGGCCTTCTCGGCGAGCTCCAGGTGCTGGACGACGACGAGCAGGACGTCGTGGTCACCGGAGCGAAGTTGCGTGCGTTGCTTGCGATGCTCGCGTTGCAATGTGGACGGGCTGTGCCGGCCGATCAGCTCGTCGACGGGTTGTGGGGCCCGGATTCGTCGGCGGCGGCGCGCAACGGATTGCAGGGGTTGGTGTCGAAGCTTCGGCGAGCACTCGGGTCGGCGAGCCTCGTCGCGACCCGCGGTGGTGGCTACGCGCTCGACGTTCCGCCGGAATCGGTCGACCTGCACCACTTCGAGCAGCTCGTGGCAGCGGGTCGCAAGAGGGCCGGGAGCGGTGATCTCGACCGCGCCATCGAGCTGTTCGCCGAGGCCGAGTCGTTGTGGCGTGGCAGCGCGCTCGCCGAATTCGCCTACGAGGAGTTCGCGACCGCCGACATCACTCGCATCTCGGAACTTCGCCTCGCTGCCATGGAGGAACATCTCGACCTCGAGCTGCAACTCGGACGGCATCGTGTCGTCATCGGCGAGCTCGAATCGCTCGTGGCTACTCACCCGTTGCGCGAGCGGCTCCGCGGGCTGTTGATGATCGCGTTGTACCGCTCGGGTCGCCAAGCTGACGCGCTGCGAATCTTCCAGGAAGGTCGGCGCATCCTCGCCGAAGAGCTCGGGCTCGACCCCGGCCCCGAGCTGCGTCAGCTGGAGACTGCGATTCTCGCCCAGGATTCGTCGCTCGACCTGCCCGATGTCGGTGATCGCCAGGTCGCACGATCGGCCGCGCACCGCCCGACCATCCCGGAGTCGTTGACGGCGTTGGTCGGTCGCGACATCGAGGTCCGCGAGCTGACGGAACTGTTCCGTGACCACCACTTCGTCACCCTCGTCAGGCCCGATGGCATAAAAAAGACCCGCCTGGCCACCGAGGTCGCGCGCGGGGAGTCGGCGCGCTTGTCGCATGGAGCGTGTCTCGTCGAACTTGCACACGTCGGCGACCCCAAAGGTGTGGCTGCCGCGATCGGGTCGGCGCTCGACCTGCCGAATCCCAATCGTCTTGCAGAGATGATCGGAGACCACGAGTTGCTGATCCTGCTCGACAACTGCGAGCACGTGATCACGACCGCCGCCGAGGTCGCCGAAGACCTGTTGCGCCGCTGTCCGAACCTGCGACTCCTCGCGACGAGCCGTGAGGGGCTGCGTGTCGGTGGCGAGACGATCTGGCCCGTGCCGCCGCTGACGACCGACGACGCCGTCGAGTTGTTCTTCGAGCGAGCGAAGTCCGCGGGTGCGTCGCTGACGATGTCGGACGATGTTCGTGCGGTGGTGTCGGACATCTGCGTCCGCCTCGACGGGCTGCCGTTGGCGATCGAGTTGGCCGCAGCGCGAACGCGCGCCTTCCCGATCCAGCAGATCTCGTCGCGGCTGAATGATCGATTCCGCCTGCTGACCGGTGGGTCGCGCACTGCATTGCCGCGCCAGCAGACGCTGCGGGCAGTGGTCGACTGGAGCTACGAGTTGCTGTTCGACGACGAGCAGCGAGTCTTCGAGCGCTTGTCAGTGTTCCTGGGTGGGTGCGATCTGGCGACTGCCGAGGCGGTCTGCGCCGACGAGACCCTCGACGCCGCGGATCTCGGCGACATCATCCAGACGCTGGTCGACAAGTCGCTGGTCATCGCGTCACCGAGCGGCGACGAGCTGCGTTTCAATCAACTGCAGACACTGGCGCAGTACGGCCGTGAGAAGCTCGCCGAACGCGGCGACGCCGAGCGGATCCGCGATGCCATGGCCGCTCACTTCGCCCGCTTGTGTTCCCAGTCCGCTGCCGCGTACATCGGCGACGGTCAACGGCGATGGCTGATGGCGGTCGACTTGGAGAAGGACAATCTCCGCGGCGCGCTCGAATGGGCGGTCGCCAACGACGACGCCGAGACCGCGCTGACCATCGCCGGCGGGGTCAGCTGGCCACACTGGCTCGCGGGAACGACCGTCGAAGCCAAGCGATGGCTCGACGATGCCTTCCGCTGTACCGGCGAAGTCAGTGAGCGGACGCGAGCGCTCGCGCTGACTGGCCGGGGGCTGATGGACTTTCAGTTGGGCAAACCGGATGGTGTCGACGCCGACCTCGGTGCAGCGCTGACGATCTTCCGGGAGCAACACGACCTCGGAGCGATCTCCCTGGCCCATTCGTTCTACGCCGAAGTCGCGGCGGTGCGAGGTGACATCGCGGAAGGTCGCCGGCGCCGCATGGAACTGCTCGAGCACTACCTACGGCTGCCCGACAGCACCTTCATCGTGGCCGCGCGTGCGTACTCGCGGGCGAAGCTCGCCTGGCTGGACGGGGATCTCGAGGAGTCCGAGCGCTACTACCGTGAAGCCGCCGATGCGTTCGGCCGGATCGACCGGCCGATGATGCTGGCGATGTGCCAAGGGATCGTTGCCGATTTCGACGAGCGAAGTGGCAACTTCCGAGCCGCGATCGACAACCTCGAGGAGGCAATCGCGACCAACGACACGCTCGGATTCCGGGGCTTCAACGCCTCGCTACTGGCACGGCTCGGTTGGGTCCTGCTCCAAGACGGTGACGCGAGGCGCGCCGCAGTCGCCTACGACCGGGCACTGGACCTCGCCCGGCGTTTGAGCAACACGCCGGTCATCTTCCTCGCGCTCGCCGGCCGGGCAGTTCTGCAACGAATGGACGGCCGCCACGCCAAGGCGACGGACTCCGCGATCCAAGCGCTGGATCTCTATCTCGCCGGCGAGCCGCGCCGGCTGGCCAACCGTGTCGATCCTCGAGCGGACGTGCTGGCCGGTGCCGCGGTCTGCTGCACCGAACTCGGCGTCATCGCGGTCGATGCCGGCGACGCCGAGCATGCCGTGAGGTTGCTCGGGCATGCCGAGAGTCTGCGGACGTCGGCCTCGCTCGCGGTGCCGAAGTTCCAGTGCGACGGCCTGGAACGTGCCCTCGCCAGGGCCGCCGAGCTGCTCGACCCGGCGGAGTTCCAGGCCGCGTTCGACGCCGGGCGGACTGGTCGGTTGGGTCAGTCCGTGCCGTTCAAAACCTGATCTGACCAGGGCTTCGACCGGCGACGCAGCACAGTTCAGCGAAAGTGCAGCCGAACGTCAGGGCCTTCCTCGATGGTGGTGTCATTCCCGCAGTCGGCGGGCCCATCAGGAGGACTCACATGAGCGCACTACTTTTCCGCCTCGGACGCAGCAGCGCCCGCCACCCCTTCCGAGTGATCGCCTTCTGGCTCATCGCCGCCGTGGCGATCGTCGTGCTCCAAGGCGCTGCAGGCGGACACTTCGACGACAGCTTCCGTGTCCCCGGCGTCGAGTCACAACGAGCCGCCGACATCCTGACCGAGCGGTTTCCGGCCCGTGCCGGACAAACGTCGCGCATCGTGGTCCACGTCGCCGACGGCCGGCTCGACGACGCCGAGCACAAACCAATCATCGACCGGGTCCGTCAGCAACTGTCGACCGGACACGACGTTTCCGGCGTCACCGATCCGTTCGCCACGCAGTCGGCCGCGCTCAGCCAGGACGGGCAGACGGCGTACGTCGATGTCGCATATGCGCTCGACAAGCTCACCGTCACCCAACTGCACGATGCTCAGGCCGCGGCGGACGCCGCCAGCGCCGGCGGCGTGCAAACCGAGCTCACCGGCGAACTCGCACTCCTCGACAAGAAGGATCCCAGCAGCGAGCTCATCGGCATCGCAGTCGCGATCATCGTCCTGCTGGTCGCCTTCGGGTCAGTCGTGGCGATGGGCCTGCCGATCGTCACCGCACTGATGAGCCTGTTCGTCGGCGCCGCCGGTGTGGGCGTGCTCTCCGCCTTCATGGACGTGCCCGAGTTCTCGCTGATCCTGTGCATGATGATCGGTCTCGGAGTCGGCATCGACTACGCACTCTTCATCGTGACCCGCCATCGCCAGCACCTTCATGAGGGCATGAGCGTCGAGGACTCGGCCGGGGTTGCCAACGCCACTGCCGGGCAGGCCGTGTTGTTCGCCGGCACGACCGTGGTGATCGCGATCCTCGGCCTGTACCTCGCCGGTCTGCCCGCTCTGACGTCCATGGGTGTCGCAGTCGCACTGACGGTCGTCGTCGCCATGACGGCTGCCATCACCTTGCTGCCGGGTCTGCTCGGGCTGGCCGGAACGAGGATCGACAAGCTCTCGATTCACCGCAAGGCACACGTCGCCAAGCCGGCGCACGAGACGTTCGCAGGGCGATGGGCCCACCACGTCGGCGGCCATCCGGTGCGCTATGCGGCGATCGGTTTCGTGGCGTTGTGCGCCATTGCCATCCCGGCACTGAGCATGCGCATCGGCACGCCGGACGATGGCAACGCCGCCACCGACACGACTCAGCGCCAGGCGTACGACTTGCTCGCCGATGCGTTCGGCGCCGGTTTCAACGGTCCGATCCAGGTGGTCATGGAGGTGCCGACGCCGGCCGACCGTGCAGCAGTCGACAGCGTCCTCGAGGCGTTGCAGGCCGATCCGGGAGTTGCAGCCGTGACCTCGCCGGTGTTCAACCCCGCGGGCGACACCGCCCTGTTGACGGTCAACCCCACTACAGCCCCGCAGGACGAGCGCACCGATGCACTCGTGCATCACCTGCGCTCCGATGTGCTCCCGGTCGCGGTAG
>Ga0207648_10004453_pt1 | contig 14371 bp, 11 predicted proteins | sample KBSMisM32_FD_184310 | JGI IMG/M metagenome (GOLD analysis project Ga0207648, IMG submission 184310) | Miscanthus rhizosphere microbial communities from Kellogg Biological Station, Michigan, USA - KBS Miscanthus M3-2 (SPAdes) (version 2) | ecosystem: Host-associated > Plants > Roots >...
CGAGGCCTTACGCCAGCTGAAGGCGGTGCAGCTCATCTTCGAGCGCTCGCTGTATCCCGAGCTCGTCTTCATGTTCAAGCACGCGCTCACCCACGAGGTTGCCTACGGCAGTCTGTTGCTCGAGCGGCGCAGGACGCTGCACAGCGCCGTTGCCGACGCGATCCGCGAGCTGTACGCCGATCGGCAGGCCGATGTCGTCGAGATGCTGGCGCATCACTACGAACGCGCCGAACGATGGGCGGACGCGGTGCCGTACCTGGTCGCCTCGGCCGACAAGGCGATGGCCGGGTTCGCACTCGAGGAAGCGGACGGCTACGCGGGCCGTGCATTGGCGGCGCTCGATCGGGTCGATGCTCCGACGGACCCATCTGCGCGTGCGCATCTGCACCACGTGCAGGGCCTCTGTCACGAGCTCCGCAACGAGTGGGATCCCGCGATCGAGAGCTACCGCGCGATGGCGTCGGCAGCCGAGGCGGCCGGCGACACCGCGACGCAGGGTCTCGGTCTTGCGCTCGTGTCCGTGGCGCAGGTCTATGCCCACGATCTTGCCGGGGGGCGTGCATCGGCCGGTCAGGCCGAGGCGATCGCGACCTCGCTCGGTGACGTCGATCTGACCGGCCTCAGCATGGTGTCCGTGCTGTTCAACCAGGCCGTCGCCGGTGAGCTCGAGGAGCCGTACGCCCGCACGGCGGAGCTCGAGGCGACCGCCCGTCGAGCCAACGACGTCTTCGTGAAGGGATTCGGGCTCGATCTCGCCGGGGAGCTGCTCCACATGCGCGCTCGTGAGGAGGAGTCCCTCCCGCTCCTGCACGAGGCCCTGTCGCTGGCGGAGGGAGCGCAGGTCGCGCAGCTGCTGCAATGGGTGTACTTCGACCTGGCGTTGACGACGACGGCGTTGGGACGATACGACGAGGCGTTCGACGCCGCGCGCAAGAACATCGCGTTGTGCGAGCGGGTCGGGGACCGGGGCTTCTGGCTCTGCCGCGCGAAGAACACCTACGGGCGCATCTTCATCGAGCTCTACGATTTCGCCCGCGGGGAGGAGCACAACCAGGATGCGGTCGACCGAGCGCTCGGCTTCGGTGACCTCGAGACCCTGAGGAACGGGATGTTGAACGTCGGGGATTGCTTGCTCGGACGAGGAGATGCCGAGGCGGCCCGAACGTGCTTCGACGATCTCGAACGAGCCTTCGCGGCCGACGAGGATCCCGGCGAGTGGATGAAATGGCGCTACGTGCAGCACCTGTGGATGAGCTCGAGCATGACGTGGCTCGCTCTCGGACAAGCCGATCGGGCCCTCGCCGATGCCGATCGATGCCTCGAGATCGCCGATCCGACCGGCACCAGGCGATACATGTCGAAGGGTCGTCGGGCTCGCGCGGGAGCGCTGGCCGCGCTGGGCCGACTCGACGAGGCGCTGGACGACGCGCAGGTCGCGCTCGACCACGCTGAGGAGATCGGGGGGCCCGAGCCTGTCTGGCAAGCCCACGCCGCCCGTGCCGACGTCCTGACCGCCGCCGGGCGTCACGACGAAGCTGCCGAGGCTGCCCGGAGCGCGATCGAGGTCATCGAAGGGATCGCCTCGGCTGTGCGGGAGCCAGGCGCGGCCGCCATCCTGCTCGCGTCCCCTCCGGTCGCAAGGGTGCGCGAGCTCGCGCGGTCACGCGACTAGAGCGCGCCGGCCGTCTTTCGTATGTCGCCTCACCCGGTGCGGAGAGCGACGAAGACACCGTCTCGGGTCGGCACGATCGTGCTCACGAAGCGCTCGTCCTCGGCGATCAGGCGGTTGTGCTCCAGGATCGCCGCCGTGTTGCGATCCGGGTCGGTCTGGATCACCCGCCCTGACCACAGCACGTTGTCGCAGATGTACAGGCCACCGACCCGGATCCGATCGCGGCCGGCGAGCCATGCCGCCGGATAGGCGTGTTTGTCGATGTCGTCGTAGACGACGTCGAAGTCCCCCTCGACGGTCGCCATCTGCTCGACGGCGTCGCCGACGTGATACGTCACGCGATCCGACAACCCCGCCCGCCCGAGGTAGTCCTCGGCCTTCGCGGCGTTGGCCGGGTCGCCGTCGGTGCAGTGGACCTTCCCGTCGCTGCCGACCGCGCGCGCGAACCAGTACGCGCTGTAGCCGAAGCCGCTCCCAAGCTCCATCACGCGGCGCGCGCCGATCGAGCGCGCGAGCACCTCGAGGGTCACCCCGACGTTGCGCCCGACGATCGGGAAGTCGCGCTCGCGACCTTCCCGCTCCATCTCGAGCAGCACGGGTTCGTCGTGCCGGGCCTGCAGCGAAGCCATGTACTCCTCGATCTGCGGGTTCACGATGTCCATGCGGGCACCCTACGTGGGGTCGACGAACACGGCCAATCGCTAGGCTCGATGCGTGAGCGAGGACCGATACACCACCGACTCCGGGATCGAGCTCGAGCCGGTCTACGACGCCGATCCTGCGTTCGATCCGGCGGTGCAGCTCGGTGAGCCGGGTGCGTTCCCGTTCACCAGGGGTCCCTACCCGACGATGTATCGCAGCCGACTGTGGACGATGCGGCAGTACGCAGGGATGGGCACCGCCGCCGACACGAACCGGCGCTTCCGGTATCTGCTCGAGCACGGCCAGACCGGGTTGTCGACGGCGTTCGATCTGCCGACGCAGATGGGGCTGGACTCGGACCATCCGCGCGCCGAGGGCGAGGTCGGTCGGACGGGCGTCGCGATCGACTCGATGGACGACATGCGACGGCTGTTCGCCGAGATCCCGCTCGACCGCGTGTCGACGTCGATGACGATCAACGCCACCGCGCCGATCCTGCTGCTGCTGTACGAGCTCGTGGCCGAGGAGCAGGGCGTGGGCGCCTCGGCGCTGTCCGGCACCGTGCAGAACGACATCCTGAAGGAGTACGCCGCGCGCGGGACCTACATCTATCCCCCGAAGCCCTCGATGCGACTGATCACCGACCTGTTCGCGTACTGCAACGAGCGCATCCCGAAGTGGAACACCATCTCGATCAGCGGCTACCACATGCGCGAGGCCGGTGCGACGGCGGCACAAGAGATCGCGTTCACCCTCGCCGACGGGATCGCGTACGTGCAGGCGGCGCTCGACGCCCGGCTCGAGGTGGACGACTTCGCGCCACGCCTGTCGTTCTTCTTCGCGTGCCACCAGCACTTCTTCGAGGAGATCGCGAAGTTCCGGGCAGCGCGGCGGCTCTGGGCGCGGATCATGCGCGAGCGCTTCGGCGCGACCGACGAGCGTTCCCTGATGTTGCGGTTCCATACGCAGACCGGGGGAGCGACGCTCACGGCGCAACAGCCGGAGAACAACATCGTGCGGACCACCCTCGAGGCCCTGTCGGCGGTGATCGGCGGAACCCAGTCCTTGCACACGAACGCCTACGACGAAGCGCTCGCCCTCCCGACGGAGGGATCGGCCAAGATCGCGCTCCGCACGCAGCAGGTCATCGGCTACGAGACCGGTGTCGGTGAAGTCGTCGATCCGCTCGGGGGTTCGCACTACGTCGAGGCGCTGACCGACGAGCTCGAGCGGCTGGCCGTCGGCTACATCGAAAAGGTCGACGGGATGGGCGGCGCCGTGACAGCGATCGAGCAGGGCTTCTACCAGGACGAGATCCATGAGGCGGCCTTCCGGATCCAGCAGGCGATCGAGCGGGAGCAGCGGATCGTCGTCGGGGTGAACCGCTACCAGGCGGCGGAGGCCCAACCACCGGAGCTGCAGCGGATCGGGGACGAGGAGGTCGCGGCACAGATCGCCCGCGTCCGCGAGCTTCGAGCGTCGCGGGACCAAGGCGCCGTCACGGCCGCGCTCGCCGACGTCCGATCGACCGCCGAAGGGGTCGGCAACCTGCTGCCGTCGATGCGAGCGGCGCTTCGCGCTCGGGCGACGCTCGGGGAGGTCTCCGACGTCCTGCGCGAGGTTTTCGGGGAGTACCGCCCCACGTACTGAGCGGACCTACGCCAGCGTCACCACCGCGTTCACGATCGCGACGGCTCCGGCGAGCGCCACGCAGACAGCGAGCAGCCGGAAGGAACCCCCGCCGCGCTGCCAGCTCGGCCACGCGAAGGCGAGACACGCGAGGCCAACGAGCAGCTCGATCGCCGCGGTCACGGTCGTCACGATGCCGCAGGCTAGCGGCTACCCTTCCCAGCGATGGACGTGGCGATCATCGGTGGCACCGGAGCCGAGGGGTTCGGGCTGACCTTGCGCCTCGCCCAGGCCGGCCACCACATCACGATCGGTTCACGCGATGCCGACCGTGCCGCCGCCAAAGCGGAGGAGGCGGGCCAGATCCTCGGCCCGCATGCGGTGGTGCGCGGCGCCGAGAACGCGACCGCGGCGAAGGGGTCTCCGGTGGCGATCGTGACCGTGCCGTTCAGCGGCGCCGCGATGATCTACGAGGCGATCGCGCCGGCGATCTCGGCGGACACGATCGTGTGCGACTGCACGAGTCCGCTCATGAAGGACGTCGGTGGACGTCCCTCCCACTCGATCCATCCGTGGCACGGGTCCGCCGCCGAGTTCGTGAAGACGCTGCTGCCCAAGGGCACGCGGCTCGTCGGCGCCTTCCACACCGTCGGGGCCCGGGCGCTTCGCAACATGGACCTGCCGGTCGATTCCGACGCCTTCGTGATGGGAGACGATCCGGAAGCGAAGCAGACGATCGGTTCGTTGATCGACGACATCCCCGGCATGCGGTGGATCGACGTCGGCGGGCTGCAGATGGCCCGGATCGCCGAGCAGCTCACGCCGCTGCTGATCTCGGTGAACGGTCGGTACAAGATCCATGAAGCGGGGTTCCGGCTCACGGGCCGGGGCGCTTGGGGTTCGAGTCAGCCCTGATTCTCCTCCGCGCGTCGCCAATGCTCCTCGAGCAACCCGGCATAGCGCTCCGGCTCGGTCCGATGCGGAGGATCGAAGTGGTGGCGATCCGGGAACACCGCGAGTGAGAAGTCGGGGAACACGCCCCGAAGTCGTTCCGCCATGAGCCCGTAGTAGGCGTGCCGGCTCCGGCCGCCCAGCGCGAAGAGCACGGGATGGGCGAACGTGCGCATGCGTTCGGGGGGGAACGCGTGCCGCTCGAACGCGCCGGCGATCGCCACGGCGCCCGCGGGTCGCGAGCCCATCCACGCTGGTGGCGGTCCTTGCGGGGGCGCCGGTGGTTCAACGCCATCCTCGATCTGTGCTCGCATGAACGCCGCCACCATATCTCCCGGAGGGAGCCGCAAGGTGGCGAGGACCCGATCCGCCGCTTCAACCTCTGCGGGGAGCCTTCCGTCCGTGCCCGCCCATGCCGGCTCCGACAGGGTGAGGCTCCTGAGTCGATCCGGGTGCGCGAGCGCATAGGCGAGCGCCGATGCCCCGCCGGCGGAGTAGCCGACGAGGTGGAACCGTGCGAACCCAGCTTCGTCGGCGAGCCGATCGATGCCGTCGATCTCGGTCTCCATGCCGTAGTGAGGCGGCGGGACCTCCGTCCCTGCGTACACCTCGAGCTCCTTGCTCCTCGCATCCACGCCGGCGTCGAACGCAGAGAGCAGGTCGGCATACGCGAGCGCCGCGGGCAAGATCGCTCCCGGAAGGATGACGGCGTCCATCGCCTCGAGTGTGGCACTCGAGGGGGCTCCCGACGCTAGTCGATCACGGCGAGGAGCTGGCCCGTCTCCACGACCTGGCCTGGGCGGATCGGCAGGTCGGTGATCTCGCCCTCGCGGGTCGAGGCGATGTGGTTCTCCATCTTCATCGCCTCGAGGATGCAGACGACGTCGCCCGCTTGGATCGGCTGGCCCTTCTCGACGAGGACCTTCACGATCGTGCCCTGCATCGGTGCGCGGATCTCGCCGTGCACGTGCTCGCCGTGGTGTGCGCCGTGGGTGGCTGGCGAGGCCGGCGCAGCCTCGCGCCGCTCGTCGAAGATGCGCACCGGCACTCGGCGTCCGTCGACCTCCACCAGGATGTCGCGAGGCCGCGGCGCTCGGCTCACGGCGCCCTGGGACAGGTCGGCCTGTGCGGGCAGGTGCGCCTCGGCGAGCGCCTTCTCGAGCCACGTCGTCGTGTGCGTTGAGTCGATGAATGCCTCGGACTCCAGGATCCAGCGGTGGACGGGGATCGTCGTGGGGATGCCCTCGACGATGAACTCCTCCAACGCTCGCAGCATCCGCCGCCGCGACTGGTCGCGATCGGCGCCCGACACGATCACCTTGGCGAACATCGAGTCGTAGTCGCCCGGCACCTCGCGGCCCTGCGTGACGCCCGAGTCCACGCGCACGAACGGTCCGCCCGGCTCCTCGTAGCGCGTGACCCGGCCGGGGCCGGGCAGGAAGTTCCGCCCGGGGTCCTCGGCGTTGATGCGACACTGGATCGCGTGGCCGCGTTGCGAGACCTCCAGCCCAGCGAGGGAGCCACCGAGCGAGACCTCGATCTGCAAGGCGACCAGGTCGAGCCCCGTGACCATCTCGGTCACGGTGTGCTCCACCTGCAGGCGGGTGTTCATCTCCAGGAAGTAGAAGGAACCGTCCTCATCGAGGATGCACTCGACGGTCCCGGCGTTCACGTATCCCGCCTCACGCACGAGCGAGGTCGTCGCGTCCGCGAACCGGGCGCGCAACGCGTCGTCGACGAGCGGCGACGGTGTCTCCTCGATCAGCTTCTGGTGCCGACGCTGGACGGAGCAGTCGCGTTCCCCGAGGAAGACGACGTTGCCGTGCGTGTCGGCGAGCACCTGCGCCTCGATGTGCCGTGCGCGGTCGACGTAGCGCTCGAGGAAGACCTCGGGTCGGCCGAAGTACGACGACGCCTCGCGGGAGGCTCGCTTCAGCGAGTCCTCGAGGTGCTTCGCGTCTCGCACGACGTGCATGCCCTTGCCGCCGCCGCCGAACGCGGCCTTGACGAGCAACGGGTAGCCGACACGCGGCGCCTCCTTCTTCGCTTCGTCGATCCCGACCGGCTCGCGGGTGCCCGGAACGATCGGCATGCCAGCGGCGTCGGCGATCCGTCGCGCCGCCGCCTTGTCGCCCATGCTCTCGATCGCCTGGGGGGAGGGCCCGACGAAGGTGAGGCCGGCCTCACCGACCGCCTGTGCGAACTGCGCCCGCTCTGCGAGGAACCCGTAGCCGGGGTGGATCAGGGTGGCCCTGGCCTTTCGGGCAGCGTCGACGATCGCATCGATCGACAGATACGAGGCGGACGCCAGCGCGGGGCCGATCCGGTATGACTCATCGGCGAGCTCCACGTGGAGGGCGTCCCGGTCCGCGTCGGAGTAGACGGCCACCGAGGCGATCCCCATCTCGCGGCAGGTGCGGATGATCCGAACCGCGATCTCGCCGCGGTTCGCGATCAGGAGCTTCTGCTTCACTCGCGTATCGTGCCTTCCATGGGTACGAGGCGCCACCACGTCCCCGCATGCTGACCACCGACGATCTGGTTGGCGCGCTCGGGGCGATCCCCGTCCGGGCCCCCGTGCGTGCCGAGGAGGTTACCGCCTCCACCAACGCGACGGCGGTCGAGCTGGCGCGGGCCGGCTCGCCGGAATGGACCCTCGTATCCGCTGCGCACCAGACCGAAGGCCGTGGCCGCCTCGATCGCTCATGGACGGATGCCCCCGATGGCTCGCTCCTGTTCTCACTCGTCCTGCGGCCTCGGATCGAACCCGCCCGCGCGGGACTGTTGTCCCTGCTCGCCGGGGCGTGCATGACCACGGCGATCCGAGACACGACCGGGCGACAGGTCGTCTGCAAATGGCCGAACGATCTCCTGTTGCACGAGGACAAGGTCGGCGGGGTGCTGCTCGAGTCGGCCGTCGCCGACGACGCGCTCGGATACGTCGTCGTCGGGGTCGGTGTGAACCTCACGGCGCCGCCCGGGGTCGAGGGCGCCAGCGGGATCGGGGAGCGCGTCGGTCAGCGATCGTTGCTCACGGCATTCCTCGTTCGGTTCGCCTCGACGTACACCACCGAGGACGCCTCGCTTCCCGAGCGTGTCCGCAACGCCTGGATGCCCGTCTCGGCGACGATCGGGCAGCTGGTGGAAGCGACGACGCTCGACGGCCGAGCCGTCACCGGGCGCGCGGTCGACCTCGACGGCTTCGGCTCGCTGCGCTTGTCGACCGATACGGGCGAGGTTCGCGTCGGCTTCGGTGACGTGGCGCACCTGCGCCCGGGCTGAGCGCTTGCCCCTGCAACCGGACGCGCGGTAGCGTCCGGCCATGGCCTTCCCGAAACGACTCCTGATCGAAGGGGAAACCCTCGTCCTGGATCTGCGACCACATCCGATCGCGCTGGCGTTGCCGACGCTCTACACGCTCGTGCTGACGGTCGCGGTGGTCTGGCTCAACGCTTGGCTCGGCGGCCCGTGGTGGGTGTGGCCCGCGGTGTGGGTCGTCGCGATGCTCATCTACCCGGTGCCGAAGTTCGTCGCGTGGCTGACGTCGATCTTCGCGGTGACCTCCGATCGGGTGATCCACCGCCAGGGGTGGATCGCGAAGCGGTCGATGGAGATCCCGCTCGAGGCGATCAACGACGTCCGCTTCGAGCAGGGGATCTTCGATCGCGTGGTCGGGGCCGGCACCCTCTTGATCTCTTCGGCGTCGGAGTTCGGTACGAACACGTTCAACGACATCCGGCATCCCGAGGACGTGCAGAAGACGATCTACCACCAGGGCGAGATCAACAAGAAGCGGATGTACCAGGGCGATGCCGCGCCGATGAGCTCGCCGCCCGCGACCTCCTCCGCGCCCAGCGCCACCACCGAGCTGGAGCGTCTTGCCAGGCTCCGCGCAGACGGGGTCCTGACCGAAGCGGAATTCCAGGCGCAGAAGGCCAGGATCCTCGGCCATCGGTAACGGCGGCGCCTCCGGCCCGTCGGTAGCATCGGGCTCGTGATCGTCGACCACATCTACTACTGGACCCGCGATATGGACCGGGCATTGGCGTTCTACACCGAGGTCGTCGGGCTGTCGCTCGTTCGGCGAGACGGCGACGAGTGGGCGGAGCTCGACGGCGGGCCGATCCGTATCGCCCTGCACGGGGCCGAGGTCGATCATCCGGCCAGCGGCACCGTCGTGCTCCGGGTGGAGGACCTCGACGCGACGCGGTGGAGCCTCGAGCAGCGCGGCGCTGCGTTCGACACCTATGTCGGCGAGGTCGAGGGGTACGCGCGGTTCGCGACGTTCCGCGATCCGGACGGTAACCCCGTGCAGATCATCGAGTACACCGGTGGCGGCTGAGCGCTGCCCGCGCTGCGGCCGGCCGCTCCCGGCGGGCGCGAACTTCTGCCCGAACTGCGGGGCGCCGGTGTCCGTTCCCGAGGCCTCGGAGCGCCGGATCGTCACCGTCGTGTTCGTGGACATGGCCGGATCGACGGAGCTGGCCTCCCAGGTCGACGCCGAGCGCTTCCGCGAGATCTTGGCCGCCTTCCACGGGATGGTCTCCGAGGAGGCCGCGTGGCTCGGCGGCGTCGCCGAGGGGTTCATCGGCGATGCGGTCCTCGTCGTCTTCGGGATCCCCGCGGCCCGGGAGGACGACGCGATCCGCGCGATCCGCACCGCGATCGACATCCGCGATCGCGCGGAGCGGCTGGGGGAGGAGCTCGGCCTGTCGAACCCGATCCGGGTCCGGATCGGCGTGCGGACCGGGCAGGTCGCGGTCGGTACCGCGCAGGACCGCAACATCGTCATCGGAGCGGAGGTGAACCTCGGCGCCCGGCTGCAGCAGGCCGCGGCGCCGGGCGAGATCCTGGTCGGCGACACCACGATGCAGCTCGCGCGCGACGGCGTCGCGTTCGGCGAACCGCGGACGATCGAGGCGAAAGGCTTCGAGGGCGCGGTCACCGCGTGGCCGGTCGAGGGGGTGCTCGCGCGGCCCGTCGACCGCCGGCACATCGGCTTCGTCGACCGCCGCCGGGAGGTCGCATTGCTCGACGACCTGTTCGATCGTGCCGCCGCGCGGGAGCGCGCACACCTCGTCACGCTCCTCGGCGAGCCGGGCATCGGCAAGTCGCGGGTGGTCGACGAATTCCTCGCGGGCCTGCCGGAGGAGACGAAGGTGCTGACCGGCCGGTCGAGCCCGTTCGAGGAAGAGGTCGAGTTCTGGCCGGTCGCCCAGATGGTGCACCGCCAGCTCGGCGTGGATCCGGATGGCCCAAGCCCCGGTCTCGAGGAGCGGCTCCGCGAAGCGGTCGCCGAGTGGGTCGATGCCGACGAGGTGGAGGGGGCGGCACGCCGTCTGGGACTCGCCGTCGGGCTGCGCGGCGACGGCGACGACGACACCCGCTACCAGCTGGCCGAGGTTCGGCAGGGGGTGCTCGCGATGCTGCTCGGCCTCGCGCGGTCGGGCCCGGTCGTCTTGGTGTTCGAGGACCTGCACCAGGCGGACCCGTTGCTGCTCGACCTGATCGAGCAGCTCGTACGGGAAGCCCGGATGGCGCCGCTGTTGGTCGTGTGTGTCGCGCGGTGGGATTTCCTCGAGGATCGACCGAGCTGGGCGGGCGGTCTGCCCGACGCGGTCACGCTGTGGGTCGAGCAGCTCACGCCCGACCACGCGGCACGCCTGGCGATGGAGGCCGGCGGGTTGGAGCGCGCCGACGCCGAGCGGATCGCGGCCCACGCGGGAGGCAACCCGCTGTTCATCATCGAGATCACCGGCATGCTCCATCGGGAGGATCGGGCGGTCCCGCCCGCCGGCCTCGCAGCGCCGGGTCTGCTGTTGCCGACGACGGTGCAAGCTGTCGTGGCCGCCCGGATCGACCAGCTGTCACCCCCGGCCCGCGAGCTCGTGCGTCGCGCCTCGGTCTTCCCCCGGGGGCGCTTCGACACCGACGAGCTGTCCCTGATCTCAGAGCCGCGGCCCGAGCTCCTCGACGAGGCAGAAGAGGAGGAGCTGCTCCTGCCCGATGAGGAGCACGACGGTGTGTGGCGGTTCCGCAGCGACGTGATCCGCGACGTGGCCTATGACTCGTTGGCGAAACGGGAGCGGCGTCGGCTGCACCTGCGCGTCGCCGACAAGCTGTCCGAGCCGGAGCTCGCCGATCGGTACCCGCGAACGATCGCGTTCCACCTGGAACAGGCGGCGCGCGCGTCGCTCGACCTCGATCCGAACGATCGGGCGCTCACGGATCGCGCGGTCGACGCGCTGACGCGCGCGGGCGATGCGGCGCGGCGCCGGATCGAGTCTCGCGCCGCCGTCGACCTGTACGAGCGGGCGCTCTCGCTCGCGGGGCAGGAGAGCACCTGGGGCGTGCGCGAGGCGTGGATCGTCGGGATGCTCGGCGAGGCCCGCTACTGGCTCGGCGACTTCGACGAGGCCGAGGCGCGCTTCCGCAAGGCGATGACGGTGGGCGCGGGGGATGACCGCGTCGTGTCGCACGCGGCGCGGTTCCTCGCGGACATCACCCTGACGATCCGCGGCGACGACGCGCTCGCGGCGGGACTGTTCGAACGGTCGCTCGCCGCCGCGCGGCGCCTCGGTGATCCGCGTGTGCTCGCGCGAACCCTGTTGATGGCGGGGTGGGTGCCGTTCTGGCGGAACGACCTCGACGACGCCGAGGTGCTGTTCCGCGAGGCGCTCGAGGTGGCGCGGTCGGGCGAGGGGACGGACGCGTGGGCCGAGGTCCGAGCATTGGTCGGCCTCGCCGGCGTGACATCGCCTCGTGGGAACGAGGCCGACGTGCTCCGCATCGGGAACGAGGCGCTGTCGATCGCCGAGGCTTCGGGACAGCAGTTCTCCGCCGCGATCGCACATCAGCTGGTGAGCGCGTCGTCACATCGGATGCTGCTGCTCGACGAGGCGTTGGAGCACGCCGACACCGCGGTGCGCGTGCTGCGGGAGCTCGGAGCGCGGTGGGAGCTCGCGAGCACGCTCGGCGACCGAGGCTCGACCCATCGCGTCGCCGGTCGCTTGGACGCCGCCGAGATCGACCTGCGCGAGGCGTTCGTCCTGTGCCGCGATCTGAACGAGCGAGCCCTGATCAGCTGGACGGCCTCGGAGCTGGCGCGAACGCTCGCGCTGCGGGGCGACGTCGGTGGCGCTCGCGACGTGCTCGCCGATCCGCTGGCGCGCACCGCGGAAGGCGAGCCCGGCGGCTCTCTCGCGCTGCTGTACGCCGAGGCCGTCACGGACCTGGCCGAGGGGGACCGCCCGTCCGCCCGGAGCCGCTCCCTCGCGGTGCTCGAGGCAGCGTCCAGGTCTCCCCAGCTCTCCAACGCCTACGCCGCCGCTGTGTGGTGGGCCGGCTCGTTGTTCGGCCCTGAGGCCGCCGGCGGCGCGCAGATGATCGAGGACGCCCGAGAGACCTTGGAGCGCAACGGGTGGCGGCTCGCATTGCGCGAGCCTGAACTCGTTCCCGTGCCCTAGCTCGGCCGGGCGGTGGTTGCATCCGAGCATCCCTCGTACGAGGCTTTGTCCCCCTCAGCGTGTGGACGTCGGCGCCGATGTCTGTACGGTGAGGCCCTACCGGATGTCGAGATCGGACCGAACCTTCCCCGTCGGCCCGCGCCTGCTGGCCCTTGCCGTGTCGATCGCGGCGATCTCTCTGTCGGTGCCCATGGCCGGCGCGCAGACGGGCCCCTCCACCGGCGACGTCCAGAACGCCCATCAGGCATACCTCGATGCGGTCGCGCAGATCCAGCAGTACCAAGCGCAGATCGCCGTCGTGCAGGCACGGCTGGCCAAAGCGGTCGAGCTACTGGATCAAGCGCAGTCCGAGCTCGCGGACATCCAGCGGCAGATCACCGAGACGCAAGCCCAGATCGACGACGCGCAGAAGCGGTACGACCGGATCCGCGCGCGGCTGAGCGAGCGCACCGCGCAAGCATTCATGTCGGGTGGGAACTCGAACCTCGAGATCCTGCTGGGCGCGACCTCTATCGGGAACCTGTCGGACCGCCTGGAGTTCATCGGCGCCATCGCCGGTGCCGATGCCGACCTGGCACAGCAGACCGCGAACCTTCGGGCGTCGCTCGAGTTCGACGAGCAAACGCTCGAGCAGCTGAAGGTCGAAGCGCAACAGAAGGTCGACACGCAACAGCAGGTGCGAGATCAGGTCCTGACCGATCTGCAATACGTGAACACGCTCAGGAACCAGGCCGCCACCTACGCGCAGGAGAAGCTCAGCCGGTTCCACAACATCCAGAAGAAGCACCGCGACTACGTCGAGAAACTTGCGCAGCAGACGACCTCATCGCCGCCGCATCCGGACGTCAGCCTTCCGCCGGGCTTCAAGAATCCGTTGCAGGTGTGTCCGGTCGACGATCCGCGCGCGTTCGGCGACGGCTTCGGTGCGCCTCGATACACCGGTCAGTTCCATCTGCATGCAGGCGTCGACATCATGTCGAACTACGGGACCCCGATCCGCGCCCCGTTCGACGGCGTCGCCGAACGCTCCTACAACACCCTCGGCGGGAACTCGGAGTACGTGCGGGCGCCGGACGGAAGCTACGTCTACAACGCGCACCTGCAGAGCTACTCCGCCCACTCGAGCGGCCCGGTGAAGGCTGGTGACGTGATCGGCTACGTCGGCGACACCGGCGATGCCACGGGCTCACCGCACGACCATTTCGAGTGGCACCCCTCCGTGATCCCGGCCAACTGGCCCGCAAGCTCCTATGGCTACACGGTCATCGGCCCGACGAGCGCGGTCAACCCGTACCCGATCCTGGTCGACATCTGCGGGTGACCGCGGTCTATCCGGTGATCGCGGACTGCCACGTGCACTGGTAAGCCTGACCGTCCACCGTCGTCGCGACAGCGTCGAACGTCCAGGTGCCCGCCGCGAGCTCTGAGCTGGCCGCGAAGTGGCCCCTCGTGAATCGCTGGGTGCTCAACTGGGTCGGTCGTCCACCTTGAGGACTGCCCACGATCACGAGCTGCGCGAGCCGCAGCTCGTTGCCGCCCGCACCGAACGCGGTGACGTGCACCTGTGTGGGGGTCGAATCGGAAGAGGTGCCCTGCAAGCGCACCCCGTCGTCGAACGATGCGACGGCCACCGTCTCGTTCCCCGGCGCCTGGGTGGTCGTGATCACCCCGGCCGATCGGGTGATCAGGGTGAGCGGGATCTGCACCACCGTCGCCCCGGTGCGCACCTGTGCGGTCGCGAGGAACGTCCCGGCGATCGAAGGATCAAGCGCTTGCGCGATCCATCCGTCCCCGTCCGCACGGAACGGGACGGTCGCCCCCGGCACGTTGGGTCGCGTCACCGATTGCAGCTGCAGGTGGACGTCGTCGGCCGGGTAGGGCTCGGTCGTCCCGTACCGCGTGAAGCTCGCTCGGTAGCGGTTCGGTCCGGGTTGGGCGGGCGTAACGGTCACGGTCGCGCCGACCGTGGTCGCGAGGTCGCTGCCGGTCATCGTGATCGTGTCGCTCGGGG
>Ga0207648_10004456_pt1 | contig 14368 bp, 12 predicted proteins | sample KBSMisM32_FD_184310 | JGI IMG/M metagenome (GOLD analysis project Ga0207648, IMG submission 184310) | Miscanthus rhizosphere microbial communities from Kellogg Biological Station, Michigan, USA - KBS Miscanthus M3-2 (SPAdes) (version 2) | ecosystem: Host-associated > Plants > Roots >...
GCCCGTGGTCGGGTGTCGGCGCCTTCAAGACTCCCGTCGGCGCGTTCATCCGCGGCAATGAAGTCCGCGACCCGCTGACCATCGGCCGCACCGTGGGCGAGATCCGCGGCCCGGTGCAGTTCACGGCCGAGGGCCTCAAGCTGCTCGATCACACCAGCCACGTGCTCTACCGCGTCCCCGTGACGGTGCAGCAGGGGCAGTTCTCGATGATGATCAAGGGCGCCGACGAAGGCTCGGAAGGCGACAAGAGCAAGGTCTTCGGGATGCAGGAAGGTCCCGAGGAAGGCGATGTCACGACCGACGATTACCGCATGACCGCGGAGCTTCGCGGCAGCCTCTATCCGCAGCCGGGCTCGATCAGCTGCCGCATCATCTTCGGCGACGGCATCTCACGGGACTGCCCGCGCAGCCAGAAGAACTTCGACAGCTCGCGCTGGTATTTCTGGAGCTTCCAGTGGTCCACCGGCAACGCTCGCTTGACGGTTCGCATCGACAGTGAGACCGGACCGGTCATCTACGACACCGGTGTGGAACCGGGCGGCGGATCCCATCCGTATCGTCCCGAACTGCACTTCGCCTATCTCGGCGTGCCGGCGGGGCGCGCCGGGCTGATCGACGCAACGCTGCCTGGCGGCACCTACAAGAACGTCTATCTCGGACCCGGCCCGCGTCCGGGGTTCCCCCAGTAATAGTTTCGTCACATTCGACCGAAAGGGCGGTAGACGATGTCTACCGCCCTTTTTTTTTGCTACCTTCCCCCCGGCGGACGCCCTGGTCCGCTCCTGCTCTACCCAAGACATGACAATGAGGTTGCCCAATGCGCATACATCTGCTCACCCACCTGCCGCATCTGCTGGCGCTGACGCGCCTGCTGCTCTGCATGGGATTCGTGACGCTCACGGTCGGCTGCGGCGAATCGAAACGCACACCTGTTGCTCCTGACGCCGGCGGCGTTCCGGGGCCCGACGCCAACCCGGACGGATCCACGCTGAAGGCGACCTCGCCGGCGATCGTGTCGCCGAGCGGCGGTACGCAGGCCACCGATCCGCTGACCTTCGTGGCCTCGAAGTCCACCGGTAAGTTCGCGGACATCACGCCGTCGTACCAATTCCAGGTGCGCAGCGGCTCGACCGTGGTCTACGACTCGGGGACCGTCGGCGGCGTCGGCGCCGGCAGCAACGTGACGTTCTCGCCGGGGACGTCGAACATTCAGCCCGACACCGACTACACCTGGCGGGTCCGCGCGGTGCTCGGCACCGCCGTCGGCTCGTGGTCGGCCGACGGCGCCTTCAAGAGTCCCGTCGGCGCGTTCATCCGCGGCAACGAGATCCGCGATCCGCTCACGATCGGCCGCACCGTCGGCACGCCGTTCGGCGCCGTGCAGTTCATCCAGAGCGGCCTGGAGCTGATCACGCACGAGAGCCGCGTCGGGTATCAGTTGCCGCAGACGCTGGAAGCCGGCGAGTTCTCTTTGATGGTCACCGGGTTCGACGAGGGATCGCCGGGCGACAAGTCGAAGATCATGAGCATGCAGGAAGGCTTCGGCGACATCACGACGAACGACTACCGCTTCACCGTCGAGAAGCGCGGCGCGCAGTACGTGACGCCGGGCGCGGTCACCTTCCGCATGATCAACGGCGCGGGCGGCGACGAAGACTTCATCAACGACGGCTTCCGGACGGCGGTCCCGTTCAGCGACGAGCGGTGGTACTTCTGGAAGATCACCTGGAACGCCGGCGGCGGATCGCTGGAAGTGCGCGAGGACTCGCCGACGGGCCGGGTCCTCTATTTCGACTCCGTCACCACCAACGGCCACGCGTATCGTCCACAGCCGCACGTCGTCTGGCTCGGCGCTCCGGTCGGACGCGCCGGCCCGATCGACGCCAGCATCCCGGGCACGATCTACAAGAACGTGTGGGTCGGACCGGGTCCGCGCCCGAAATTCCCGGGCGAGTAACACACGCCGCCGGCCAGAGGGCAGGAACCGCTTTGTTTCCTGCCCTTTGGCCTGTACAATTGCTTGATCCGTGTCCACTAACACGTTCCGGCTGCAGTACATCGCGAAGGCCGCCGCGGGTGTGCCCCGCGACCTCGTCAATACCTTCATCAACGCGAAGGTCCACCCCATCCGGCCGACGGTGCTCATCTATAACTGCACCTGGGTGTGTGACGCCAAGTGCACGATGTGCAACAACTGGAAGTGGGGCAACCGCAAGGAGGACATGACGCTCGAGCAGCTCGAGCCGGTCATGGACAGCCCGTTCTGGGGCGCGGTCGAGAACCTGAACATCTCCGGCGGCGAGCCGACGACGCGCCTCGACCTCCCGGAGATGGTCGAGATGTTCCAGCGGCGGCTGCCCCGCCTGCGCAAGATCGGGATCAACACCACCGGCCTGACGCCGGCGCGCGCGATCCCCATGCTGACGCGGATCGTGAAGTTCTGCGCCGAGCACGGCCTGCTCATCAGCATCCGCGTCTCGCTCGACGGCATCGGCGACGTGCACGACCAGGTGCGCGCGGTGAAGAACGGCTTCGACAAGGCGTCGAAGACGATCGAGGCGATGCAGGCGCTGGCGAAGGCGCACGACAACTTCTCGTTCGGCATCGCCTCGACGATCTTCGCCAAGAACCTCGACGACGCCGAGAACATCCTCACCTGGGCCCGCACCAAGGAGCTCGACGTCGTCTTCAACATGCTCCGCTTCACCGACGCCATGCTGCACAACGGCGGGCTGAAGGAGACGATCGGCTTCCAGGAGCGCGAAGAGACGTTCATGCGCAAGTTCTTCCTCGATCGCGTCAAGGAAGAATCGGTGCTGAGCGGCCAGGCCTTCATGTACCTGCACTACGCCGACATGATCGCCAACGGCTATCACCGGACCATGCCGTGCCCGTTCCAGAGCCAGGGACTCCTGCTCAACCCGAACGGCGATCTGCACTACTGCGAGAACTCGCAGAAGATCGGCAACGTGCTCGACGACTCCGCCGAGACGCTCTACTACAAGGCCGAGAACCTGGCGCACCGCGAGCAGATCAAGAACGAGACCTGCCCGACCTGCCTCAGCCCGTGCCAGGTGAACGTCGGCGCGATGAAGCAGTTCGTGCCCTACGCGAAGTTCCTCAGGCGCGCCTACCAGGTGAAGAAGGACACGACCCGGCATCTCGAGACGCTGCCGGAACCCGTTGGGCGGTAAGACGCTCCGGCTCGCGATCGCCCTCATCCTGACGGGCGTCGTTCTTTATCTTTCCAGACCGTCCGAGATACTCGCCGCCACCGCCAGCGCGGACCTGCGCTGGCTGGCCGCGGCGCTGGGCCTGGTCCTGGTCGATCGCACGCTGATGGCGATGCGCTGGATCGACCTGCTCGTCGCGCTCGCGCCGGGCTCGCGGCCGCCGCTCGGCGCGGTGCTGCGCGTCTTCTTCGTCAGCTCCTTCGTCAGCAACTTCGTGCCCAGCGTCGCCTCCGACATGTACCGCGCCTACGCGCTGTCGAAGTACGACGTGCACCTGGCCGAGTCCACGGCGTCGGTGCTGATGGATCGCGCGCTCGGCGTGCTGTCGGTGGTGCTGGTCGGCGGCCTCTCGCTGCTCTTCGCCCGGAACGTCAGCGTCCCGCGCGAGCTGCTGCTCAGCCTCGGGCTGATGTTCGCGGTCTGCGCGGTCGCCGCCGCCGTCGTCTTCAGCGAGACCGCTGCGGGTTGGGTACGGGCCTTCGCCGCGCTGATGCCGATCGCGCTGCTGCGGCGCGTGGCCGAGACCCTGACCGACGCGGTGCGGCGCTACGCCGATCACCACCGCGAGATGGTCCGCGTCCTCGCCTACTCGATCGTCGTGCAGATCATCCGCGTCCTGCAGGCGTGGTGCCTCGGCGTCGGCCTCGGCCTCTCGCTGCCGGCCAGCGCCTACTTCGCCTTCATCCCGGTGATCGTGCTGATCATGCAGCTGCCGATCACGCCCAACGGGCTCGGCACGACGCAGGCGGCGTTCTACTGGCTGTTCCTGCCGGCGGGCGCTCCGGCGCCGCGCGTCTTTGCGCTGTCGGTCCTCTTCCTCGCGCTGGGCATCGTCGGTACGCTCCCCGGCGGTGTGCTCTACGCGCTGGGGGAGGATCGCACGGCGGGAGTGGCGCGGTAGTGATCGCGGTGTTGTATATCGCGATCTACGCGATCGCTTTGATCGCGGGATTGCCGCTCGGATTCGCGCTGTTCGGCCGACGGCATCCGGCAGGATGGATCTGCGGAGCCGTCATCGGTTACGCGCTGACCGCGTTTGCGATCTGGCTGCCGATCGACGTCGGAAGAGCATCGGGGGTGCCTTTCGATCTCGCATGGATGGCGACGGAGTTGCTCGTCTTTCTCGCGGCGAGGCAGATTCCGTCGCCGCTCGTCAACCTGCCTGCCTGGACGCGCCGCGACAGCACGGCGCTTCTGTGCGTCGTGCTGCTCACGCTCGCGATTGCGGTTCCACCATTCATACGTGCCGGGGCCAGCGACGCGGCGGGAAACCGTTACTACCGCGCCTACTTCACCGCCGACTTCGTCTGGCACGAGGCGCTGACCTCGGAGCTGGCGAAGTTCGCCTCGCCACCGCGCAACCCCTACCTGGCGCACCGGCCGATTCACTATTACTGGACGTATTTCCTGCTGCCCGCCGCCGCGGCCGGATCGCTGCCGAACGGCATGGATCACGTCGAGGCGATCCTCAAGGTGAACGCGGTTGGCACCGCGCTGCTCTTCGCCAGCGCGATCTTTCTCTTCGCATGGACCGTCGCCCCGCGTGCCTGGCCGGTCGCGGCCGGAGTGATGATGGCGATTCTCTCGTCGAGCGCGGAGGGGGTCTATGCGCTGTGGCGCTTCCGGCAGCGTGGCGTGCCGCTCGGCGAGGTGCGGAACCTCAACATCGACGCGCTCAGCAACTGGTGGCCGCCGCATGGCCTCCGTATCGACGGCCTCCAGCGCTGCTTCTGGTGGGTGCCGCAGCATTCGATGTCATACGCCCTCGGCCTGATCGCGCTAGCGGTCACGACAGCGGCTGGAAGCGGCGCGCCGCTCGCCGCGATCGTGATTGCGGGGCTGGCGCTTGCCGGCGCCGCGATGATGAACCCGTTCGTCGGCGGCGTGTTCTCGCTCGTGTGGGGGCTCACCGTGGTCGTCGACGCGGCCAGGTCCGGCGATTTCGTGCGCCGCGTTCTGCGCCACGCGGTCGCGGTGGTTCCGGTCGCGCTGGCGATCCTCTGGTGCGTGCGTAACCAGATGGTCGAGGGGGCTGGAGGGGCCCTGCAGTTCGGATGGCTCGGCGAGGCGCGCAACGGCCCGGTGTGGACGCTCATGCTCTCGCTCGGGCCGGTGCTCGTGGCGGCGGTCGTCGGAGTGCTCGCCCGTCTTCCGCCTGAACGGGGAAGCCACGAGTCATTGGAGAGCAGAAGGAGTCTTCGTGGCTTCCGCCTTCAGGCGGAAGTTCGCCCGGCTGCGCCACTGCTGCTCGCGTTCGTCGCATTGCTGCTCATGTACTTCGTCCGCCTCGACGTCGATCGCGCATGGGTGGGCTTTCGCGCAGGACAGATCTTCCTTGTGGCGGCGCCGGCCCTCATCGCGTGCGGCCTCTCAGCGGCCGGCCCGTGGCGTCCCGTCTCGATAGCCGTGGCGATTGTCGCCGCCGCGATCGGGGCGCCGACGACGATCATCGACACCTACAACGCGCAGGACATCTCCAACTTCACGCAGTCGCCCAACGGTCCGTGGACGGTGACCGTCACCGCCGAGGAACAGCAGGGGCTGGACTGGCTGCGGCGGCAAACACCGGCCGACGCCATCGTCCAGATGGATCCGCTGGCGCGCGAGCGCAGCACCTGGAGCCTGATCCCCAGCCTCGCGCAGCGGCGCATGGCGGCGGGACGTCCGATTTCGCTGCTCGGCGGCACGCAGAACGACTCCGAGTACGGCGAGCGGTCGGCGCGGGTGAAGACGATGTACGCGACCCCCGACGCGCAGGCCGCCGCGGACATCGCCCGCGCCCTGCGCATCGACTACATCTGGATCGATCGCACCGAGCGCACCGCGTATCCATCGGGCATGGCGAAGTTCGATGCCGACGCCGGCCGTTTCGCGTCCGTGTTCCGGAACAACGAGGTCTCCATCTACCGCGTTCGGTGACTCACCCGTTGCGGTAGCGCCAGAACGTCCGCGTCCCGATGAACCAGTCGCGCAGCCCGATCTTCTTGCCTTCCTCGCGGCTGCGCGGGTAATAGCGGATCGGCACTTCGACGATGGTCTTGCCGCGCGCGAGCATGCGCGAGGTGATCTCGTGATCCAGCTCGAAGCCGCTCGTCTCGAGCGGGAGCGCGGCGATGTCCTGGCGGCGGAACAGCTTGAACGCGGTCACCGTGTCGGTGAGGAACGTGCCGGTGAAGAGCCACGCCACCAGGCTGAGGCTGCGGCCGCCGAGATAGGCGGCGAGCGACTGGTTGTCGTGGCGCCCGCGGCCCAGATACCGGCTGCCGTAGACGATGTCGGCGCGGCCGTCGAGGAGGGCGCGCAGCATCGGGATGTAGTCCTGCGGGTCGTACTCGAGATCGGCGTCCTGGATGATCAGCAGGTCGCCGTGGGCCGCCTCGATCCCGGCCCTGACCGCGCGCCCCTTGCCGCCGTTCTTCGGTTGCCGAATCAGCCGCACGCCCGGCACCGCTTCGACGATCGCCGCGGTCCGATCCTTCGAGCAGTCGTCGACGACGATCAGCTCCATGGTCGAGCCGAGCGGCGCGAGATCGACGGCCTTGATCTTCTCCAGCAGCGTGCCGATGAAGCGCTCCTCGTTGTAGGCGGGGATGACGACCGACAGGATCTTCATGCGCGAGCGCGGAGCCAGTTCTCCACCTGCTGGAGTTCCTCCGGCGTGTTGACGCCAATCGCCTCCATCGGATCGGTGCACGGGAACGTCTCCACCGGCCTGCGCTGCGCCAGCCAGGCGACGAAGGGCACGAAGTTGCGTTCACCCGTCGCCGATCCGAGCGGGACCTCGCGGGCGTAGTCCTGCAGATCGCGCTCGAACGTCTCGCGGGTCATCGCAAACACGCCCATGTCGCTCTCCCCTTCCGCCGGCATCGGGTCCCCTTCGCGACGCTGCAGGAAGCGGCGCAGGCGTCCGTCCGCGCCTCGCTCGAAGTGCGTATACGGGTCACGGCGCTTCACCGTCGGCAGCGCCAGCGCGGGCGGCGGCGTCCCCGATATGACCTGGGCCAGGCGCTCGAGCGTGGCCGGCAGCACGGTGATCTGATCCGCCCACGTGATCCAGACGTCGCGCGGCGCCAGGCGCTCGACGAAGGGAGCCGCCAGCAGGATGGCGTCGAGCATGCCGGTCGGGCTCGCCTGCTCGGTGACCGACACGCCGCCGCGGCGATCCCCCCAGGCGCGGACCTCGCCGCTGAACGCGGGATGCGCGATGACGACGATGCGAGCGACGAAGGGTGCGTAGCGGTCGCCGAGATGGTCGAGCATGGCGCGGCCGTTCACTTCGACCAGCGGCTTGGGTTTCGACGCGCCGAGGCGGGAGCCCAGCCCCGCGGCGGGAATGATCAGCAGGCGATCGATCATCCGCCTTCGCCCCTGCGGGGCTTCGGCGAGACGGCCGCGCCCTCGGCGACTCGCGGCGCGGCCGTCCGTGGAACGATTGCTTCGCTCGAGAATCTCTCTCTCACGATTGTCAGGAGCGCTTGCAGCCCGTCGAAGGCGCTGGTTCGTTTTACTTTTTCAGGGGACAGCGGGACGAACTGCACCGGCAGTTCCAGGATGTCGGCGCGGCGGCGCAGCAGGCGGGAAAGCAGGTGCTGATTGGCCTGCTTGTCGGTGAGATCGATGCCGGCGTTCAGCGCGTCGGCGGCGCGGACGGCGCGGACGGCCGACAGCGTGTCGGAGATATAGCGGCCGTAGAGCAGCAGGTAGGCCAGGCTCAACAGGTGGCTGCCGGCGTAGCTGATCGCGCCGAGCACGACGTTCTTCTCGTAGCGCAGCCGGTACGACTCGTGGATGTCGCGCACCGACAGCCGGCGGCTGCCCCATACCGCGTCGAGCCGCCCGACGGTCAGGTGCGACGCAAGGGCGACCAGGTCCTCGCCGCGATACATCCCCGACGACTCGAACAGCGCGACATAGTCGAAGTCGCCGGCGCGGGCCGCGTCGACGAACGCCGCCGCCCCGGGGACGGTCCGTACCGTGAACGGCAGGCGCGCCGCGAACGCCGGGTCCAGCGATCCGTCGATCAGGCAGAACACGCTGACCTGCAGCGGCAGGCGCTCGATGCCGCCGCGCACCATCTCGAGCAGCGTCTGCACCACCTTGTTCATCGATCCCGCGTCGTGCAGCAGCACCGCCATGCGCTCGGTGCGGCGTTCCGCGAGCAGCGCGTCGAGGAACGGCTCGAGCACGCGCGGGGCGTCGTGGCGCCCGCTGACGCCGTCCTCGTAGTTGCCGATCCGCACCAGCCGCGGATCCTCGATCGAGTCCACCGGCCCCAGCGGCACGTACGGCGCCGCCTCGGCGCGGCCGGGCTCGTTCATCAAGTAGTGCGTGATCAGGACCGGCGTCGGGATGGCGCGCTCCCCCTGCAGGTTCAGGTAGTGCAGCGCCCGATCGATCAGGTCCACCGCGGTGCTGCCGCTGATCTCGGCGTCGGTCTGGATGTTGGTGACGAGCAGCTTGATCGCGCGCAGGTTGGCGGCGATGGCGTCGGCCAGTCCCGGCGTCATGTAGGACGGAAACAGGCTGGAGTGCTGCGTGCCCGGCGCGTAGACGATGACGTCGGCGGCGGCGATTTTCCCGGCCAGGCGGGGATTGAGGCTCAGACGCGGCCGCCGCGCGTCGAGCGCCTGCGCCGCGCGCTCCGCGCCGCCGGCCTCCAGCGCACTCGCCTCCTGGCCGTCGAGCGGCCGATCGATGAGGAAGATCCGCCGGATGCGGTTCTGCGCGCGGACGTCGACGATTGCTTCCTCGCTGCGCAGCAGATGCCCGGCCGCGTCGATCGCCACCAGGTGCGCGTCGCGCCCGTCCGTGACGTTCTCGATCAACCCGACCGGCAGCCCGAGCAGCGCGCAATACGCGTCGACGGCGCGGTTGAAATCGCGTCCGTGCTGCAGGTAGGCGCCGGCGAACACCAGGTTCCCGATGCTGCAGTCGCCGAACGCGAACGGCTTGCCCGCGGCGCGGTATTCATCGAGAAACAGCTGCAGCCAGTCGGCGACGGCCGGAAAGGTCCGCGCCGCGACGATCTCCTCGAGCCGCGCCACCGCCTCGGCCGCCGCCATGGTGTCGGGCAGGCGGGCGTCGAGCAGCTCCACGAGCGCGGGGTTCGCGCTCTTCAGCTCGAGGGCCAGGCGCGAGGCATTCTTGCGGAAGTCGGAAGGGCCGAGGCTGTCGCCGAGAAAGCGCCGCACCTCTCCGGTGGACGCCCCATCGTCATATCCGTTGATCGCGACCGTCAGCGAGACGCCGGGGCGCGCGACCAGCTGGCGCGTCAGCGCGCCGGAGCCCCGTCCGCCCGAGAACAGCACGACGCTCAGCGCGCCGCGCGTGCCACTGGTGGAGGACACGGCTCATTATGCCACGCAGCACGTTATACTCCGCGCGTGGCCGGCAAGCTCTGGACGAAATGGAAGCGGTTCGCGCACCGCGCCGCCGAGATCCAGTCGCTGGTCATCCTCAGCGGCCTCTACTGGATCGTCGTCGTGCCGATCGGACTGCTGCGGCGCCGACGGCATGATGGCGGGCCGCCGCGCTGGAAGACGCGCGAGCCGCCTGGCCAGATCGGCCTCGACGAGGCGCGGCGGCAGTTCTGATGCACATCCTCGGTGTCTCCTGCTATTTCCATGATGCCTCGGCCGCGATCCTGCGCGACGGCCGGCTGATCGCCGCCGCCGAAGAGGAGCGCTTCTCCCGCATCAAGCACGATTTCGGGTTTCCCGCCCGCGCCGTCGAGTTCTGCCTCCGCGAGGCCGGCATCCGCGGCGCCGATCTCGACTACGTCGCCTTCTTCGAAAAGCCCTTCGTCAAGTTCGACCGCATCCTGCAGACGGCATTCGCGGAAGTGCCGAAGTCGGCGGCGGTCTTCCGCCAGGCGATCACCGCGTGGCTGCTCGACAAGCTCTGGGTGAAGAACCGCATTCGCGAGACGGTCGGCATCGCCGACGACCGGATCCTCTTCGCCGAGCATCATCAGTCGCACGCGGCCAGCGCGTTCTTCTGTTCGCCGTTCGACGAAGCGGCCATCCTGACCGTGGACGGCGTCGGCGAGTGGGCCACGGCGACGACCGGCCGCGGACGCGACCGCGCCGTCACGCTGACGCACGAAATCCATTTCCCGCACTCGCTCGGACTGCTCTACTCGGCGTTCACCGCGTTCCTCGGGTTCGAGGTGAACGAGGGGGAATACAAGGTGATGGGGATGGCGCCGTACGGCCGTCCACGCTTCGTCGAGGAGGTGCGCAAGCTGATCAACGTGGAGCGCGACGGCGCGTTCTCGCTGAATCTCGAGTACTTCGACTTTCAACACTCCACGACGCGCACCTACAGCGACGCGTTCGTGAAGCTCTTCGGCGAGCCGCGCCCGGTGGAGACGCTGTTCTTCACCGAGACGTCCGGGTTCCCGTCGTATTTCGGCGACAAGCCGTCCAACTACGCTGCGCTGGCGGCCGCAAACCAGCGGTACGCGGATCTCGCGGCCAGTATCCAGGCCGTGACCGAGGAAACGCTTCTGACGCTGGCGCGCGCCGCGTGCGAGCGCGCGGGGACGACGAAGCTGTGCATGGCCGGAGGCGTGGCGCTGAACAGCGTCGCCAACGGGCGCATCCTGCGCGAAGCGGGGGTCACCGATCTCTTCATCCAGCCGGCGGCCGGCGACAGCGGCGCCGCGCTGGGTGCCGCGCTGTTCGCCTATCACCAGATCCTGGGCCAGCCGCGTGGCTTCGTCATGGAGCATGCGGCGTGGGGGCAGCAGCATTCGATGGACGCGATTCGCGCCGCTGCCGCGGCGACGGGATTTCGCGTCGAGGAATGCCGCGACGAGGCGGCGATGCTCGCGCGCGCGGCGGAACTGCTCGCGTCGGGGCGCGTGCTCGGATGGCAGCAGGGGCGGTTCGAGTGGGGCCCTCGCGCGCTCGGCCAGCGCAGCATCCTGGCGGATCCGCGGCGCGCCGACATGAAGGACACCGTCAACGTGAAGATCAAGTTCCGCGAGCCCTACCGGCCGTTCGCGCCGTCGGTGCTGCAGGAGTCGGCGGACGACTACTTCGACACCGCCGGCGCCTCGTCGCAGTATCCTGCGCGATTCATGCTGCTCGTGGAACCGGTGAAGGAAGGGGCGCGCGCCGTGCTGCCGGCGACGACGCACGTGGACAACTCGGCGCGGCTGCAGACCGTCGTCGAGTCCGCCAGCCCGCGCTATCACGCGCTCATCAGCCGCTTCGCGCAGGAGACGGGCGTCCCCGTGGTGATGAACACATCGTTCAACCTCCGCGGGGAACCGATCGTGAATACTCCCGCGGAGGCGATCAGTACCTTCTCACGCAGCGGCCTGGATGCGCTCGTGATGGATCTGTTGATTCTGCACAAGACCTGACTTCCGCCTGAAGGCGGAAGCCACATGATGTCGCGTACCGGACGCGTCCGCGAACCATTTGCGCGGCTTCCTGCTGACAGCCACGCGTGGCTTCCGCCTTTAGGCGGAAGTTAGCCTTCAGGCGGAAGTTAGCCTTCAGGCGGAAGTTAGCGCAGCGCGCTGCCCAGGCTATCGGGGCGCGGCTTGTTGCTCAGCCAGACGTTGCGGTAGATCGTGCCCGGGATGCTGGCCGATTCGCTGCCGCTGCGGCCGGTCGGCACGCCGAGATACGCATACATCGGGTTGGGCGCATAGACGCCCTTGGTCGACTTCACGCCGACGTTGTAGAGCATCAGACCCTTGTTGCCGCCGTCCTGCACGGTGACGCGGAACTCGCTGCCCCACGTCGCCTTCCAGTGATAGGTGTTGGCGGGATTGAGCGCGAAGACCGACGCGAAGCGGGTCGCCGTATCCGGCTCATAGCGCACGTCGAGATCGTCAGCCGAACCATAGAGCGCGCGGAAGGTGATCGCGTTGGGCGGGAACCCGGCCGCGCCGCGGTACTGGATGTCGACCCGATACTTGTTCGTAATGAAGTCGTCCTGACCCTGCTGCATGCCGAAGACCTTGGCCTTGTCGCCGGGGCCGTTCGCTCGCAACCCTTCGACGTCCATCGAGAACTCGCCGTTGGTAATCGTCTGCGGCAGCAGGTACTTCACGTACGAGGTATTGCTGTTGAGCTGAACGCCCTTCCCTGGGAGGAACGTTCCCGAGCCGACGATCTCGCCGACGGTCTCGCCGTGGATCAGCGGATCGTAGAGCTCGCCCGGACGGTTGAAGCCGACCAGCTTCGACTTGAAGGTGAAGGTGTCCGACCACGGACCGGTCGCCGAGCCCTGGACCGCGCGCGCCCGCCAGTAGAACAGCGTCGTCGGCTGCAGATCGGCGTCGGGCGTCCAGCTCGTCTTGCCGTTGGTGCCTTCCGGCACGCCGGTCTTGCCGACCTGCGCGTTGAACCCGGTGATCAGCGACGAGGTGGTGGCCGAGGTGAACGACGTCGAGTCGGAGATCTGGAACTCGTAGGTGCGCGCGCCCGACGGCTGGTCGGACGTGGCGTTCTGCACCGTGAGCGTCGGCCGCAGCGAGTCCATCTGCGCGTTGGCAGCCGGCGAATCCAGCTTCGGCGAGGTCAACGTGGCGGCCGCCGGCGTGGTGGGTGTGGTGGGCGTGGACTTGTCGCCGCCGCAGGCGACGATCAAACCGGCGAGGGCGGCCGCGGCCGCTCCCTGGGCGAGTATCCGATGGGTCACTTGCTGTTCCTCCGTGAGGGCGATGCCGCGCTGCGGCGGGTTTCCAGAACGATGACGTGCCGCTGGAGCAGGACGACGTTCTCCGAACGGCGGGACGACTTCAGGATGTCGGCGATGGCTTCGAAAATGGCGCGATCGGTTTTCGGCAGCGTGCGATCCTCGAGCGCGTCGGCGATGAGCAGCTCGAGGCCGGGAATGGTCATCGAGCGATCGAACGAGATCAGCGCACGGCCGTCGGGGAGGTGCAGCAGGTTGACGCCGGTGCGTTTCTCCAGCGTCTTGCTCGGCTGCACGGCGATCACCGAGTGACGGCCGAAGGTGACGAGCTCCGCCGGGCCATGCTGCCGGCCGCCGAGCACCGGTTGCGCCAGGCGGACGATGGCCCGGCTCAAATCGGCGTCGACGGCGGTGAGCGCGTCGATGACGTGCTCGGGCAGCGTCAGCGTGACGGGACGCGACGGACCGATGAACTTCCGGGGACGCCCGCGGCGGGGCGCCAGCCGGCTGATGCCAGCGCTGGTCGTGGCCAAATGATTTCTAAGAGAATATTTGACTTTGACGCTTTTTTCAACATAATTATCATCCAGGACCATGATGACGAGGACGCCATGAAGGTGCTGCGAAATGCGGCCGGCGGCGCGGGCACGATACGCGAGCTCTTCGCGTTCCTCTGGCAGCAGAAGCGCTTCTGGCTGATCCCCTTCGTCATCATCCTGCTGCTCGTCGGCATCCTCGTGCTCGTCGGCGAGGTCACCGGCGTGGCCCCGTTCATCTACACGCTCTTCTGACGTGAGCGCCCACGACCGCGGCGGCACGGCGGTCTCCTGGAAAGTGCGGGTGGCGCTCGTCGCCTCCGGCCTGCTGCTCGCGCTCGGCACTTCCGAGGCGGCGTTGCGCGCGGCGCACTTCCATTTCGATCTGGTCCCGACGCTGGAGTTCGGCTGGCCCGATCCCGTCGCGCTCCACAACGTCTACGCTCCCGACCCGGACCTCGTGTGGGTGACGCGGGACTATCACGAGACGCTGCGCGCGGCGCAGCACATCCATCCGGCGATCGTCTTCATGGGGGACTCGTGCACCGAGTTCGGGACCTACCCGACACGCACCCTCGCCCTCCTCGCGGCGGCGCACGCGCCGCTGGCGACCGGCGTCAAGGTCGGGGTGGGCGGATGGTCGAGCGCACAGGGGCTGGTGCAGCTGCGCCGCGACGTGATTCCAATCCACCCGCACGTCATCACGGTCTACTACGGCTGGAACGATCACTGGAAGGCACTCGGCCTCACCGATCCCGAGATCCTGCGCACGCACCGGCTGCGCCTGCTGGCGGCCGACCTGCGTCTGGCGCAGTTGTGGCTGCGGGTCGAGACCGCGGTGGCGGCAAGACGATCGTCGCCACCCAATCGCGTCCCGGCCGCCGACTACCAGGCCAACCTGCGCGCCATCGCTGCCGAGGCGCGTGCGGCCGGGATCCAGAC
>Ga0207648_10004466_pt1 | contig 14352 bp, 13 predicted proteins | sample KBSMisM32_FD_184310 | JGI IMG/M metagenome (GOLD analysis project Ga0207648, IMG submission 184310) | Miscanthus rhizosphere microbial communities from Kellogg Biological Station, Michigan, USA - KBS Miscanthus M3-2 (SPAdes) (version 2) | ecosystem: Host-associated > Plants > Roots >...
AATCATCTTTGCCATTTCGAGTGTGGCGTCATCGGTGACTCGTCGACCTTCAATAATCGTTTGTTCGATACCGAGCTTTTTGGCGAGATCACTAAGCTGCTTGCCGCCACCATGCACAGCGCAGATTCGAATACCAACCTGATGTAGCAACGCCAGTTCTTCAGCGAGTGAAGCGAGGTTGTCGGAGTTCTCAGTCACTTTTCCCGACAGCTTGACGACAAACGTTTGTCCCTGGAAGCGTTGAATGTAGGGAAGCGCTTCGCGAAGAAGGTCGAGTCGGAGTTGGTTGTCGACTGGCATAGTGGTCTTTGGTTTTAGGTCTTTGGTCTTTGAAACGTTGAACGAAACATCTGGTATCGAAGGCCAAAGACCGAAGGCCGAAGACCAGGATTACTACTTAGGCCAGCAGCTTATTCATCACAGCCTTCTGCACATGTAATCGATTTTCCGCTTCATCGATCACAACCGAAGTTGGTGAATCGATAACCGCGTCCGTCACGATGACGTTTCGTCGCACCGGCAGGCAATGCATGAAAATCGCGTCGTTGGTTCGATTCATCTTCTGCTCGTCGACGATCCACTTGCTGCGATATTGCCACCGGTTGACGATGTCTTGCTCACTGTTTCCGTAAAATTGTTTCGAGCCCCAGCTCTTCGCATAGATGACCTCGGCTCCCTCAAACGCCTTGTCGATGTCATTCACGATCTGAACGCTGCCACCTTCGGCAGCAGCAATATTCCTCGCGTCTTCAATCAACCGTTCGTCGAGTTGGTAACCATCCGGATTGGCAATTACGACGTCGTGACCCATCTGCGCAGAGGCAAGCGCAAAACTATTTGGCACGGCCATGGGTAGCGGCTTGGGATGCCAGGCCCAGGTTAGTACGACGCGCTTCTTTCCGGCGCCAAGCTTCTCGCGGATCGTCATCATATCCGCCATAGCCTGACAAGGATGATGCATCGCCGACTCAAGATTGATGATCGGCACCCTGGCATACTTGGAAAAGGCACCGAGCACGGGATCTGTTCGTTCCTCTTTCCAGTCCTTCAAAGCCGCAAAGGTTCTGACACCAATGGCCACGCAGTAGCGTTCGAGAACACGCACAAACTCCGCGATGTGCTCCGTCTTATCGCCGTCCATAACGGCGCCTTCCCGATGCTCGAGCGTCCAGCTTGTTCCACCGGGTTCCAAAGCTACGGGATTACCGCCGAGTTCATAGATTCCTACCTGCATGGACGCACGCGTTCGCAAGCTCGGATTGAAGAAGACAAGAGCAATGGATTTGCCACTCAACGGCTTGGACTGGTCCTCGCCTTTCTTGAATCGAACCGCTGACTCGATCAGTTGATCGAGTGCATTGCGGTCGAAAGCCTGGGTGGTTAGAAAGTTTTGCATTAAGGATTGTCGCCCTTGCAAGTCCGCATGAAAAGAAGTCAGTACCACAACGCGGTAGCGTGTGGCTCTCTCTTGTAAAGTATCTCTAACCCAAGCCACACGCTACCGCGTTGTGGTACTGACTTCATCGGCCTTCGCTCACAGTTGACTGCAGCGCATCGACAAACAGGTCAACTTCTTCAGCTTTCAAACAGAGTGGCGGCAGTAAACGCAGGACCCGTGCATCACTTGAGGTCCCTGTAATGATCTTTCGATCAAGCAAAGCTTTGTGAATCGGCGCCGCCTTATCGGCAAACTCCAATCCCAACAGAAAACCCCGTCCGTGAACAGCCACGACCTGCTCGACCTCTTTCAGTCGTTCGCGCAAATGGAGTTCGATGCTTTTCACATTCGCAAGCATCTCGTCGTTTTCAATTGCTTCCAACGTTGCTGTGACGCAGGCCATCGCCAACATCCCGCCACCAAATGTAGTTCCAAGGTCGTTCTCTTTGATCTTGGAGGCAACAGCATCACTAACCAGGCATGCACCCACAGGTACGCCGCTGCCCAGCGCTTTTGCAACTGTGACGATATCTGGGACCACGCCATCGCCAGCCGGACTGCCGGCAAAAAACCAGTCGCCCGTGCGTCCGACCCCGGTTTGAACCTCGTCGTAAATCAAAATAATGCCGCGCTCGTCACAGAGTGTCCGCAGTTCGCGAAAGAACTTTGGTTCAGCGGTACGCACACCAGCCATCGACTGAATCGGCTCAAGCATAATGGCCGCGACACTTTCATCAGCTGTCGCTCTCACCGATTCAATATTTCCAAATTCAGCTGCAATGTGACCCGGGACATTCGGCTTACCGATCTCGCGATACTTTCCGAGGAACGTTGCACTGATTGCATCTGCGGTTCTCCCGTGAAAGCCACCTGTAAAGGTGACAATGTTCTCGCGACCGGTGAACATGCGCGCCATTCGCATCGCGTTTTCGTTTGCTTCTGTTCCGGAGTTACAGAAGAAAGCCTTCGTCAATTTCTCCGGGGCGACACCGACGAGTTTCTCTGCTGCACGAGCCCGCGTCTCCGAATAGACGAGATTGGAATAGAACAAGAGTTTTTCGGACTGCTCGCGAAGGGCCTTCACCACGTGAGGATGGCAATGTCCTGTTCCAGCAACAGCGTGGCCCCCGTAAAGATCGAGGTACTTGTCGCCGTCGCTGGTGTAGATCCAGACGCCGTCACCGCGTTCGGCGGCAACCGGCATCTTTTTGTAAGTGGCGAGTTGAAACTGTTCCTCGCTGGCTGCGATATCAGTGAACACGGTCGTAGTTTCCAAAGTCATCCCGCTCTTGCTCCGTCAGAAGTTGTTCTCTCGGTGACGGCCAGTACAGGTGTTAAGCCGTCTGCGTAACCAATGTCGAAAAGCATGCCTTCAGAGACTTCACCGCGCATTTTGCGAGGCGGCAGGTTAACTACAAACAACGCTTGAGTGCCTTCGATCTCCTTCGGGTTTGCGCGCTCCTGTTTTATGCCGGCGATGATAGTTCGTTGATGGTCACCGAACGACACGGTGAGCTTCATCAGTTTGTCGGAATTTAGAACTTCTTCGACTTTCAAGATCGTTCCAACACGAATATCGATCTTTTCAAGATCCGCCATCTCGATAGGCGCTTTGATTGGAGCCGGTGTGAAAGTCATAGCATGAATGTCCGATAAACTTTAGTTTGTCGTCGTCTCCGAAATAGGCGCTGTGTTTGTGTAGGTCTCCAACTCCATCACAACGACAAACTAAAGTTTATCGGACATCTCCACTTATGGATTAGTACCAACCAGCATCAACCCAGTCTTCTCATCCAAGCCAAACATGAGATTCATGTTCTGTATGGCCTGTCCTGCAGCACCTTTCACCAGATTGTCGAGTGCAGAGAACACGACCACTTGGTTACCACGCGCGGCAAAACCGATGTCGCAGAAGTTAGTAGTCTTTACCCAGTTAATATCTGGTGAACCTTTCACCAGTCTTACGAAGAATGAATCACGATAGAAATCCGTAAAGAGATCATTCAACTCCGACTCCGTTGTCTCGTTTTTCAGCTCGGCATAAATCGAAGCAAAGATACCCCGCGCGACAGGTAACGAATGGGTCATGAAGACAAGTTCGTTCGTCCAGTCACCGACCCGATCAAGTTCCTGCTCGATTTCAGGCACGTGCTGATGAGTGAACGGCTTGTACGCGTAGAACGAATTCATCCGCTGCGGATGATGTGTGTTCGCCGCTGCCTTTGCCCCTGAACCTGACGAACCTGTTTTAGCATCAACAATCACTCTGCCGGCCAAACTACCGTGAGCGACGAGTGGCGCAAGGCCGAGCAATGTCGCGGTCGCAAAACATCCGGGATTGGCAATCAATCGAGCGTGTCGTACGCCTTCGCGATTTGTTTCCGTCAAACCGTAAACAAAGTCTGACTGCAATTGCATTGCGGTGTGTTGCTGTTTGTAGTGCTTTTCAAAGACATCCTGATCGCGCAAACGAAAATCGCCGGAGAGGTCGATCGCTTTTACGTGGTTTGGGAGAGACGGAACAACGTCCATCGCCTGGCCGTGCGGCAACGCGAGGAAGACACAGTCGAGATCGCTCAGCTGTTCGGTCTTTTCCGGAGCCGGAATGAATTTAAGATCGGTCAGTCCCACGAGATTGCGATGGACCTCCGAGACAGCTTTGCCGGCTTGTTCGTTAGCAGTGACAAAGGAGATTTCTGCGTTTGGGTGAAACAGGAGGATGCGAAGCAATTCCGATCCACCATAACCAGAGCCGCCGTAGATCCCGATTTTGAGTTTGCGGTTGTTCATCTGTTCGTTCTCTGCGCTAACTCTGCGTCCTCTGCGTCTCTGCGGTTAATATATTTCTCGCATCCAGATCACCGCAGAGACGCAGCGGACGCAGAGTTAACGCAGAGAGTCAGACCAACTGTTTGGTTCTTTCCGAAACCTTCTCTTTCACCAAATCAAACAACATCGATCCTTCGCGACGCGCATTTGCTGCCGGTACTCCAAACTCGTTCTTGACGTAGTCCTCACCCATTTGCGAATCAGTGACGGAACCGGAGATCACATCGATGTTCACACCACGTCTCCGCAGCAGCTCGATGCCTCCCCACGCCCCGACATAATCAGAAGCACAGAATACGAGTGCAGCTGTTGCTTCGCGAATCTCCGCATCGTCGAAGATTGTATCCACTGAGTAGCCACCCAGAATTCCATCACCCAACTCAATCACAATCAGGTCGGGATTGATTTCATTCAAACGTGCGATTATCGCCTTCGCTGTTGGAGCCAGATCACCGACGTCCACCGTTGAAGGTAAACCGCAATCCAGGAAACTGGCAGTCGCCACGGCTCCGTGGTCGGCCATATTCATTGTGTCGCGCAAACAAGCAACACCCGATAGCTTTGCGGCAGCGACCTTCAGGCCCGCCCTTGTTGCTTGCTTAATCAACTCAGTGGCAGCGTACGTCTTGCCGCTATTCATGCTTGTGCCGGCAATCAACACCAGTGGCGCAGTCTCGCCCAACGATGACTGCGGCGGAATCGCCGCGTCCATGATATTGCTGATTTGCCCGTCTTCATTCGCGACGCAACCGATTACTTCCAGCTTGATGGCGTCACCAAGACTTGAGTGGTGACCGGTGCAACAACCAATCACGCCACCCATGTTCAGGAGATGAAGTTGGTCGCCTGTGGAAACCGTCGCCGGTACGTCGCCGACAAAACCTTTGAGCGCACGGCGACGGCCCAATACGCCGATGAGTAAATCGCCAGGGTTAATCTTAGCTAACCGGCCTGTCGGCAACTCGAGCATGTTGTAAGTTGCACTGTCAGTCAGGGCTCGGACTACAACAACGTCCCCTGCACGTGGCGAAGGCGATGACGAAACGACGGCAACAGTCTTTGCCAGACCGAGAGGAGACGTTGCTGAGCCAATCTTGTCAACGTCGATTACTGTGATGTCGGTTTGTGAAGTCATGTCTATTTTCCCTTGTCGCATTCGGGTCTTGGGCCTTTGGTCTTTTGCCTTAGAAGAAAGAACTCAAAGACCACAGTTCAAAGTCCAAAGCTTATCGTCCGCCGCCAAGCCTCAATCGCAGCGCGTTAAGTTTGATAAACCCTTCCGCGTCGCGCTGGTTATAAACAGTGTCCGCTTCAAACGTCGCAATGTTTTCGTCGTAAAGCGAATGTGGAGAACGTCGACCCTCAACGATTGCGTTGCCACGGAACAACCTCAAACGCACATCGCCGCTTACATTCACCTGCGTCTCGTCGATGAACTTGCGCATCAGTTTGAACTCAGGTGCAAACCAGAAACCGTAGTAAACGTTTTCGGCAAACTTCACTCCCATTGAGTCGCGCAGGTGCATTACCTCTCGGTCCATCGTGATCGACTCGAGCGCTCGATGGGCGGTCTGCAGGATCGTGACGCCAGGAGTTTCATACACACCACGCGACTTCATGCCTACAAATCGGTTCTCGACAAGATCCACTCGACCAATACCGTGTTCGCCGCCCAGTTTGTTTAGTGTTTCGAGCAATGTAACCGGGTCGAGTTTTTTCCCGTTCACCGCAACCGGCTCGCCTTTTTCAAATGACAATTCAAGATATTCAGCTTCCGATTTAGCCGTCTCAGGCGAACGCGTCAGCTGAAAAATGCTTTCTGGTGGCGCCGCCCAAGGATCTTCGAGGATGCCGCCTTCATAAGAAATGTGCATTAGATTAGCGTCCATCGAGTAAGGCTTCTCGGCGGTTGCCGTTACAGGAATGTCGTGTTCTTTCGCATAATTGATCAGATCGAGCCGACCTTTGTATTCCCACTCACGCCAGGGAGCGATGACTTTGATGTCAGGTTGTAGAGCGTAATAAGTGAGTTCAAAACGAACCTGGTCGTTTCCTTTACCTGTCGAGCCATGGGCAACTGCGTCGGCTCCTTCTTTTTGAGCGATCTCGATCTGCTTCTTCGCGATCACAGGTCGGGCGAGCGATGTGCCCATCAAGTAGACGCCTTCGTAAACCGCGTTCGCTTTGACAGCGGTCCACACATAGTCACGCACAAATTCTTCACGCAGGTCTTCGACGTAGAGTTTTGACGCCCCGGTTGCGTGTGCCTTTTCTTCCAATCCGGTAAGTTCGGCGCCCTGTCCGACATCCGCGCAATAGCAAACGACTTCGCAGTGGTAGTTTTCTTTCAACCAGCGAAGCATTACTGAGGTGTCCAGTCCGCCTGAATAAGCCAATACGATCTTGTTAATCTTGTTTGCAGTCATAATCCTCGTTATCCGTATTTAGTGCTTTGAACTTTGTACTTTGTTCGCAAATCCACCGCGCCACTTCGGTGGCTATGCTAGTTTGCAAACAAAGTACAAAGCGCCAAGCTCCTCTTTTCAGTGCCCAAACAACTCCCAAACCTTCTTAATCGTCGTCCTTTGTGCTTTCGAGTCTGTTACGGCGATGAATATCGTGTCTTCGCCCGCGATCGTGCCGACAATCTCGGGTAGCGCGGCCGCATCAATCTCAACCGCGACAGCTGAAGCAAGGCCTGGCACAGTGCGAGCTACTACCAAAGCTTCGCCGGCGTGGTCTAAACTCAACAGCCCGCGAACAGCAGCTCCATTTGTGCGAGGCAGCGTGTAATGGCCATGATGTTTGACGACGCCCAACTCTTCGAGATCTCTGGAGACGCTGGACTGTGTTGCCGGAACCCCGGTTTTTTCGAGCAGCGAGCGCAAGTCTTCCTGCGTCCCAATTGGTTTCGCCTGAATCAAACTTAAGATCTTCTGCTGCCGGTCGCGCTTGTTCATTGCTAGATCTCCAAGCTGAATATCCAATCAAGTTGCATATTCAGTGCATAGATGCATAAACTAGCATTGAGGTTGGGCGCACGTCAAATGCGAAACGGAATACCACTCAACGGCAGAGACTTTGTAAAAACACGAGTGTGCGATGGGATTTCGTTAGTGTTAGTTCGTGTAATTTCGTGGATCGTTCTTTTGTGGGACGTAATAGTTCGATCCACGAAATCACACGAACTAACACGAACAAAAACCGACAGTAACCTTAGTTTTTACAAAGTCTCGGAGTTGACGGGATTGAAAATTGGCTTGTGTCGGGCAGATTGGTAGAGGAGTGACGTGAATGGCTGAGGCAAAAAATCTTTGGGGCGGGAGATTCAGCGGCAAAGCCGATCCTGGATTTGCCGCTTTCAACAATTCGTTCCGCTTTGATCAGCGTTTGTTTGAAGCTGATGTTGTGGCAAGCATGGCTTACTGTCGCGCACTGGTTGGTGCCGGCGTCTTCACCGAAGATGAGTCGAAGACCACAGTTGCCGCCCTTGAGCAGATCCTGGCTGCTCAAAGACAGAATGCGGATTACTTCAAAGATGCAGCGGCCGAAGATGTTCATTCATTCGTTGAATCAAAACTCGTTGAGCTAACGGGTGACCTCGGCCGAAAGCTGCACACGGGTCGCAGTCGTAACGATCAGGTTGCCACCGACTTTCGTTTGTGGCTGCGACAATCGATCGATAGTCTCGCAACTCAATTACGGCAAACCCGGTCTGCTCTGGTTGACTTCGCTGACGCTAATCTCGAGATCGTTATTCCAGGCTACACCCACCTTCAGCGTGCTCAACCTGTATTACTCGCTCATTGGTGTCTTGCCTACTTTGAAATGCTTGCTCGGGATCAAGCCCGGCTTACTGATGTTCGACGTCGGGTGAATGTGCTGCCGCTCGGGTCTGCGGCGTTAGCTGGGAACTCATTTGCAATCGATCGCGAGACACTAGCTGCCGATCTTGGCTTTGATGCGATTTCGCAGAACAGCCTTGACGCCGTTAGTGATCGCGACTTCTGTGTGGATTTCCTCAGCGCATGTTCACTCATCATGGTGCATCTCTCGCGGCTGGCCGAGGACATCATCATTTACTCCACCACGGAGTTTGGTCTAATTGAACTCGGTGACGCAATTGCTACGGGATCGAGTTTGATGCCGCAGAAAAAGAATCCCGACTCGATGGAGTTAGTTCGCGGAAAAGCCGGGCGAGTGTTTGGCGATCTGATGGGCCTTTTATCGACACTCAAGGGGTTGCCATTGGCTTACAACAAAGACATGCAAGAGGACAAAGAAGCGGTGTTCGACGCCCTGGATACGACAACCACGTCGCTTCAAGTCACTCAAACAGTTTTGAGCAACATTCAGATCAATAAGGAGCGCGCCAGCAGCGCCGCCGTCGCCGGATACATGAACGCTACGGAACTCGCTGATTACCTGGTCCGCAAAGGCATGCCGTTCAGGGATGCGCATGAGACTGTGGGAAAGGTTGTGGTCGACGCTATCGGCAAAGGCGTTGAACTTGATCAACTCCCTTTGGAAGATTTTCGCAGTCATTCAGATTTGATTGAGGGCGATGTCTACACTGCGTTGGCGCTCGATGCGACGTTAGACGCGAAACGTGTGGTTGGAGGAACATCGCGAACGACGGTGGCAACAGCGCTGGCGGAAGCAAGAGATAGACTGACTGGAGAGGCAAGTAATTGAAGCGTTAGGTTGTGGCGGATTTCAATTTCTTCTCTGTGCCACGCAGCGCGGCACAGCCGCAACCTTGTGGTTATGGAGTCAGTACCACTGCGCGGTAGCGTGTGGCTCTTGACTGAACATATGTTCTTGGACTCCGGCAAGCCACACGCTACCGCGCTGTGGTACTGACTTCATCGCCACGGCGAACCGATCGTTACGAGCCTCAGAACCTCGCTAAAAAAGCAAGAAGTTGGTGGTTTGTTACACAGAGGGTTCCTCAGAGAAATTCAAACTAGGTCCCGGGTGAGCATCGGGCTTCAATTCACTTTCAAAATTAAAGAAGAGAAAAACCAGATAGCGATCTACTTCGCCACTACTTCTTCTTGGTTGGGCTTGGTGACGCACTTGGCGACGGACTTGGCGCCGGAGTCTCGGGTTGAATCGTTTCCTGGTAGATATATTTCACATCCATTAGCTTCAGAACCACGGCGGGTTTCACTGCATTTCGATTAGCGTCCATGCTGATCACCCCCGTTACTCCAGCGAAGTCTTTTGTCTGTGCGAGCGCATCGCGAAGTGGACCCGAGTCAGTAGTTCGCGCGCGTGCGATAGCGTCGGCCAGCACCCTCATCGCGTCGTAAGCCAGGGCCGCATGAGCATCGGGAAGCAAATTTCCGTAACGCAGACGATACTCGTGTACAAACCTTTCGATGGCAGGTGAGGGATCATCTACTGAATAGTGGGTGGTAATGTAGGAACCGTTCAACGCATCGCCGCCGAGTTGCCAGAGTTCTGGCGCATCCCAACCATCCGCTCCCAGCAAGGGCTGCGTCAACCCCATCATCCGCGCCTGTTTTGCGATCACAGCCACGTCGCCGTAGTAGCCTGGAATGTAGATGACATCAGGTGCTGCTGCCTGAATTGTGCTGAGCTGTCCTTTGAAATCGACGTCGCCTTGTGTGTACGACAACTTACCGACAATCTGTCCGCCCAACTTGGAAAAGCTCAGTTCGAAATAGTCAGTGAGTCCGCGACCGTAGGGTGAGTTGAAGTCAAACAGTATTGCAGCCTTCTTTGCTTTCAGAGTGTTGGCCGCAAATTTCGCCATTACCTCTCCCTGAAACGCGTCAACAAAACACGCGCGAAAAATGTATTCACCAACCTGAGTGACTGCCGGATCAGTCCCTGACGGAGAAATTAAAGGAATCTTTGCCGATTGGGCCTTCGGTGCAGCGGCTCTACTGTTTCCTGATGTGCCGCCCGCAATAATCGCGATCACTTTATCCTGATCGATTAATCGAGCGGCGAGAGTTGCTGCTTTTTCAGGACTACCTCCATCATCATCGATCACAACGTCTAGTCTGCGACCGTTGATGCCACCGACTTGGTTGATCTCTTCAGCGGCCATCAACACTCCATTGATTGCCGACTGTCCGAAATTAAATGTCGGACCGCTGAGATCTCCGAAGTATCCAATCTTGATTACCGTGTGATCGGGCTTGGTGGAATCGGGCGCACGCGTACATGAGAACGCGAGGGTAAGCAGAAGGAGCGCCGCGGGTGCGACTAGCCTTGGCAATCGGAGACTTGTCAGCTGTCGGAAAACAGTTGGGTAACCGTGGGCAGGAATGGGTCTACTCACCTAGGTAAGCTTCTTTGATCCTTGGGTCGGCGGCCAGATCCTTCGATGGACCTTCCATGACGATTCTTCCAGTTTCCATCACGTATGCTCTGTCTGAATGCTTCAGGGCAGCATGAGCATTCTGCTCGACGAGAAGAATCGTAGTCCCCTTGCTCTTAATTTCATCGATTGCTTCAAAGATTGTGTGTACGACGAGTGGCGCTAATCCGAGCGACGGTTCGTCGAGCAATAGCAATCGCGGGTTCGACATCAAAGCACGGCTCATCGCTAGCATCTGCTGTTCTCCACCTGATAGGGTGCCGGCTTTTTGCGCTTCTCGCTCCTTAAGACGCGGGAACATTTTGAAGGCGCGCTCCATGTCTTCAGCGATTTGGCGGTTGTTCTTATTGAGGTAAGCGCCCATCCGAAGATTTTCCCGGACAGTGAGGTTCGCAAAAACTCCGCGTCCCTCGGGCGACATGGAGATGCCGCGGGCTACGAGTTTGTGCGTGGCTTTCCCACTGATGTCTTCGCCCTCAAAACTGACTTTGCCCTCGCGCGGTGTCAGAAGACCAGTGATAGTGCGCAGCGTTGTGGTTTTGCCTGCGCCATTTGCGCCAATAAGCGTCACCACTTCACCCTCGTTCACGTGAATGGAGATGCCAGTTAGTGCCTCGATAGCACCGTAGTTAACTGAAACGTTATCAATCGTAAGCATGTTGATTTAGTGAAAACAAACTAATCGCCCAGATAGGCTTCAATAACCTTCGGGTCATTCTTGATCTCATCCGGAAGTCCGAGCGCAATCGACTTACCGTAATCAACTACTTGAATCCGATCACAAACTCCCATCACGACTTTCATATTGTGCTCGACTAATAGAATAGTAAGACCAAATCGATCGCGGATCTGTTTGATCAAACGCATCAGGTCTTCCTGTTCTGACGGATTCATTCCTGCAGCTGGTTCGTCAAGCAGGAGTAGTTGTGGCCGAGTCGCCAGTGCCCGAACAATTTCCAATCGACGTTGGTTGCCGTATGGCAACGACGTGCCGCCTTCATCTTTAAAGCGGGCCAGATCGAAGATCTCGAGCAGTTCGACGGCGAAGTTTCGATGTTCCCGTTCGTCACGTACGAAGCGCGGCGATCTAAGCACAGCGTCCAGAAGATTTTGGCGCGCGTGACGATGACAAGCAGTCATGACGTTTTCCAGAACCGACATGCTTGGAAAAAGTCGAATATTCTGGAAGGTTCGGGAGACGCCGCGTCGCGAAATCTCGTAAGGCTTTAAGCCGTCGATGCGTTGACTCTGGAAGTAGATTTCACCTGAAGTCGGTTTGTAAACTCCAGTGAGCAAATTAAAGATTGTGGTCTTTCCCGCACCGTTTGGTCCGATCAAACCGTAGATCTCGCCAGCCTTAACGTCCATCTCCAAACAGTTGACCGCTATCAAACCGCCAAACTGAATAGTGCAGACTTTGGTGCGAAGAACGGTCTCTTTGCCGCCGCTACCATTCTTACCGGCATCGTTTGCCAGACTGTTTTGTGGGACAGTGCTCATTGCAGTTTATGTGTCTACCTTTATTCTTTGTCGCTCTCAGCGATCGATACACCTTTTTCCCCGACTGGCTTTGTTCCTTCAGTTCGCTTTTGCGAACGCTTGAGCCAGGAGAGCCCAAACTCGCGAGTGCCCAGGATTCCTTGAGGCCGCGTCAGCATGATGATGATTAGCAACGCTGAGTAGACGACCAATCGATACTGGGAGAAGTCACCCGGTAGTTGTCGTAATAACTCCGGCATAACGGTGATGACCAGGGCTCCGAGGATTGCGCCGGTTAGTGATCCCATTCCGCCCAACACAATCATGATGATGATTTCGAAAGAGCGAATGAACTGGAAATCGTTGGTGCTCAGAAACTGTGTGTAGTGTCCAAACAAGACACCCGCCATACCCGCCATGGCTGAACTAATGACAAACGACAGAACCTTGTAACGCGTCGTGTTGATACCCATGGCCTCTGCGGCGAGTTCGTCCTCGCGAATCGATACCAGGGCGCGGCCCATGTCGGAATGGACAATGTTGTAAACGATGACAATTGTCGCCACAGCAAATATTCCGACCCAGAGAAAGTTTGTGTACCCCGGAACCGTGAAGCCTGTAGCGCCGCCGACCTTATCGATGTTTAAGATTACGATACGAATGATTTCGGCAAAGCCCAGCGTGACGATCGCCAGGTAGTCACCACGCAACCTCAACGAAGGGATACCCACCACGAGCCCGGCCAGAGCTGCGACTATTGCGCCCACGAGGATGGCGAGGAGGAAGATCAACGCATGGGCTACTGTACCGCCAACTAGCCCGCCGAGTGAACGCTCCCAAGCCTGGGCGTAGTAAACCGTCAAGTAAGCAGAAGAATAAGCGCCTACTGCCATGAAGCCGGCGTGCCCAATTGAAAACTGACCGGTAAAGCCAGTAATCAGGTTTAGCGAAACAGCCAGAATCACGTTGATCCCGGCCAGCATGATTATTCTTCCGTAATAGGGTGGGACGCCAAATCCAAACAGTCCTGCCTCGCTCATATATTGATTCACGATGATGAGCAGGAGAACAATTGCGAGGGCGGCGATCAGCCGTTTGACTAAGATAGGCATCGGTATCTGTTGCGGGGTGTATATCAGAAGACGGTTTTTAGGCCGCACCACCCGACGTGTTTGCTACACTTTTTCCTGGACGCTCGACCCGAGTAATCCGGTCGGACGAAAGAGAAGCACAAGAATCAATATTGCAAAGGCGACTGCATCACGGAACGTTGTAGGCACGCCAACATTCTGTCCGTAACCAACCACAAATGTTTCCGCTAACCCGATTAGCAAACCGCCGAGAACGGCACCTGGAATATTGCCAATACCACCCAACACAGCTGCTACGAATGCCTTGAGCCCGGTAATGATGCCCATGAGCGGATCGATCTGCGGGTTATATTGAGCTGTTAGTACGCCGCCCGCCGCAGCCAGAGCTGAACCCAACGCGAAGGTTACCGAGATGATGACGTCGGTGTTGATACCCATCAACTTTGCCGAGTTGAGATTAAAAGACACGGCGCGCATCGCGGTTCCGACTCTGGTCTTGAAGATGATCCATTGAAGCAACAGCATTAGAAACACCGAAACTGCAAAGATCAGAATCTGCGATTTGGAAATTGCTGCATTACCGAAGAGCGTGTAGCTCTGTTCCTGTAATAATTGCGGGAAAGCTCGCGGCGCTGCACCGAGACGAGCAACGAAAAGATTCTCGATCAAGAGCGATACACCGATGGCGGTGATCAGAGTTGTCATGCGCGCGTATTTGCGGATCGGCCGGTATGCAAATCGCTCAATTGCCATTCCGACCAGGGCGGCGATAACCATCGAACCGATCAGGACTACCACCAGGCCCATCAAAGACGGACCCGTGAAGCCGAGTTGAAAGGCAAGAAAATATCCGACGAACGCACCGACCATGTAGATGTCGCCATGGGCGAAGTTGATCAGCCGGAGAATGCCGTAGACCATGGTGTAGCCGAGTGCAATCAAGGCATAGATCGCGCCTATAGTTAAGCCATTGATTAGCTGCTGAACAAAGGTATCCATGTTAGTTGTCGAGAAGTTTAATGAATCCCTAGTTGCCGGACTTTGCTGGAGCTGGAGCAGTCGCAGGGGCCGAGGACTGTGGTCCCATTCCCTCGGGGTAGATCGTTTCCTGGTAGATGTACTTCCTGTCCTGAAGTTTGAGTACAACTGCAGGTTTCACA
>Ga0207648_10004473_pt1 | contig 14342 bp, 14 predicted proteins | sample KBSMisM32_FD_184310 | JGI IMG/M metagenome (GOLD analysis project Ga0207648, IMG submission 184310) | Miscanthus rhizosphere microbial communities from Kellogg Biological Station, Michigan, USA - KBS Miscanthus M3-2 (SPAdes) (version 2) | ecosystem: Host-associated > Plants > Roots >...
GTTCTATCGTGCGATGCATATCCCTTAGAATAGATATCCAAACTATCACTTATTGACAGTCTAACATCATTAGTTAGGATACAGGGATATGTTTGATATTATCTGGGGTCCCGACGGGGAGGCTGACCGATGATCACGGCGGCTCAATTGCGCGCTGCCCGGTTGCTCCTCGGCATCGATCAGCGCCGGCTCGCAGAACTTTCCAGACTCTCCGTGCCTACAATCCAGCGTATGGAGGCGAGCGAAACGATGGTCCGAGGCAATGTCGATTCGCTGGTCAAGTTGATTGCCGCATTCGACGCCGCCGGGATCGAGATGATCGACGAAGGAGCCGTCAGCAATTCGCAGGGACGCGGGGTGCGGCTGAAGATGAATTCGGGGTCGGCCAAAACCTATTTGGACCATCAGGCCGAGCACAAGGCATCGGGCGGAACGAGGGGCCGCGCTTGATGTCTCCCGTTGCCTTGCAAATGTCAGGTGTCGCAGGATTGCTGGGCATCGCCGTGCTTGCGATCGTTCTCAGCCGCGCAAGGAGCGCCACGGCGATTATTTACGGCCTCACTCTGGCTGTTTCCCTGCTCGCATTGTTCGGGTCCTTTCAATCGCTGCTCGGCGGCGTCCCTGATACCTCCGACCTGACCTTGCCGATCGGACTGCCCTGGCTTGGCGCCCATTTCCATCTGGACGCGCTGGCGTCGTTTTTTCTGGTTGTGGTCAATCTGGGGGGCGCGTCGGCAAGCCTCTATGGTCTTGGCTACGGCCACCACGAACCGGCGCCGCACCGCGTGCTGCCGTTCTTTCCCGCCTTTCTGGCCGGCATGAATCTCGTGGTGCTGGCGGGTGACGCATTTTCCTATCTGCTCTGCTGGGAGTTCATGTCGCTGGCTTCCTGGGCGCTGGTCATGGCCCATCATCGCGAGGCGGGCAACGCCAAGGCAGGTTACATTTATCTCGTGATGGCGAGCTTCGGCACGCTGGCGTTGCTGCTGGCCTTCGGTCTGCTGGCGGGACCGGCGGGAGATTACGGATTTGCGGCCATCCGCGCCGCCCAACACACGCCCTACGTAGCGACATTGGTGTTGATCCTGATGCTGCTCGGCGCGGGTTCCAAGGCCGGCCTGGTGCCGTTGCATGTCTGGCTGCCACTCGCACATCCCGCGGCGCCAAGCCACGTCTCGGCGCTGATGAGCGGTGTCATGACCAAGGTCGCGATCTACGGCTTCATTCGCGTCATCTTCGATTTGCTGGGACAGCCGACCTGGTGGGCGAGCGTGGTGGTGCTGATCCTCGGCGGCATCACCGCCGTCATGGGGATCCTCTACGCCATGATGGAAAAGGATCTGAAGCGCCTGCTGGCCTACAGCACGATCGAAAATATCGGCGTCATCTTCGCCAGCCTCGGCCTCGCACTGGCCTTCCAGGCCAACGGGCTGAAGCTCGCGGCGGCGCTGGCCTTCACCGCGGCGCTGTTTCACGTGCTCAATCACTCTTTTTTCAAGAGCCTGCTGTTTTTCGGGGCCGGCGCCGTCCTGACCGCGACGGGCGAGCGGGACATGGACCGATTGGGTGGTCTCATTCATCGCATGCCGCTCACCAGCTTCGTCGTTCTCGTTGGCTGCGTCGCGATCTCCGCACTTCCTCCCTTCAACGGCTTCGTTTCGGAATGGCTGATGTTCCAGGCCGTGCTGCAGAGTCCGGAGTTGCCGCAATGGGCGCTGAAGATCGCGGTGCCCGCGGTTGGCGCGCTATTGGCCCTGGCGGCTGCGCTGGCCGCGGCGTGCTTCGTCAAGGCCTACGGCGTGACCTTTCTCGGGCGGCCGCGCTCAACGGCGGCGGAAACCGCCAACGAAATCGACCGTTACTCGCTCGCCGCCATGTTCATCCTCGCTGCGCTGTGCCTGCTGGCCGGCATCCTCCCGGGACTGGTGATCGACGCGCTTTCGCCGATCACCATCGAGATCCTTGGTGGCGGCATGCCGATCCAGGCCAATGAACCCTGGCTTTCGATTGCGCCGATTGCGGAGAGCCGCAGTTCCTACAACGGGTTGCTGGTGATGGTCTTCATCACGATATCCGCCTCATCAGCCGTCTTCGTCATCCATCGCTTCGCCTCGCATGCGCTACGGCGGGGACCGGCCTGGGGCTGCGGCTTTTCCGATCCGACGCCTGCGGCCCAGTATTCGGCCGGCAGCTTCGCCCAGCCGATCCGCCGTGTATTCGGCACGCTGGTGTTTCACGCCCGCGACCATGTTGAGATGCCGGCACCCGGAGAAACCAGGCCGGCGCGGCTGCGGATCGAATTGCACGATCTGGTCTGGGAGGGGATGTATGCGCCAATCGCGGGCGCGGTCGGATATTCCGCCGATTGGCTTAATCGCCTGCAATTCCTGACCATCCGGCAATATCTCAGTCTCGTCTTTGCCACGCTCGTCACGCTGCTGCTGGTGCTCGCGATATGGTCGTGATCTCGGACATCATCGTGCAGGGCGTGCAGATGCTGCTGGTGCTGCTGCTCGCGCCGCTGCTGACCGGCTTCGTGCGCAAGATCAAGGCGCGGCTGGTGCGCCGCCAGGGCGCGTCAATGTTTCAACCGTATCGCGACCTCCTGCGCCTGCTCCGCAAGGAGGTCGTGCTGGCCGACAACGCCTCGTGGCTGTTCCGCGTGATCCCCTATGTGACCTTTGCCGCGATCTGGGTTGCCGCTGCGCTGGTGCCGACCTTTGCGACAGGCCTGCTGTTCAACTGGACCGCCGACCTGATCGCCATCGTAGCCCTGCTCGGAAGCGCGCGCTTCTTTCTGGCGCTCGCGGGAATGGACGTCGGCACCAGTTTTGGCGGCATCGGCTCCAGCCGCGAAGTCATGATCGCGGCACTTGCGGAACCGGCGATGCTCCTGATCGTGTTTTGCATGGCGCTGGTTGCCGGCTCGACCCAACTTTCGACGATCGCAGAATTCCTGGCCTCGTCCTACGTCGGATTGCGGGTATCGCTGGGCATGGCGCTGATTGCGCTCATCATGGTGGCGCTCGCCGAGAACGCGCGCATCCCGGTCGACAACCCGGCCACGCACCTCGAACTCACCATGGTGCATGAAGCGATGGTTCTCGAATATTCGGGACGTCATCTGGCGATGATCGAATTCGGCGCGTTTCTCAAGCTCCTGCTCTACATCTCGCTGATCGCCTGCGTGTTCGCGCCCTGGCAGATCGCCCTGTTAGGTACCGGGCCGTTGGCATACGCCATCGGCGCCGGCGCCTATGTCGTCAAACTAGCGCTCGCCGGCTTCTTGCTCGCGTTGTTCGAGACCGCCACCGCGAAGATGAGGGTTTTCCGCATTCCGCAATTTCTCGGCGCCGCACTCATGCTGGGCTTGCTCGGTACGCTCCTGCTGTTCGTGTCGAGGAGTTTCTGATGCAGATGCACAGCCTCGCCTTCGACATCTCGCATACGCTGGCCGGCGGGCTCGTCCTGATCAGCTTCATGATGCTGTACCAGGACCGGCTATATTCCCTGCTCAACGTCTTTGCGCTGCACGCCGTCGTGCTTGCGCTTTCGGTGGCCTGGCAGGCTTTCATCCAGGACGCGCCGCATCTCTACATCACAGCGGTGATCGCCCTCGTGTTCAAGGCGATCGTCATTCCGGTGGCGCTGCATCGCATCGTCAAGCAGCTTGGCATTCATCGCGACATCGAGTCGGCCGTGGGCATCGGCCCGACCATGCTGGCCGGAATGGCCTTGGTCGCGCTCTCCATGGTGCTGATGCTGCGGGTCACCGCCGAGGCCGATCCGCTGGCGCGCGAGGATCTCGCTTTCGCCCTGTCGGTCGTATTGCTCGGACTTCTGGTCATGGTGACGCGGCGCAATGCCGTCAGCCAGGTCGTGGGGTTCATGTCGCTCGAGAACGGGCTGGTGCTGGCAGCGACCGGCGCCAAGGGCATGCCGCTCGTCGTCGAGATCAGCGTTGCCTTCTCGATCCTGATCGCCTTCATCGTCATCGGCATCTTCCTGTTCCGGATCCGTGAACGCTTCGATTCCGTCGATGTCTCCGCCCTCGACGACTACCGGGGCGAGCACCGATGAGCATGTCTTCCTTCGATCCCGTGGCGGCTGTCCTGCTGATCCCGATCGGCTCGGCGGCGTTGCTCGCCGTGTTGCCCGGTTACCGGCTGACGGCGCGGCTGAACGTCATTGCGAGTCTCGCGACATTTCTTTCGGCGCTTTCCCTCTTCGTCATCGAGCGCCCGCCGGCCGGGCCCTATGTGCTGGTCGACGATCTCAACATCGTCTTCATCGTGCTCAACACCTTCGTCGGCTTCACGACCAGCATCTTCAGTGCGAGCTACATCGCCCACGAACTCGATACCGGCCGGCTGACGTCGACCTATCTGCGTTTCTACCACGCCATGTACCAGACCATGATGTTCGGCATGAATCTGGCTTTCGTGTCGAACAATATCGGCCTGATGTGGGTCGCGGTTGAAATCGCGACGCTCACCACGGTGCTGATGGTCGGCATCTATCGCACCCACGCGGCGCTGGAAGCGGCGTGGAAATATTTCATCCTTGGCAGCGTCGGAATTGCGTTCGCGCTGTTCGGTACCATCCTCGTTTACATGGCGGCACGGCCGATCGTGGGCGAAGGCAAGGATGGCATGGTCTGGACGCTGTTGATCCAGCATGCCGCCGCCTTCGACCCCGCGCTGCTCAATGTCGCTTTCATTTTCCTGTTTCTCGGATACGGAACCAAGGTCGGCCTCGCGCCACTGCACGCCTGGCTGCCCGACGCCCACGCCGAAGGTCCGACCCCGATATCGGCCGTGCTGTCGGGCCTGCTGCTGAACGTCGCGCTCTATGCGCTGCTGCGCTTCAAGATATTGCTCGTCGCCAATCCTGACGCGATCGCTCCGGGCCCGCTGATGGTGACGATGGGCCTCCTCTCGCTGATCTTCGCGGCGTTCATGCTGTATCGCCGTCGCGACATCAAGCGGCTGTTCGCCTACTCCTCTATCGAACACATGGGCATCATCGTCTTCGCGTTCGGAATGGGCGGCCCGCTCGCCAATTTTGCCGGGCTGCTGCACATGGTGATGCACAGCCTGACCAAGTCGGCGATCTTCTACGCGGTTGGCCACATCTCGCAGATCAAGGGCACGCAGCGGATCAACAGGATCCGGGGCCTGACGGTGACCCATCCGGTGCTTGGCTGGGGTTTCGTTGTGGGCGTCGTCGCGATCGCCGGACTGCCGCCGCTCGGCATCTTCATGAGCGAGTTTCTGGTCGTGAGTTCGACCTTTGCGCGGCAACCGCTGCTGGCGGTCGCGCTGGTGTTCGGACTGCTGCTTGCCTTCGGCGCATTGACGTTGCGCCTGACCAGCGTCGCGTTTGGCGAACCTCGCGGCAGCACGGCATCGGCGGAAGCATCCTACGTGCCGATGTTTGCGCACCTCGCACTTGTCCTGGGCGCGGGAATTTATCTCCCCGCGCCGCTCGTCGTCTGGTTCCAGAACGTCGCTCGTCTTCTTGGATAATTGAGGGATGAACGGGATATGCCATCGCTGATCGATCTGATGCTGGAGGGCCGCAAGATCCGGCAACACAGCCCGTGGCCGCGCATCGTGGTCGACGCGCACCTCTGGAAATATGCGGCAGGCGAACTGGCGCAGGGAGGCTGGAGCCTGCTTGGCCTCTGGGGTGAGCCCACGACGGTGCACATGGCCGTCATCGACCGGGACACGGCGGAAGTCGCGGTCATCAGCCTGGATTGCCCCAGTCGCGTCTATCCCTCGGTCAGCCAGCACCACCCGCCAGCGATTCGGTTGGAGCGCACCATCAACGACCTGTTCGGATTAACAGCGGAAGATCTACCTGACGCCCGCCCCTGGCTCGATCACAACCGTTGGGGTGTACGCTTTCCCTTGAGTGATCGCATCGACGCGTTGTCGACGACGGCGCCCTACCGCTTCCTCGCGGCGGAGGGCGATGGCATGCATCAGATTGCGGTCGGCCCCGTGCATGCGGGTATCATCGAGCCCGGACATTTTCGCTTTACTGCCAGCGGGGAGACCGTGGTCCGGCTGGAACAGCGGCTGGGATATACCCACAAGGGCATCGAGGGCCTGATGCGCGGCGCCAGCGTCGAGCGCGGCGCCGAGCTCGCCGGGCGCGTATCGGGCGACAGCACCGTCGCCTATGCCTATGCTTTTTCGCGGGCCGCCGAAGCGGCGCTGCAACTTGCGGTGCCGGCGCGGGCGGTCTGGCTGCGGGCGCTGCTTGCGGAACTCGAACGGCTCGCCAACCATCTCGGCGACATCGGCGCGATCTGCAACGATGCGTCCTTCGGCCTGATGCAGGCCCATTGCAACGTGCTGCGCGAGGACGTTCTCCGCGCGTCGAACATCGCCTTCGGTCACCGCCTGATGCGGGACGTCATCGTTCCCGGCGGGCTAGGTCGCGATCTCGACGAAAAGGGGCGAGCGAGCATCCGTGCGGCGCTCGACAATATCCATATTCGCTTTCCCGCACTTATCGAACTCTACGACAACACCGCCTCGCTTCAGGATCGCACCGTCGGCACCGGCATCGTCACGTCGGCGCTGGCGAGGCAGTACGCCGCTGGAGGCTATGTGGGGCGCGCATCCGGTCGCACCTTCGATGCCCGCCGGGCTCCGGGATATGCCCCGTATCACGATCTGCGCTTCGAGGTACCGGTGCTCGACGAGGGTGACGTGAACGCCCGCGTGTGGATCCGGATTCGCGAAGTCGAGCAAAGCCTTTCTTTGGCAAACCAGGTTCTGGACCGGCTTCCCGGTGGCCCGCTGCGCGTGCCGGTCGCCGCCGAGGCGGGACCGCGAGAGGGCATGGCGCTGGTCGAAGGTTTCAGGGGCGACGTCATGGTCTGGCTCCGGCTCGACGGCGGCCGGATAGACCGCTGCCATCTGCGGGATCCATCCTGGTTTCAATGGCCCCTGCTCGAGGCCGCCATCGAGGACAACATCGTCGCCGACTTTCCACTCTGCAACAAATCGTTCAACTGTTCCTATTCCGGGCAGGATCTGTAGGAGAAGACAATGCGCAAGCTTCTCTTTCAAAGCTTCTTCCGGGGGCCGCTCACGGAGCCGGCGCCCGCGCTGGACGAGACCGCCGTCGAAGAACTCGCGGCGGCTCTCAAGCGCGCCGCACGGCGACGCCTCGGCAGAAGCCTCTCGATCCGCGAAATTGATGCCGGGTCATGCAACGGGTGCGAGTTGGAGATTCATGCGCTGAGCAACGCCTATTACGACGTCGAGCGTTTCGGTATCCGGTTCGTCGCCTCGCCACGCCACGCCGATGTTCTCATGGTCACCGGGCCCGTGACCAAAAACATGCGCGATGCCCTGGAACGAACCTATCATGCGACCCCCGACCCGAAATGGGTCATTGCCTTGGGAGATTGCGCACGGGATGGCGGCTGTTTCGCCGGCAGTTACGCGGTGGTCGGAGGGGTCTCGCAAGTCGTCCCTGTCGACCTTCATATTCCCGGCTGCCCGCCGCCACCCGTTACGATTTTGCAGGGACTTCTCGCCCTGCTCGATCGAACGGCCAAAACCGCCGCTTCGACTTGAGGCTCTGGAGACCACTTCGGCTATTCCAGGCCGGCTTGATTGCCGGGTGCGTTCAAGCCGGCTTGGTCTGTGTGATGACGCCCATGGTGATGGTTTTCGCGCAGTACCGGGATCACGATCCCGGCGCGTCCGGCCGGAGCCCGGCGGCCATGTTGATCGCGTCTCTGCCCTTGATCTATGTGACGCTCGCCGCGGGGGTGGCTCTGACAAAGCACCGTTATGTAACGCTGACGACCGCGCGAATTCGCCACGCATCCCACCTCATGTCGTCTTCCGATCCGGATCGTTTAGCCGGCACGCTCGCCATCTGTCACTTCTTGGCGTCGATCGGGTGCGCATCATATGCCCTGCAGCCGCCACCCGACATTCTGGTGGCTTTGGACGTGTATCTCGGTCCCCACCCAGCGGCACCCATCCTGTGGTCGGCACTGATGAGCGTCTGCGTTGCCAGTTTCGGAGCAAACGCTCATGCAGCTACGGACGCCGCGTATTGATCGGGACGTCGACGGCCGCGGGATATTTGACGAGACGGCGGGGTGTACGACGCCACCTTCGATCAGGAAATCCGTTGTTCGGGAACCACAGCAGTCATCTGGTCCTTTCCAGAGTCCGCGGAGACGAAGGTTTGGACTGCTTCATATTTTTCATCCTCGGCTTCGTCACGTGCTCCCGGAGACGAACGCCACGTCCCCCGGCCGAACTCGCAACACCCGGATTGATCAATTCAATCCCCGCATTCTCCAGTGCGGAAACCAGCTTCATCAGCGAATCGACGTTGCCGCGGACGACACCGTCACTCGATTCCATGCGCTGGATGGTGGGGACTGAAAGGTTCGCAAGGTCGGCGGTTTGCCGCTGATCGATATTCAGGAGCGCTCGGGCCGCCCTGAGTTGGTTGGCCGTGATCATGAAATGGCGGCCTCCGGTGAGATTCGCATCGGGCATATCTATATCACACGAATTACGGCTTCAAGCATCAATTTAGATGCGCAACATATCAACTGACATTTGGCGATGGCACAGGTTCGAGGCATCTGAGGTCTGCACCGAATTTTCTCGTGGCACGCGGAGCATTATACGCCAATCCGGAAATAGTTGGCGCGCCATACCTTACATGATAAACGATGTTTGGTACATGTCTTCTGATGTTCAATCCTAATATGGTTCTCGATCGCGAAATTGCTGGGATGTTATCAAGGGAAGAACGGCCAGATCGAAATCGTCGAGTGTTCCTGGGACGGCACGCGCGTGTATTTCGAAGCGGGCGTGAGGCAAAGCCAGGCGACGCCCGACGGCGAAAGCGTGTTCACCTATGTCAAGCTGATGGACGAACTGCTGTCCCGCTCGCAACACATCCTCGTGCTGGGTTGCGGCGGCGGCAATCTCGCGACGAGGCTGTCGCGTCTCGGCAAGAGCTTGACCGTCGTCGACGTCAACCCGATCAGCTTCGTGCTGGCACGCCAATTTTTCGAGCTGCCGGACGAACTGCCCTGCATCGTTTCCGACTTCCGGAAATTCGTGTTTGATGACCGCGCGTATTACGACGGCATTGCGATCGACGTCGGCGGCCCCGGGTTTCGATTCATGGATGAGTTCGATACCGAAACTTGCGACGCCATCCGTGCCCGCCTGGCGCCGGGCGGCCGTATCGTGATGAATGTGATGGTGGCAAACGACATTGATCCGACGCCCGACCGGATCGCCGCCCGACTTGCCGGTGAGGAACTGCGGACATGGATCGTCGATGAGCAAGGCATCGAGGACCGCAATGCCGTCATCGCCTGCATACCCGAGAAGACGCTGGGTTCACGGACCGCACTCGATAGCGTGATGCGACACAGCCATGAACGGTGGGCTATCCGCCGAGGTAGACTACGGAGCCGCGATCTCACCGGTGGATTGCGCTAATATTGTACGGTCCGGCAGATCGACGCGAGACGGGCATGAACGCGGGCGCGATAAACTTTCTGGTAATGCGCTTCGACGAGCAGCCGGTTCTCGAGAGCGACCTACCTCAAACAGCTGCCGGGGTCTTTCAGGCCGACGACGGCCACGGTGGCATTGCGGGCGACTTCGCGCGCGGGGTTCGAGCACATGCATGTGCTGGCTTTGGCCTATTGGCAGCACCACATGCATGCCGCCCGGCTGTTTCTGGCGTTTATCCACGGATGTCCGCTTCGCGCCAGAAGCGGTCGTTCCATAAGCGACTTCGAAGCCGCCTCCAGGGACATCTAGCCGTCCCCGTGATCGTGGATAATCAGCCGGCGCCGCGTCGGAAACAGCGTCAGATCGTAGCGTTCGGAAACGAGGCCCCACAGGCCCTTTGGTGCAAACAGCATGACCAGAATTCCGAGTGCGCCGAGCAGAATGAGATACGAGGCGCCGAAGTCAGCGAGATAGCGCTGCATCAGATAGAAAACGATCGCGCCGATGACCGGACCTTCCATCGTGCCGATGCCGCCGATCACGACGATGAAGATGACATAGGCGGTCCAATCGAGCACCGAGAAGGCCGCGTCGGGTGAGATGCGCGCCTTCTGAAGGTAGATGAGCGCACCGATCATACCGGTCATGGCGGCGGTCGCGACATAAACGGCAAGCTTGATCCGATAGATATCGACACCGAGACCCGCGGCCGCGGCTTCGTGGTCGCGGATCGCACCCAGCGCAAGGCCACGGCGCGAGCGAAGGATGAGATAGACAAGGGCGAGCGTGCCGGCCGCCAACGCCAGCGCCACCCAATACGAGATGATGTCACGCGCCGCCGGCGTGCGCACGTCAAGCAGGGATTTGACCCATTCGATACCGGGAACGGACGATGTGACGGACGGCGTGAGCGACGTTCCGGTGCCGCCGCCGAGCAGCTTCACTTGCGCGAACACGAGGCGATAGACCTCGGCCACCACCCAGGTGCCGATCGCGAAATATGCGCCGTGCAACCGAAAGACGATGAGCGCAGTTGGGAGCGCGAACAGTGCGGACACAACGCCCGCGATGGGAATGGCGAGCAGCGGATCGATGCCGCCGAGCAGCGTGAGCGCGAACAGGAGGTAGCCGCCGAGCCCGACAAAGGCCTGTTGGCCGACCGAAATCAGGCCGGCGTAGCCTGCGAGCAGATTCCAGCATTGCGCGAGCGCCAGCATGTAGAACAGGAAGATCAGGTCCTGAATCAGGGTGCGGCCTGCGAAGACCGGAAGCAGCACCAGGATCAGCAGCATGACACCGGCGGCAAACGCGGCGGCGCGTGAGGCGCGGCCCGCGGCCTCGATGCGGAAAGTCCGCGTCGGCTTGGCTGATGCCTCATCCATCAACGCATCCCTCAATCCTGCGCACGAGGAAACAGGCCGCGCGGCCTGAGCACCAGCACCACGAGGAAGGCAAGATGGCCCGCCAGGATCTGCCACTCAGGATCGATGCGGGCACCGATGGTCTGGGCCAGCCCGAGCACGATGCCACCAGCGAGCGTCCCCCAGAAGCTGCCGAGACCGCCGATGATCACGGCCTCGAAGGCATAGAGCAGCCGGGCGGGGCCGATGGTCGGATCGAAATTGGCCCGCAGTCCGAGATAGAGCGCGGCGATCGTGATCACGACAAAGGCAAGCCCCATCGCCACCGCAAAGATGCGTCTGATATCCACGCCCATGAGCTGCGCGACTTCGAGATCGTCCGACGTCGCGCGGAACGCGCGCCCGATCGGCGTCCGGTAGAAGATCAGATTGAGGAGCACGATCACGGCAATCGCGGACAGGAGCGTCAGCAAGGGCACGACGCCGACCGCGATGCCGCCGCCAAGCTGGATCGAGGAGGTTTCAATCGCGCCGGAGCGCAGGCGCTGGCTGTCGGCGGAAAAAACCTGCAACAGTCCGTTCTGGATGATGATGGAGAGACCAAAGGTGACGAGCAGCGGCGGCAGCAAATCGCGCCCAAGCGCCCGGTTCAACAGCACGTGCTGAAGCGCAAAGCCGATCACGAACAGGATTGGTATTGCTACCAGCACCGCAACAAAAGGATCGAGCCCAAGCTTGCTCGCGATAAAGAGGATCGCGAAGGCGGCGAGCACGATCAAGTCGCCATGGGCGAGGTTGACCAGCCGCATTACGCCGAACATGAGCGAGAGCCCGGCCGCGAACAGAGCGTAGAGGCCGCCGAGCAATACCCCCTGGATCAATGCATCGAGCCAGCCGGTCATGTCATGAACCGAAGTAAGCGCGGTGGATCTGCTCGCGCGTCAGGTCGCGCGGGCGGCCGGTGAGCGACAGGCGGCCTTCCTGGAAGCAATAGACCCGATCGGCCACCTTCATCGCCTGGACGATATCCTGCTCGACCAGCACGACGCTGGTGCCCTCCGCCTTGATCTGCGGGAGGGCCGCGTAGATGTCGGCGATGATGATCGGCGCGAGGCCAAGGCTGATCTCGTCGCACAAGAGAATGCGCGGATTGGACATCAAGGCGCGGCCGATCGCAGCCATCTGCTGCTGGCCGCCTGACAGGGTCGGCGTTGCCGAGACACGCCGCTCCTTGAGGATTGGAAACATCGCATAGACTCGATCGAGTGTCCACGGCCCAGGCGCCTTGCGGCCATAGCCGCCGATCAGGAGATTTTCTTCCACGTTGAGTGAAGGAAACAGCCGCCGCCCTTCCGGCACGAGCGCGATGCCGAGCTTGACGATGTCGGCCGCTGGCCGCGCGCCGATCGGCGAGCCGTCGAGCAGGACGCTGTCGGCGGCGCCGTGAATGAGGCCCGCGATTGCCTTCAGGAAGGTCGACTTCCCTGCCCCATTGGCGCCGATGATCGCGATGGTCTCGCCCTTCTCCAGCGTCGTGTCGATGCCGTACAGCGCCTTGAAGTCGCCGTAGAACGCCGTGAGCCCGCGGGTTTGAAGCAGCGGCATGCGTCAGGCCTCGATGCCGATATAGATCTGGCGCACTTCGGGCAATTGGATCACCTCTTTAGGCCCCCCTTCCGCGATCTTGCGCCCGAAATTAAGCACGACCAGGCGATCGACCACGGCGAGAAGTGCGTGAACGACATGCTCGATCCACAGGATAGCGACGCCGGTCTGGCGTATCTCGCGGATAGTGGCGATGAGTTCGAGGCATTCGCCCTCGGTCAGGCCGCCGGCGATCTCGTCCAGCAGCAGAAGCCGCGGCGCCGTTGCAAGCGCGCGGGCCATCTCCAGCCGCTTGCGTTCCAGGAGCGTCAGCGAGCCCGCGAGCGTGTTGGCGCGCTTGATGAGCCCGAGCCGTTCGAGGATCTCGCCGCAGGATTGGGTAACCTCACGCTCCGATTTGCGACGGCCATAGACCGCGCCGACGAGCAGGTTCTCGAACACGGTGAGATTCTCGAAAGGCTGCGGAATCTGGTGGGTGCGGCCGATGCCGGCCCGGCAACGCTCTTGCGGCGGCTGCTTCAAGAGGTCTCGGCCGTCGAAACGAATGCTGCCGGCGGTCGGCGTCAGGCTGCCGGCGATCAGGTTGAACAGCGTGGTCTTGCCTGCGCCATTCGGCCCGATGACGCCGACCGTCTCGCCCGGCGCGACCACGAGATCGAGATCGTCGGCGACGATGATCGAGCCGAAGCTTTTCTTCAGGCCTGCGACTTCCAGCATGAGATGTCAACGCGCCGCGCGATCAGGCGATGGCCTCCATTTGGCCGCCGACGGGGATCGCTGGTGCCGTCTTGTTGTCGGTGATGACGATATCGTATTTGCCATCCTTGAACCGCCACTGACCGCCGACCAGCGGCGTTTTCGCAACGTTCTTGGCAGCGAAGGGCGGCAGGTTTGCACCGCCCCATTGCACCTTGCCGACGACCGTGTCGAGATTGGTCGCAGCGATGGTCGCAGCGATCGCTTTGGGGTCACGGTCGGGCGCGCGCTTCAGCACGTCAACGGCGACTTCCAATAGCGCGTGGATGAAGCCGATCGGCTGCGTCCACTGCTTCCTGGTCGCGGCCTGATAGGCGCCTGCGAGATCCTTGGCGCTCATACCGTTAAGCGACGACTTGAAGGGATGGCTGGGCGACCACCAGACCTCCGAGGACAGGTTATGGCCATCCTTGCCCAGCGCCTCGACGGCGACCGGAAACAGGATCGCCTTGCCGATGGAAGCGACCTTCGGCCTGAAGCCTTGCTGGAGTCCCTGTTTCCAGAACGTCGTGAAATCCGGCGGCAGCACCACACCGGTGATGATCTCGCAATTGGCCGACTTGAACGCACCGATCTGGGCGGAGAAATTATCGGTGAGATTCTGATAGCGGCCGGGATCGGTGAGCTTGTAACCGCCCTTCTCCAGCACCGGCGGGAAGCCGACGACCTTGTCGCCCCAGGCGTTGCCATCGCCATCGTTCGGAAACAGCCCGCCGACGGATTTGTTGGTTGCGACCTGGCCCCACATGTTGGTGAAGACGGCGATGACGTCCTCGAGCCCCCAGAAGAAATGATAGGTGTAGTTGAAGCCTTTCCAGGCCGGCGGCCCGCCGCCGGGATTGGCCTGCCGGCCGATGAACCAGGGCTGCCAGGGCGCCATGGTGGAGATGCACGGCACCTCCTCGATCTCGCACTGGGTCGAAACCGGGTTGGTCGTCTCGGGCGTCGACGCCACCAGCATCAGATCGATCTTGTCCTGAACGATCAGATCCTTTGCGACTGCAGCGGCGCGGTTCGGATTGGACTGGCTGTCCTTCACGACGACCTCGACCGGTACGGTGGCGCTGCCGATCCTGATGCCTGCCTTGGTCGC
>Ga0207648_10004482_pt1 | contig 14328 bp, 9 predicted proteins | sample KBSMisM32_FD_184310 | JGI IMG/M metagenome (GOLD analysis project Ga0207648, IMG submission 184310) | Miscanthus rhizosphere microbial communities from Kellogg Biological Station, Michigan, USA - KBS Miscanthus M3-2 (SPAdes) (version 2) | ecosystem: Host-associated > Plants > Roots > Rhizosphere...
TGTTGAATCTCATAGAGCGCCAGGCAGCTATCTTTGCCGCCGCTCCACGATACCAGAACTGGTTTCAAAGTTTTGTTGGTTGCCATTGGTGATGAATGTAAATGACTTTTGCCTCAAAGTAGAACCGCTCTCATTCACATTAGAATGTCCGATATGCTTTAGCTTGTCGTTGCCTTAGACCAAAATCAGCCACAGATGAACGCAGATGAATACAGATCAGGAAAGCGAGACCTCGCTTCGGCTGCTGTTCTTCATCAACCGATGACCTCTGGCGCAGGAGTTGGACTCATGAAACACTGCCTGTAAGAATTACTAGTAAACCGTTTCGAGCGGCCATGACAGCATCGGCGACATCATCCGAATTAGTGCATCGAATGTAATTCCAAAAACCGATTCAGCTGAGTTCTTTCTTTTCTAATCTGCGCTTATCCGTGAAAATCTGTGGTTGATCTTTTTCGCGGATACGACAAGCTAAAGCATATCGGACATACTATGAACGCCGAAGATATTAGGTAAAGGAGACTCTCGGATTTGGGGCAGGCCCGTAAGGTTCACGCGATAACGGTTGTTCTTATCAGCGTCTTGATACTGCGACTGATCCCAGTGGCCGGTCAGGGTAATCCGTCTTCTCCTACCGACTTTGATCTTGTGATCTTTGGCGGGCGGATACTCGACGGTACAGGTAATCCATGGTTTAAAGCCGACGTTGGAATCTCGGCCGGAAAGATTGTCGAGATCGGAAAGATCGATCCATCTCGAGGCCTGCAGAGGATCGACGCGCAAGGCTTGATCGTTGCTCCCGGATTTGTCGACGTTCACACGCATCTCGAAGGCGCCATTGAGCTCGTTCCAGATGCCGAGAATCTCGTGATGATGGGTGTGACAACTGTCGTTACCGGAAACTGCGGTTCGTCTGCCCTTAACCTTGCCGAGTGGTTTGAGGCGATCAGCAAAAATGGCATCGGAGTAAACATCGCCTCATTGGTGGGACACAATACTGTTCGTCGCGCTGCGATGGGAGGGGATTTCAATCGCACGCCTAGTCCTGAAGAGATGCGCCGGATGCGCGAACTTGTGCAACGCGCAATGGAAGACGGTGCCGTCGGTTTCTCGAGCGGCCTCGAATATCTACCAGGTGCTTACGCGAACGCATACGAACTTACTGAACTCGCTAAAGTCTCGGCACGCTACGGTGGTCTTTATGCGACTCACATGCGAGACGAAGGTGAGTTTGTCGATAAGTCAGTCAGCGAATCGATTGCAGTCGGCGAACAGGCAGACTGTCCGGTCGAAATCTCTCACCTCAAAATATCGAGTAAGAAACGTTGGGGAGAGGCGAGTCGCATCCTCAAGTTGGTGGAAGCGGCCAGAGACCGGGGCCTTCAGGTTACCGTCGATCAGTACATGTATCCCGCGAGTAGCACGGACATCAGCATCCTCTTCTATCCGTGGTTGTTTGAGGGTGGCGGTGGGCGTGTTCATGAACGTCTAAATGATCCCACTGCGCGTGAGCAAGTCAGGAAGGATGTCGTTAACAAAGCCAGGGCACAGGGGTTCAACGACTTGTCGTTTGCTTACGTTGCGAGTTACGACAAAGAGTCGAGCTTCAATGGCAAAAACATCGCGGAGATCACCAATCGCATAAAAAACAAGACGGACATCGTTTCACAAGCTGACATGGCGATAGAGATGTTGGAAGCAGGTGGTGCGAGGTTGGTGCTGCGCAAGATGTCCGAGGCAGACGTTGAGACTATCCTCAAACAACCATTCACCATGGTTGCTTCGGATGCGAGTGTGATGGGCCAGGGCGGGTCCAGTGTGCCTCACCCGCGCAACTTCGGAAACAATGCTCGCACGCTCGGTTACTATGTTCGCGAACGAAAACTTCTGACATTGCCTGAAGCAATTCGACGAATGACCTCGTTACCCGCTCAAACTTTCAAACTGTGGGATCGCGGTTTGGTCCGTCCAGGAATGGCAGCCGACCTGGTGCTGTTTGACGAGAAGAGAGTCGCTGACCTCGCGACGTTCGAACAACCGAAACGACATCCGATGGGTATCGACTATGTGATCGTAAACGGTAAGGTTGCGGTTCAGAAGTCGATGGGGACACAACCTCGTGCCGGTCGGATATTGCGTTGGAAGATACAGGCGGCTCAACCAGTCTCAGTTTCACTTTCCGCTGAGCAATCACTTCGAGCTAGAGACGAGGAGATTCTGCGTCGTTTCAAGGCGCTGCAAAGCGAGTGGAAGGCGAAGCGACTCACCCGAGATGAATATCTCGCCGCCCTACTTGATCTTCAGATGGAAGAGGTGAAGCTATTTGACGTTGTTAGAAAGTCCAAAGAAGTAGATCCCGAGTACTGGGCTCGCGGTCGAATGGATTACCCGACTGTCATCGGTAAAGAGATTCGCGAGCTAATGAAAACTAAATGACCCTACTTATTGGCGAGGGCTTATCGTCAAAGGTGCTGCTCGAGTTTTGCTTTCTTTGACGCGAAGGGTTTGCGGCTTGGCCGATTCCTGTGCGGAAGGCCTCTGGCTTTCCTTTCGGCACATTTAAGAACTTGAGGCTTCGCCTCGAGCGGCATAGCCGCGAACGAACCAGAAGCATGACCGAAAGCCAGAGGCTTTCCGCACGGGAAGCGGCCAAGCCGCAAATTCCCTGGCGTCAAAAAAGCAAACTGCACAAGAACCAAATTACGAATAAGGACTTACGAACGGACTGGATAGAATCTAAGTTGTTGGCTATCCTTATGCGCCTCGACGTTTGAAGCGTAACGGGAAGCGGCCCCAGAGTGCCGCCCGGTCAGTGTCAACAATGATCGCAAGACCAGCCGCGGCCAAAACAAGAATCATCTATCTCCTGCTTTGTGTTTCCTTGTTATTTCTCTGCGAAGCCAACGGCGATGCACAGCAGCAACGTGTACCTCATCTACGAAAACAAGGCACTGCCACTCAGCTCATCGTTGATGACAAACCCTTCCTGGTGCTCGCCGGCGAACTGGGAAACTCGTCGTCCTCAGGTCTGGAGTATATGCGACCTGTTTGGCCCAAACTCGCGGCGCTCAAACTCAACACAGTTTTGATTCCCGTCTACTGGGAACTGATCGAACCGGTTGAAGGCAAATTCGATTTCACTTTGGTCGACGGCTTGATCCAGGACGCACGCAAGCAAAACCTGCGTTTAGTGCCATTGTGGTTCGCTTCGTGGAAAAACAGCATGTCGTGTTACGCACCGTCGTGGGTGAAGACGGACCAGCAGCGTTTCCCGCGCTCGCAAGACAAGAACGGCGCAGGAATGGAGATACTGTCTCCTTTTAATAAGGAGAATTTTGAAGCAGACGCTCGCGCTTTTGCCGCGTTCATGCGTCATGTGCGTGAGGTGGATGGGAACGATCACACCGTCATCATGGTGCAAGTGGAAAACGAAATCGGAATGATTCCCGATTCACGCGACCGCAGTACAGTTGCTAATCAGCTTTTTAGCGAGCGCGTGCCTGCCGAGTTGATGAACTATCTTTCGGAGCACAAAGAACAGCTGATTCCTGAGTTTCGCACCGCGTGGGCGGCGAATGGCTTCAAGATAAGTGGCACGTGGGAAGAAGTTTTCGGCAAAGGGCCAGCGACTGACGAGGTCTTCATGGCCTGGTACTTTGCTCGTTACGTTGATCGCGTTACGGAGGTTGGTAAGAAAGAGTATTCACTGCCGATGTTTGTAAACGCGGCATTGATTAGACCGGGACACATGCCTGGACAGTATCCAAGCGCTGGTCCGCTGCCGCACCTAATCGACATTTGGCGAGCCGGCGCGCCTAAGATCGATTTTTTCTCTCCAGATATTTACTTCCAAAACTTTGCTGAGTGGGTTAGGAAGTACGACCGGTCAGGAAATGCTGTGTTTATACCTGAAGCGATGCCTGGATCCGTTGATGCGGTCAACGCAATGTATGCGATCGGTCAGCACAACGCGATTGGCTTTAGTCCCTTTTCAATCGATTCGTTGGACGAAGAAACAACCAATGCTGTTACAGCCAGCTACGATCTTTTAAATCAACTCACGCCACTCATTTTGAATCACCAGGGCAAGGGCACTATGGCGGGGTTGCTTCCGGAAGGTCCGGAGCAACGTCAGCCACAGCAATTAAGATTGGGGAATCACACGTTGTATGTGACCTTCGACAGGCCGACGGCACAGAACACGAGTGTGCTTTCCGGCGGACTGGTCATCGCGATTGCACCAGACGAATACGTTTTTGCCGGCACCGGGTTGACGGTTACCTTCGAGGCTGCTGGAAGCGGTGATCCAATAGTCGGTCTGCTCTCGGTTGATGAAGGGAAATACGTGAATGGACAGTGGGTTGTCACACGCCGGCTAAACGGTGACCAGACACATCAAGGCCGGCATCTGCGGCTGCCTGCTGGAAAGTTTGGGATTCAGCGGATCAAGCTTTATCGCTATCGATAAATCGATAAGCCACACAGAGGACACGGCGCCGCAAAGCCTCAACCTAGTGGCGATGAGTCAGTACCACGGCGCGGTAGCGTGTGGCTCTTGACTGGATATAGCGATTCGCGATTTTCAGCGAGCCACACGCTACCGCGTCGTGGTACTGACTTCATCGCCCGCAGCGGGAGCGTTTGTTACACAGGGAGACCATGATTAAAAAACACTTAGTCTCAGCGATCGTCGCGTTGCTTCTTGCACAGGCCACAACCGTGAAACCGTTTCAGACGCCAGAACTCGCTTACGAGCCGTCCCCACGTACGGACAACAACTCCATGCTCGCGCACTCTGATTTACTTGCGAAGGCGAAGCAGGGAAAGATCGATGTTTACTTCGAAGGCGACTCAATCACGCGACGTTGGGGGACCAGCGACGAACAGTACAAACACTTTCTGGCGAATTGGCAGCAGAATTTTTTCGGCTGGAATGCGGCTGACTTCGGTTGGGGTGGCGACAAGACGCAGCACATACTCTGGCGCCTCAACAACGGGGAGTTGGATAACGTAAATCCAAAAATTATTGTATTGATGGCCGGCACAAATAACGTCGGCAACATTTCACCTCAAGCGAATGGCGATCCAAGAATCGAAGACATTACTCGCGGAATCAAAGCCATTCTCGACGTCTGCGGTCGGAAGGCTCCGAAGGCGACGATTATTCTTATGGGTATCTTTCCACGTAACGACAATATGGCGGTGATGCCCATCATCGATGGAATCAATCAACGCATCGCAAAATTTGCGGACGGGAAAAGGATTCGCTTTCTAAACATCAACGACAAGCTGGCTGACAAAGAAGGCAAGCTGTTTGAAGGAATAACAGTCAAGGATGGATTGCACCTGGACGTGAAAGGCTACCAGGTCTGGGCCGACAGCTTGAAGCCGATTTTCACAAAACTGCTGGGACATCCCGCGAAAGAAGATCACGCTCCGCCACCAACTGGCGATCCAAGTGCAAAGAAGAAAAGTTAAATTTCGGGAGGCGACGCGGTTAATTCTCCCGAAGCGCCTGGCGAAAGCAGACGGGCGATCAATTGAGACATGCGATCCAGATCAATTGGTTTCACTAAGTAACCCGAAACTCCCACATCGTACGCTGCCCGCTGAAAGCCCTCCGTTCCAAACGCAGTGACAGCAATCACCGGTATCTCGCGCAATGCTTCGTCGTCGCGAATTCTGCGTGTTGCCGCAAGTCCATCCAAAGTTGGCATGCTGATATCCATCAGGATCATGCTGGGTTTCGTTTGTGATGCAACTTTGATTGCGTCCTCGCCATTGCTCGCCGTCACTACGCGGTAACCCTGTTGTTGAAGGTACAGGCTTAGCATTGCGACGTTATCAGCGGAGTCGTCGACAACAAGGATCAGATACTTCGATTCACCGGGGCGATCGTGTTCGAAGGCGCTGCCGTCACTGTTAGGGTCCAATCCCGGAAGCCCTGTGGTAGCTAGCGGGTCTCTGTTTTTCATAATAGAAGCAATTATAGCAATTTGTACCGATGGCGCTCCGTGGCCGCGCCTCCAGTAGACGGAGGCCGGTGCAGTAGCCCGGTGCAGTAGCCCCGGTGCAGTAGCCCGACTGTCAAGGAGGGCTTGCATCAGTGCCAGACCCTCACAGCTGACTCAAGCCCTCCTTGACAGTCGGGCTACTGCACCGGGGCTACTGCACCGGGCTACCGCACCGGGCTACTGCACCGAGCTACTCAACTGGGAAGGGAACTCAACAGCTTCAAGAGTTCGTCATGGTTTACCGGCTTCACAAGATGACCATCGAAGCCAGCCTCCTTTGACTTACGTCGATCTTCTTCCTGGCCCCATCCCGTTAGCGCAATCACTATGATCTCTTTGCCCCACGACTCTTGTCGGATAAGTCGACAGACCTCATGTCCGCTTAGCTTGGGCAGTCCTATGTCCAGAAGCACGACTTCTGGCCGTTGCTTCTTAATCGCCTCAATAGCCGCGAGTCCATCATGTGCCATTGAGGTGTTGTTGCCGGTCATTTCTAAAAGCATGGCGAGTGATTCGGCCGAATCAAAGTTGTCATCAACGATCAGGATCCGACGATTGCTTGTCGAATCTTGCGGGGAGACGGCAGAAGGCGTCGCTCGATCGGTCGCTTTCTGAAGAATGGGAAGACGCACTGTAAACTCGCTGCCCTGGCCGGCGCCTGCGCTTCTCGCTTCAATCGATCCGTTATGCATTTCAACTAACCGCTTCACCAACGTCAGGCCAATTCCCAGCCCACCCTGTGTACGTTCAGACGATTGATCGAGCTGAGTAAACATGTCGAAGATACTCCCTAACTTGTCATTGGGAATGCCTGCGCCATTGTCTTTGACCGTTACCGCAACCTCGCCCTCCGTCCGTGTTGCGCTCAGCCAGATTGTTCCCCCAGGTTGAGTGTACTTGGCGCTGTTATTGAGTAGATTGCTGAATACCTGGGTGAGGCGCGCCGGATCACCGTTCAGGTAAATGGGTTCGTCAGGCAACGTAATGTGAAGTTTATGATTGGCGGTCTCGACTAGTGGCCGAGCTGCTTCAACAGCCTGGTGAATTACGGACGACAGTTCAACTTCACCCTTACGCAGCTCAAGCCGATCGTGCGTGATTCGGTTTAAGTCGAGGAGATCGTCAACCAAACGGACCATTTGCGCTAACTGGCGCTCGAGGGTTTCGTGTGCGCGATTAATAAGATTGCTATCACCTTCTGCATGCTTCAAAACTCCCAGCATGTTGCTCATCGGAGCCAGCGGATTCCTAAGCTCGTGAGAGAGCGTTGCAAGGAACTCGTTTTTACGCCGGTCGGCTTCGAACAAGTCGGATGTCAACCTTAGCAGGCTATCTTCCATATGCTTTCGCCCAGTGATGTCCTGACTAACCGTGGCAAAAACGATCGATTCGTCCTCAGCATCGACTAACTTCAAAACTTTGTAGGCCATCCAGCGAGCTTCACCCGTCTTGAAATGTCGAAACCGGACTTCCACTTCTCCGTGGCCCTTCTCCATGACCATTGGAAAGAACTCGTTCATGATCCGATCTTGATCTTCCGGAAAGAAGAACTCCGCTACTGGCGTTCGCCGCGCTTCGTCGAGATTCTCCAGCCCGACCATTCCTAAACCAGCGCGATTAATGAAAAACGGAATACCGTTAATGTCGCACATGCCGATAAAGTCGGTACTGGTTTCAACGAGTGCGACAAACTTTTCGCGATCGCTTTCAGCGCGTTTGCGATCAGTGATGTCCGTACCCGTTGGCGCAAGGAAGATCACCTCGCCTGATTCATTTCGAATTGGCTGGATTGTCACGTCCGCAACGCGCTCGCTGCCATCGCCAACAAAGTAGGGCATCTCAGCACGGAAAGTATGCCCTTCAGCGGCCTGAGCAGATGCGGTCTTGATTTGCTCAATTAATGCCGGCGAAGGTGACCACCATGGGCCTTCCCAGAATTTCTTTCCGATAACCTGTTCCCTGGTATAGCCGCAGCCCTCGCACGACAGGCGGTTCGGTTCGAGCAGGGTTCCGTCGAGATCCATGATGCCGGCAAACAAAGCTCCCTGGTCAAAGAAAGCCTGGAACTTCGCATTCGCCTCGGCTGCCTTTTCCAGTAGTTCTCGCTCACGATCGGCGAGTCGTCGTTGCGCAGTAATATCGCGAACAATCTTCGATGCGCCAACGACATTGCCCGCTTCATCTTTGATCGGCGATACAGTGAGAGAAATGAAGACTCGCCGGCCGTCCTTCGTTAGTCGTTCGGTCTCGAAGTGGTCAATTCGTTTTCCGGCTTTCAGGCTCGCAATGATTTGGTCTTCTTCGGTGATACGTTCCGGCGGGATGATGAGCGAAATATGCTTGCCTACAGCTTCGTCCGAAGTAAAACCGAAGATGCGCTCAGCGCCGGTGTTCCAGCTTTGAATAATACCTGCCAGGGTTTTACTGATGATTGCATCATCCGAAGATTCTACGATCGACGCGAGCAGTCGCGCGGTCAGCAGTTGGTTTGCTTTGTCACGCTCTACAAGGCGCTGCGCTGTAACGTCTCTGAAGATCAGCACGCATCCGGTAACAATGCCTCTCTCATTGCGAATCGGTGCGGCACTATCGTCGATGGGAGTCTCGCGCCCATCCTTTTGGACGAGCACAGTGTGATTTGCGAGGCCAACGACTATTCCTTCACGCAACGCTTTCGTTGCTGGATTCTCGACAGGTAAACGCGTTGCCTCGTTAACGATATGGAACACGACGTTGAGTGGCTGACCCAAAGCGTCTTCGTGTGACCAACCAGTTAACGACTCAGCCACTTCATTCAGGTAATTGATGCGGCCGTCAGTGTCGGTTGTAATCACGGCATCGCCGATACTGCGCAAAGTAACCTGCAATAGCTCTCGACGCTGAGTGGCGCGTACTTGAGCAATACGCAAACCTTCACCAAACGCGATGATTAGTGTGCACGTGAAGAGATAGGCAATGAAGCCGACCATATTCGCGGAATTGCTAAGATCGAAATGACCGCGCGGAGGAATAAACAAATAGTGACAGGCAACGTAACCAAGAATCGCGACAGCGCTTGCGAGCCGATATCCGCCAAGCCAAACCGCAGCAGCAACCGCACCGAACAAGGTAACCAGCGGGAACGCATCACCCATCACAGGGTCGAGCAGCCAACGCAGGAGGACTGCGGTCGCCAACGCGGCGATGCCAAGGCCATATGCTTTGAGTGAAACTCGCAAACCTCTCCTTTAGCGTAAACTTGATTTCAGTAGGTTGGGGTGCAGCGATTCTATCCTTGAATATTGAGGACGTTCAATATAGGTTCCCCACTCGACTGTTAATTCACGCATTCAAAGTCACTCATATGATGAAGAAGAACATGCGACCCTTGGTCACGCCAATCACACGGATCAGTCGTTGCCTCCAGGTCTTAGTGTGCCTCTTGATATTCGCTGTTGCTGCGTCTGTCGAAGCAAATGTCGTCCGGGAGCCCAAACCCTGGCGTGCGCTGCATCTTCTCGACTACAGCACCGATGACGCGCTGGATGCGTTGGGCAAGGATCTGCCAACCCTGGCCAAACAGGGAATCAACGTCATAATTCTCGAGGTTGACTACAACTTTGCATTCAAGTCTCACCCCGAACTGCGACGAGGGACGAATCCGATCACTCGAGACGGCGCAAGACGATTTGCGACTCTCTGTAAGAAGCTTAACATCCGACTCATTCCGCAGTTCCAATCGCTCGGCCATCAGTCGTGGAAGGCTGAAACTTTTCCGCTACTTACTTCCTATCCGAACTTCGATGTGACGCCCGGAGCCTTTCCGAATAACGAAGGTATCTATTGCCGTGAATGGGACCCCCTTAACCCGGAAGTCTGGCGGATCGTTTTTCAGTTGATGGACGAAATCATCGATGCATTTAATGCCGATGCTTTTCACGTTGGGATGGATGAGATCTTCTTGCTGGGCTCCGAGCAGTCACCATCAACGAAAGGTAAAGACAGCGGGGTACTCTTTGCGAAGGCCGTAAACGAAATCTACAGCCATCTAGTCAAGAAGCGTCACGTTGAGATGTTGATGTGGGGCGACCGTTTGATAGATGGAAAGAAGTACGATTTTGGCGAATGGGAAGCTGCTCTTAATGGGACGGCTACCGCTGTCGATTTGATTCCGAAAGACATCATCATTTGTCCGTGGCACTACGAAGTTAGAGACAATTATCCATCAATCTTGATGTTCATTGAAAAGGGCTTCCGAGTCTTGCCGGCTGGTTGGAAAGACGTTGACGCGACTAGGGCGTTAATTGGGTTTAGTCAGACGCACGCCGGTGCGAAACTGCTTGGGCACATGTTTACGACGTGGGGCGTCAAGAAGGACGCGCTTCTTGAGTTTCCTCCGTTGGTTGAAGGCTTAAAACTCATACGAGAAATCGAGACCAAGAAAGTAGCTTCAAAACAAGAACAAGTAACGCCGGAGAATTAGCCACAGATTGTCGCAAATCTTCGCAGATCAGAAGAGAGTATATGCGTAACTATTCTCGTTTATTCGAATCTGTGCTTATCTGTGGCCCATCTACTAATCATTGTTCATCAGAATCTCGCCACAAAACCTGCTGTAACAGTGTCTCTTAAGTAACAACTCGTAGATCGTCTGCCAGGAGTGAAATATGTTTGATTCAAAGCGGCGAACTTTTCTCCAGCAAAGTGGATTTGGATTAGCGGCAATTGGGGTCTCGGGTTTGGTTTTGCGTAGCGACGCACAACCAACACCACAGGTTAGTCGGGATCAATCTGACAGGACCTTGATTCAAATGGGGTCAATGAAGACAGATGGTTTACCCCAAAACACTGAACTCAAGAAGGTGACGCCATTTCCGTATGGTCCGTTTTACAAAACAGGCGCGCCTTTCAGAGGAAAGCTAAGTTTACCCGGTGAACCGGGAACCCAGTTCGTACTATCAGGTCGGGTGTGGGCTCTGGATACCAAACGCCCGTTGGCTGGCGTGGTGCTGGATTTTTGGCACGTCGACATGAGCGAGAAATACTCAAACGGAACAACAGACTTTCGCAATCGTGGCCGACTCATCTCATCTGAGACTGGCTCCTACGAACTGGAAAGCATTCGACCCATTCCCTATCGGCCAAATCCTCAAGGTGCTCCGGACTTTTGGCGTTGCGCTCACTTTCACCTGGTAGCGGTTTGTCCTGGCTATCAACCACTGATCACTGAAATTCACTTCCAGGGTGACGCGAAGAAAAGCGACCCGATGTATCGAGTTGAGAATGCGATCGCAGTTGAAGAGAAGAAAGTAAATAATACGACTTTCCAATCAGGTGTGTTTGACGTGGTCCTTGAACGTGAAAGCGAGTCGAAGCGATGAACTTGATACCACAGTGCGGAATCGAGGTACCCTTCAGTGACGCCGTCGAGTTAACGGGCGCCCTCTTGTCGGACCGCAGGCGTCCTCGCCTGCATTCGTTGCAACCCAGGAGCTCTAGTGTGACGGTGGCAGGCGAGGCCGCCTGCGGTCCGACAAGAGCGCTCTCATTAACTCGACGGCGTCACTGAAGGGTACCTCGATTTATTTTACGAGTTGCCGCTGCCGCACTGACTTCAACGTCTCACACCTTATCGATCAAATCTGCAAACTTCTGCGTCACTAGATCGAAGCCTGTTGCATTTGGGTGTAGTTCGTTGGCCCAGTATTTCTTGTAGGTTGCATCATTCTTCAGAGTGCCGCGCAGATCGAGGTAGTGAACGTGGGCAAAAGCTGGAAGCGCACTAATACCTGCGAGCATCACATTAAATCGATCCATGAGCTGCGCAATAAGCAAAGTGTTCTTAGCAAGATCAGCGTATCCCTTCCTTTGAAAACCAGGCTTTAGCCAGGGGCCTGGCAACTGCCACCAGCCGCCAAGAAAGCCGCGACCATCTGGCACCGCATAGTCGTAGCCATGAGTAATTATCGGAATCGTGCGACCAATGAACGATTTTGAAATAGTGGTTAGCCCACTGATGATGCTCGCGTAGGCCTCCTTGAGCCGTACGTCGATTACACCGCGAACGATATCTTCATTCAGCGGAGGTAGCGACGACGCAGCATGATTGAGCAGTAGCGCAAACTCATCGCCGGCGATGTCGTTTCCGCCACCGGACAACAAGATAGCTCGTGGTACTTTGCCATCGCGGAGTAATTTTTCCAGCCGACGAGCGAACTCCTCAAACTGCCCGGGAGAGTGGGCCATGTCTTCGACGCAGTCACCTTTGTGAGCTACCGACTCGACGTCGTAGAGGTGGTTGTCCTCCAGCAATCGAAGTACGTCTTGCATTGGATAGTCAAACCAAGAGTCGCCTTCTGCTATCAACACACCCGCTGTTTTCTTCGGGCCAAATAATGCTCGCGCCTTTGTGGGTACTCGCGCCGGTCCACCAAGTGCGCGTCTTTGTGCGGGCATTGCCTGTTCAAGCGCCGCGCGTTTGCGACGTTGCTTTGCCCTGAAGGCGATCGCTTCTTCGGCAGCGCTTTTGCCGCCTGCTATCGCGCCACGAACGTTCACTTCTGTTCGATCTCCACTCCGCTTTGCCGCAGATTTCTTCTTAGTTGCCACGTCAACTCCTTTACGTTACGAGAAGGCTTTCAGCAGTGCTTCGAGTGCACCGAATTTCGCACCCAGCTTAGGTTTGAGTTTGTTGCGACAGGTGGCATCAAACTTTTGCTGACCCGTCAGATGTTTGATGTCTCTCTTTTCGTTGAACCACATTGGGCAGTCTTTCGCTCGCGTGTGGGCCTCGAGGTCCCCATAAAAACCTGCGAGAGCGGTAACTGTTCCATTTGCGACTGCTCGATCTGTTTCCTGACCCTCCGGAGCGAGGTCTTCAAATCCGGCGATTGAGAAAATGATGATTGGAGGTTTGTGTCCGCTTGGCCACCAGCCATAGAGGTTGAGCCAATTATCATCACGCATCCAGTGCCTGGTCACACAGGCCAACACCTCAACTCCAAGCTCCATCGGCATTCTTTCGAGTCTGTGTGCCAGACGTTCGGCCCATAGATACGGAGTTCCCTTGGAGCTGTCGAGATCCCAAACTCCAAGAGGAACGGAGAGGTCTACTAATTCGAATCCAAAGACGTTTTGTGAGCGATTCATACCCGCGACTGTTTTGGTCAAACCTGGAAAGACATTGTCCATGTCCCACACGGCGACCCGCGATGTATGCGATAACGTCGAACGACGAGCCGACGCGCTAATACCGGTTATCGGCGCCCTCATCGGTGTTTTCGGAAGCGGGCACAACGTGGCGTTCGCATCACGAGCGTACAAAACCGGCACTGCCCAATCGATCGGTTCACCGTGCAAAAGATAGTTGACGGCAATCCGTGCTTCCCGAGCAGACTGCCCAAGCGACATCCCTTGTGCGAGAGACCAGTAGAAGTGTTGAGCAAACGAGGTAGCTGATGAATCGAGCACGCTGTACTGGTTCGCCACGAGCGCAGGTAGTCCGTGCGCGACCAGAGATTGCGCGACACCTTTATTAAAATCCGCTCGTCCACCTCGGCCGCTCTCGCAGGAGTTTAGAAACACCAGGCTCAATCCACGGCCCCGAAAGATCTCACGAACTGACCGTTCGCCGAGCGGATATTCACCGCCGCTTTCGTTTACAAACATCAGGCATCCTTCGCCGCGTTCTTCGTCGTACACTCCGTGTCCAATGAAATGTACGACCTGGTAATTTCCGGTTGAGAGATGGCCGTGAATCATAGATGGTGTTGCGCGCGCGAGCGATTCAATCTTTACGAGTCCTGCTTCCACGAGAGGCTCAAAGCCACGCTGAATAACGGAAAGTTCTTGTTCGATCGAAAGCAGACCAAAGCCAACTGGCTGGGCCGACACCAAAAGAATCCGCAACGGTCCACCGGAGCGAACGATCGGATCAGCGGGAACGTTGGTCAGCACGTTCCTGACGAAATGAATCTCCTCGGTCGCAAGATAACTCTGTCGCCCATGGTCATACGCAAACTCCCAGGGCTTTTCGGCGATCCAGGGAATCATTGAAGTCAGGACGAGATCGAGTCGATTCCGCTGACGTGTGCGTGCTTCGTCATACAGACGACGCACGTCACCCTGAAAGAGTGTGTCGAAGAGTTGTCCACCAAACGCGATCATCTCGTCGTCGTTTGGTAATGAACCTTCTTCACGATTTGTATAGGCCTTGATGCGCTCGTGCATTCCGATGATCTGACCGAAACGTGTTTTCTCTTCTCCTCTATCGGCGCGGAGACGCATTGCCGACGTCACTCGAGCACCACCATAACTTGCAAACACCTGGGCAAAC
>Ga0207648_10004486_pt1 | contig 14321 bp, 14 predicted proteins | sample KBSMisM32_FD_184310 | JGI IMG/M metagenome (GOLD analysis project Ga0207648, IMG submission 184310) | Miscanthus rhizosphere microbial communities from Kellogg Biological Station, Michigan, USA - KBS Miscanthus M3-2 (SPAdes) (version 2) | ecosystem: Host-associated > Plants > Roots >...
GGCGTGCGTGAGCTCATGGGAGAAGATGAGGTTGCTCGCGACCCCCTCGGAATCCCCTCCGGCGAGCTCCTCGGCGCCTTCGACGACGAAAAACCGCCGGGGCACGGGGTCGTAGAAGGCCACGACCTGGCCGGCGTAGAAATCGAGCAGCGTGTCGAGCATCTTCGGAGAGTTCTCGATGAACCCGAGGGCCGCATACGACGCGAACGCTTCTTCGGGAGGCACCGGCAGTCCCTCGACGATCTTTTCGCGGAGGATGCGGCGCGCCTCGGCCTTGTCCAGCTTCGTGGCCGGGACGGGACGGGCGAACTTGTGTCCCCGGACCTCCTCGACGCTCCGGGACACCTCGGCCATCCGGTCGGGCAGGAGGTCGGCGAAACCGGCGGCCGCGACGGCCAGGAACGCGATTCCGGCCACGCGGAACAGCCGTTTTCGCAGCATGGCCGAGGGTAGCACGGCGTGTTTGGTTCCTTTCGGCGCCGGCTTTTCGATAAGATCCGCCGGGCTTTTGAAGCTCGTGAATGAACGCGCCCCGACCGTCCGCCAAAGCCGGCCCGATCCGGATGTCGCTCTCCAGCCGTTTCGAGAACATCGAAATGGTGCAGCACCTTTGCGGCCGGCTCCTGGAGGGCCGCGAGGTGGCGGAGGAGACGCGGCACTGGATCCTCATGGCCGTGCGCGAAGCCGTGGCCAACGCCATCAAGCACGGCAATCGGCAGGATCTCTCCAAGCACGTGCACCTCGAGATGGACGTCGTCGCCGACACGCTGGTGATCTCGATCCGAGATGAGGGCGAGGGGTTCGATCCCGGGGAGGTCGAAGACCCCCTGGCTCCCGAGAACCGGCTCAAGACTTCGGGCCGGGGAATCTTCTACATGAGGACGTTCATGGACGACGTGCGGTTCCAGCGGCATCCCCGGGGCGGGATGGAAATCGTTTTGAAAAAGAATCTGGGCAGGATAAAAGAGAAGGAGGAGAACCCAGCATGAAGACGAACGTGCGAGAGTCCGGCGGCGTGCAGGTCGTCGAGCTCAAGGGCAAGATCACCATCGGCTCCGGCGACGTGCAATTGCGCGAAACGATCAACAAGCTCGTCGACTCGGGCAAGAAGAACATCCTCGTCGACATGAAGGACGTGACGACCATCGACTCGTCGGGGATCGGCGAGCTCGTCGGCTGCTACACCTCCGTGACGAACAAGGGCGGAAAGCTGAAGCTTCTCCACCTCCCCCCGAAGATCAACGACGTGCTGACGGTCACCCAGCTGATCACCGTCTTCGACGTCTACGAATCGGAGTCGGAGGCGCTGGCCAGCTTCAAGAGCTAGGCAGCGGGGACACCTCTTCTGACGGTCCCCGCCGGGGCGGCCGGCGCGTTCGCCTTCGATCGCTTCGCGGCCGAAGCCCGCCCCGGGCTCGAGGAGGCGCTCGCGGCCCACCTTCCGTCCCCGGCGCCGCGGGCCGAGAATCTCACGCAGGCGATCGCCGACGCGGCCCTGTCGCCCGGGAAGCGGCTGCGGCCGCTGGCCGCGCTGGCCGCGGGCGACATCGCGAAGGCGTCGCGGGCGGCCGCGATGCCGGTCGCCGTGGCCGTCGAATTTCTCCACGCCGCCTCGCTCGTGCTCGATGACCTGCCGTCGATGGACGACGCTCCGCGGCGGCGCGGGTTGCCGGCGCTGCACTTGAGCTGGGGCGTGGCGACGGCGGAACTGGCCTCGGTGTCCCTGCTCGCGCGCGCCTTCGAGGTCGTCGCGTCGGACGAGGCGCTTTCTCGCGCCCTCGCCTCGCGGATCCTCGGGGAGCTCGCCCGGGCCGTCGGCGCGGAGGGCTGCTGCGCCGGCCAGGCGGCCGACCTCGCGGCCGATCCGTCGCGGCTGGCGCTCGACGACCTCGAGTCCATCCATGCCCGCAAGACAGGGGCGCTCTTCGTCGCCGCGGTGCGGGGCGGTGCGCTGGCGGGCGGAGCGGGGGAGCGCACGCTCTCGGCCCTGACGCTCTACGCCCGCAACCTCGGCCTCGCCTTCCAGATCACCGACGATCTTCTCGACCACGAAGGAGATCCGGAGTCGATGGGGAAAAACCCCGCACGGGAGGGCCATCGCGCGAACTTCGCCTCGGTGCTCGGGACAGACTCCGCGCACCGCCTCGTGGACGAGCTGCTCGCGGCGGCCGTGGAGGCTCTCCAGCCCATCGGCCGGCGGGGCGAAGTGCTGGCGGACCTCGCGCGTGTCGTGCGGGATCGCCGCTCTTGACTTCGAGCCGTCCGACTCTCGACGAAGCCCGGTCGCGGCTGCGCGAGCTCGGGTACCTCGACGCCGGAGTCGACCGGCTGCTCTTTCGGCCGGTCTTCGAGTGGCGGGGAGGGGCCTTCCTCATCGCGATCCTGCTGGGAGCGTTTTCCGCCGCGCTCACGGCGCTGGCGGCCGTGGAGTCCTCGGAGCCGGGGTTCGCGCTCTCGGCGGCGGCCTCGCTCTCTCTTCTCGCGCACGTTTTTGTCGCGGATCTGCTGCCGGCCGCCCTCCTCGCGCTGGCGCTGGCCGCGTTCGCGTCGCGGGCTCGCACGCCGGGCGTCGCCGCGACGATGGCGGGCATGGTCTCGGCACTCCTCGTCTTCGCTCTGTGGATCGGGGGGACTTACAGCCTGGGCCGCGAGGTTTCGGCCCGGACCCTTCTCTGGGCGATCCCCATCGGCGTGGTTGCGCTCTTCCTCGCGGCCGCGGTGCGTCTCGGATTCCTGGCCCTCGCGTTCGCGCGCGCGGGCCTTCTGCCTCGGCGCACGCTCCGCCGTGTGTTCGCCGCGGCCGCGGCCCTCGGGCTGCTGGTGGCGATCCTGCTTCTCTTCTCTAGGCGCGAGCGGCCACCGGCCCCCTCGCCCCAGCCGTCGCCGCGGTCCGCGCCCCTCGTCGTCCTGGCGATGGACGGGCTCGACCTCGACGGCGCCGGCAAGAACGGGCCGGCGGCCGAGGTCCTGGCCCGCGGCGCCACGGGATGGTGGCCGGCGGAGCGCGGCTCGCCGCCGGAGATCTGGACCACGCTCGCGACCGGCGTCGACCCGACCATGCACAGGGTCCGGGCGCTCACCCGCGTCCGGCCGCTCGGCTCGCCGCTGTCGCTGCGTCCGCCGTGGGGGACCGGGTGGTACCTGCGGGGGATCGGGCCGAGACTGGGACTCGTGGCAACCGCTCCGGTGTCGCACTCCGACCGGAAGAGCCTCGATTTCTGGGAGGTCGCGGCCTCGGCCGGAATCTCGAGCCTCTCGGTGGGATGGTGGGCCGCCGGGCCCTGGCCCGGCGCGGTGGTCGTGGAAAACCGGGAGGTGTTCGCCCGCGCGGCGGACGGTCCCGGTGCCGACCGCGAGGCCCTTCGCGTGTTCGAGTCGGATTCCCGGAAGGGCTTCGCCCTCTCGACGGTCTACCTTCCCGGATGCGACATTGCGCGCGAAGATCCGGCAGCGCGCACGGCCGCGCAGGCGCCGATCGCCGAGCTTCTGCGCAGGGAGGTCGGTCGGGCCAACGCGGGAGAGATCGTCCTCGTCGTTCTCGCCGCCGACTCGCACCCCCGCGCGGGCGCTCTGGGGCGCATGGTCGTCTTCGACGGCTCAGCCGCAGTGGATGGAAGGAGCGACAGCGGTTCCCGCCAGAAGAGTATCCAGGTCCTTCCGGTAGACGCCGCGCCGTCGATCCTGGCGCGGATGGGGATTCCACCGGCGCGCGACCTCGCCGGCCAGCCCGTCGCCTCGCTGTTCGCGCCGGGAACGCTCGAGACCGCGACCGTCCTGAGCTACGGCCCGCGGGTCGCGCCCCCCGCGTCCACGGCGCCCGAACGAGACCAGGAGTATCTGGAGAAGTTGCGGAGTCTGGGGTATCTGCAGTGAGGAGAGTCTTGAGACTTGAAAGTTGAGTGTTGAGCGTAGACTGCCTCCGCTCAACGCTGAACGCTCGACACTCAACGCCACGGCTATGAAAGCGATCTTCTTCGAAAAGCACGGCGGCAACGACGTGCTGCAGTACGGCGAGATGCCGTCGCCCGAGCCGGGGCCCGGAGAGGCGCGCATCGCCGTGCGGGCGGCGTCGCTGAACCGCCTCGACATCTTCGTGCGCAACGGAATTCCGCACGTGCCGCTGCCGCAGATTCCGGGCGCGGACGCCGCGGGCATCGTCGACGCTCTCGGCGAGGGTGTCACGGGCTTCACGCCGGGCGATCGCGTGCTCGTGCAGCCCGGCCTCTTCTGCGGCGCGTGCGAGATGTGCCTCGCCGGCGAGCAAAGCCTGTGCCCGACCTTCCGGATCCTGGGCGAGCACACGCGGGGGACCTTCGCCGAGTACGTCGTCGTGCCGGTTCGCAACCTGTTTCCGGTTCCGGAACGGCTGTCCTTCGAGGAGGCCGCCGCCTTTCCACTGGCCTACCAGACGGCCTGGCGCATGATCGTCGGCCGCGCCGCGGTCCGCGCGGGCGAGACGGTCCTGATCCACGGGGCCGGCGGAGGTGTCGCCGGCGCGGCTCTCGACATCGCGCTCCTCTGCGGAGCGCGCGTCATCGCCACGACTTCGGGGCCGGAAAAGACGGCGCGTTTGCGCGGGACGGGAGCGGAGCTCGTCGTCGACTACTCCCGCGAAGACGTCGGGCAGGCCGTGAAGGCGCACACCGGCAAGCGGGGCGCCGACGTCATCGTCGATACCGTCGGCGAAGCGACGTGGATGACGTCGCTCAAGTCGGCTGCCCGCGGCGGCCGGATCGTCACCTGTGGCGCGACGTCGGGCCCGAATCCGAAGGAGGAGATCCGGCTGATCTTCTGGAAGCAGCTCTCGATCCTGGGATCCACGATGGCCAACGATCTCGAGTTCCGAACCCTCTACGCTGCCGTGGCCTCGGGAAAGATCCGGCCGCGCGTCGATCGCGTCTATCCTCTCTCCCGGGCCGCGGAAGCGTACCGATCCATGGAAGAGGGATCGCACTACGGCAAGATCGTTCTCGTGCCGGACGGCGCGGGAAGAGCCTGGCCCGACGGGGACTAGGAATGACGCATCTCACGATCCTGGGAGGAGGGCCCGCGGGGCTGGGCGTCGCCTTCTACGCCCATCGGGCCGGCCTTCCGTTCGAGCTCTACGAGGGCTCACCCGAGCTCGGCGGCATGTGCCGCACGCTGCGCAGCGGAGCCCACCTGTACGATCGCGGCGCCCACCGGTTTCACGACCGCGACCCGGAGATCACGCGCGACGTCGCCGAGCTGATGGGCGACGAGCTCGTTCGGGTCGTGGCGGGCAGCGCGATCCTCGACGGCGGACGCTACATCGACTTTCCTCCCACGCCCCTCAACGTGATGTTCGCGTATGGATTTCGCGAGGCCGGACGCATCTGCCTGGATCTGGTGCGGGCGGGATGGCGGCGGCACGCGACGGCGGTCACCTTCGAGGACTTCGCCATCCGCCGCTTCGGCAAGACGCTCGCGCGGCGGATTCTCCTCAACTATTCCGCCAAGCTCTGGGGACTTCCGACGGATCAGCTTTCCCCCGACATCGCGACCCGCAGGCTCCAGGGGATGACGCTGCGGTCCCTCCTCTACGAGCTGGTGTTTCCAGGCGGCAAGACGGAGCACATCGACGGCAGCTTCCTGTATCCCCGCGGCGGCTACGGCCGCATTACCGATGCCCTCGCCGGAACTCTGCCCCCGGAGTCGATCCATACCGGATTCGCGGTCGAGCGCCTCGAGTGCGGCGGGGGTGCTGTGAAATCCATCCGGCGGATCCACTTCTCCGGAGGTCGAGCCCGGGACGTCGAGGATCGCGTCGTGTCCTCGCTTCCGCTGCCGTTCCTGGTCGGCCTCCTCGGCGACGCCCTGCCGGAATCGGCCCGGGAGGCCGCGTCCCGGCTGCGCTTCCGGCACGTCCGCCTGCTGTTCCTCCGGCTCGCGAGGCTGCGTGTATCGGAGCGCGCGTCGATTTACATCCCGGATCCGGCTTTCTGCATCAGTCGTATCTGTGAGCCCAAGAACCGTTCCTCGGCGATGACGCCGGAAAACGAGACCTCGCTGATCGTCGAGGCGCCGTGCTTCCGCGGCGACGCGGTCGAGCAGCTTTCCGAGGAGGAGTTCACCCGGAAGGTCGTCGCGGAGCTGTCGGCCCTCGGCCTCGTGGATCCGAAGGAGGTCCTGGAGACGCGTCCGCACTTCATCCCCAACGCGTATCCGGTGTGCGCGAACGGCTACGCTCGCGACGTCGGCGTCATCCGGGAGGCTTTCGCATCCGTCGGCAACCTGGAGACGCTCGGCCGCGCGGGCCGTTTTGTCTACAGCCACCTTCATGATCAGCTCCGGTTCGGGAAGGATTGCGTGCGGAGTCTGGTCGACTCCTCGCGAGCCGATACGGCATGAGCCCGGGCGGCCGCAACCCCCTGCCGCGGGCGAGGTGGCCGGATCTGGTGGCGCGCGCGCTCGGCGCGATGCGGCGCCGCGAGGCCCGCAGCGATGCGGCCGATCGGGACTGGGCGAGATCGATCCTGACACCGGCCGAGTTCGATCTCTGGTCGCGGCTGTCGGCGCACGACCGGCGCCACACGATCCAGGTCGCGCGGAGGGTCGAACAACGGCTGGCCTCGACGGTATATACCGGCGACACGCTGTGGCCCGCCGCCGCCCTGATGCACGACATCGGCAAGGGCGAAGCCGATCTGACCCTGCTGGAACGCGTCGTCGCGACGGTCGCGACCCGCATGATGACCGTCGACCGGGCGCGTCGCTGGATGGGCTCGCGGGGGAAGACGAAGCGACGTCTCGGGCTCTATTTCCTCCACGGGGAGGTCGGAGCGGCCCTGATCCGGAGGGCGGGCGGACGCGAGCCGATCGCGGCATGGACCGAGGTCCACCAGGCCGACGACTCTCAGCGGCTGGAGGAGCTGGGGTGGCCTGAGGTCGTCGTCGAAGCGCTGAGCCAGTCCGATGTCGCCTGATCCCGGCGCCCGATCGGGCTCCGGGGTGCTCGTCGCGGCGGTGCTCGCAGTCGCCGCCACGATTCTCTCGCTCCAGCTCTTCGTCCCTCCGATCGTCGGCCTGGCGGACAACCGCGACTACGAGCGCGTGATGGGCTACGCGGGGTTTCAGCACACGAGCGCCGTCCCGGCCGAGCGCCACTTTTCCTTTTTGCGGTCGAAGTACGCCGTCGTCGACCCCGGGTGGTTCCGGGGGGGCTACCACTCCTCCGAGACGCTGCTCGCCTTCGCCGCGCGCGGAGTGCACCTGCTCTTCGCGGGGCGGGCCCTCTTCGACATCCGGCTGATGGGAGCGATCCACGCGGTCCTGTTTCTCCTGGCGCTCGCCGGGCTGATCCGGGCCTGCCGGGACCTGACGCTGGCGGCGCGAATCGTCGCGGCGGTCCTTCTGGTGTTCTTCTTCACGGACGTCGGGTACGTGGCCCCGTTCAATTCGTTCTACAGCCAGACGGCCTCGTTCGTCTTCCTGATGCTGACGGCAGCGATCGCGGCGGAGGCGATCCGGCGAGGGCGGCTCTCCGGCGTGTGGCTCGTCGCCTACTTCGGCGCCGCGCTCCTCTTCGTCGGATCGAAGCCTCAGGAGAAGCTCGCGGCGCCGCTCCTCGCCCTCTACGGCCTGCGGCTCGCGGGAGTACTGTGGCACGGCGCCTGGCGGCGGCCCTGGCGACAAGGAGCCGTCTGGCTCGCCGCGGGATTGGTCGCGTTCTCCGTCTGGTACGGGCGCCATACCCCCTACACGCTTCGCGAAGCGACGCTCTTCCAGGTCGTCTTCGACGACCTGCTGGCCTATTCGCCGTCGCCCGGGGCCGACGCTGCCGAGCTTCGGCTGGATCGGGAATGGCTGCAGTACGTCGGAACCAACCCGTACGCGACGGACTCCCCGCTCCTGGAGTCGGAGTTCCGGATTCGATTTCTGCAACGAGTCGGGCACCGCCAGATCGTCGCGTTCTACCTGCGCCACCCTACTCGGTTCGCGCAACGCGTCTCGCGCGCCTCCCTCCAGGCCTGGTCGCTGCGGCCCGAGTTCGGCAACTTCGAGCGGTCCGCCGAACATCCGACCAGGACGCTCGCCACGCGGTTTTCGATGTGGAGCGGGTTCCGCGAGCGGCTGGGAGCGAATTCGCTCCTCGCGATCGCGGCCCTTCTCGGAGGCAACCTGATCGCCGCGGTGGCGACCTATCGGCATGCGGAGCGCCGTGGCCGGCTGTTCCGGGAGGGGCTGCTGACGATGGTCCTGATGGCGATGCTGGCATTTGCGGTGTGCGCGTTCGCGCAGGGTTCCACAGACCTCTCGCGGTCGCTGTATGCGTACCACGCTCTGTGCGACCTGCTGATCGTCGCGGACGCCGCCTGGATCGCCGAGGCGCTGGCCCGCCCGCGACTGCTGGCGGTTAGCGGCGGAAGATCGAGAGAAGCAGGGAGATCAGCAGCGACAGCAAGAGGCACGTGACGATCGGAAAGGCGAAGGTCCAGCCTCCCCGTTTCACCACGACGTCCCCGGGCAGCCGCCCCACGTAGCGCGCCAGGAAGGGCCAGAGAAGCCCGGCCACGAGAAACAGCACGCCGAGGGCGATCAGGAGCGACCGCCACGGCATCTGGAACGGCCCAGGCATTTCGTGAGAATATCTCCCAGGGTCGTCCTCATCCCGCACGCGGTCGAGGTCCGCTTTCGGACCGTCCGGCGCTTCTCGTCGGCGAATACCCATGACCGAACAGTCCGCATCCGCCCGCCGTGTCTTCCGTATCCACGACCTGCCCACCGAGGAGCGTCCGCGGGAGCGCATGCTCCGCCTCGGCCCCGGCGCCCTCTCGAACGAGGAGCTCGTCGCTCTGCTCCTGCGCACCGGCATCCCGGGAGAGAGCGCCCTCGACCGCGCGCGCAGCCTGCTCGCGACGCGCGGCGGCCTCGTCGGCCTCGCCGGCGTCTCGACCGAGGAGCTCTCGGGCGAGCGTGGCGTCGGTCCCGCCCGGGCCTCCGCCATCGCGGCGGCCATCGAGCTCGCGCGCCGGCTTCCCTCGGAATCGCTGGCCGGCCGCGACCTGCTCAACGACCCGAGGCTCGTCAAGGACTACCTTCGTGCCACGCAGGCCGACGATTCGCAGGAGCGGACGGGGGCGCTGTACCTCAACGCTCGCAACCGGCTGCTCAAGAACGACCCCGACATCTATCGAGGCACGCTCGACCGCGCGGTCGTCGAGCCGCGCGAAATTCTGCGGCGCGCGCTCGTGGGGAAGGCCGCCGCGGTGATCCTGTACCACAACCACCCCTCGGGCGACCCGACGCCTTCGCGCGAAGACCGGGAGTTCACGCGCCGCCTGGCCTCGGCCGCGGAGGCCGTCGGCGTGCGGCTGCTCGATCACATCGTCGTGGGCCGGGAGGGATGCGTCTCGTTCCGGGAAGCCGGGCTCCTTTGAGGTATCTTTCGCCGTCTCCATGAAGACCTTCTACGCGACGACGCCGATCTACTACGTCAACGACCTGCCCCACATCGGGCACATCTACTCGACGGTCGTCACCGATGTGATCACGCGCTTCCACCGGCTGATCGGCGAAAAGACCTGGTTTCTGACCGGGACCGACGAGCACGGACAGAACATCGAGAAGGCGGCCGCGGCCCAGGGCGTGACGCCGATCGCCCTGGCCGACCGGGTCGTCGAGCGGTACCGGGAGCTCTACCGGACCTTCGAGATTGCCAACGACGACTTCATTCGGACGACGGAGGCGCGCCACCGTCGCGGGGTGGAGGCCCTCATCGCCCGCATCGCCGCGGCGGAGGATTTCTACACCGCGAAGCACGAGGGCTGGTACTGCTCGAGCTGCGAGGCCTTCTACACCGAGAAGGAGCTCGACGCCGAGAAGCGATGTCCCGTCCACGGCAAGGCCACCACGTGGGAGTCGGAAGAGAACGTGTTCTTCCGACTGTCGAACTACGGCGAGCGGCTCCTGGAACACTACGCGAAGCATCCCGAATTCGTGCAGCCCGAGAGTCGTCTCGCCGAAGTCGTGTCTTTCGTGAAGTCGGGTCTCAACGATCTTTCGGTCTCGCGCTCCAAGGTGAAATGGGGGATTCCGTTTCCGAACCGGCCCGGCCACGTCGTCTACGTGTGGCTGGACGCCCTGGCCAACTACATCACCGCGCTCGGGTTCGGCTCCGAGGACGACCGGAGGTATCGCGAGTTCTGGGATCACCCCGACGCGGAGCGCGTCCACGTCATCGGTAAAGACATCCTCCGGTTCCACGCGGTGTACTGGCCGGCGTTTCTGATGTCGGCGGGCCTGCCCCTGCCGACCACAGTCCGGGCGCACGGCTGGTGGCTCCGCGACGCCAAGAAGGTCTCGAAGTCCGTGGGGAACATCGTGCGTCCCGACCACCTCGTGTCCGACTTCGGCCCCGACGCGCTGCGCTACTTCCTGATGCGCGAAATGGCGTTCGGCCAGGATGCGTCGTTCTCCGACGAGGCGTTCCTGACGCGCTACAACGCGGATCTCGCGAACGACCTGGGCAACACGGTCTCGCGCGTCGCGGCTCTCTGCCGCCAGTCCTTCGGCAAGACGCCGAACGAGGTCTGCACCGACAACGAGGTCATGCGGGCCTACGACGCCGTGAGAAACGAGTGGCAGACCGCGATGATGGACTGCCAGTTCAACCGCGCGCTCGAGGCGGTCTGGAAGTACCTCGCCGAGATCAACGGCTACGTCGTGACGAAAGAGCCCTGGAAGATCCGGAAAGCGGAGGGCTCGGATTCGGCGCGGCTCCACAGGGTCCTGTCGGCCGCCGCCGAGGGTGTCCGGCTCTCGGCCGTGATGTTGTCGCCCTTCATTCCAAAGACGAGCCGCAAGATCTTCGAGACCTTCGGCATGGAAGCTCGCGATGCCGGCGCCGCCGACCTCGACTGGGGAAGGCTCCCGGTGTCGCGACCGATGCCCGAGGCGCCGGCGCTCTTCCCGCGCGCGGACGCCGCGGAATACTTCAAGGAGAAGGACGTGACGACGACGAGCACCGATCCGGCCGCGGCGCCGGCCGCTCCCGCCCCCGACGACCGGATCGCGATCGAGGACTTCCAGAAGGTCCGGCTGCGGACGGCGAAAATTCTCGTGGCGGAACGGGTCCCCAAGTCCAACAAGCTCATGCGCCTGGAGGTCGATCTCGGAGACGAACGCCGACAGATCGTCGCCGGCATCGCCGCGCAGTACGAGCCCGAAGCCCTCGTCGGCCGCAACATCGTGGTCGTCGCGAACCTCAAGCCCGCGAAGCTCATGGGAGTGGAGTCCAACGGCATGGTCCTCGCGGCCTCGGTCGGAGAGGGCGGAGCTCCGGTGCTCCTCGATGTTCCCGCTGACGTGCCCGCCGGGAGCAAGGTCAAGTAATCGAAAATCGAGAGTCGAGGGTCGAGCGTTGAGCGATCCGGAGCTGGCCGATAGCCACTGCCATTTGCAGTTGGGTGTCGACACTTCGGCACTGCTGAGCCGCGCCCGCGCCGCCGGGGTGACGCGGTTTCTCGTGCCCGGGACGACGCTCGCCGATTCCGAGGATGCCGCCGCGCTGGCGGATCCGGCGGCCGGGATCTTCGCCGCCGTCGGCGTCCACCCCCACGAGGCGAAGGACTTCGAGCCCGCGCGGGACGGCGTCCGCTTCGAGGCGCTCGCCCGCCGGCCCGGCGTCGTGGCGATCGGCGAGATCGGCCTCGATTTCCACTACGACCACTCGCCGCGTTCCCGGCAGATCGAGGTCCTCGAGTGGATGCTCAACTGCGCGGCCCGGCTCGGCCTGCCGGCGCTGCTCCACAACCGCGAGAGCGGGGCAGAGATCCTGGCGGCGCTCGAGCGGCTGGGCGCCCGCGAGAACGCGGGGGTCTTCCACTCCTTCACGGAGAACGCCGCGTATGGCGAGAAGGCCATCGGCCTCGGCTACCGGGTGTCCTTCTCGGGCATGATCACCTTTCGCGCCGCCGAGAACATCCGCTCCGCCGCCGCCGGGCTCCCGCTCGAGGCGATGCTCGTCGAGACCGATACGCCGTTTCTGGCCCCCGTCCCCCACCGCGGCAAGCCCTGTGAGCCGGCCTACGTCGTCGAGACGGCGAAGAAGCTCGCCGAGGTCAAAGGCACGAGCCTCGAGGCCGTGGCCGCGGCGACGACCGCCAACTTCGACCGTCTGTTCGCTCGCGCGGCCGGGGGGACGGCCGCCGGAACAGAAACGTAGAATCGGCGGCGTGTCCTCCCGGCGGATCTCCGAGCGCGAGTTCGAGTCCTACGTCGAGGAAGCCCTGGCCTCGGTGCCGGCCGTCTTCCGCAAGTACCTCGACAACGTCGTCGTGGCCGTCGAGGACGAGCCGACCGACGAAGACTACGAGGAGACGGACACGCCCGACGACGAAGATCTCTTCGGCATCTTCCGCGGGGCCGGCTACTTCGAGCGCGACGCGATGGTCTCGAGCCTTCCGGCTCAGATCGCCATCTTCCGCGGCCCCATCCTGCGCGAATGCGCGACTCGCGGCGAAGCCGTCCGCGAGATCCGCGACACCGTCGTCCACGAGATCGGCCACATGCTGGGCCTCGAAGATGGAGAGATGCCGTACTAGGCTTCCGACATGCGGACCGCCGTCGCCCTTGTGCTCCTGCTCGCCTCCGCGGCCACGCCCGTCGAGGTGGCTCGCAGCGAGGCCGAATCCAACGCCAAGACACCGGCGGGGAAGCGCTACGAGGGAGTGCTGGTCGGGAAGATCGAGGACTGGCTGCGGCCGGCCCTCCAGCGCTGCACGAAGGACGAAGCCAAGGAGGAGCTCGTCTCCTTCGACGCCCTGGTGCGTGTCGGCGCCGAAGGGAAGGCCGAGGAGATTCTCTTCCGGCCGGAGACGGCCGTCGCCCGGTGCGTCGCTCCGGACTTCGGCGACGCGACTTACCCGCGGCCGCCGCAGCCCTCCTGGTGGGTGAACGTCGAGGTGCGGCTCAAATAGAAAAGCGCGGCTTTGGCCGCGCTTTTCTCGACCCTCGACTCTCGACTTGTCTTAGCGGCGCGGGCCCCGGGGACCACTGGGACCGCCCGGACCGCCGCGGTGATCCCGGTTGAAGTGGCCGCGGTGCTCGCCCGGACCCCGTCCGCCTCGCGGAAACTCGTCGCGGCCCTCGTCCTCGCCGGGCGCGCCCACCGGGGCGAGCGCCATCTCGGCGTCGAGCTGCTCCTTGGTCATCGCCTGCTTGCGCGAGAGCTTGATCTTGCCCATCGGGTCGACGGCGATGATCTTGACTGTCACCTCGTCGCCTTCCTTGACGACGTCGGTCGTCTGGCGCACGCGGTAAGGCGCGAGCTCCGAGATGTGCACGAGGCCGTCCTGGCCCGGCAGGATCTCGACGAAGGCCCCGTAGGCCTCGACGCGTCGGACCTTGCCCGTGTAGACCTTGCCGATCTCGGGCTCCTGGGTCAGGGACTCGATGATCTCGATGGCCTTCATCGCGGCCGCCTCGTCGGAGGACGCGATGGAGACCTTGCCGGAATCCTCCACGTCGATCTTGCAGCCCGTCGACTCGATGATCGCCCGGATCGTCTTGCCGCCCGAGCCGATCACGTCGCGGATCCGGTCCTTCGGAATCTGGATCGTGAAGATGCGCGGGGCGAAGCGAGAGATGTTCGGCCGGGGCGACGGCAGCGCCTCGGCCATCTTGTCCAGGATGTGGAGCCGTCCGACCCGCGCCTGCTCGAGGGCCTTCTCGAGGATGTCGCGGCGCAGGCCCTTGATCTTGATGTCCATCTGGAGGGCCGTGATGCCCTCGCGCGATCCCGCGACCTTGAAGTCCATGTCGCCGTAGTGGTCTTCCTGGCCGGCGATGTCCGTCAGGACCGCGAAGCGGTCGCCGTCGGAGACGAGGCCCATGGCGACGCCGGCCACGGGCGACTTGATCGGCACGCCCGCGTCCATGAGGGCGAGGGTTCCGCCGCAGACCGTCGCCATGGACGAGGAGCCGTTGGACTCGAGGATGTCCGACACGACGCGTACGGTGTAGGGGAAAACGTCGTCGCTCGGCAGCATGGGCGAAAGCGACCGGCGCGCGAGGTTGCCGTGACCGATGTCGCGGCGGGATGGGCCGCGCATGAACTTCGTCTCGCCGACGGAGAAGGGCGGGAAATTGTAGTGAAGGAGGAACGTGTGCTCACTCTCGCCCTCGTACTCCTCGATGATCTGCGTGTCGTCGGAGGTGCCGAGGGTCGCGGTCACGAGGGCCTGGGTCTCGCCGCGGGTGAAGAGGGCCGAGCCGTGGGTGCGGGGGAGGATGCCGACCTCGGAGGTGATCGGGCGGATCTGCGCGAACTCGCGCCCGTCGAGGCGCTTGCCGGCGAGGAT
>Ga0207648_10004487_pt1 | contig 14320 bp, 12 predicted proteins | sample KBSMisM32_FD_184310 | JGI IMG/M metagenome (GOLD analysis project Ga0207648, IMG submission 184310) | Miscanthus rhizosphere microbial communities from Kellogg Biological Station, Michigan, USA - KBS Miscanthus M3-2 (SPAdes) (version 2) | ecosystem: Host-associated > Plants > Roots >...
ATAGGGATCTCGCATCGGAACCGGCAGGCGGCCGCGCAGGCGCGACACCGCGAAGGCGACGGCGATCAGGCCGACGCCCAGGAACGCGATCGGCTGCGTCCAGTGGAAGGTCGCGCCCTCGGGGTGAAGAGTGGGCACCACCAGCCAGTAGATGTCGATGTAGTGGATGAGCAGGATCCACATCGCGACGATCGCCAGACGCTTGGGCGTGCGCTTCAGGTTGCGCGAGAGCAGCGCGCCGAACGGAAGGAAGAAGTGGCCGACGATGAGGAACACGCCCATCCCCTTCCAGCCGTCGCTGAAGCGCGTGATGTAGAACGGCGTCTCCTCGGGCAGCCCCGCGATCCAGATCAGCAGCAGCTGCGAGAACGCGATGTATGTCCAGAAGCAGGTGAACGCCAGCATCAACTTGCCGATGCTGTGCGTGTGCTCGATGCTCATCCCGCCCCCGAACAGGCCGTTCAGGTTGGCCTGCCAGGTCGCGATCGCGAGCAGCGAGAGCGCCGACAGGAAGCTGCCCGCGAAGTAGTAGACGCCGAAGATCGTCGAGTACCACGTCGGGTTCAGGCTCATCATCCAGTCGAACCCGCCGAAGGTGATCGCCAGCGCGACGAACGGCAGGCCGCCCGACGAGAACCGCCGCTGGCGCGCCAGCAGGTCGGTGCCGCCTTCGCGGTCCTGGCGCAGCGACCACCCGAACAGCCGCCAGCCCAGGAACGTCGCCACCAGGATGTAGGCGACGCTGCGGACGATGAAGAAGTTCACGCTCAGCCAGCCGGCCTTGTGCTTGATCTTGGCGAGCGCCTCGCCGGTGAACCCGGCCGCGACCGGATCGACCCAGCTGTAAAGCTGCTTCATGCCGAGCCAGATCGGGATCACGAGGACGATGAACACCAGCATCGTCGTCGCCATCGCCTCGACGGGCCGGCGCATGATCGTCATCCAGCGCGCGCGCGTCGCGTGGAAGCACATCAGCAGGATGACGGACGCGAACGCGATCCCGCACCAGTAAGCGAACGCCACCAGGTACGAGTAAAACGCGTCGCGCGAATCCGTCGCCATCGCGACGATGACGGTGATCAACACGAACACCGCGCCCAGGGCGCCGAGCGCCATCCACAGGCCGCCGCCGCGGAAGGGCTCGACCTTCAGCGAACCAGCGGTAGGCGTCGATGCGGACGAGCTCACTTCTTCTCCTCGTGGTGTGGGGCGGGCGCGGGCGCCGGCGACGGCAGCGCGGGCTGCGCCTCCAACTGCTGGCGGACCGCGGGCGGCAACTCGGCCGCGGGCGTGTTCTGACTGAGCTGCAGCGCGCGGATGTACGCGACGACAGCCCAGCGCTCCTCGACGGTCAACTCCGCCGCGTAGGACGCCATCATGCCGAAGCCCTTGGTCGCGACCTCGTAGATGTACCCGGCCGGCTTCTCGATATAGCGGTGCAGCGACGGCGGAGGCCGCAGGGCCATCTGGCGCGCGACGATGCTGTCGCCGTCGCCCAGCGGACCGTGGCAGGTGCCGCAGGTGATGTCGTAGCGCTTCCGTCCCAGCTCCAGCAGCTTGCGCGTCACCGGCATGGGAACCGCCTTCACGTAAACCGGCAGCGGCTCGCCGTTCGTCTGGATCGGGCCGTCGGGCTCGCGGCCCGTCGTCAACACGGCGTTCAGCGTGATGCGCTCGCGCGGGACCGTCCCCGCGGGCGGCGCCTTCATCGTCAGGCCGTCTGCGTAGAACTTGCTCTCGCGATAGCGGTTCGCCTTCGGCTGACTGTCGGCCATCTGATCGAGGATGTTCTCGTCGATGCAGGCCGACGCCGTCAGCGCGGCCAGCGACGCGACGATCAAAATGGGAACCCTCACAGGGTTCCCAAACCCTCCCGCGATGTTACGGGGCGAGCAGAGCTCGCCGGCTCCACACGCGAACGCAATTCTCCCCAGGCGCGGCGTCATCGCTCCGACTCCTCGACGATCTCGCCCGATAACGCGCCCGCGGCGCGGATGTCCGCCAGCGCGCGGTCGATGTCCGTGCCCGGCTCCAGCTCGACGGACAGGAAGAACGCGTCCACCGAGGCGCGCGCGAAGTCGTCCGACTCGAAGATCGGGTGGTACGGCTGCGGCAGCTTCGCCAGCGCGAAGAAGCCCATGAACGCGGACCCGCCGCCCAGCAACACCGCAAGCTCGAACGTGATCGGGATGTTCGCGGGTGGTCCGTGGGGCGGACGGTTGCCGATGTTCAACGGCCAGTCGAACACGTTGCAGAAGTAGATCAGCGAGTACGCGATGCACGCGCCCGCGATCGCGCCGCACAGCACGATGAGCGGGATCTTCGGGCGCTTGAGGCCCAGCGCCTCCTCGGTGCCGTGGATCGGAAACGGCGAGTGCATGTCCAGGTTCTTGTACCCGCCCTCGCGCATCTTCGTCGTCCCGGCGAGCAAGCCTGTCGGCGTCGAGAACTCCGCCAGCAGGAACCGGCGGGGGACGAAGTCCGAATGGTGTTCGTGGCCCTGATCCGACATCAGTGCGTCTCCCCGACCGGATCGGCCGTCGGATCATGCGCCAGCTCGTGCCGCAGCTCCTTGACCTCGGTGACCGCGACCGCCGGTATGAACTTGAGGAACAGCAGGAACAGCGTCGAGAACAGACCGATGGTGCCCGCGAACAGCGACAGGTCGACCCAGGTGGGCATGTAGTTCTCCCACTTCGACGGGATGAAGTCGCGGTGCAGCGACGTGATGACGATGTTGTAGCGCTCGCACCACATGCCGACGTTGATCAGGATCGACGCGAACCACATCACCGGGATGCTCGTGCGGAAGCGCTTCGACCAGAAGATCTGCGGCACGATGACGTTGCAGAAGATCATCGTCCAGTAGATCCCCTTCATGGGGCCACGCATGCGCGTGTAATAGAACTGCGCGAACTCGTAGGGATCGCCGCTGTACCAGGCGATGAAGTGCTCCATGATGTAGCCGTACGAGACGAACATGCCCGTCACGAGCATGATCTTGTTCATGTTCTCGAGGTGCTTCATGGTCACGACGTGCTTCAGACCAAGGAAGCGGCGCGCGGGGATCATCCACGTCATGACCATCGCGAAGCCCGAGAACACGGCGCCGGCGACGAAGTACGGCGGGAAGATGGTGGTGTGCCAGCCGGGGATGACCGACGTGGCGAAGTCGAAGGACACGATGGTGTGGACCGATAGCACCAGCGGCGTCGACAGGCCGGCGAGCAGCACGTAGGACCACTTGTACTCGGCCCAGTGCCGACCCGATCCACGGAACCCCATGGCCAGCATGCCGTAGATGGTGCGCTTCGTCTTGCTCTGCGATGAATCGCGCAGCGCCGCCAGGTCGGGGACGAGGCCCAGGAACCAGAACAGCAGCGAGATCGTGAAGTAGGTCGAGACCGCGAACACGTCCCACGTCAGCGGGCTCTTGAACTGCGGCCAGATACCGTTCGTGCTCGGGTACGGCAGCAGCCAGTACGCCGCGAACCACGGACGGCCGGTGTGGATCAGCGGGAACAGCAGCGCGCAGATGACCGCGAACAGCGTCATCGCCTCGGCGAAGCGGTTGATCGACGTGCGCCACTTCTGCTGGAACAGCAGCAAGATCGCGGAGATCAGGGTGCCGGCGTGGCCGATGCCGATCCACCAGACGAAGTTGATGATGCCGAACGCCCACCCGACCGGGATGTTGTTGCCCCACGTCCCGATGCCCTTGTAGAGCGTCCAGGAGATGGAGATGACCAGCATGCCGAGCAGCGACAGCGCGACGGCGAAGCAGGCCCACCAGCCCTTGCCTGCGCCACGCCAGACGTGCGCCAGCAAGCTGTCGTTGATGGTCTTGTCGGTGTGTCCGGCGGCGCCCTCGATGAGAGCCACCGGTTCGAGCGGATCGCGCACGTCGAGCTGCGGGGCGGCCATTATTCGTGCCCTCCGGCCTTCTCGGGCTGTCCGAGCTCGGGGTTGGGGTTACGCACGCGCGCCAGGTACACCGTGCGCGGGCGCGTTCCGATCTCGTACAGCAGGTCGTAGCGGCGCGGGTCGGCGTGCAGCTGCGACACCTTCGAGTTCGAGTCGTTCAGCGAGCCGAACACGATCGCGCCCGTCGGGCAGCCCTGCTGGCAAGCGGTCAGCAGCTCGCCGTCCTGGATCATGCGGCCCTCGATGCGCGTCGAGATGCGCTTGCGCTCGATGCGCTGCACGCAGTACGTGCACTTCTCCATGATGCCGCGGGTGCGGACGGTGACGTCCGGGTTCATGCCCAGCTCGCGCGCCGCCGAGTAGTCGTTGATGTAGTTGAGGAAGTTGAACCGCCGCACCTTGTACGGGCAGTTGTTGCTGCAGTAGCGGGTGCCGATGCAGCGGTTGTAGACCATCTCGTTCAGGCCCTCGTCGCTGTGGACGGTGGCGTTGACCGGGCAGACGTACTCGCACGGCGCGGTCTCGCAGTGAACGCAGGCCAGCGGCTGCGTGACGACCTCGGGATCCTCGAACGAACCCGTGTAGTAGCGGTCGATGCGGATCCACTGCATCTCGCGGCCCTTGCGGACGTTCTCCTTGCCGACGGTGGTGATGTTGTTCTCCGACTGGCAGGCGACGACGCACGCGCTGCAGCCGGTGCACTTGTTGAGGTCAACCGCCATCGCCCACTTGTAGGGCTGGCCGCTGTAGTCGACCGGCTTGTGAATGACCGGCTGCGGGTGCTCCGGGTCGGGGCGGCGATCCTCGACCTCGGTGTGGAACTTCGAGTGGGGGTTCAGCACCTCGGCGATGGTCGCCGAGACCACGGGGGGCGGCGTCTCACGCCCGTCGGGCGCCATCGTCCAGTGATCCTGCGTGATCGAGAACTTGATCTGGCGCTCGGTCTTCTCCAGCCGGACGCCGCGGTCGAACCAGGGGGCGTCGCTGAAGCGCAGCTCGCCGGCGTTGAAGCCGATCCCGGCAGCGACCTTCTCGCCGCCGGTGCGGCCGTAGCCGAGCGGCAGCGTGACGACGTCGTCCGCGTGACCCGGCACGCGCAGGATGGGGGCGTCGATGCGCCGATCGCGGTAGCTGATCTCGACGACGTCGCCGTCCTCGAGGTTCAGCGCCTTCGCGGTCGCTTCCGAGACCATCGCGGCGTTGTCCCAGGTCAGCTTCGTGATCGGGTGCGGCAGCTCCTGCAACCAGACGCTGTTGGCGAAGCGCCCGTCGTACATCTTCGGATCGCTGGCGAACGCGATCTCCATGCCCTGGCGCGCGGCGCCCAGCGCGGGCGCGACAGCCTGCGCCAGCGCCTGACCGTCGACGGTCAAGCCCGCCTCGGCCGGCGCGGCCGTACCCGGCACGATGCCGTCGGCCAGCCAGCGCTCCCAGGTGCCGTCGAAGTCGCCCGGCGCCTTGCCCTGCGTCTTCCAAAACTTCTTCAGCAGCGCGTGCGCGCCGACGTCGCCCTCACCGACGAACGCGGCCAGGACGTCCGCCTCCTGGATGCCGCCCCACAGCGGCGCGATCAGCGGCTGCACGATCGACACCGTACCGTCGGTGGCGCGCAGATCGCCCCACGACTCCAGCGGGTGCGCGGCCGGGATCATCGTCTTGCACGCGGCCGCCGTCTCGTCCTCGTAGAGCCCGAAGTAGATCGAGTTGGGGACGCGTTCCAGCAGCTTGGCCAGCTTGAAGTCGACGGGCGCGCCGTAGACCGGGTTCGACGCGGTGATCACCAGCGTATCCACCCCGCCGCCGGCGATTTCCTGCACGAGCGTGCCCAGCGGCGCGACGCCGGCGGTCGGGTCCGAGGTCAGCGGCGTCGCATACTCGACGGTGTTGCCCAGGTTTCCGAGCGCGACGTTCAGCGCGGCGGCCAGGGCGTGCACGGCGGCCGGCTGCCGGCGGCCCACGATCACCAGGCTGTTGCCGCGGTTGCGTTCCAGATCGGTCGCGACCGCCACCAGCCACTTCGGATCCCAGTGCCGCTGCCCGTGCGTCAGCGACGCGAGCGGCGCCAGCGCCGCGATCCCGCGGCTGGCCATCATCGAGACCAGCGACGCCAGGAACGCCCCCACGTCGCCGCCGGGCATGCGCAGGCGGTGGTCCGCCATCGCGCCCGTGATCGTCATGGCCGGCTCGACCACGTACAGGCGGTTCATCTGGCGGCTCGGTTCGCGCCGGGCGGCGAACTCGCGCGACAGGCGGGTCTGCTCGTTCCCCTCGCCCAGGAAATCCGCGTCGAGCGAAACGATCACGTTCGCCGAGGCGACCTTGTGGCGCGCGATCAGCGGCTTGCCGAACGCCAGCTTCGTGCCGTCGGTCGCGCCGTCGTCGGCCACCGACGAGTAGCTGACGAACTTCGCGGACGGGAATCGGTCGAGGATTCGCTTGCGCAGGTCGCCCAGGAACGGCGACGTCGTCGGCGAGATCAGGAAGCGCAGACCGGCGCCGCCGTTCTGGCCCAGCTGGCTCGTGCGCGCGGCGGTCTCCGCCAGGAACGTCCGCCACGCCAGCGGGCGCGTCCCCGAGCGGATCTGCTTGGCGCGATCGTCGTCGTAAACGCTCAGCGTCAGGCTCTGCTCGAAGGATGTCGTCGCGCCCAGCGTCTGCGGGTGCGCGGGGTTGCCCTCGATCTTGGTGGGGCGGCCCTCGTGGCTCTCGACCAGCAGGCCGCTGGCGTAGCCGTCGAGCCCGTACGCGGTGGCGAAGTGCAGCGGGTTTCCCGGCGTCACTTCCTCGGGGCGCCGCACGAACGGAACGATCTTGTGGGCAGGCTTCGTGCACGCGCCGACGGCCGCCATCGCGGTCGACAGGCTGGCGACCTGCATGAAGCCGCGGCGCGAGACGCTGTTACCGCCGTTGCCGTCTTCTTGACCGTATTGCGCGACGTCGAACGTACCGCCCGCGAACTCGTTGGCCGCGCCCGGAACCGGGCTCGTGCGATCGCGCTCCTCGACGCTGCGCCAGTACTTCGGGGAGGAGGTCTGGCCGGCGATCGGCAACGACCGCCGCTTCGCGCGGTCCTTTGTGCGTGCTTCGTGGTTGTCGTCGCAGCTCATCGCGTCGTCATCATCTATGGCAGGTCGTGCAGCTCGTCCGGGTCGCGACGTTGTTCTTGGCCGCCTGCGCCCGCCCGGCCTCCTCGGGATCGCCCTGGGGCTGCCATTCCATGTTCGTGACTTCCTCGACGGGGCGAATGTTCGCCTCGGGCCGGCGGTGGCATTCCAGGCACCAGCTCATGGTCAGCGGCGTGGCCTTCTCGACCGCCGCCATCTGATCGACGCGCCCGTGGCAGCTGACGCAGCCGACGCCCTTGTTCACGTGGATCGAGTGATTGAAGTAGACGAACTCGGGAAGCTGGTAGACCCGGGTCCACTTGATCGGCTTGTTCTGGAAGAAGCTCTCGCGAACCGGCTCGAGGATCGGGCTCTTGTCCCAGATCTGCGCGTGGCAGTTCAGGCAGAGCTGCGTCTGCGGCACGCTGGCGGCCGGCGAGCGGTCGACGGTGTTGTGGCAGTAGCGACAGTCGATGCCCTCGTCACGCGTGTGGTGCCGATGGTCGAACTGGATCGGCTGCTCGATCGGATTCTGCATCCCACGCGCGTACGGCGTGCGTGCGTACAACATCAGCCCCAAAGGCACGCCGGCGGCACCGGCGGCGACGACAAACAACGAGATCTGCGCCAGGGTGTTGTGTCTGGGGCGGAAGAGAGGAGGCATCCTCGTCGCGGAGCATTTAGTGCGAACTTGGGAGCGCCGTCAACAGAAGTTTTCGCGTGCGGACACGCAGAATTTGCTTGCGCTGACAGACTGGAAATACGAGACAGAAAGTTTCTGCCTGTGATCGCGTCAGCGCGCGTTCGCGAGCCAGGCGCGCAGCGGCGCGATCGCGCCGCGATGGCGCCCGCAGGAGATCTCGGCGTCGGCGATCGTGAACTTCGTCCGGAGCTTCTTGCCCGCCTTCGCGAGCCATCCGGGAAAGTCCTGTAGGGTTTTCAACGACGGCAGGCGGAAGTCGTCCGAGCTCACATCGCCGCCCCAGCTGCGGTAGCTGCGCTTCCCGGTTCGATCCTGCAACTCCACCGTCCAGTCGGGAACGCGTTCGGGGTTGATGGAGAGGTGAACCTGCGCGCTCTTCTGGAACATCCCGAACCAGACGTTCGGTTTTCCGACGCCGATCCAGATGCTGACGTACCAGTCCTTCTTGCCGCGCATCGGGAGATCGAGCGCGTCGGCCAGCGCCTGCGCGGGCGTCGCGGCCTTGCGCGCGGTCTCCTTGCCCTCGAGGCGCGCCGCCAGCGCCGCGACCGCCGCCCCCTTCCCCGCCGCCGCCAGCATCCGCAGCGTCCCCTGCAGCGTGAACTTGTCCTTCTTTTCGTTGCGGCGCGCGAACTTCTCGATCGCGTCGAGCGACGCCTTCGATCCCTCCTTGGCGAGCAGACCCACGAAGCCGAACGTCAGCAGGAAGGAGCTGTCGTGGAGCTCGTCGGGGTCGTAGGCCGCGAGCAGCGGCCGCGCGACGTCGAGGACGGTGCGGGGCGCAGCGACCTTCGGGACCAGCTTCTCCATCGACCCCATGTGGATCGCGCGACCGAGCACGCGCGCCAGCTTGGCGGTCTCGTGGGCCAGACCCGCGTCGGCCGCGGCAGCGAACAGCGCGGTGGTGAACGCTTCGATGTCTATCTTGCGCGCGCGCAGCGCCGGCGCGACCAGCGGCTCGAGCGCCGGCAACGGTCTCTGCGCGAGCGCCTCGAACAGCACGTGACTCTTCACGTTGTCGATGAGGAGATCGAGCACCGCCCTCAGCTTCGCCGCGGGCAGCGCGTCCCCCACCTTCACCAGCGCGGCGACGATGTCCTTGTCCTTCGTCCGCACGTCGCGGAACGACGCCGGCGTGAGCGCCGCCAGGTAAGCCGCGGCGGCGCTCGCGGCCTTGCCCGCAGGCTTCATGGTCACTTCGTCGCGCTCGGGAACAACTTCCGCACGCCGTCGACCTTCTTGAGGTTGGATCGCACCTCCAGCGTCTCCCAGGCGAGCTTGATCTTCGCCTTGCGCGCGACGGTGTCGAAGAACGCGCGCAGCGCATCGGCGCGCGGCGCCGCGAACGGCCCGAAGCCGCCATCCAGTTTGCGGTCGTCCTCGTGCGGCGGATAGGTACGCCAGGCGGTTCCTTTGCGCATCTCGACCCACCAGCCTTTGACGTCGTTGGGGTAACCCACGACGAGCTCGACAGTGTTCCGGCCAACGTCGAAGCTGGAACCGACGGTCATCGTCAGCGTCCAGAAGCCGATCGCCGGGTAGGTGAGCCCACTGGCCGCGGCGATCTGGACCGCGGGACTGCGCGCCGCCTTCTTCGTCAACGCGTCGCCGACCATCGCGATCAGGCTGTCCCGAAGCCGTCCCGCCGGCAGTTGCTCGGCGGCGCGACCGAAGTAGCACGCGAACTCCGCCGGGCTCGCGTCGACGAAGCGTTGCCAGCACGCGCGCGCGTCGCCGTGCCCCGCCCGCGCCAGCAAGAACAGGTACGCGATCAGCTCGGAGTCGCCGCCATAGGCGCGCAACCTCTTCTTGTCCGGCTGGTAGCGCGCCAGGACGTCGGCCAGCGCGCCGACGAGCGCGGGCGTCGACATCTTCGCGAGCCGCGCGAAGTGGTCCTTCTTCTCGACCGGCCCCCCGATCCGGCCCAGGTACGTGTCGAGCGCAGCGGCGGTGCGCGCCAGCGCCTTGCCCTTCGCACCGCCCATCGCCTCCGCCACATCCTCCAGGCCCATCGACAGAACGACGACCGGGAGCTTTGCGGCGAGCGGCACTATTCGCCGACCAGCTTGTAGCCCTTGCCCACCTTCTCCGCGACCAGCTTCTCGTACTGCTTCGAGGCCTCCTCTTCCGACTTCCATTCCTTCGTCGTCGACTGGCCGTCCGTGCCGATGCGTCCGTAGGTGGTCGTGAATGAATTGCCCGAAAGCTCGATCTGCCAGAACTTGTTCGATTTCCCGTCGGAAAACTCGTAACGCGGCATGGTCCCTCCTCGTTTTGTGGGGTTGTTACCGTTCTGACGGCGGCTCGGCGCGCAGGTCGCGCCGGGCGATTTTACAGGCGCCCCGCGGGATGCTTCAATGCGGTTCCTTCACTTAGTCAGGAGGTCCTAGTTGTCTCCAATCTCCTCGCTTGGCCGAAATCGGGTCATGGCCGTCGCGTGTGCGCTGGTGCTTGGCGCGTGTAATGCCGGCGGGACCGGCGACAGCTCCGGCGGGACGAGCGGCGGCGCGGCTGGAACGGGCGGCGGCAGCGCCGCTGGAACATCCGGCAACGCCGCTGGAACGAGCGGCGGCAACGCCGGAACGAGCGGCGGCGCCGGAACGAGCGGTAACGCCGGCACGAGCGGCAACGCCGGCACGAGCGGTAACGCCGGCACGAGCGGCAACGCCGGCACGAGCGGCAACGCCGGTACGAGCGGCAGCGCCGGCACGAGCGGCAGCGCCGGCAGAGGCGGTAGCAGCGCCGCCGGAACAGGCGGCAGCAGCACAGCGGGACGAGGCGGCAACGGTGCGGCGGGAACAGGAGGCAGCAGCGCCGCTGGAACGAGCGGCAACGCCGGCGCGGGCGGCAGCAGCGCCGGCCGCGGCGGGTCCACGGCCGGAACGGGCGGCAGCAGCGCCGCCGGAACCGGCGGCAGCACCTCGAGCTGCGGCGTCGGACCGACGACAGGCGCGCCCGGCTTCGGCGCGCCGGCGCAGACGGGCGCGGGCATGTCGACGGTGAAGTACGGCTCTGCCAACGTGACCCGCGACGGCGTCGGCTATCGATTCATCACGAACTGGTGGGGAACGGGGTGGACCTCCGCGAACGTCTCGTACAGCGGCACGGGCTTCACCGTCGCGAGCGCGGCGGGCACGTCGATGCCGGACGGGACACCGATCGGCTACCCGACGACCTATTGCGGGCGGTATTCGGAGACCATGGCCGGCGGCAACTGCGGTCTGCCGGCGGCCTTCTCGACCATCGACAAGCTGTGGACGGGCTGGAAATGGAAATCGGCCGACACCGGCCAGTACAACGCGGCGTGGGACATCTGGCTGGGAACGTCGTCCGCGTTTCAGTCGTACCTGATGGTGTGGCTGCGCGATCCGCCCGGGCGACAGCCCGCGGGGAACATGACGATCAACAACGTCACGGTGGCGGGCGTGCCCGGCACCTGGATCATTCGATACGGCACCGTCAACAGCAGGCCGATCGTCAACTACGTGCGCGCCGAGGGGCAGGACGCGTGTGAGTTCGAGTTCAACGTCATGGACTTCGTCAACGACGCGCAGGCACGCGCCGCGACGACCAGCGGGCTCACCCTCCCCGGCGACACCGTCCGCGCGATCGCGGTCGGGTTCGAGTTCTGGACCGGGCCGTTCGCGAACGTCGCCTCCGAAGACTTCTACGTCAAGCTGACGACGAAGTAGCCGCCGCTACTGCCGCTGGCCGGTGAACACGTAGGACCCGAACGGAGACCCTTCCAGGTCGACGATCAGCCGCTTGCCGTCGACCATGGCTTTTCCGCGCACCAGCTGGAACGGTACGGGCGTGGCGGCCGACGGATGGAGTTCGGCGATGACCGCCCTCCCCTCGCGCCGCACGCCGCTCAGCTCGACGGCGACGCCGCCGACGACCAGCCCGGTGATGCGCAGGTCGTGATCGGCCTCGGTGGTCGCTGACACCAGGACCGACGCGCCGCCGCTCCCCTTCGTCATGCGCTCGTCGCGCTCGTTGAACGTCCCGGTGTAGCGGCCCTCCAGATCGCCCGCCCCCGTCGTCGCTCGCACGAACCCCTTGTAGAGACGAAAGGTCCCCGCGAACGCGGCGACGCCGATCAACGTCGCCGCGATGCGCGCCACCGCCCCCAACCCGAGGAACGACGCCGCGAGCACGCTGATCCAGGCTCCATTCAGCAGCGAGCCGGTCACCGCGCCCACCATCGCGAAGCGCGTATCGAACAGCGCCGCCGTGAGCGCGACGAACGCGCCGACCGCGATTGCGATCGCCGCCCAGAACGATCCGAGCGACAGGCCCGCGGCGATCCCGGCGACCAGCGACACGCCAGCGTTCAGCAGGAACACGATCTGGGCGCCGGCGTCGTTTTCCCACGAAAACCAGGCCCCGACCGTCCGCAGCTTCCGCCCCATCGCTAGAGCCCGATTCTAGACCGGAACTCGAAAGCCCTGCGACCAGCCGAACCCGTCGCCGTCGTAGTGCCCGTACCTGACGAAGTGCCAGTCCCGGTCGTCCTTGTCACACACCCAGCTACGCCTGCCGAACGGGCGGCTCACGGCGCGGTTGGGTCGAAAGGCGAGCTTCTCGCCGGCGCGCAGCCGCTGCCCGCGTAGGGCCGGGATTTGCGGCTCGATCGCCGACCAATCGACACGAAAATGGATCCATCGCTCGATGTCCCCAGCGTCGAGACAATCGTAGGGCGCATCCCCGGGCGGCAACGGCAACTCGGCGACAGCGGCCAGCCGGGAGTAAAGGTCGGCTCCGCCTGGGCGGAGCGGCCGCGGCGCCTTGCGATCGAGCGAGATGAAGATGTGCGGGTGAAGAGCCAGCGCGGATGCGAGCTCGCCCTCCTGAATCGTCCAGACGACGAGCGTCTCGCCGGCATCCAGCGCCAGGCCGCCGACGCCCTCCAGCCGCTCGCGGTCCGCGTCGTTGAACTCGAACTCAAGGCAAGCACGGATCTGTTCTTTCTTGGCGTACGTGAACACGTCGCACCGCCGGGCGCCGGCCCCGGGAACCGAGATCTCGAGCGCATAACAACTGCGGCCGACGATGTAGCCCTTCGGGAGCGCCTTGGCCACTCAGAACCCGATCTTGCGCATCACGAATCGCGGCAGCATCCGGATCACCATCATGATCAAGCGCCAGATCCCCGGCGTGTAGACGACCGGCGTCCCGCGATCGATGGCGCGCACGACGTCGCGCGCGACGCCTTCCGGCTCGCCCGCGAACGGCGGCGTCGGCAGCCCCGCCGTCATCCCCGTCTTCACGAACCCCGGCTTCACGCAGATCACGCGCAACCCCTTGTCGTGGAACTTGTGGTCCAGCCCCTCGAGGTAGTGCGTGAGCCCGGCCTTCGCCGCGCCGTAGAGCACGACGGGCTTGCGCCCGCGCTCGCCGGCCACCGACGTGAACACGCACAGCGTGCCGCCACCGCGCGCCAGCAGGTGGCGGCGCGCCTCCTCGCAGAACACCACCGTGTTCGCGAAGTCGGCGGTGAGCAGCCGGCGCGCCAGCTTCGGCTCCGCCTCCAGCCGGTCCTGCGTCGCGAACAACCCCGCCGTGACGACCACGGTGTCGAACCCGCCCAGCACGACGCCCGCGCTGTCCAGCGCCGCCCCGAAATCGTCGGGCCGCTCGAGATCGCAGGGCGCGGTGCCGACCGATCCTTCCGCGCGCGCCGCGCGGATCTCCAGGTCACGCGCGCTGGCGGCGAGATCGGTGGGGTCGCGCCCCAGCAGGAACAGCGCGTCTCCGCGCGCGGCGAGCTGCCGCGCGACCGCCCGCCCTATCCCTTTCGTCGCGCCCAGCACGACGACCTTCCTCACGGCGGGTCTCCGAACAGGCGCACCGACTGCGCGCTGCGCAGCTTCCGGTTGGGATCCCAGATTCGCCGCACCCGCTGGAACTCCTCCAGGCGCGGCTCCATCGCCCGGAAATGCTCGGCGCGCGTGAACGCGTCCTTCGCCAGGTAGATCCGACCGCCTTCCTTCACGACGCACTCGTTCAACGCATCGATCAGCGCCGGCGTGTCCTTGCGTACCGCGATGTCCAGCGCGATCGAGATGCCGGGCCGCGGGAACGACAGCATGCCCACGCCCTCCGGCCCGCAGTCCTTGATCACGCACAGGAACGAAGCGCCGCCCCGCGCGGTCAGCACCTCCAGGAACCGCCGCGCCGCGCCCGCCCCCGCCTCGTTGGGCAACACGCACTGGTGCTGCGTCAACCCGCGCCGCCCGTACATCCGGTTCCAGTGCCACAGCATGTCCAGCGGATAGAACGTCGACTCGGGGTGGACGATGCGCCGCTGCACCTGCCGCAGGTGCTTCCAGTAAAAGAGGAAGTTGAACGCGCGGATGCTGAGCGGCCCCAGCACGAACTGCGGGAAGTCGAACGGAATCGAGAACCGCCGCTTGGGCCGCGGCGCGTGCTTCGGCGCCTCCTCGGGCGTGGCCCAGCGGCTCTTGAACAGGATGCCGCGCCCCATCTTCGCGCCGCTGGACAGGCAGTCGATCCAGCCCGCCGTCATCGGCCAGTCGGCGCTGGCGCCCTTGAGCGCGGCGATGAACGCCTCGATGTTCGGCATCCG
>Ga0207648_10004488_pt1 | contig 14317 bp, 9 predicted proteins | sample KBSMisM32_FD_184310 | JGI IMG/M metagenome (GOLD analysis project Ga0207648, IMG submission 184310) | Miscanthus rhizosphere microbial communities from Kellogg Biological Station, Michigan, USA - KBS Miscanthus M3-2 (SPAdes) (version 2) | ecosystem: Host-associated > Plants > Roots > Rhizosphere...
CAGCTCCTGGTCGTTTTGTGTCTTTGATGTATAAATTCCACTCCAGGTTGATGTTGCCTGGCTGCCCGGGTTAGGTGACACATCTACAGCGTGCGTATATGTATAAGCCAGCGAACCGTAAAAGCCTTTCGAATAACTTTTCGAAAGCAATGTTGTAAGTGCAAACGATCCACCTTTGTTTGTATTTTCCAAAACGATCGCGTTGCTTATTGCAGGATTAAGCCTTCGTGCGTTGGTACTTGAATATCGTTCACGCACAACACCCGGTGCTATGTTCACCACAGTATCGGGCGCTTTTTGATTTCCGTTGCGCATGATAGGATCATTGAAGTCTTTTGTATATAACGCCTCGATCGTAAAGGTCCATCCTTTACCAAGACTTTGATCAACGGCTATGTTTGTACGCCATACCTGCGGGAATTTAAATTTGGGATCAGTAACAGCAAAACTTCCGGGTGCAACAGTGCCTGCTTTTGTTGGGAATTGTGCCGGATTCAAAGCCGTATTATAAAACGGATTATAAGCGTGCGGATCAGGATTGAAAAGGAAGTCGTTCAGATTTGATGTAACCAATGCACCAAATTGGTACATACCGCTGCCCGAAGGTATGTTGGTTAAATAAACAAATGGTATACGACCTGTAAACAAACCTGTACCGCCGCGAAGAATGAAATTTTTATCCCCGTCCTTATCCCATCTAAAACCAACTCTTGGTGAATAATACCATGTTGCTTTCGGCCATTTGCCAGTCGTATAATTAGTGGGTTCAAAGTCTTTATTCAATAAAACCATCGAACTGATTGCAGGATTTTCCAATGGTTGTTCAGGATATATTGGCCGGTCTACTCTTAATCCATATGTTAGTTTGAAACGCGGGTTTATGTTTACATCATCCTGCAGATAAACTCCAAGCTGGCCGATCTTCATATTTGCAGAGAATACAGCATCCTGTCCCTCCTGCAATGAATAAGTAAGAGAAAATAATTTTGGTGCCCTGTCATTTATGAAATCGTCAAGTGAACCATACACATAATACCCTTGTGATCCTGCCATAAACATGTTACCGACTTTCTGGTATTCGTAAGTTGCTCCGGCAGTCAATGTGTGTTTACCGGCATAATAACTGAAATTGTCAGTAACGGTATAAATATCATTAATAACCTGGTTGTTATTCCCGTTAAAAGGTTCGTTACCGAAAAACATATAATTGTTCTTGCTGCCTGCTGTAAGACCGATAATATCTGCAAACGGGAATGTAGGGCCGTCGTGACCTTTTATAGAACTGATTTTTGTGAGTGTGGCAATGAACTGGTTAGAAAATTTCCCCCTGAAATTGCTGTTCAATTCAATTGCCCCTGATCTCACTTTATCAACGATGCTATAATTTGAATTATTAAAACCCATCGAATTCAAACCAAAGCGACTTGTAAAAAGTGGATTCGTGGAAGGCGTATAAGAAATGATAGAACTCTGGCTGTTCGCTCCGTTGATACCACCGCTCGGGGTCGGTTGTGCATAACCGGTATTTTTAAAATCGCTGTATTTTAAAGTCAGTTTATGCGCATTGCTTATGTTCCAGTCTATTTTGGCCAGTATTTTATGATTGTCTGTGGTGAAATTTGGAAAGTTATCATATGCGCCGGGGTCAAAGCCGTACTTACTCTTTAAATAGTCCGATAACACTTTAAGGGAATCTATCGGGATGTTTGTTGGTGTACCGCTGCCTGAACCACCTTTTGGCGTATAGGTAACACCCGGGGTATTTGACTTTTCTATTTCTCCATTGAGGAAAAAGAAAAGTTTGTTTTTAATTATCGGACCACCAATAGTGACACCATATATTTTATTGCTGGTAGCGGCTGGACTTGCCAGTTTGGTATCTGCCACTTTGATACCATTGAAATTCTGGTTGCGGTAAGATCCATAAACACTGCCGTGAAAAGTATTCGTACCGCTTTTTGTGATAGCACTGATGCCTGCACCGGTAAATCCCGATTGTTTTACATCATACGGAGAAATGTTTACCGATATTTCCTGGTAAGCGTCAAGTGAAATCGGGTTACCACTGCCGGGCAACAAATCACTGGATAGACCAAAGTTGTTATTAAGATTAGCTCCATCCACCTGCACATTGTTCATCCTGTTGTCGCGACCGGCAAAGCTTGTGCCGTTTGATTGCGGAGTAATACGTGTATAATCAGTGATACTTCTGCTGATCGTTGGCAACGTAGATAACTGAACCGGGCTGATGTTTGTCGATGCGCCAGACCGGTCTTGTGCTGACCTTCTCCTTGTAGTGCTACTTATTACCACTGCAGAAAGATCAACTGTTTCAGAAACCATTTCTGCGTTTATGTTATATGCATCTCCTAATGTAAGCGTAATACCATCTAAGGTCTGTTGTTTGAAACCTACAGAACTTATTGTAACACTATACGGCCCTCCGGCCCGCAATCCCGGAAGATTGAATACGCCGCCTGATTTCGATACAGTGGCATATTTTGTTCCTGATGGGGTATGTATAGCAGTAACGGTAGCACCGGCGAGCGGTTCGTTTTTTGTATCAGTAACTGTTCCGGTAATACTACTTGTAGTAACCTGCGCTTTGACAATGAATATTGTGGCAACCGCAAGCACTGAAAGGGCGATTCTCTTAAGCATATAGATTCGGTTTACGTTGCAAAGAAAAAGAATAATCCCGTACGGGCATCTTCTGATAACAAGAATTTAATTGTAAAGAAAACCGTAAGGTAAGCCTATGTGTTTCACTGTATAGTGTAGTTTAATTGATTATTTACGCTATATAATTTAAATCGTGTTATTCAATTAACTTTGCATAAAAATATTTAATATGCTTGATTCGATAGAAAGTGCGATTGAAGATATAAAGCAGGGAAAATTGGTAATTGTAGTAGATGATGAGGATAGGGAAAATGAAGGCGATTTTATTGTGGCTGCCGACAAGGTAACGCCTGAGGTAATCAATTTTATGAGTAAATATGGGCGTGGATTGATCTGCGCACCATTGCCTGAAGAAAGATGTGATGAGCTCGGGCTCGAACTGATGGTGAATAATAATACTGCGCTTCATGAAACTGCATTCACCGTTTCGGTTGATTTGTTGGGACATGGTTGTACTACCGGTATATCCGCACACGACAGGGCGAAAACAGTACAGGCATTAATTGATCCGTTTACAAGACCCGAGGAATTGGGAAAACCCGGTCATATTTTTCCATTAAGAGCAAAAAGTGGTGGGGTGTTGAGAAGAACGGGCCACACTGAAGCGACAATAGACCTGGCAAGACTTGCGGGACTTTATCCTGCCGGTGTATTGGTTGAAATTATGAATGATGATGGTTCAATGGCGAGGCTTCCTGAATTGATGGCAGTAGCAAAAAAATTTGATTTCAAAATTATTTCTATAAAAGATCTTATTGAGTATCGCTTAAAAAAAGATTCGCTGATCGAAGAAATAGTAAGAGTAGATATGCCGACGAAGTATGGCAGTTTTAAATTAATAGCGTTCCAGGAAAAGAATTCAAAGAATGAACATCTTGCCCTCATAAAAGGAGAGTGGGAAAAAAATGAACCTGTGATGGTAAGAGTTCACTCATCCTGTTTCACCGGCGATATATTAGGTTCGATGCGATGCGACTGCGGTGAGCAATTGCATAAAGCGATGCAGATGGTGGAAAAGGAAGGCAAAGGGGCTATCCTATATATGAACCAGGAAGGAAGAGGAATAGGTTTATTAAACAAATTAAAAGCATACAAACTGCAGGAACAAGGTCTTGATACAGTAGAAGCCAATCTGCATCTTGGGTTTCAAATGGATCAGCGGGATTATGGTATTGGTGCGCAGATATTAAGACATATAAATATTACGAAACTTCGGTTAATTACAAATAATCCACGTAAAAGAGTGGGGCTGTTGGGTTATGGCCTTGAAATAGTGGACAACATTCCTATTGAAGTAGATCCGAACCCGCACAATGAAAAATATTTAATGACGAAGCGGGACAAATTAGGTCATGAAATATTGGATGACGGGCAGCAGTAGTTAATTGCCTTTATCTTTTTGTTTTTCATCATCATCTTTCTTTGCTTCTGCTTTTGGTCTTGACGGTTTTGCTTTCTTTTTATCATCATCTCCGTCAAGTGTATTAAATTCTCTCCTGTAAGATAAACTTGCACCGGAACGTCTTGTTCGTCCAAATGTTCCTGATGAAGTTGTATTCAGGTAGTCTGTATTCTCCCGGTAGAAGAAAATCGCACGGATGGTGCCTGATTGATTAATGAGCCATTCTGCTGTCACATCAGGCAGAAGCTGTACGTTTTGCTGCACACTTGTTGTTCCTTGTCCAAGCGGTGCATCAATACCACCGCCAAACGTTAGGATAAACCGGTCATTAAAAAATTTTCGTCCGACCGATATATTGAAATTATTGCCGAGATTCAGCGCGGTGGCGTTTGTGGGGTCGATGAAGTTCCTGTTGTAAACCGTGTTTGTTATATTGATATGATACTTATCACTTTTCAATATTTTATTGAGAATTTTATTGAACTCATTATTGATAACATTAAAGAATATACCGGACAACGTGTTCGTTGCCGTTTCACCCAATGAAATACCGGCGGTAGAAGCGGCTCCGCGACTGTCAATCGGGGCAAAACTGTTGAATACGATCAGGTAGGTAACCTGTTTGTACAGTTCATTCGGGTCACTTTGAATCCGCTGTACACCAAAACCGAGAGAAGAGTTACTATTGGCAACACTACCCGAGGGGAATTCAATGCGGAAGCCGATATCAGGTTTAAACAGCTGGCCCGTCAGCGTTGTTATTACATACACATCGCCGCGTGCCTTTGTTGTGTTGTCATCAAGATTGGCATATTCGGCCAACGGACCATAACTTACATTGTCGGCAATATATCTTGCTTCTAATTGAACATTTGCCCGCATCGGATCTCCATTCCACTCTATATAATTATTACCACCCGGCGTTACGACCAATGGCTTTTTCAGAAACGATTGGAAAGTAAACAGGTAATTACCTTCTTCAATATTGTAACGACCCCGAAGAGTAAGACTTTCGGTAGTACCAGCATGAATTTTTAACGTGCCGCTGCCTCTCGCTTTAATTTCATCACCTGTCAGTTCATCCAGTATCATTCTGAAATTTACCATAGGGTTGGCCGTTAGTTCCACATCATAAGTTATTTTGGATCCGGCTGTATTGATGGCGCTGTCGCTCAATTCACGCCCGTATTTTTTTTCAACAAGAAAATCGGCGCCGCCGGTCTCCCTGCTGGAAGATGGGGGCATCGTAATATATGCACTGTCTCTTTCGGAAGCTTTGGCATACACTTCCATGATCATATCCGATTCAGCGCCTGTTAAAAAAAATGAGCCCGTTCCTTTTGCTTTTCCATAAAAAGATTGGTTGTCGTTAAATGTAGTATTCAGCAACTCCATGGGTTCATCATCCGTTTTTACATTGATGGAAAAAAACATATTCCTGAACGACCGGTGCTGAATAATGCCTTCTTTAATCGTTGCGGTCTTTCCATTCTTATCATAGATTTTTAAATTGGAGAAGTCTATGGCATCCGGTTTCAATTCTATGTCACCATCCTGGATCTTGTAAAAACATTGGGTGTATTTTACGCGAAGCCCTGCATCGTGCAATGTTGCCTTGCCGGTATAATTCAGGTTGTTGAAATCACCTGTAATATCAAGATTGGTTGTTGCATATCCTTCCAGGTCGGTGAACAATGTATTAAGAAAACGATCGAGTATTTTTATCGGGTAATTCTTTGCAGCCAGGCTGATCCGGTTATCACTTGCATGTAACGAATCCTTCAGGTAAATACGCAGTGTGGCGTCAAGTTTATGTTCGGGATCATCGTTTCGTGCAACGCCCATCAACTGTCCTGTCTGGTTATCGTAAACTATATTGCTTAAAGCGACTTTCCCCAGCGAATCATTATCCAGTCTTACTTCATCGCCCTGCAACTCTGCGGTTACATAAAATCGTTTGTAGGGATCCTCAATGTGTACTTTGCCGGATAATAGTCCCTCAATCCTGTTCTTTTTAAGTAAGAATGGAGAAAAGTCACCAATGTTTACATCTTTGAGCACTGCTTCAAGATCATTCCAGTTGCCCTCCGGTGAAGGTTTTGTTGCCAGCCGGATTTCCTGGTTGCTTTCTTTTAATATTACTTCTCCGCCTACTACATAATTATTTCTGAAGTCAAGACTGCCGTTCTTTTCAATGTTCCACTTTTTACCATTAAGGATAAATTGCGATGGATCAAAATGCAGGGAAAAACCATTGCTGAATGTCTGCACACTGGCATTGATGTTTGCCATATCCAGTGTCTGGTTGGCACCGGTTGTTATCTGTACATATGAGGTATCATTATGCGCCACAACCCTTGCGGTTGCCATCGGCAGGTTCAAACTATCGTTAAGCGTAATGTTATTTGATAGAGCATAAACAACAAGACTGTCCAGGTTGCCTTTGCCAATTAATCTTGAATTTGAAAAAGAATATTGTTTGTAGGCAAATGACGGAACATCTGCAATCAGGTCCAGTTTATTTTCCGCAAGATTGACAAGCCCGCTTATCGTGCTGTTGTTAAATCCCGTAAATCGTTTATCCAGCAGTTTTACATATTCTTCAACGTTTTTTGTTTTTAACGAAAAACTGAACCGTTCTTTATTTGATGAATAGTTAGTAGCTTCTATATAAGCGGGATAATACCGGTGAAGAAACAGCTGTATCGTTTTATCAAGATCATTTAAATTAAAATTCCCTTTCAGCGAAGCTTCGAACTCATTGGATTGAGCCCGGAGTGTTTTGACATCTTCAATGTATGCAGCAGATAAAATAAGCGAATCAAACGATAAACGCATACTGTCTTTGAATAACGATGCATTCGTTATCCGTGCAGACCCGAGAAAGTCATCAATATTTTTACCGGAAAAATTTAAATTGAATTTTCCATTTACCGCGAGATTATCCTTCGTAAGTTTTAACCGCTGCAGGTTCAATTTTTCAACATTTGCTGTCAAATCAAACTTTGGTGTTTTACTGCTGAAATCAATAATACCATCCAGCTTAAACCTCGCGTTTGAATCATTCATGGACATGTATCCGTCAAATAACTTTTTGTTCAGTTTTCCTTTCGTCTCAATATTGTGATAGGTATAATCGTTGTACGTAATACTGCTGATTTTTCCATCAAGGTCGGCGATAAGTTTGCTCAGATTGAAGCTACTTCCTTTTACTTCACTGTCAAACGAAATAGCGCCAAGCTTTGCATCGCCAAGTAAGGTTCCAAGCTTAAAGTTACTGGTACCGATATGGCCCGAGTATACAGGTTCTCTGCCTGACGGCAATTTCATATTCAGGTCACTTTTTATAGTGCCGAGGTTGGTTTGAATGGTTCCAAACGTTACGAAGTCTCTTATAAAACCGGTAAAACTCCCGGTGAAGCGGAGATAATTCAGTTTGGCGAGATCCAATCCGCCCGCGTTCCTGATTTGCGGAAAAAATTTCACCGCGTCTGTATACGTGGTACGAAAATCATTTGCTTTGAAATCAATAAAGGTTTGGTTAATATCCGGCAAACCGGTAAGTGTGATGTCACCATTAAGATATGAATTGTCGCCTGCCTGTATTTTTATGTTTCTGCCATTCAGGTCTTCCACCGTTCCTCTCACGGTACCGTCTATATGTATTTGTTTTTTCCATTCTTTCAGCTCGGGGGCGAAATAAGCTATATCATCGCTGTCTATGCGGGAGTCATCAAAATTTGCCAGCATGGTTATTTTGTGGATATAATCATTCATATCGTCGAAGTCGGCATACCGCATCGTATAAAAATCTTTTATTGTGCTATTGTTGGTACGCAGGTCCAATTTGTAAAAAGCCATTTCCCGCGGCGTCACCTTTGCATCTGCTTTCATGGATTTTACTTCGAAACCACTTCGTTCTTTCGATGAAAGTGTCAGTCGTGTTGTAATGGTATCATTATTCAATTTTACATTTTGAAATTCGGCATTGATATCGGAGAAGTCAATATGCTTTCCATCAAAATAGGCAAAAGCTTCGCGGGGTGTTTTTACATCATTTTTAAATTCCCCGTTTTTTATTTTAAGGCTTTTAATATTCATTGCCCAACCATCGGGGTTCCATTCCAGTAAATTTGTTTTGACCGTTGTATCCTTTGGCGACGATGTTGGTTTCAGGCTGTCGGGCCTGTTGCCATCATAATCGAAAATGGAGAATAATGGTTTTTCAATCCCGATAGAATTGATGTCGATATTTTTTTTATTAAAATCAATATCATTGGCGTCGAGATCCAACATTGCAAAACTCATGGTCATATCCCTGCCGCGCCATCCATCCTTTTGCAAGAAGTAGATATTTCTGAGGGCAAGCTGCTTCAGGTTGATGGCGATTCCTTTTTTGCCCGACGAAGTATCTGTAGACGGTGACGAAAAATAATCAGCAATAAAATTGTAGTTCCATACAGAATCGGAGCGCTGCATTTTGATGACAGCATCTTCCAGCCCGATGTATTTCAATTCTATACTATCCTTAAATAAAAACCAATCGGTAATGTGTAGCTGCAGTTTACCGGCAGACAGCAAAGTGTCCTTATTGAGATCCTGAATGATAAACCCTTCAAGATTCATCTTGTTCAGTAATGTCAGGCTGATATGGCGGATGCTTATCCGGGTTTTCAGTTCCTTTGAAAAATGCTTCGTTACTGCGTTCGCAAGAACGTTTTGCCCTTTGTCTGTATTGATAAAAATCAAAAGGCTGCCCACGAGGAAAAGGATTGCAAAAAAAACAATCCCCATTACCCGGAGTGTTTTGTTTATCCAGGTACTTTTCTGAATGAGAACAAGTATAAGCGCACCGATTGCGATGGATAATAAAAACCAAAAGAGAGGAGAGGAGATATCAAAGATCCTGTCGGAGAGGACAGTTTTTATGTTGAAAAATATCAGCCAGGCTATTATAAAGACTAATAAGCCAAGGAATATGCTTCCTGATATTTTCAGCAATTTTTTCAGCGAAATGGATTTGCCTGTAAAAATAGAGAATCAATGGGTTAACGCAAATTCAATACCAATAAGCGGCAACCTTTTATATAAACTATATGAAGCGGCCGGTAATTATGTAGTGTTTTTACTATTAACAAAGATTTGACCTGCCATTAATTGATAAAAAGCCCAGGAAGGGATGTCCGGGTCAGAAGTGAATAAGATCAACGATGTTTTGAAGGTAATGTTGGTCGGCTGTATCGAAATGATCGTATTCGTCGCTGTCTACGTCCAGTACGGCAACTACTTCACCATTTCGTATGACAGGAACGACGATTTCAGATTTTGACAGGCTGCTGCAGGCAATATGACCAGGGAACTTTTCTACGTCAGGTACGATGATCGTTTCTGCCTGTTGCCAACTCGTACCGCAAACGCCGCGGCCTTTTTGAATACGCGTGCAGGCAACCGGTCCCTGGAACGGCCCCAATACCAATTCATTATTTTTTACAAGGTAAAAGCCAATCCAAAACCATCCGAATTGTTCTTTCAGGGCAGCAGTAATATTCGCAAGGTTTGCAACCAGGTCGGGTTCGCCCTCCAGCAATCCCTTTATCTGCGGGGTGAGCGACTCGTATTGTTCTGTCTTACTGCCCTGAGTTATGGATAAATCTTCTGCCATGTTGCAAAGGTAATTAAAGGTTGAAAGTTGACGGTTCGCTGTATGTCAGGGTGCTTTACCTGGTTAAGAGCTTTTAGCTTTCAACCTCTAGTGATTTTGCCAGTTCAATACGCTAGCTTCAAGTACGCTCATGCGGTTCCGGTCAAGAAATTTTCTGTAAAAAATGATCGCGATAACAAAGAGAATAAAAGCGATTATCATGTACAGCCATACGGAGACGATGGAAATATCTTTCCATGCAGACACTGTTACAACCGGGTATAGAAATAAATTTGTAGAATCGCCATGTTGTAGTCCCGTCACTCTTCCGGTCACGATGTAATAGTCGTATGTTTTTGTGTAATCTGCCGTGTACGGATTGATGACACCATTTATAAAAACCTGTGAAGTTTTTATCGTGCTATCGGACTCCTGCACCTGTTGGGCAATTTTAAAACTGCTGAGAAAAACTTCATAATTGGCGCAACTGCTACAGGATAGTTCCTTAACCAGGATTTTATTTTTATTAAAAAACCCCGTAATTGAAAGTCCGTACACTCCGAGCGTAATACTTAAAATAAAAAATACAATGGAAAATCGTTGATAAGCCCTTTTTTTCATAACTGAAATAAAATCTTCTTAATCTATTATGTATTGGTGGGTGTTTCATAAATCTTTGATACAGGTAGCAGACTATATGCCAGTTTTGGGGCGGTAAATGATTTTAGGGTTTCGATATGGCGCAATATTCTGATTTATAGCCTTAATTTACAGACCAAGTACTTCCTTCATGCTGAATATTCCTTTTTTGTTGCAAATAAATTCTGCCCCAAGCACGGCTCCCAATGCAAAACCTTTGCGGCTATGAGCCGTGTGAATGATTTCTATATCATCTATAGCTGAGGAATATTTTACCTTATGCGTGCCCGGCGCCGGGTCGGTCCGTTCGCTAAGAATTTCCAATTCATCCACGTTATCGCTGACCTGGTTTACCCAATTTTTTTTTCGGGGAATATTTTCAAGAATTTGTTCAGCAACGGTAATTGCAGTTCCACTGGGGGCATCTTTTTTTTGTGTGTGATGTATTTCGATAATGTTCACCTCATAATCAGTATGCGGTGCCATCAGGGAAGCAAGTTTCTTATTTAACTCAAAAAAAATATTGACGCCAACACTGAAATTACTGGCATATAGGAATGAACCCTTGTTGTCGGTGCAAAACTTTTTTATTTCTTCAAATTTATCCAGCCAACCGGTAGAGCCGCAAACAACCGGTTTGTTGTAGCCGATCGTTTTTTTTACGTTATCAAAGGCCGTATGCGGGCCAGTAAATTCTATAGCTACATCGGCTTTATTTATGTTTTCTTTTGTAAAATCGGGTAAATTGTTCTCATCAATTTTTAATACAATTTCATGACCACGTTGCACGGCTATTTCTTCGATAGCTTTTCCCATTTTGCCATAACCAATCAAAGCAATTTTCATGTTTCTTTAAAAAAATTTGTTGCAAGATAGTGTATGACGCGTATTGAAAGCCCGATTATTTGTGATGACGATCGTGAAAGGAGAAAACAAAACTGATACCGGGCGCATTTGCCATAGGAATGTAGGTCGGCTTTATTTTTAAAGAAAGATCAGGACTTACATCAAAGGCTTTGAGGTGTGCATCTACAGCAGCGTCTACAACATTTAATCCCCAAAACAATACAAAGACCAATGCTGCATAGTCTATGTATTGCCGGAACTGGTTACGGGCAGTTTTAATAGATTCCGGATCGTATAATTTATAGTTATTGTCTAACTGTAGGTAAAGCGCCGAGTCACCTTGTGTGGCAAGTATTCTTGCTTTGTAAGCAAACCGGTATTCTTTATATGTTTTGAGATTATCAAAAAAAACATAACCGGTAATGCCAAGCGCCGCATAAACAATTGGAAGTTTCCAGTATTTCCTGTTATAGATCTGTCCCAGGCCCGGTAAGATAGCAGACCGGATAGCAGCCGAACGCGGACTATAAATTCTTTTTATAACTGTATCCTTTCTCTTTTCAATGACAATAGTTGAATCATGCGTAATAATTACAGAATCCTTTTGCTTTACCTGCACGGAATCCGTTTGCTGGGCATGTAATGAATGAATAGCCGAAGGAGCAATAAGCAATAAAAGAGGTAGTAAAAAAAGTAAGCGCATTGAACGAGATGAAAACATAATTATTCCCGGTTTGTGCACGTCAGTCAAGTGTGACGTCGAATTGCCCGAGTAGTTTATTCAGCTCTTCCTGCGAATAATATTCAAACGTAATCTGTCCGCTGCCGTTCCTGCTGTGTTTGAGTTTAACCCGGGTACTGAAATGCGACGCTAATTTATCTTCTATTTTTTGAAACAATGGAGATACCGAGCTTTTTGAAAGTTTTTTAACAGCGCCGGATTGCTTATAAAGATTTCTGACCAATGCTTCGGTTTGTCTTACCGAAAGACCTTTGGATTTTATTTCCTTAAAAATATAAAGTTGCTTATCAATCGTATCTACATTAATCAGCGCCCGTGCATGTCCCATACTCAACTCACCGCTGCGCACGGCTACCTGGATATCAGGTGGCAATTTTAACAAACGGATATAGTTTGTTACCGTTGTTCTGTCTTTCCCCATTCGCTCCGCTACCTGTTCCTGTGTATAATCAAGTTCGTCCATCATGCGCCGGTAGCTGAGAGAAATTTCCATGGCATTCAGATCTTCCCGCTGCAGATTTTCAAGCAGGGCAAGTTCCAGCAATTGCTGATCATCTGCATGTCGTATATACGCCGGTATATCTTTGAGGCCTGCAATTTTAGCGGCACGCCAGCGACGTTCCCCGGAGATCAACCTGTATTTTCCGGATGGAAGTTTAGAAATCGTTACCGGCTGAATAATATCGTGAAGCCTGATGGAAGCCGCCAGTTCATTCATGGATTGTTCATCAAAATCATGACGGGGCTGTTTCGGGTTGGTTTCAATTTCATCAACAGAAATGCGCGATGAGGTTGTCGTATTTTCTACAACAGCGGTTTTTAACTGGCCTTCGCTTGTTTTCAGATCGGCATCTATACTTTGAAGCAGCGAACGGATTCCCCGGCCGAGCAATTCTTTATTATTTTGTTTGGGCGCAGACATCGATTTTCGATTTTTCGATTTTCAATCCGGATTTAAAACTTACAATCGTAAATCCGCAATCCTGAATCTACAATTCCATAATTCTTTCTTCCTGGCTGATCTTTGTCAGGTTGTTTTTCTGGAGTATTTCTTTGGCAAGATTAAGATAATTCATGGAACCTTTGCTGTTCGCATCGTATAAAATTACCGGTTTGCCTACGCTCGGGGCTTCGCTCAGTCGTGCATTGCGGTGAATGATTGTACTAAAAACTATTTCATCAAAATGGCGGCGTACTTCACTTACTACCTGGTTACAAAGACGCAGACGCCCATCATACATCGTCATCAAAATGCCTTCGATAGCAAGCGATTGATTCAACCTGTTCTGTACTATTTTGATCGTGTTTAATAATTTTCCAAGACCTTCCAATGCAAAAAACTCGCATTGCACCGGCACAATCACTGAATCCGAAGCTGTCAATGCATTTACCGTAATCAAACCGAGTGAAGGAGAGCAGTCAATAATAATGAAGTCGTAATCATCTCTTACCGGCGCCAGCAGGTTCTTCAACACCATTTCGCGGTTTGGATAATTGATCATTTCAATTTCAGCACCAACAAGATCAATATGTGAAGGAACGAGATCAAGATTAGGAATGTCGCTTTTCAGTATTACGTCTTTGATTGCCGCTTCATTCACCATGCAGTCGTAAAGGCTATGCGTAATATTGTGAAGATCGAAGCCTACGCCGGTCGTGCTGTTTGCCTGCGGATCGCCGTCTACCAGCAGGGTTTTATATTCCAATACTGCACAACTTGCGGCTACGTTAATAGCTGTAGTTGTTTTACCTACTCCGCCTTTCTGATTTGCTACTCCAATAATTCTTGCCATGCACGATACTCCGTTGGGATTTTGGATAATTGATCTATTTTGGGAAAAATGCAAATGTAATGTAATACCCTTCTTAAAAATGGGGTTAAAAAGAGATGTGAATTTTTACATGAGTTTTCCCCATTTATCCGGAAATGGGTAGAATTTGTATTTCATGAAGACTTTGTATAAAACTATTACCCGCGACGTTCAATTTTTTATAGTTGTTTTCCTGACCGTTCCTGATATGCTTCTTTGATTTATTTACTTTTCCCAGTTCTTACTTTATTATATTCTCTCTGCTTTTATCAAACGGTGAACCTTTTTCAACATTTATGTTATCTCTATTATTGTTGTTTAAGCCATTGTCAAATTTATAAAAAATCGCCTCATAACTTTACCGTTTCACCGGTTGCGGGCAACAGCAAGTATGTTTTGCCAGCTCATTGCAGGAAATAAACGGATCAAAAAGAATTGTTTTGTTACCGGCATTCGGCGCAAAACAGGAATGGCCATAGGACGTGAATTGTAAATTTTGATTTTTATAGCCAATAAATTTACGGGTACCGGTTACAAAAGCCCGTAATACAAAT
>Ga0207648_10004489_pt1 | contig 14312 bp, 12 predicted proteins | sample KBSMisM32_FD_184310 | JGI IMG/M metagenome (GOLD analysis project Ga0207648, IMG submission 184310) | Miscanthus rhizosphere microbial communities from Kellogg Biological Station, Michigan, USA - KBS Miscanthus M3-2 (SPAdes) (version 2) | ecosystem: Host-associated > Plants > Roots >...
CTGTTCGGGATAACGGGATAACGGCAGCGCGGGTCGGCGGGGCGTGCGGGGACGAGGGCGTTGCTCGGACGTTAGTCCCACGCCGCCGCCCTATCGGCGTTCCGGCGATTCCCGTCGATCACCGCGTCTCCTACCGGACGTGCTTGCGCAACAAGTCCTGCAGGGCCACCCGTCCCATCAGCCCCACGCGACGATCCACGGGCTGTCCGTCCTTGATCACGAGGGTCATGGGCAGCCCCTGCACCGCGTAGCGCTCGACCAGACCCGGGTTCTCGTCGAAGTTCACGAGCCCGAAGCGCAGCCGTCCGCCGTGCTGCTGCTCCGCGCTCTCCAGCGCGGGCTGGGCCATGTGGCAGGGGACGCACCACTCGGCCCAGAAGCCGACCACGACGGGAACGGGCGACGCGAGCACCGCCCGGTCCCAGGTCGCGTCGGTGAAGGTGTCCACGCGGGCGCGGGAGAGATCAGCCGAGGTGCGGCTCGATCAGCTTGACGAGGTTGTCGCGGGAGATGAGGCCGACGCGCTGCTCGGAGACCTTGCCGCCCTTGATGATGAGCAGGGTGGGCAGGGTCGTGATGTTGTACTGGAAGGGAACGTGTTCGTTCTCCTCGACGTTGACCTTCCCGACGCGGAGTCGGCCCTTGAACTGCTCCGCCACCGATTCCACGGCCGGCATCAGCGTCTTGCAGGGGGCGCACCAGTCCGCCCAGAAGTCCACCAGCACGGGCTGCTGCGACTTCATGACATCGGCTTCCCAGTTCGCATCGGTGAGGGTCTGGATCGTGTCGGCCAAAGGTCTCCTCCGGAGTTATGAGCCCGTCACCCAGTATAACGGACGCCTGTTCCCGTTCCGTTCCTTTCCCGTAACGTGCTGGACGATCACACCTTGGCCATGGCCCGCCGGAAGACTTCGACGTAGGCCTCGGCCGAGCGGTCCCACGAGAAGTCCTTCTCCATCCCGTTGCGGACCAGCTGCTCCCAGGCCGCGCGATCCTTGAGCGCGCTCAAGGCCTGATCGAGGGCCCACATGAGGCCGGTGCCGTCCGGGTTGTCGAAGCGGAAGCCGGTGCCGCGGCCGGTCGCGGGATCCCAGGGCTCGACGGTGTCGTAGAGGCCGCCCGTCGAGCGGACGACGGGAACGGTGCCGTAGCGCAGGCTGTACATCTGGGTGAGGCCGCACGGCTCGAACCGCGAGGGCATCAAGAAGATGTCCGCCCCCGCCTCGATCTTGTGCGCGAGCCCCTCGTCGTAGGTGAGGCGCACGGCAACGCGGTCGGGCGCGCGCTCCGCCAGCGACCGCAGGGCGTGCTCCAGGCGCGCCTCGCCCGTCCCGAGCACGACCATCCGGATCGGGCGCTGGAGGAGGTCGTACCAGGCGTCGGCGACGATGTCGATCCCCTTCTGCGCGACGAGGCGCGAGATGATGCCCACGATCGGGAGGTCGGGCTCCGCGGGCAGGCCCAGCGTGGCCAGCAGGTCGCGCTTGCACTCTTCCTTGCCCGCGAGGTCGTCCGCGGAATAGCGGGCGGCGATGTGCTTGTCGTGGCGCGGATCCCACTCCCCGTAGTCGACGCCGTTGAGGATGCCGACGAGGTCGGCGGCGCGCCCGCGCAGCGTCCCGTCGAGCCCGTAGCCCATCTCTCCGCCCTGGATCTCCCGGGCGTATTGCGGCGAGACGGTGGTGACCATCTCGGAGAACTGGATGCCGCCCTTCATGTAGCTGAGCCCGCCCTGGTGGCCCAGGGCTTCTCCGCTCGCGAAGTGCCAGGGCAGGCCGAGCACGTCCAGGGTGTCGTGGCCGAACGTGCCCTGGTAGGCGAGGTTGTGGATCGTGAAGACGCAGGGCGAGCGGTAGAGGGCGGGATCGTCCCAGTAGAACGACTTCAGGTAGACCGGGACGAGGCCGGCCTGCCAATCGTGGGCGTGGAAGACGTCCGGCCTCTGACCGCGGCTGCGCAGGTACTCGAGGGCGGCACGGGCGAGGAACGCGAAGCGGAGCCGGTTGTCCCCGTAGTCCTCGTTGCTGTTGGGGCCGTAGGGCTGGGGGCGGTCGAAGAAGGGCGGATGCTCGATGAACACCACCTCCAGGCCGTCCTCCAGCCTCTTGCGGTAATAGCCGGCGCTGCGCGGCGAGGAGTCCACGGGCACGTGCACGGAGCCGGCGAACTCTCCGGGCGGGAAGGCAATGCGCCCGTAGCGCGGCAGGAACACCGTGACCTCGTGCCCCAGGCGGGCCAGCGCGCGCGGCAGGGCGGCGGAGACGTCGGCCAGGCCCCCCGTCTTCATGAACGGAGTCATCTCCGACGTCACCAGCGCGATCCGCAACGAGGGGGCGCTCACGCGCGGCCAGCGGGACGGGGACGACCGGCCATGCGCGCGACCGCGGAGATGAGCTGGTCCGGATCGACCGGCTTGGAGAGATGGACCTGGTACCCGGCGGCGAGGACGCGGCGGCGGTCGTCGGAGCGCGCGTAGGCGGTGAGGGCGATCGCGGGCACGAGCCCTCCGTCCTCCGCGGCCAGGGCGCGCACGCGCGCGAGGAGCGCGAAGCCGTCTTCGCCGGGCATGCCGATGTCACAGATGAGCACGTCGGGGCGGTGGCGCCGGAGCGCGGCCATGGCTTCCTCGGCGGAGGCGGCCGGATCCACCTCCGCGCCGGAGTGGCCGAGGGCGGCGGCGAGCAGATCGCGCGTGTCCGCTTCGTCCTCCACCACGAGTACGCGCACGCCCGCCAGCCGGACGGGCACGCGCACCTCGCGCGTGGCCGCCTCCGGCGCCACGGGGTCCGCGGTCTCGTCGGCCAGCCGGAGGCGGACCGTGAAGACCGCGCCCTGCCCGCGCCCGTCGCTGTGCGCCTCCACGCTGCCCCCGTGCATCTCGACGAGGTGGCTCACCAGCGCGAGCCCGAGGCCCAGGCCGCCGTGGGCGCGCGTGGTCGAGCTGTCCGCCTGGCGGAAGCGGTCGAAGACGTAGGGCAGGAACTCGGGCGCGATGCCGACGCCGTTGTCGGAAACGCGCAGCACGGCCTGCCCGTCCTCGACGCCGAGGTGCACGTCGACTCGCCCCGACGCGGGCGTGAACTTGACGGCGTTGGATACGACGTTCCAGATGATCTGCTGCAGGCGGATGTTGTCGCCGCCCACGACGACGGGCGCCGGGGGAAGCTCCACGGCCAGCGCCAGCTTCTTGACCGCCGCCGCCTCCCGGAGCCCTTCCACGACCAGGCGCACCACCGCCGTGAAGTCCACGGCCTTCCACTCCAGATGCAGCGTGCCGGAGACGAGGCGCGAGGCATCCAGGATGTCGTCCACGAGCTGGGCCTGGACCTTCGCGTTGCGCTCGATGGTCGCGAGGCCGTGGCGGCGCCGCGCCGGGTCGTCGTCCGTCTCCTGGAGGAGGCGGGCCCAGCCCAGGATGGCCTGCAGCGGCGTGCGCAGCTCGTGGGAGACGGTGGCCAGGAACTCGTCCTTGATGCGGTGCAGCTCCTGCGCTTCTTCGTAGAGGCGCTGGGTGGTCGCGCTCTCGCGCCGCAGGTCCTCCTCGAGGCGCAGGCGCTCCGTCTCGTCGCGCGTCGTGACCACCGCCCCCGCCGGCGAGCCGTCGGCGTGATGCAGGGGCAGGGCGGTGCCGGTCAGGATGCAGAGCGAGCCGTCGGGCCGGCGCACCATCCAGCGCGCGTTCTCGACGCGCTCGCCCTTGAGGGCGCGGTAGAGCGGCGTCTCCGCCAGGGGCAGGTGCTGGCCGCGCAGGTCGCGCAGGCCGTAGGCGGTCGTCCATTCCGCGGGAGGCACCGGCTTGCGCTCGACGCCATGCTGGCGCTCCGCCTCCGGATTGAACCCGCGGATGATCCCGTCCTCGTCGCACACCACGATGCCGTCGCCGCTCTGGCGGAAGATCGCGCGCAAGAGGTCCCTCTCCTGCTCCGCCTGCTCGCGGCCCTCGAGCTCGGTCGTGAGGTCCTTGAAGACGATGGCGACGTGGCTCACCTTGCCCCGGCCGTCGAAGAGCGGGAAGAACGTGGAGGAGATGGCGACGCGCCGCCCCTGCTCGATCTTGACGTGCGTGAGCTCGCGCGGGTCGTACCAGATGGGGCCGATGGTGATGGACTCCCCCGCGAAGGCCCGGTGGATGAGCTCGAGGACTCCATTGCGCTCGGCGACGTCGTCGCGCAGCACGTTGTATTCGGGGGGCGGCTCCGACCCGAAGAGGTTCCGGAAGGCCTGGTTGACGAGAAGGCATCGCCCGCTGGCCTCGTAGATCTGGAAGCCGACGGGCGCGGACGCGAAGATCCCTTCGAGCAGCGCGAGTGGATCGGACACCCGGCCCAGGTGCGCGCGGATCTCTTCGAGAGGCTTCATCACCAGGCGGTCAGCATGTCGGGCCGGCGGCCAATACCATAACCCACGGGCGCGCGGGCGCGGCCCGGCCGCGACCGAATCCCCGCCCGACGCCCCATAATCACGGCGCCATGCCCCGCCGGCTGGGACAGCACTTCCTCCGCCCCGCGTCCGTCGAGCGGCTCTTGCGCGTGATCGATCCGCGGGCGGACCAGGTGTTCCTCGAGATCGGACCGGGGGCGGGCGCGCTCACCCTCCCCCTCGCCGCCCGGGCCCGGGAGGTCGTCGCGGTCGAGCTCGACTCCGCGCTGGCCGCGCGCCTGCGGGAGAGGGCGCCCGCGAACGTCCAGATCGTCACCGGGGATGCGTTGCGGGTGGATCTCGAGACCCTGGCCCCGGCGGGCACCCGGCTCGTGGGCAACTTGCCGTATTACGTCTCCAGCCCGCTCCTGCGCCGCTTCCTCGACCTCCGCCCGCGACTGCGCGACGTGCACGTCATGCTGCAGGACGAGGTCGCGCGGCGCGTCGCGTCGCCGCCCGGGTCGCGCGAATACGGCATCCTCTCGGTCCTCTACGCCCTCTGGGCGGACACCGACATTCCCCTGCATTTCCCGCCGGGTGCGTTCCAGCCTCCCCCCAGAGTCGATTCCGCCGTGCTGCGCGCCCGGTTCCGGCCCGCCCCTCGGGCCGAAGTCGATGACCCCAAGGCGTTTGAGCGCCTGGTCCAGACCGCGTTCACACGGCGGCGCAGAACACTTGAAAACAATCTGCAAGATAGCTATCCTAACCTCAAGGAACACTTGAGGTTGCTCAAGATCGAGGGCCGTCGGCGGGCCGAGACGCTATCCGTGGTGGAATTCGCGCAACTCGCCAACGCCGTCGGACGGTAGCTCGCGGCTCGGGACAGGAGACAGGCGAGGGTTCTGGGGGTTGCCGCAAGTGCGCCGTCGGGAGATCGCACGATTGCGGCTTGGCCGCCAACCAGTGAGCTCAGCGCCGCGCAGCGGCGGTGAGCGACGGGGGGTTTCAGGGGGGGAGCTCACTCCGTCCGCGGTGTCGAGTGAGTTCCCCCCCTGAGATTAACTTTTGGCCATTGACCACGGGGGGCTCCGCCTGGTGGCCTTGGGCGGGCTCGGCGAGTTCGGCCTCAATGCGCTCGTCCTCGAGTGGCAGGCGGAGTGCCTCCTCGTGGACGCGGGCATGGGCTTCGGCAACTCCGAGCTGCCCGGCGTCGATTCCGTGGTCCCCGACTTCGAATACCTCGAAGAACGCGGGCGGTCCGTGCGCGCGATCGTGCTCACCCACGGTCACGAGGACCACATCGGCGCGCTCGCTTTCGCGCTCGAAGCCGCTCCCCATACGCCGGTCTACGGGAGCCGCCTCACCCTCGGCTTCGTCCGAAGGAGGCTGCGCGAGCGCGGCATCGACGCGGACCTGCGGCTGCTCACTCCCGGCCAGCCCGTCGAGGCCGGAGTCTTCCGCGTGCACCCCATCCGCGTCGCCCACAGCGTGATCGACAGCCTCGCCCTCGCCATCGAGACGCCCGTCGGCGTCGTCATGATGAGCGGCGATTTCAAGATGTCCCACGGCCCCGCCGCGGACGAGCAGACCGACGTCGAGGCCCTCAGCGCCTGGGGCGACCGCGGCGTGCTCGCCCTCCTCTCCGACAGCACCAACGTCGAGGTCAAGGGCCGGACGGGGGCGGAAGACGACCTGATCCCGGCCTTCGAGGACATCTTCGCGCGCACGCGCGGACGGGTCCTGATCTCCTGCTTCGCGACGTCGGTACCGCGCATCCGGCGCGCCGCGGAAGTGGCCCTGGGCGCGGGACGGTCGATCGGCTTCGTCGGCCGCCGCATGGCCGACAACGCGGACGTGGCCATGGAGCTCGGCCTCCTCGAGCTGCCGCCTTCGCGAAGGCTGCCCGCGACGTCCGTGCGGGACTACCCCTCGCGCGGCCTGTGCCTGTTCGTGTCCGGCAGCCAGGGCGAGCCGTTCTCCGCTCTCTCCATGATCAGCATCGACGAGCACCGCGACGTCGCGGTGGGGCCGGGGGACACCGTCGTGATGTCGTCGCGCCCCATCCCCGGCAACGAGCGCGCGGTCTCGCGCCTGATCGGCAACCTCTTCCGCCGCGGCTGCGACGTCGTGCACGGAGGCAACGCGCGCGTGCACGTGTCCGGCCACGCCAGCCAGGACGAGCTGGTCGAGATGATCCAGCGCGTGCGTCCCCGCTACTTCGTGCCCGTCCACGGCGAGTACCGCATGCTCGCCCAGCACGCGCGCCTGGCCGTGCAGGCGGGCGTGCCCGCGGACCACGTCTTCGTCCTCGAGGACGGCAACGTCTTGTCGCTGTCCGGGGAGGGCGCGGCCAAGGGGGAGAACGTGCCCGCCGGCCGCGTGCTCCTCGACCGCTCCGGCGTGGACGAGATCGAAGACGTCGTCGTGCGCGACCGCCGCCATCTTTCTTCGGACGGCATCGTGGTGCCGGTGGTCGTGCTGGACCGGCAGACGGGCCGGCTGGAATCGCCCCCGGACATGGTGACGCGCGGCTTCGTGGACTGGGAGGAATGGCCCGGTCTCATGGACGAGGCGAGGCGCATCCTGGCCGAGATCGTGGAGACGCGTCCTCCGGAGGAGCACTACGACCCGACGGTCACGCGCGAGCGCCTGCGGCAGGAGCTGCGGCGCCTGTTCCGCAAGCGCACCCAGCGTCGTCCGATGGTCATCCCCGTCGTCATGGAGGTCTGATGGCGTCAGCAGCCGCGAAAAGCACCAAGACGGCCGAGTTCCTGGGCGTGGTCTCCTTCGCCCTCTCGCTGATGGTGCTGATCAGCGTGGCCACCTACAACCCCGCCGATCCCGTGCCCTTCTTCAAGGCCGGAGCCAGCGGCCCCGTCCGCAACTTCATCGGCCCCATCGGCGCCTTCCTGGCCGAGCTGCTGATCCCCCAGCTCTTCGGGGTGGCCGCGCTGCTCGTGCCGCTCGTGCTCGGCATCACGGGCTGGAAGCTGTTCTGGTGCCGCCCCATCGATGCGCCGTACACGAAGGCGGCCGGGCTCTCTCTCCTCCTCGTGTCGCTCACCGCGTTCCTGACCCTCACCTTCGGCGCGGTGACGATCGAGGGCGAGCCGGTGCGGGCGGGCGGCGCCGCCGGCCAGCTCGCGGCCGCCATCCTCACCGCGAGCTTCAACCGCACGGGCGCCTACATCGTGGTGGCGACGTCGTTGTTCGTCTCCCTGATCCTGTCCACGCAGTTCTCGTTCGCGTCCTTCCTGTCCGCGGTCGGGAAGTTCCTGGCCACGCGCGCGCAGGCCTTGCGCACGGCCTGGGCTCACTTCCTGGAGACCCGGCGCAAGGAGCGGATGAGGCGCGACGTCATCAAGAAGCACAGCAAGGACAAGGAGCCGGTGGACGAGGCGGCGGCGGCGCGCGGGGAGAGCGTTCCCCGCGTGCGCAAGGTGAAGGCGGCGGGCGCACCGGACGCGGAGCCGGCGCGCGCGGCCCAGAAGCCGCTGCCCTTCGCGCCCATGCCCGAGGATCCGGACGCGGAGATGGAGACGGAGGCCGACGAGCGCGACGTCGTGGAAGAGGAAGACGAGGCCGCGCCCGTCCTGCCCGTCTCCGCGGCCACGCGGGCAGTCAAGCGCGGCGGCGGCTCCGTCGTCGTGCGCGGGGACTTCCCGCTGCCCCCGACCTCGATCATGGACGAGATCAAGCTCACCACGGCCATGGACAAGACGCGGCTCTTCGAGAAGGCCAAGACCCTCCAGGCCAAGTCGGCGGAGTTCGGGGTCATGGGCTCCGTGGTCGAGATCCATCCCGGCCCCGTGGTCACGACCTACGAGTTCAAGCCGGACGCGGGCGTGAAGTACTCGAAGATCGTCGGCCTGGCCGACGATCTCGCCCTGGCCCTGGAAGCCGAGTCCATCCGTATCGACCGCATCAGCGGGCGCGGCACGGTGGGCATCGAGATCCCGAACGAGGTCCGGGAGACGATCTACCTGCGCGAGATCCTCGAGGGCGAGGCCTTCCACAAGTCCAGCTCGCGCCTGACCCTGTGCCTGGGCAAGACCGTGAACGGCGAGACCTACGTCACCGACCTCGCCACCATGCCCCACCTCCTCATCGCCGGCTCCACCGGCACGGGCAAGAGCGTCGGCCTCAACAGCATGATCGCGAGCATCCTCTACAAGTCCACGCCGGACGAAGTGCGGATGATCCTCATCGACCCCAAGCGGCTCGAGCTCGGGGTGTACGAGGACATCCCGCACCTGCTCACCCCGGTGGTGACCGACCCCAAGATCGCGGCCAACGTCCTCAAGTGGGCGGTGGCGGAGATGGAGAGGCGCATCCGCAAGCTCGCCTCCGAGGGCGTGCGCAACATCGACCAGTACAACAACATCATCCGGGGCGAGCGAGCGCCGGCCGCGGAAGGGGCGGAGGAGCTCAAGCCCCTCCACTACATCGTGATCATCATCGACGAGCTGGCCGACCTCATGATGGTCTCCTCGCACGAGGTGGAGGAGTCGATCACGCGCCTGGCCCAGATGGCGCGCGCGGTGGGCATCCACCTCATCCTGGCCACCCAGCGCCCGTCCGTGGACGTGCTGACCGGCCTCATCAAGGCCAACTTCCCCTCGCGCATCTCGTTCCGGGTGGCCGCGCGGGTGGACAGCCGGACCATCCTCGACTCCATCGGGGCGGAGCACCTCCTGGGCAAGGGCGACATGCTCTTCCTGCCGCCCGGCTCCGCGCGCCTCCTGCGCATCCACGGCTGCTTCGTGAGCGAGAAGGAGATCGCGCGCCTGACCTCCTACCTCCGCAAGGCGGGCAAGCCGACCTTCGACGACACGGTCGGGAAGACGGAGCGCACGACGGAGACGGTGGAGGCGGACGACCGCGACGAGCTGTTCGACGAGGCCGTGCGCTTCTGCGTGCAGAGCAAGCAGGCCTCCACGAGCATGCTGCAGCGGCGCTTCCGCATCGGTTTCAGCCGGGCCGGGCGCCTGGTGGACATGATGGAGCGCGACGGGATCGTCGGGGCCGCGGACGGGTCGAAGCCGCGCGAGATCCTGGTGGCCGCGGACTACTACGAGACGGTGGACAACTGGCAGAAGTAGGCCGAGGTCTCGGCGCGCGGCTCCTGGCCGCGCTTCTCGCGGTGTCCCTGGCGGCGCCGCTGGGCGCGGACGCACGCGCGGGGGCGAGCGGAGCGAAGCGGCCGCACGCCGCCAGCACGCCCGATCCCCGCCCCGACGCCGAGCTGTACCAGGAGGCGGTGCAGGCCCTGGCGTCGCTCAAGGCCACGCCCGCGCGGGCGGCGCGCAAGCCGGAGTGGGAGAAGGTCGTGATGCGCTTCCGGCGCGTGGTCGCGCGCTACCCGCAGAGCGGGTACTGCGACAACGCGCTCCTGGCCATCGGCGACCTCTATCGAGAGATGGGGCGGCGCTTCGAAGCGGGCTACTCCGACGACGCCGTGCAGGCCTACCGCGTCCTGGTCGCGGAATACCCGAGCAGCAGCCTGGGTGAGAAGGCGCTCTTCAACGTGGTCGAGATCGCGCGGGCGGGCGGCGACCGCAAGGAGCTCGCGCAGGCCGCCCGCGAGTACCTGGACGCCTTCCCCGACTCTGCGCGCGCGGCCGAGGTCAAGGCCGCGGTGAAGAAGGGCGGACGCGCGCAGGAGGCGGCCCTGCCCACTCCCCCGCCCCGCGGGCTGGCCCAGGTCTTCAACCTGCGCTTCTGGAGCGGCGCCAACTCGACGCGCGTCGTGCTCGACGTCGAGAAGGCCGTCCACTACAAATACGACCGCATCAGCAACCCCGACCGCCTTTGGGTCGACCTCGAGGGCACGCGCCTGCATCCGAACCTCCTCGGCAAGATGTTCCCGGTCGGAGACGGCCTGCTCGAGAAGATCCGCATCGGTCAGAACAAGGACACGACCGTGCGCGTGGTCCTCGACTTCAAGGACGTCAAGGACCACACGATCTTCTACCTGGAGAACCCGACGCGTCTGGTCGTGGACGTGCGCGGGGCGGGGGCTCCGCCCGCCCCCATGATCGCGGGCCGGCCCGCGCCGACCGTCGTGACGACCAACGCGTCCCCGGAGCCGTTCGATCTGCCGCCCGATCGGTCCGTTCCGCCGCGGCTGTCGGCCTGGTCCCGCCCGGGCAAGCCCCCGGCCTCGCCGTTGCCCGTGCGCCAGGTGGAAGGGCTGGAGGTGCCGCGCCTGCTTCCCCCGCCCGTGCCCGATCCTGTCATCCGGCCCTCGGCCGCGCCCTTCGAGGGTTCCCCTCCGCGGCGAACGGCGGCGGCCGCGACGCCCACGCCCGCGCCCTGGCCGTCGGCCACTCCCGCGCCGCGCGACACGCGCGACCCGCGAACCGCCCGCGCGGACACGGAGACGGCGCCCGCGCCCCCGCAGGTGAACCGCGCCGGGTCCTACAGCCTGGCCCGGCAGCTCGGCCTCGGCGCGCGGAAGATCGTGATCGACGCCGGCCACGGCGGGCACGACCCCGGGACCCTCGGCCGCGGCGGCCTGCAGGAGAAGGACCTCGTCCTGGACGTGGCCGTGCGCCTGCAGCGCCTCGTGCGCGACGAGCTCGGGGCCGAGGTCGTGATGACGCGGTCCACCGACGTCTTCATCCCCCTCGAGGAGCGCACGGCCATCGCCAACGCCCAGGGGGCCGACCTCTTCCTGTCCATCCACGCGAACAGCAGCCGCAACTCCAGCGTGCGCGGCATCGAGACCTACTTCCTGAACTTCGCCCAGGACCCGCACGCGGAGGCGGTGGCCGCGCGCGAGAACGCGATCTCCCCCGCCACCCTCAAGGACCTGCAGAACCTCGTGAAGGCGATCGCGCTCAACAGCAAGATCGACGAGAGCCGCGACTTCGCCTCCAGCGTGCAGGAGGCGATGGTGCAGACCATCCGCCCCATCGCTCCCGACGTCTCCGACCGCGGGGTGCGCACCGCGCCCTTCTACGTCCTCATCGGGGCCAACATGCCGAGCATCCTGGCCGAGATCGCCTTCGTCTCGAACCCGCAGGAGGAGCGCCTGCTGCGCACGCCGGAGCACCGGGACCGTATCGCGCGGAGTCTGCTCGACGGGGTGCGCGCCTATCTGGACTCGCTGGGACGCAGCCGCACGCGGCAGTTGACCGGTCCCACCTCGAGATCTACAGTGGCCTCAGGAGGCAACCGCCGCTGACCATCCCGCCCCTGCTCGCCGAGCAGGCCATTACGTGGGTCAAGGTCGACCGTCCCGTCTTCGACCTCGTGGGCGTCGTGCTCAGCTCGCTGGGCCTGGCCGGGATCTGCGCCGGCGTCGCCCTCGGCCTGGGCACGGCCCTGGGCATCGCCTTCATCCTGCGCGGCCGGCGCGCCCCCCGGGGTTTCGCCGAGCGCGTCTCCCTGCACCTCCTCGAAGCCCCACCCCACTAGCCCCCCTCTTCCCGCCCCGCCCTCTCCTGACGCCGCGCGTCATTGTGTCTTGACATTCATGACGCATCGCGTTATATTGGGGTCGTGAAGGCCGCCCCTCCCGCCGCCGAGCGGGTCATCCGGCGCTACGACAACCGCAAGCTCTACGACGCGCAGGCGCGCCGCTACGTCACGCTGGAAGAGCTCGCGCGCCTCATCGCCGCGGGCACGGACGTGCGCGTGGTCGAGCAGCGCACGGGAGAGGACATCACCACCGTCATCCTGGCCCAGGTGGTGCTGGAGGGGATCAAGCAGCGCACCGCGAACATTCCCCACCAGGTGCTGAGCCGTCTCATCCGCCTGGGCTCGAGCCGGGCGGGCGGGCTCGCGGAGTGGCTCGACCCCCAGGAGGCCTCCATGCGCGCGCGCCACGAGGCGGAGCGCATCGTGTCCGGCCTGGTCACCCGCGGCCGCCTCACCCTGGACGAGGCCCTGGCCCTGCGCCAGGACATCGCCGGCTCCGCGCAGCGCCTCGCCGCCGACGCCCAGGCCGGCGTTCAGGCCCGCCTGCGGCGCCTGCTGGACAGCAGCGACGACCAGGGAGTGAATCCGGCCTTGCAGGCGCTCAAGGAGCGCCTGTCCACGTTCGAAGACCTGCTGGCGCCGCCCCGCGCTCCCGCGCGGCGGCGGCCCTTGCCAGCCCGGAAGAGCAGGAAGAAGTGACGAAGGAGAAAGCGATGGCGACGAAGAAGAAGTCCTCCCCCCGGTCGCGGGCCCGGGTTCGGGGCCGCGTGAAGACGGACCGCGCGCAGGCGGCGGGCAAGCGGATCCGCGAGACCTGGAACGCCACGGTCAAGGCCCTGACCTCGGCCGAGGCCGTGGCCGAGCGGCGCATCCGGCAGCTCCTCGCCCGTCAGAAGGTCAAGCCCGCCGACCTCCGCACCGCGCTGGTCACCTTCCGCGCCCGCGCCCAGAAGGAGCAGAAGAAGGCCGCACGCCAGATCGAGTCGCGGCTCTCCGCCCTGCAGGTCCGGTTGCAGCGCGAGAAGAAGGACCTCGGGCGCGTGGTGGACGAGACCGTGCGCGGAACCCTCGTCGCCCTCAACATCCCCAGCCGGCGCGAGGTCTCGGAGCTCACGCGCAAGGTGGACGAGCTCTCGCGCAAGATCGACGGCTACCGCCGTTCCAAGGCATCCACGTAGTCGTTCGTCCGGCTCTCGATCGGAGGCTCCGTGGCTCAGGCGCGGCGGCGCGTTCCCCGGCGTAGCCGTAGCGGGCGGCGGTCCAAGGTGGCCCTCGTCTGCGCGGGCGGGGGCATCACCGGCGCCGTGTACGAGATCGGCGCGCTGCGGGCGCTCGAGGACCTCCTCGACCGCAGCGTGGCCGATCTCGACCTCTACGTCGGGGTGAGCGGGGGCGCTTTCGTCACCTCGCTCCTGGCCAACGGCGTCTCGCCGCGCGAGATGTACGACGCCATCGCCGCTCCTCGCCGCGGCGGCCTCAGCGATCCGACCGGTGCCCTGTTCCGGTTCGGTCTCGGCGAGTTCTGGCGGAGGTCCTTGCGCGCGCCGCGCGTGGTGACGGACGCCCTCCTCGCGCGCTTCGCCGGCGAGGGCCGCAACTGGAGCGACGTGGCCTGGGCCCTCTTCGAGCTCCTGCCCGCCGGCCTCCTCGACAACTCGGGCATCGAGGAATACCTGTCCGCGCTCTTCGCGTCACGCGGGCGCGGGAACGAGTTCGAAGGCCTCTCGAAGCCGCTGCACGTGATCGCGGTGGACCTCGACAGCGGCGAGGCCGTGGACTTCGGACCGGACGATCGCCATGACGTGACGGTCTCCAGGGCCGTGCAGGCCTCGACCGCGCTCCCCGGCCTCTACCGGCCCGTACGCATCGGCGGCCGCGACTACGTGGACGGCGGGGTCAAGAAGACCGCCCACATCAACCTCGCCATCCAGAGCGGGGCCGACCTCGTCATCTGCGTGAACCCGATCGTGCCCATCGACAACCGCTCGGGCGCGCTGCGCGGGCACCTCAGCAGCAAGGGCGTCACCTACGTGCTGGACCAGGTGCTGCGCATCGCGCTGCACGGACGCATGCAATACGGCCTCGAGCGCTACAAGGCGGAGCACCCGGAGGTGGACATCCTCCTCCTGGAGCCGACTCGCGACGACCTCCGCATGTTCAGCTACAACATCATGCGCTACAGCGCGCGCAAGGTCGTGGCCGCCCACGCCTATCGCTCGACCCTGCAGGCCTTCGGCGCGCGCGAGGGCGAATACCGCCGACTGCTGCGCCGCCACGGGATCGTCCTCCGCAGCCCCAAGCGCCTGCCGCTCGTTCCCGAAGTCAGTCCCTACGGCTCGAGCCTGGCCCGCGCCCTCGCCGGCTCGCTGGACGCGCTCTCTTCGGCGCTCGGGCGCAAGGCGGGTTAAGCTCCCGTCGTTCGATGTCGAGCGCCGCCGCCGTCTCCGCGCCTCCTCCCGCGCCGACGCCCCGCCGGTGGGCGCGTCGCGTCGGGCGCGGGCTCGCATGGTCCCTCCTCGCCGCCGTTC
>Ga0207648_10004490_pt1 | contig 14304 bp, 9 predicted proteins | sample KBSMisM32_FD_184310 | JGI IMG/M metagenome (GOLD analysis project Ga0207648, IMG submission 184310) | Miscanthus rhizosphere microbial communities from Kellogg Biological Station, Michigan, USA - KBS Miscanthus M3-2 (SPAdes) (version 2) | ecosystem: Host-associated > Plants > Roots > Rhizosphere...
GCCAGCAGGCGAAAAGCTTCAACCCGCAGCAGGTCGTCGATCCGCTGAACGAGGGCCGCATCGGCATCGACGTCTCGGGCATTCACGGCAGCTTCGGCATCGGCGCGATGGTGGAAGCAATCCGCGAGCGCCTCTGGTTCGGTGCTTCTTATCAGGCGCCGCCGGGCCTGGGCTCGATGCATCTCGACGGTTCGCTCTCGACCAGCTACCTCACTGACGTGGCGCCGCCCCGACCCGTCACGTACACGTACGCGCTACCTGACATCCTGCGCGCCGGCCTGCGCGTTCGGCCGCCGATGGCAGGGCCGCGCGCGCTGGAGCTGCGCCTCTACGGCGACCTGACCCGCTGGAGCCGCTTCCAGTCGCAGTGCGTGTCGATCCAGGGCGAACCGTGCGCGGTCTTCCCGGACGACGGAACGGACGCGACGCCGGGCGCGACCACGATCCAGAACATCAACCGCCGCTGGAACGACACCTACGGCGCGAACCTGGGCGCCAGCTTCTGGACGTCCGACGCCGTCGAGTTGTTCGCGGGCACCGGCTTTGCCACCGCCGCCACTCCCGACGCGACGCTGGATCCGATGATGCCGGACGCGAACAACTTCCGCTTTGCCATCGGAAGTCGCGTTGCCGTTCCCGGTGGTTTTCACATCACCGCCGGGCTGACCGCCGTTCAATATTTCTCGCGCGACAACACGGGGCGCAGCACGCTGACGGACCCGCAGCTTCCGACCCGCCGCCCCGACGGCGGCGGCAAGTACGAGCTGTGGCTGGGGCTCTTCCAGGTCAGCCTGGAAAAGCAGCTTTGACGAACGAGAGCGACCGCCGGCGCGTCGTGCGTACCGGCGGCGCGCTGAAAGATCGATCGGCGGAGCGCCCTCGGGGAATTCATCAGCGGAGGAGCGGCCCGTAAACAAGAATTTCGACGGCGGCTAATACCGGCGTGGAAAGGATACCGGAACGGTCGTCACGCGGGTTTATGTAATCAAATCATGTATTTATGTGTGCCGCATCACGGCGCGTGAGTTTCTGAGCCGTTTTGGGTCGAATGTGCGCCTTTAAGGGTAGAGCTACTCTGATATGCGACCTCGTGCTAATTGATTAACTTACGTTACCAAATTGCGGGGGCCGCAGGCGGGCTGGATGTGAAGACTGCAGAAGAAGAAAAACGAAGACCGGCGGAACAGCAGGGGACGGGTGTTCTCGACAAAGGAACGCGCCTCGGTGAGTACAAGATCGAGCGCCTCATCGGCGTCGGATCGATGGGCGCCGTCTACGAGGCCGTGTGCACCGCGACCGGCCACCGTCACGCGATCAAAGTTCTGAACCCCGCGCTCGCGGTGGTGCCGACGGCGCGCGCGCGGTTTCGCAAGGAAGCAGAGCTGACGGCGCGCGTTCGCCACCCGCACATCGTCGACATCACCGACGTGGGCGAGGACGCGGGCCGAAGTTACTTCGTGATGGAGCTGCTGAACGGCGAGGATCTCGGGCACCGGCTTCTCCGCGCCGGAACGCTGTCCGTCGCGGAGATCGTCGACATCATGCTGCCCGTCTGCGACGCGGTGGCGGAGGCGCACCGGCGCCGGATCACGCACCGCGATCTCAAACCGTCGAACATCTTCCTGCTGGTTCGCGGCAAGCGCCCGCATCCCGTCGTGCTGGACTTCGGCATCGCGGAAGACGAGAAGGCCGACGGTGGAGACGCCGGCGCGGCGCCCGCGCGCAGGGCCGTGTTCGGTACCCCGTACTACCTCGCGCCTGAACAGGTCGGCGATCGCCAGACGGCGGGACCGGCCAGCGATCAATATGCGCTGGGCGTGATCCTCTACGAATGCCTGACGGGCCAGCCGCCTTACCGCGGGAACAAGGTCGACGAGGTGTTCCGCGCGATCGCGGCCGGGAATCCGCCGCCGCCCAGCAAGCGCGGGTCGGACATTCCGCCGGAGGTGGACGCAATCGTGCTGCGCGCGCTCAGCGTCGATCCGAAGGCACGGTTTGCTTCGGTCGCCGAGCTGCGGCAGGCGCTGCAGCCGTTCTCGTCGGCCGCGACCGGCGTGACGTCCGGTTCGCACAAGCGGATACCGTCGCGGTCGGACATCGAGGCAGCAAAGACGCGGCTGGGAATGTCGCCGGCGAGCGAGGCCGCGGCGAAGACGGAGGGCGCGACAAAGTCGGAGGCCCTGACAAAGACGCGGCTGGGGATGTCACCGGCGTCCGAGGTCGAAGCAAAGGTCGAAGCAAAGACGCGGGACCTTTCCTCCCCGGCGATCGAGGTCGAGAAGACGCCGAGCCCGTTCCGGAGGACGTTGACGCCGGAGGTGGAGGCGCTGGATCGCCAGGCGGCGGTGCAGCCCGCGCTGGAAGTGGAGGCGCTGGATCACTCGGATCACGCGTGGTTCGCGGCCGGGGATGCGGTGCACGAAATTGCAGCCGCTGCTGCAGCGGCGATCCCGTCGTCCGAGGACGCGGATCTGTACGCCGAATCCTCCGGGGCGACGGTGCCCCCCGTGGAGGTCGACGGCGTGCCCGAATTCGGCCTGGGGAGGTTCGCCTCGCGGCGGATGTGGATCGGGATCGGGGCGAGCGTTCCGGTCGCGGGCCTCGTGGTGATGCTGGTGTCGAGGCGGGGCAACTCGTCGGCGCCCACGCCGCCGTCGGCGATGGTGCAGATCGAGCCGGCCGCGGCCGCGCCGGCGCCGGAAGCGACGCCGACTCCCGCTCCGACGCCTGCGCCCAGCGAGGCGCCTGCGGTCGCGGCCCCGACGCCCGCGCCCAGCGAAGCGCCGGTCGCGGCGGCCGCACCCGCGGCCACTCCGCCGCCCGTGCCCAGCGAAGCGCCCGTCGCGGCGCCAGCGCCGGCACCCGCTCCGCGCGAAGCCCCCGCGCCCGTCGCGGCGGCACCCGAGCCTGCGCCGCGCGAAGAGCCGGTGGCGGCGCCGGCACCCGCTCCGCGCGAAGCGCCCGCGCCCGTCGCGACCGCACCCGAGCGCGCTCCGCGCGAAGCGCGCGCCGCGGCGCCGACGCCCGCCCGGCGCAAGGCGCCCGCCCCGGTGGTGCTCACGTCCGCGCCCAGCGAACCGGCCGTCGCGGCCTCGCCGGCCAAGTCGCGGTCGCGCAGGTCGGAAGAGAAACCCCGGACGCGCGGCGGCTCCGGCGTCCGGCTGCACAACGGCGTTCCGCTGCTCGATTGATGACCACCGAGCGGCGTCGAAGCGGACAAAAGGGGATCAGGATGATGTCGACAAGTCAGTACATGAGAGTCCTGGGCGCCGCGGCGGCGGTGCTGTTCCTGGCGTCGCCGGCGCGCGCGACGACCGACGCCGAGCAGGCGGAAGCCCTGATCCGCGAAGGCGTGAAGCTGCGCTCGCAGGACAAGACCGCGCAGGCGCTGCCGATGTTCGAGAACGCCTACAAGATCTCGCGGACGCCGCGAACGGCCGCCCAGCTGGGGCTGTGCGAGATGGAGCTCGGCTACTGGGTCGAGGCCGAGCGCTACCTGACCGAGGCGCTGGCCTCGCCCGATCACCCCTGGATCGCGAAGAACAAGGGCAGCCTGAAGAAGCCGCTGGAAACCGCCCGCGCGAACATCGGCGAGCTGGTCCTGACCGTCACGCCGGCCACCGCCGACGTGTCGCTGAACAAGAAGCCGCTGGACCGGTCCCAGATCGGTCCGCCCATCCGCCTGGACAAGGGCCCGGTCGACGTCGAGGTCCGCGCGCAGGGCTACGAGCCGGTGCGCGAAAGCGTCACCATCGTCGGCGGAAAACGCGAGCAGCGCACCTACGCGCTGGTGCCGGAGGCCAGCAAGCCGGTCGTCGCGGAGAAGTTTCCCGGCGCGCCGGCACCGGACGCGGGCACGGGCGCGGCGGTCACGCTGACCACGGCGCCGCCGCCCGCGCAGCCCGGCAAGAACATGCGGCTCGCCGCCTGGATCACGGGCGGGGCCGCCGCCGCCGCGCTGGTGTTCGGGTCGGTGGAAGCGATCAGCGCCAGCAGCAAGAGCAGCGCTTTCAACGACCACACCAGCACGATGGGTGGCGTCGCCTACCACGACTGCGGCACGGCCGACCTGTCTGACGCGTGCAAGTCGCTGAAGTCCGACTACGACTCGGCGCTGACGCTGACGATTGTGGGCTTTGCCGCGGCGGGCGCGCTGGCGGCGACGTCGGCGGTGCTGTTCGTGCTTTCGTCGCCAAAAGAGCAGGGCGGCGGCGCGCGCGCATTCGGTTGCGTTCCCGATCCCGTGGGTCGCGGCGTCGGCTGCACCCTTCGCTTCTGATGAACTGAACGGAGAGATGATGCTGAAACGAGCGGTGCTGGTCTCGGTCCTGGTCGGGTGGTCGAGTGTCGGGTGCGGTCTGCGCGAGAATCCCGAGGATCCCGGGACGGGAACGGCGGGAACGGGAGACACCGGCGGAACCGGCGGTGGCGCGGTCGGTGTCGCCGGGCGCGGCGGGACGGGCGGCAGCGTCGGCGGGACCGGCGGCCGGGGCGGGACGGCCGGCAGCGTCGCCGGCACCGGCGGCAGCGTCGCCGGCACCGGCGGCTCCGTCGGTGGGACCGGCGGCAGCGTCGGCGGGACGGGCGGCAGCGTCGGCGGGACGGGCGGCTCGACGGCGGGAACGACCGGGCGCGGTGGGAGCGGCGGCACCGGGGGATGCGGCGTCAGCGGCGCTTGCCGGCCCACGAACATGTGCCACGTCGGGCAGATGATCTGCACGGCCGCGGGCGCGGAGACGTGCATGGATACGGGAACTGCGCAGGCGAACGGCATCGCCTGCGGCACGAACATGGTGTGTAACAACGGCACGTGCGTGCCCTGCATGGCGGGGACTGCCTGCACCACGACGAACCCGTGCAAGACCGCGGCGACCGTCTGCACCAGCGGCGCTTCCGTGTGCACCGAGACCGGCAACAAGGCGAACGGCACCTCGTGCGGGACCAACATGGTCTGCCAGAACGGGACGTGCATGGTCTGTCAGGCGGGTGCCGCCTGCACGCCGATGAATCCCTGTCACCTGGGGATGCTCGCCTGCTCGACGGGGGCGCCCGTCTGCACCGACCGGAACGTGAACGCCGCCGCCGGCACCAGCTGCGGCACCAACATGGTTTGCAACGCCAGCGGCGTGTGCGGCCCGTGCACCGTCGGTTCGAGCTGCAGCGTCAGCGGCATGCCCTGCAAGACGGCCGCGAACGTGTGCACCAGCGGCGCGCCGGTCTGCACCGTGTCGGGGAACGTCGCCAACGGCACGTCGTGCGGAACGAACATGGTCTGCCAGACCGGGAGCTGCGTGTCGTGCACGGCGGGGCTCGCGTGCGCGCCGACGAACCCGTGCCACGCCGGCACGCAGACCTGCTCGCCGAGCATCACCTGTTCGGACACCAACCGGAACCTGGCCGCCGGTACCAGCTGCGGGACGAACATGGTCTGCAACGCAAGCGGCGTGTGCGGTGCCTGCACGCCGGGCGCAGCCTGCACGCATGCGAACGCGTGCAAGGTCGGCACGACCTCGTGCGTGACCGGTGTGCCCGTCTGCGCGGAGATGGGAAACAAGGCGAACGGGACGTCGTGCGGGACGAACCAGGTGTGCAACAACGGAACCTGCGGTCCGTGCACGATGAACACCGCGTGCACCACCAACCCGGGCATCTGCAGGACCGGTACGACGTCTTGCTCATCCGGCACGCAGACGTGCGTCGACAGCGGCAACAAGACCGCGGGGACCAGCTGCGGCTTGAACATGGTGTGCAACGGAACGGGCACGTGCGTTCCCTGCACGCCGGGCATCGCCTGCACCGGCAACCCGACCGCGTGCAAGAACGGCACGACGTCCTGCACGACGGGCGCGATGACCTGCATCGACGGCACCAACAAGGCTGGCGGCACCAGCTGCGGCACGAACCTGGTTTGCAACGGCAGCGGTTCCTGCATCTCTTGCACCCCCGGAAACACCTGCACAGGCAACCCCGGGGCTTGCAAGATCGGCACGACGGCTTGCACGACGGGCGCGCAGACGTGCGTCGATAGCACCAGCAACAAGGCCGCGGGCGTCAGCTGCGGCACCGATCAGGTTTGCGATGGGAACGGCAGCTGCGGCGCGTGCGCCGCGAACCAGAGCTGCACGGGAAATCCGAACCCCTGCTACACGGGCATCACCAGCTGCGCCACCGGGTCGATGGTCTGCAACAACAACACGCAGAGGGCGACCGGCGCGTCCTGCGGAACGAACAAGGTCTGCAATGGCAGCGCCAGCTGCGTCGACTGCACCGCCGGTGTCGCCTGCAACACCAATCCCAGCGTCTGCAAGGTCGGCGTCACTTGGTGCGGTACGGGCGCGGAGACCTGCGTCGACAGCGGCAACAAGCCCGACAGCACACTTTGTGGCGCGGGCCCGTCGTGCAATGAGGGCATGCCGGCCCGGTTGACGCCGGCCCAGATCTGCGACACCGGGGCATGCATCACCCCGCCGCCGGTCGACTGTAATTCAGATATGTGCAACAGCGACGGAACTGCCTGCGACAACGGCGGGGGCGGCTAGCGGTTAGCGGCGCCGCCCGCCGCGGACGCGACAAAATCGCGGCGGCGCGCGGAAACGTTTACAATCGGGCGTCGTGCACCTGCTGACGATCGCCGCCCTGTGGGTCACCAGCACGCTCGCGATCGTCGGCGCGGACAAGAAGATCCGCTGGCTGGAGGTGGTCTTCAAGCCGCTGACGACGCTGCTGTTCTTCGTCATCATCGGCTGGCCCGAGACGACATTCGCCCGCTGGGTCACGGCCGGGATCGTCTTTTCGCTGGTCGGCGACGTCGCGCTGCTGGGTAACACCAACCGCGCGTTCCTGATCGGCCTGGGCGCGTTCCTGCTCGCGCACGTCACTTACATCATCGCGTTCCTGGGCGTCGCCGTGTGGTCGCCGCACCTGCTGCTGGTCGCGCCGATCATGCTGGCGTCGACGCTGCTGCTACTGCGCGCGATCTGGAAGGGCGCCGCCGGGACGCGCGCGCCGGCGATCGCGTACGCGGTCGCGATCAGCGTGATGGTGGTGTCGGCGTGGGCGACGATCCGCGGCCCGCTCGCGATGGCGCCCTTCGCCGCGGTGGGCGCGACGCTGTTCTACGTCTCGGATTCCAGCCTGGCGCTCAGCCACTTCCGCAAGCCCATCCCGCACATTCCCCTGCTGGCGATGGGCGTCTACTGGCTGGGTCAGCTGGGCATCGCGATCGCCGCCTCCGCCTCTTTCTGAGGACGGTCCGCGGGATCGGGGCGCAGCGACTTCGGATCGATGCGCGTGAAGATCGCTTCCATGAAGCGGAAGAACCGGATCTTGTCGAGCACGGGGTTCATCCAGCCCACGGTGATGCAGTAGTACTTGTCGCGCGGGGCGGTGTGGTGAACGACGTGGTGCTCGGGCGACAGGATCAAGTTCGCCCGCTGCAGCAGGCGGACCCAGCCGGCCGGGTTCTTCGTGTGCGCCCACTTGTGGAACTGGTTGGTGCAGAAAACGAACAGCGCCGTGCAGGCGATGACGACGCATGTGTAGAAGAGCGGGCCGGTCGTGTGCGGAAGCAGGAACAGCACCAGCGCCAGCACGGGCGCCGCCACGATGCAGTTGTTGCCGTTGGTCTCGACGAAGTCGTGGCGGGTGATGTCTTCCGGATCGACGTGGTGAAAGCGGAACGGCCGCACGAAGTTGGGGCCGAAGATCGGCGTGGTCTCGTCACCGACGGTGTCGCCCGCCCAGTGGACGACCCCGGACAGGATGTCCGACACGATGTAGCCCGCCAGCGCGGCGAGGGCGATGCCGATCCACGCGCCAGCGCTGTCGGCGGTAGCCGCGATGCGGTATCCGATCCAGATGAGCGACCCGAATGCGAAGGCAATGCCGGCGATCTCGAGCGCCCGATGGCCGCGCCCGTACGAGGGGCTCGGTGGGGCAGTGTTTTCCATGCGGGGCCTATTTTATAGGAACTTCGCCCGCCGCGCCGGCCTCACGCAGATACAGCTGTACCTTGTCGGTGGGGGCGCCGCGGCGAAACAGAACGAAAACGCCCTTTTCGGCCACCACGCCGTAGGCGCCGGAGCGCAGCGCCGCGATGTAATTGTCGACGTCCCGCGACTCCGGGGGCGACCGGGCCAGGATGTAATCGGCGTCGTAGGCGCCGTGGTACAGCGTGTAGGCGTGCTTCCGGCTGGAGACGTGCGCGACCAGCATCTCCGATGCGGCGACGCTGGCGTCGGGTGGGATCTGGTCGATCAGCGCGTAAAGGTTCGCGTGGCGCAGGCGGTCTGAGGCGTTGATGTCGACGCGCAACGGCAGGAAGCCGGCCATCGTCGTGTGCTGCTGGAACACGGGGCCCAGCTGATAGCAGGTGACCAGCGTGGCGCCGGCCATCGCGATCTTCCACGCGCGCCGGCTGTCGCGAACCTGGGCCGCGGCCGCCGGATCGGGCGCGGCGCGCTCGCGACTGTTCAGCCAGCGCAGGTTCGCGACCAAGGCCAGGAACAGGAAGCTGGTCCAGTACGCGGTGTACTGGAACCCCAGCCGCGTCAGCCACGGGTACTGCGTCGCCAGCATGGTGAAGAAGAACCCGGGCAGCGAGCACAGCAGGCCGATCGGCCGCCGCCAGGGAAAGAATGCGAGCGGCGCCATGATCTGCAGCAGATAAAGGAACTTGTCCCTGTGAAGCACGGTGGTCGCCGTGTAGCCGGGATTGCCGGCGACGGTCTCGAGCACGCCCGCGAACCCGTGCTGACCCGCCGGCACCAGGTCCTTGTACTGATGGACGTACGCGGTCGCGCCGCCCAGGAAGCGGGGCATGACGATGAACTTCACGATCACGAAGTAGGCGGCGCCCACGGCGGCGACGACCAGGCCGGCGCGCGGGCGCTCGCCGGTCAGCAGCAGAAACAGGCCCACGACGACCAGCAGCGCCGACATGTCCTCGCGGTTCGCCAGCGTCAGCACGATGGCGACGGCCGCCCAGCGATCGCGGCGCGCGTCCAGCAGCGCCAGCGTCGTCCACAGAAAGAGCGGCGCGAACGGCAGGTAGTGGAAGTCGTAAAGGTTCGATCCGTGCAGGGGCGCGTAGAACAGGCAAAGCAGCGCGATCAGGCACGCGGTCCACGCGCCCAGGTGGCGGCGCGCGTACACGAACAGCGGAAACGCCGCCCCGCCGATCAGGATCGATTGCAGCACCAGCAGCGTCTCGGGCCGCGGCAGCAACCGGTAGGGGATGCCGATCAGATACGAGATGTACGTCTGGTGCAGGCCGACATGCGTGCCGGTCGGGCCGCCCATCTGCACGGACGTCTTGAACAGCGGCCCGTTCCAGTGGGCGGCGTTCCAGACCAGGTTGTTCTCGATGCCCAGGTCGTAACCGGCCGTCTGCAAGTTGAAGTGGTTCTTGATGGTGATGTTCGAGAAGAAGATCGCGTAGCGGACGATCGCGATCACGACGATGGCGGTCGGCAGCCACGGGGCGCGCGCGAACCAGCCGGCGATCTCGACGCGCCTGGCGTCGATGCGCGCGCGCAGGCGAGCGGGCAGCACGGGTGGGGCGGCGAGCGCGACGCGCATCAGCGCTTGCAGCGACAGCCCGAAGGCGGCCGCCAGCACGGCGAAGGTCAGCTCGCGCGGGGCGGTCCACAGTTGCCAGTGCAGCAGCAGCGGCGCGAACGCCGCCAGACACAGCGGCGCCAGCCGTCGCGACACGCGCTCGATCGCGTCCAGGCCCGCGGCCCGGCGGGCGATCCACACGCCGATGCCGCAGCCGGCGGCGACGATCGCGCCGGCGAACAGCGCGGCGATGACGAGCTTGCGCGCGCCCGGAAGCAGCGAGTTCACGGCGACGTAGGCGGGCAGCTGGTCGCGCGCGGCGAGGAACCAGATCGCCAGCCCCACCGACGCGCCCTCGGCGCCGAGCAACCCGAGCGCGCGCGCGGCCCGCGTGAGGCGCGGCGGCGCGGGCTGCGTCTCCATCGCCCCGACCGTCATCAGGGCGCGAAGTGTATATCAGGTCTATGATGGAGCCGCGGATGCCCAGGCTGACCGTCGTAGTCCCTTGCTACAACGAAGCCGAACGCCTCGACGCGGGCCCGCTGGCCGCGTACGTCGACACGCATCCGGACGCGTCGTTCCTGCTGGTCAACGACGGTTCGACCGACGCGACCGGGGAGGCGCTGGAGTCGATCGCCGCGCAGCGCCCCGGTCGGATCGCCGCGCTGCAACTGGCGCCGAACCGGGGCAAGGCCGAAGCGGTGCGCGAGGGATTGCGGGCGGCGCTGGCCGCGGGCGCCGAGATCGTCGGATTCCTGGACGCCGATCTGTCGACCCCGCCCGCCGAGATCGACGACCTGCTGGCGGCGCTGGCGCGGCCGGGCGTACAGGTCGCGATCGGCGCGCGCATCGGCATGCTGGGCTACGACATCGACCGCAGCGCGGTCCGGCACTATCTCGGACGCGTGTTCGCGACCGCGGCGTCGTTGATCCTGCGGGCGCGCGTCTACGACACCCAGTGCGGCGCCAAGCTGTTTCGCGCCAACCCGGCGCTGGCCGAGGCGCTGGCGACGCCGTTCCGGTCGCGCTGGGCGTTCGACGTCGAGTTCCTGGGACGGCTATTGATCGGGACGCCCGCCGTCGGACCTCTGCCGTTGAACGCCATCGTCGAGGTTCCGCTGGCGGTCTGGCACGACGTCAAGGGATCGAAGCTCGGCATTGGCGGGATGGCGAAGACCGTGAGCGATCTCGCGCTGGTGGCGAACGACCTGGCGTCCCGTCGGCGGGCCATGAGGTAACGCGTAAATCCTGCGTAGCGCCTCGGTTTTTGCACGCTGAATCCGTTTGGCGCCGCCGCCCGTCGGAGGATAAATTCCCCGCAACGTGAATCGCGCGGACATACGCAAAGAACTGCGTCGCACCTACTTCGAGATGGATCCGCGCACGCTCGCTTTCGGGCGGATCTTCTTCGCGCTGGTCTTGATCGGCGATCTCCTGCGCCGCATCCCGCGCCTGCGCGAGTTCTACACGAACGCCGGGATCCTCCCGAACCACACCGTCCTGTGGCGCCCGCCCGTGCCGCGGTTGTTCTCGTTCTTCTTCATGTCGTCGCTGCCCGAGGAGGCGGCGATCTGGTTCGTGATCTGTTTCTTCGTCTTCTTCTGTTTTCTGATCGGGTGGAAGACGCGGCTGTTCCACGTGCTGGCGTTCGTGATGACGACCAGCCTCCACAACCGCATGCTGTTCGCCGAGAACTGGGGCGGCGTCGCCATCGGCGCGCTGATGGCGTGGACGGTGTGGTTGCCCACCGGGCGGCGCTGGTCCGTCGACGCGGTGCTGGCCAGCATGCGCGCGCGCCGCGACGAGACGCCCGAAGATCTGAAGGCGGGCGTGCCGGCGCCCGACAACACGCCGGCGCGATCACTCGCGGTGTTCGGGCTGCTGCTGCAGATCGCGATCATCTACTGGTTCAACTACGTCCATAAGTCGGGCCAGACCTGGAAAGACGGCACGGCGGTCTATTACGTCCTGCACCAGGAACGGATCATCACCTGGGTGGGTCTGCAGATCCGCGAGCACGTCCCGTTCTGGGTCACCAAGCTGCTGACGCACGGCACGCTGGTGATCGAGGCGGCGGCGCCGCTCCTGATCCTGACGCCGGTGTTCTGGCGCTGGACGCGGCCGCTGACGGTCGTGTTTCTCGCCGGGTTGCACGGCAGCATCGCGGCGATGGTCAACCTGGGCATCTTCTCGGCCGCGATGATCGCCTACGAACCCTTCCTGATCACGACGCCGGTGTGGGAGCTGCTCGGGCGGCTGGCGCAGCGCAAGCGGCGGGCGCGCGTCGTCTTCTACGACACCGACTGCGGCGTCTGCTTTCTGATCGCGCGCGTCCTGGCGCGGCTGGACGCGCACCGGCGCCTGCGCCTGGTCTCGAACCGCGACGAGGAAGCACTGCGCCTGCTGGCGAACCGCGACACGACAGCGTTGCCCGCCGACGTCGACGCGGGCCTGCTGGAGAAGACGATCCTGGTGATCGATCCCGACGCGCCCGAGCGGCGCTGGACGCGGGGCGCGGCCTGTTACCAGATCCTGCGGGCGCTGCCGCTCGGCGGCTTCTGGGCCTGGCCGCTGCGGTTGCCGGGCATCAGCGCGCTCGCCAACTTCGGCTACGACCTCTTCTCGCGCAACCGGACGCGCATCTCGACGTGGCTGGGCCTGGCCGCCTGCGGGGTGCCGGGCGCGCCGCGCGAGAAGACGCCCCAGGAAGAGGACGAGCAGCCGACGCCGCTGCGCCTCGCGGTGCGGCGGCGCCTGCCTCTGGTGCGCGAGCTGGGCATCGCCTTCATGTTCGTGATCCTGGCGGCCGAGGTGTCGGTCGCCAATCCGTCCATCCCGCGCGCGTTCCGCTGGGAGCACCGGCCGGAATGGATGGTGGCGGCGGTGATGTACCCGCACATCTTCGAGGGCTGGTCGTTGTTCTCGCCCGAGGCGCCGCTATCGGACGAGACCGTCGTCGTCGACGCGGTGACGCGCGACGGCCGCCACGTCGATCCGTACAACGAGATCGGCAGCCGCGTGTCGTCGCTGCCGGTCGAGGGCGTGCCGGTGCGCCTCGGCCACGATTCGTTCTGGTGCGATTACACGCTGCGCATCCCCGACGCCGGCCAGTACCACCAGGCGCTGATCGAATGGATCCTGCGGCATCACGAGCGCACCGGGCGTGATCAGGACCAGATCGTGCGGTTCGATGCCTACGTGATCTGGCAGGACAGCCCGAAGCCGGGCGAGACGCAGCCGACCAACATCCGCAAGCGGCGCTTTCTGCGCTACCCCGAGACAGGGCCGTGAAGTTTCCCAGGCTCGAAAAGTTCCGGCGCTACTTCGTCGCGCAGTACATGACGGTCGACGCCCGCAGCCTGGGCTTCGGGCGGATCATCCTGTCGCTGATCCTGCTGTTCGACCTGTGGCACCGCGCCCGGGTGATCACCCTGTTCTATTCGAACCAGGGGCTGATCCCGAACCACATGATGATGTGGCGGCCGCCCACGCAGTGGATGTTCTCGTTCTTCTTCATCCTGTCGAACCCGGACGAGGTGGCGGTCGGGTTCGCGCTGTGCGGGCTCGTCTACCTCGCGCTGCTCGTCGGGTGGCGGACGCGGTTGATGCAGTGGCTGGCGGTGATCGCCGTGATGAGCCTGCACAGCCGTGTGACGCTGCTGGAGAACGGCGGCGACTGGATGCTGGGCGAGCTGGCGCTGTGGACCGCGTTCCTGCCGCTGGGAAAGCGCTTCTCCGTCGACGCGATCCGGGCCAGCCTGCGCCAGCGGCGCGAGACGTCGGCGGCCCAGCTGGGCGAGCGCAAGGCGATGGAGGTGCCCATCAGCGTGGGCGTTGTCTCGCTGGCCGTGCTGGCGCTGGCCATGGAGATCGCGAACGCCTACATCTTCAACGCCGCTCACAAGGGCGGCGCGACGTGGAAGTACGGGACCGCCGTGCACTACGTCATGCACCAGGACCGGATGTGTACGCCGCTGGCGGTCTGGATCCGCCCGTACATGACAGGGTGGCTGTCGAAGGCGATGTCGTGGGGCGCGCTGGGCACCGAGATCATGCTGCCGCTCGTGTTGCTGTCGCCGGTCGCCAAGGTGTCGGCGCGGCGGATCGCGATCCCCGCCATCATCGGGTTGCACCTCGGCTTCCAGCTGTTCATCAACCTGGGCCTGTTCTCGTGGGCGATGATCGGCTACACGCCGTTCCTGCTGACCGGGGCGGACTGGGAGGCGATGGCGCGCTTCGCCCAGCGGCGGAAGCGGCAGCTGACCGCGTACTTCGACGCCGGCTGTGGGGTCTGTTTCCAGATCGCCCGCGTGTGGGCGCGGATGGATGTGCTCGGGCGCGTCACCTTCCGGTCCAGCGCCGATCTGCCGACGTCCGCTGAGGCGATCCCGCGCGGTGTGTCGCCCGACCTGCTCGCGCGCACCATCGTCGTCGTCGACGAGGTGACGGGAAAGACGTACATGCGCGCGGACGCGGTCGCCCAGATCCTGCGAGCGTTTCCGTTTGGCTGGCTGTGGTCGCTGCCGCTGCGGTTGCCCGGCCTGCGCGCGCTGGCGAACTGGTCGTACGACCTGTTCGCGCGCCGGCGGGAGTCGATCTCGCGGGGGCTGGGCCTGGCCGCGTGCGCGCTGCCCGAGCGTCCTCCCGAGCCGGCGCCCGCCGCGCAGGGCGAGCACGACGCAGCCGCGTCGCCCGTTCATCCGGCGGCGATCCTCGAGCCGTTACCGGCTGTCGCGGCGGCCGCGC
>Ga0207648_10004493_pt1 | contig 14300 bp, 11 predicted proteins | sample KBSMisM32_FD_184310 | JGI IMG/M metagenome (GOLD analysis project Ga0207648, IMG submission 184310) | Miscanthus rhizosphere microbial communities from Kellogg Biological Station, Michigan, USA - KBS Miscanthus M3-2 (SPAdes) (version 2) | ecosystem: Host-associated > Plants > Roots >...
GCGGGCCATAGCCTTAGCGGATGGTCGCCGCACGAAATGCGCGGCTCGAGATTCCTGGATTGTTCGCAATTCGAGAAATCTCGAGCGACGCATTCCGCGGAGCGACGTGCAGCATCTCACAGCTCCCTTCCCCCTCATGGCGAAGCCATCGGAGGGGGAAGGTGTCGCAGCGAGGTGTTTGCGACTTCGCAAACCCGAGCTGCGACGGATGGGGGTCATGGAATAAGTATCGTCGCGCCCGTCGTCTTCTTCCCCGTCAGCGCGTCATGCGCCTGGGCTGCATCCTTCAAGGCAAAACGCTGATTGATCGCCACCTTCACCGCACCGGACTGCAGCACTTTGAACAGATCGTCGGCGGTTTCCTGAAGCTCCTCGGGCGTGCGGGTGTAATGCGCCAGCACCGGCCGGGTGACGAACAGCGAGCCCTTGGCCGCCAGGATCGCCGGCGAGAAAGGATCCACCGGCCCCGAGGCATTGCCATAAGTCACCATGATGCCGCGCGGCTGGAGGCAATCCAGCCCGGCCATGAAGGTGTCCTTGCCGATGGAGTCATAGACCACCGGCACGCCCTTGCCGCCGGTGAGCTCGCGCACCTTCTTTTCCCAACCCGCGTCTTTGGTGTTGATCACATGGGCGCAGCCATTGGCCTTGGCCAGTTCAACCTTCTCCGGCGAGGTGGTCGAGCCGATCACCGTCGCGCCCAGATGCTTGGCCCATTGGCAGGCGATCTGCCCGACTCCGCCGGCGGCAGCGTGGAAGACAATGGTCTCGCCTGCTTTCACCGGATGAATGCGGCGGATCAGATATTGCGTGGTCATGCCCTTGAGAAGCACCGCCGCGGCCAGCTCGTCGCTGATGCCGTCGGGCAGACGCACCAAGCGGTCGGCCGACACGGTGTTGGCTTGCGCATAAGAGCCGATGACTCCGCTGGCATAGCCGACGCGGTCGCCCACTTTGAAGCGGGTGACGCCCTCGCCCACCGCGGCCACCACGCCTGCCGCTTCCGAGCCCAAGCCCGACGGCAGCGGCAAGGCGTAAAGCCCGGTGCGATGATAGGTGTCGATGAAATTCACGCCGATGGCGGTATGGCGGACCTGCACCTGCCCGGCGGCAGGCGCGGGCAGGTCGTAATCGACATACTGCAACACATCACTGCCACCGGTTTTCTCGAAACGAATGGCCTTGATCATGGTTAGAACCTTGCGGGCTGAAAGGACGGCTGCTGCTGCTGCGGTTGCTGCTGCTGCATCTGCGCCTGCAGTTGGGCGCGCAGATTCGGCGGCAAGGTGAGGCCAAAGGCCAGCTCGGCCGGATTGGTGAAGGGATTGGAGCAGGCCCCCGCCTGACAAATGTAAGCCGTGGGATGACCGCCTTCCATGCCGCGGCCGAAGGCCGGATGCTGCGCCGGCAAGGGATCGCCGGGCTCGATCTGCACCAGCATGCCGTTGGGGAGCGGCTTGCTCCAATAGGCGCGCATCAGTTCCTGGGTCCTTGTGTGGCCCTTATGGCCGACCACCAGAATGATCAGGCTGTTGACCAGATATTCCAGGCCCGACAGATAGCCGCCGGAGCCGTTGAGCATCCGGTTGGCCTCGGCGCCGAAGGTCTGGGCCAAGGTGGAGGCGCGGTTCATATAGTCCAGTTCGCCGGTCAACAGCGACAGCCGCGTCAACACCACCAGCATGCTGCCATTGGCGCTGGGCGTGGGATTGTCGAACACCATGCGCGGACGCACGAAGAGTTGTTCGGCGGTGTCGGCATAGTAGCAATAGCCGCCGATCTGATTGTTCCAGAAATGCTCGTCCAGCACCTTCGCCCAGGCCTTGGCCTGGTCAAGGTAACGGCTGTCCCCGGTCACTTCCCGCAAGCTCAAGGCGGCGCGCGCCATCTCGGCATAATCGTCGCAGATGGCCGGGCTGCCGGCGGAATGCAACAGCGTGTTGCCGTCGCCGCCCAAAGTCTCGACCACGGCCTCAAAGGCGCTGATGGCGGTCTGCACCCAATCCGGCCGGTCGAAAGCTACGCCCGCGCGCGCCAGAGCCGAGATGACAAGGCCGTTGACGTTCGCGACAATCCGATCGTCGCGCAGCGGCCGGGTGCGCTTGGCGCGCTGCGCCAGCAGCATGCCGCGCTGTTTGGCCAGCAGCGCTTCGTCCGCCTCGTTGGCGGGCGCGGGATTGCCCAGCCGCCTGGGCAGATTGCGGCCCATGAAATTGCCGTCGCGGGTGATGCCGTAAACCTGCTTGAAGCGGGCCGAGAAGGTGCCCACCAGCGCCGCGTCGATCTCCGCCTCGCTCCAAGTGTAATATTTTCCGTCCTCGTTTTGGTTGCCCGACGATATGGAGGCGGCAAAGGCATCGCCCACTTTCATGTCGCGCATCACGAAATCGACGGTTTCAAGCACGCGCTGGCGGGACAGTTCGTTGCGGTTGAACTTGAAAACCTCGGTGCAGAACTCGATCATCAAGGCCTGGTCGAAAAGCATCTTTTCGAAGGTCGGCAGGAACCATTGCTCGTCCATGCTGTGGCGGAAGAAGCCGCCGCCGACATGGTCGTAGATGCCGCCGAACAGGATGCTGTCCATGGTGGTGAAGACCAGCTGGCTGAATTGCGCGGTGCCGGTGCGCAGGTAAGCGCGCCACAGCACATCCAGCACCGAGACGTTGGGGAATTTTTGCGGCCCCTGCATGCCGCCGAAGAAGATGTCGTAACGCTGGGCAAGGCGGACCGCCGACAGGTCCAGGTTGATGGACTCCTGGCCCAAGGTCATGTCGCGGTTGTAGAGATTTTCCACCGCGGCGCGCACCTTGTCGCCGGTATCCTCGGCGCGGGCGCGCTCATTCTTCCAAAGGGCGGCGGTTTCGTTGATGACGCGGCCGAAGCTTGGCGCATCCTGCTTGTCTTCCTTGGCGAGAAAACCCGTCACCCAGAAGGGCCGCCCGTCGGGCGTGAGGAAAATGTTCAGCGGCCAACCGCCCTGATGGCCCATGATGCCGGCCGCGCCTTGATAGAGCATGTCCAGGTCGGGACGGTCGTCCCGGTCCGCCAGGATGGGGATGTAACTGTCGTTGATGGTCGCCGCCAGGCCGGCGTCGCTGAAAACCTCGCGGTTCATCACTTGGCACCAGTGGCAGCCGATATAGCCCAGGCTGAGCAGGATGGGCTTGTCCTGGGCCTTGGCCTCGGCCAGGGCTTCAGGACCCCAGACCCGCCATTGGATCGGGTTGTCCTTGTGGGATTGCAGGAAAAGGCTGGCGGTGTCGTTCAGGCTCATCGTTTCCGTTCCAAGTGGTGCACGGAAGGATGCTTCCCGCCGGCCCGCTTCTGTGATGTTTTTGGGGCTGGGTTACTTACATCGGAAGCCTCAGCTTCGCAAAGTAGCCCTAAGGACAGAAGGCTAACCCCGTTGGGAAAGGTGCCGCCATGAAGGTGCAGATTGAAATGGACATGACCCCGGAGGAGGCCCGGGCCTTTATGGGATTGCCCGATGTCCGGCCCATGCAGCAGAAAATGATGGACGAGATGCAGGCCCGGATGAAGGCGGCGTTTGACGCCAACGACCCCGAAGGGATGATGCGGGCCTGGACGCCCTTCTCCTATGGCATGGGGGGCGGGAGCGAAGCCTTCCAGAAGCTGCAAAAGGCGATGTGGGACGGGGCAGCGGCCATGCTCAAGCCGGACAAATAACCCCCTGGTGTCGCGGCTTCGAAGTTCGCAATATCCTCGATATCAGGCTGGACGCGAACTTCGAAGCCGAAACGACACCAGGATTCAATAAGTTACCTAGTGTCCCGCGATTCCGAAATTCGCCAGGAGCGCGATATCAAGACCATGCGAATTTCGGAATCGGGACACTAGGCGGATGAATCCCAGCATTTTCGCGCTGGCGACCCATCCGGGGCGGGCCGGGGTGGCAATGGTGCGGGTATCGGGCCCGCTTGCCGGCGACAGCATCCGCACCTTGGCGGGCGCCCTGCCCCAGCCGCGCCAAGCCAGCCTGCGGCGCCTGGTATTCGATGGGACCGAGATGGACCGGGCCCTGCTGCTGTGGTTTCCCGCACCCCATAGCTACACCGGCGAGGATGTCGCGGAATTCCATCTGCATGGCGGCCGCGCCGCCCGCGAAGCGCTGTTTTCAGCGCTTTCGGCGCTGGGCTTGCGGCCCGCGGAGCCGGGCGAGTTCAGCCGGCGGGCGGTGGAAAATGGCAAGCTGGACCTGACCCGCGCCGAAGCCATTGCCGACCTGGTCGATGCCGAAACTCCGGCCCAATTGCGCCAGGCGCTGCGCCAACATGACGGGGCCTTGGCCGATCTCTATGAAGGCTGGCGAGGCCGGCTGATCGCCGCCCTGGGCCGCGCCGAGGCGGCAATCGATTTTTCCGACGACGGCGTGGGCGCCAGCGAATTCGCCGCGGCGCGCGCCCAAGCGCAGGAAATTTCGCAGGAAATCCAAAGACATATGGACGATTCCGGCCGGGGCGAAAGCCTCCGCGAAGGGCTGCGCCTCACGATCCTGGGCCCGCCCAATGCCGGCAAATCCTCGCTGATCAACGCCCTGGCGCGGCGCGACATCGCCATCGTCTCGGACACGCCTGGCACCACCCGCGATGTGATCGAAGCGCGGTTGGACTTGGGCGGATATTTGCTGCTGGTGGCCGACACTGCCGGGGTGCGCGACAGCCAAGAGCCGATTGAAGCCGAAGGCGTGCGCCGCGCTTTGTCCCATGCCAAGGGAGGCATGACCCTGCTGTTGTTGGACGGCAGCTTGAGCGATCCGCGCGCCGGTCTGCCGGCGAATATGCCCGAGCCGGATCTGACCGTGTGGAACAAAGCCGACCTTGGATTTGTACGCGAAGGCATTTCGATCTCGCTCAAGACCGGCCGAGGCGTGGCGGAATTGCTGAAAATGCTGCAGCAAAAGGTGCAGCATAAATTGGAGACGGGATCGGAGGCTCCGCCGCTGACCCGCCCGCGCCACCGTCACGCTTTGCGCGAGGCGCTTGCTCATTTGCAGCACGGCCTTGCCGCGCCCGAGGGCCAGCCGGAATTGCTGGCCGAGGATTTGCGGCTGGCGATGCGCGCCATCGGCCGCATTACCGGCGTGGTGGATGTGGAAGAATTGCTGGATTTTGTGTTCCGGGATTTTTGTATCGGAAAATGAGCCTCATTGCTCCCGCCAATAGATGCGCGTATTGAGCCGCGCATGCGCTACGACGTCATCGTCATCGGAGGAGGCCATGCCGGCTGCGAAGCGGCAGCGGCATCGGCGCGCTTTGGCGCCCGCACCCTGCTTCTCACCCATGCGGTCGAGACTCTGGGCGAAATGTCCTGCAATCCCGCCATTGGCGGGGTGGGCAAAGGCCATCTGGTGCGGGAGATCGATGCCCTGGACGGGCTGATGGGCCGCGTCGCCGATGCTGCAGGCATTCAATTCCGCCTGCTCAATCGCCGCAAAGGACCGGCGGTGCGCGGGCCCCGGGCGCAAGCCGATCGCGCCCTTTACCGCGCAGCAATGCAATCCATGCTGCGCAGCATTTCCAATCTCGACATTCTGGCTGCGAGCGCCGAAGACCTGATTTTGCATAACGGCAAAGTCGCCGGCGTGTTGACTGCGGAGGGGCAGGAAATTTTCTGCGCCAAGGTGGTGTTGACCACCGGCACCTTCCTCAACGGCCTGATCCATATCGGCGAGACCAAAATTCCCGCCGGCCGGATGAAAATCGCCGACGGCGTCGAAGCGCCGTCGATTGGTCTGTCCAAGACGCTCTACGGCCTTGGGTTGAGAATGGGCCGCTTGAAAACCGGCACCCCGCCTCGCCTGGACGGCAAGACCATCGATTGGGCGAGCCTGGAGATGCAGCAGGGCGACGATCCCCCCTCGCCCTTTTCCTTTTTGACCAAAGCCATCACCACGCCTCAGATCGCGTGCGGCATTACCCGCACCACCCTTCAGACCCATGAGGTGATCCGGGCGAACCTGCATCGCTCACCGATGTATTCGGGGCAGATCGCATCGACCGGGCCGCGCTATTGCCCTTCCATCGAGGACAAGGTCAGCCGCTTTTCCGATCGCGAGTCGCACCAGATTTTCCTTGAGCCGGAAGGACTTAGCACGGATTTGGTCTATCCCAACGGGATTTCGACCTCTCTCCCCCAGGACGTTCAATTGGCGCTGCTGAAGACCATTCCGGGCCTGGAAAAGGCCTGCGTACAGCGCATGGGCTATGCCATCGAATATGACTATGTCGATCCTCGCGAATTGTCGCCTTCTCTGGAAATTAAAGCAATATCAGGGCTTTACTTGGCAGGTCAGATCAACGGCACCACCGGCTACGAGGAAGCCGCCGCTCAGGGATTGATGGCCGGCTGGAACGCAGCCCGTGCCGCCGGGGGCGCTGCGCCGGTCCGCTTGGATAGGGCCCAGGCCTATATCGGGGTGATGATCGACGATCTGGTGACCAGGGGGGTGTCCGAGCCCTATCGCATGTTCACCAGCCGCGCCGAATACCGCCTGACTTTGCGCGCTGACAATGCCGACCAACGGCTGACCAGCTCTGGCGGGCAGGCCGGGATCGTGGGGAGCGAGCGGGCTAAAGCCTTCGCGGACAAGGTCAAAAGGCTGAATGTTTCACGTGAAACAATGAGGTCCCTCACCCTGACGCCCAACGAGGCGACGAAGCATGGGATTGCGGTGCGTCTAGACGGGGTGCGCCGCTCGGCCTTAGACCTGCTCTCTCTCACCGACTTTCCGACTTTGGCCGGCATTTGGGCTGAGCTGGGGGCTTTGCAGCCCGAAATTATCGAGCAATTGGAGGTGGATGCCCAATATGCCGGCTATCTGGACCGCCAGGACGCCGATATCGTGGCTTTCCGCCGCGACGAAGGCCGAAGCCTGCCCTCCGACCTGGATTATGGCGCCGTCAGCGGCCTTTCCAACGAGGTGCGCCATAAGCTGGAGCGGATCCGCCCCACCACCCTGGGCCAGGCGGCCCGGATCGAAGGCATGACTCCTGCGGCCCTCACGCTGGTCCTTGCCCATGTGAAGGGTGGCCAGCGGGCAAAAGCCCGTGCCTGACCTCGAGGCTGAGCCAGCTTTCGGCCCGGACGACTTCGCCGCCCGCACCGGTGTTTCACGTGAAACATTGGCCCGTCTCAAGGCCTATGCCGACATCCTAACCGACTGGAATGCCCGGCATAATTTGGTGGCAAAGAGCACGCTTCCCGATCTTTGGCATCGGCACTTCTGGGATTCCGCCCAGCTGATGCCCCTGATCCCCGCATCGGCCAAAACCCTGGCCGATCTTGGCTCCGGCGCCGGTTTTCCCGGCCTGGTCCTGGCCGCGATGCGGCCCGACCTGGCCGTGACTTTGCACGAAGCCACCACCAAGAAGTGCGCCTTCCTCCAGGCCGCAGCCGACCGCATGGATGTCGCCGTCACCATCCGGAATGCGCGGCTGGAAGATCTCTCGCGCCAGGCCTTTGATGTCGTCACCGCGCGGGCGCTGGCGCCCCTGCCCCAACTGCTGACCTATGCCCAGAATTTTGTCGGCCTGAACGGCGTTTGCCTGTTCCTAAAGGGTCAAAATGTGGGGTCTGAATTGACGGAAGCCCATAAATATTGGAACATCAAGGCCTCTCAAGTGCCAAGCCAGACCGATCCAACGGCTGCTATAGTGGTGGTGAGAGAGTTGGGCTCCCGTCATGTCGCAAGCCAAAAAACCCCGCGTCCTGGTCGTCGCCAATCAAAAAGGCGGGGTCGGTAAGACCACCACGGCCATCAATCTGGGGACCGCCCTGGCCGCGGTGGGCGAGCCCACCCTGGTGATCGACATCGACCCCCAGGGCAATGCCTCCACCGGCCTGGGCATTCATCGCCAGGACCGCAAGCTCACCACCTATGAGGTGCTGACCGGCCAGGCCAAGCTGGCCGATGCGGTGGTCAAGACCCGCATCCCCGGCCTGTCGCTGGTGCCAGCGACAGTGGATCTGTCGGGCGCGGAATTGGAATTGGCCGACATGCCGCGGCGCAATTTCATCTTGAAAGACGCGCTGGAGGAATATTCCGTACACGGAGAAAATTCCTTTTCCTATGTTTTGATCGATTGCCCCCCTTCCCTCACCTTGCTCACCTTGAATGCGATGGCGGCGGCGGATGCGGTGATGGTGCCGCTGCAATGCGAGTTCTTCGCGCTGGAAGGCTTGAGCCAGTTGATGAAGACCATCGAGTTGGTGCGCAACCGTCTCAATCCGACATTGGAGATTCAAGGCATCGTGCTGACCATGTTCGACAAGCGCAACAAGCTGTCGGACCAGGTCGCCGCCGACGTGCGCGAGACCTTGGGCGAAAAAGTTTATTCCACCGTCATTCCCAGAAACGTCCGTATTTCCGAAGCGCCCAGTCATGGCGTGCCGGCGCTGGTTTACGATCTGCGCTGCCCCGGCAGCCAGGCTTACATCAAGCTCGCCGGCGAATTGATTCAACGCGAACGATTGAGAGTGGCGGCATGAATCCGTCGCAAGATCGTCCGCGCGGCTTGGGCCGCGGTCTCTCGGCTCTGATCGGCGACGAAGCCGCCGCGGTGAAGGGCGAGCCGGTTGCCAAGAAAGATTTGCGCTCGCTGCCGGTCGCGTTTCTGCAGCCCGGACGGTTTCAGCCGCGCATGAGTTTTGACGAGCAGCCGCTGCAGGAGCTCGCGGCCAGCATCAAGGAGAAGGGCGTGCTGTCGCCGATCCTGGTGCGGCCGGTCGGACCCGATCGTTATGAGATTGTCGCGGGCGAGCGGCGTTGGCGCGCCGCGCAATTGGCCAAGCTGCATGACGTGCCGGTGGTGGTGCGCGAACTGCCGGACGATCAGGCGCTGGAACTGGCGATCATCGAGAATGTCCAGCGCGCCGATCTGAATGCGATCGAGGAGGGGGCTGCTTACGAAGAGCTGATCTCCCAGTTCGGCCGCACCCAGGAAGATGTTGCTAGGGAAGTGGGCAAGAGCCGTTCCCATGTCGCCAACACCATCCGGCTGCTCAAGCTGCCCGATCAGGTCAAAGGCTGGATCCGGGAAGGCAAACTCACCGCCGGCCACGCCCGAACACTGTTAGGTGAGGCCGATCCGGAGGCGCGGGCGCGGGAATTGATTGAGGGCGCAATGACCGTGCGCCAGGCCGAACAGCGTTCGGTCAAGAAGAAGCCCGGTGGAAAACCTGCCAAGGACCCCAATATTTCCGACCTGGAAGCCAGTGTTTCCAACCGCTTAGGCCTCAAGATTCAGATTATCCACAAAGGGGATAAAGGTGGGGAAGTCCGCATCGCCTACAAATCCCTGGAACAGCTGGATGAGCTGACAAGGCGGTTGAGCAGGTCCAGCTAGGACCCCGTTCGGCGCAGCGCCTCAGCCACATCGATGCGGCCGTCATAAAGCGCCCGGCCCACCACCACGCCTTCGATGTTTGGCTCTTTGGCATCGAGCAGGGCATCGATGTCGGCAATCGAGCCCACGCCGCCCGAGGCGATCACGGGAATGGAAAGCGCGCGGGCCAGCGTCGCGGTCGCGGTCACATTCACGCCCTTCAACAACCCGTCGCCGTCAATGTCGGTGAAAAGGATCGCGGCAACGCCGGCATCCTCGAAGCGCTTGCCCAGCTCGACCGGCGTCAATTCGCTGACCTCGGCCCAGCCTTGGGTGGCAATCTTGCCGCCTTTGGCATCGGCGCCCACCACAATCCGCCCGGGAAATTTGCGCGCCGCGTTTTTGACGAATTGCGGATCGGTGAGGGCGGCGGTGCCTAAGATCACGCGGTTGATCCCAGCCGCCAGCCAGCCTTCCACCGCCCGCATGTCGCGGATGCCTCCGCCCAATTGAATCGGAAGATCGATGGCGGCGCGGATGGACTTGATTGCTTCGATATTGGCGCTGCGTCCGGCAAAGGCGCCATTCAGGTCGACACAATGCAGCCACTGGAAGCCTTGAGCGGCAAAGCTCTTGGCCTGCGCGCCAGGATCGGTATTGAAGACGGTGGCGTCTTCCATCACGCCCTTTTTCAGGCGCACACAGACTCCGTCTTTCAGGTCGATGGCGGGGAAGATGATCATGGCCGCCATTTCAAAAAATTCTCCAGCAGCTTCAGACCCGTGGCCTGGCTCTTTTCCGGATGAAACTGCGTGCCCGCGATATTCTCATTGCCCACCATGGCGGTGAGCGCGCCGCCATAGTCGGCGGTGGCGATCAAATCGTCGGGCAAAGTCGGCTTGAACTGAAAGCTATGGACGAAATAGGCATGGGCTTGCGGCGCGATGCCGGCGAGCAGGGGATGTTTTTGTTCAATCTTGAGCTGGTTCCAGCCCATATGCGGGATTTTCAGATTGGGATCGGCGGGCGCGATCTTCACCACTTCGCCGGCGATCCATCCCAGCCCGGCATGGCGGCCGAATTCCACGCCCACAGTGGCGAGCAACTGCATGCCTACACAGATGCCCAGAAAGGGCGCGCCTTCCTTCAACACTTTTTCGCGCAGGGCCTCGACCATGCCCGGCACGGCGGACAGGCCTTTCATGCAATCGGCAAAGGCGCCCACGCCCGGCAGCACCACGCGTTCTGCGTCCGCAACCGCCTGCGGGTCGGCGGTAGTGACAATCTCAAATTTCCCGTCGGCGGCGCGCGCGAGAGCCTTCGCCGCGCTGGCGAGGTTGCCGGAACCGTAATCGATCAGGGCCACTGTGGACATGGCCGGTCCTATAACCGGTCAGGCCGGCTTTGTCGAAATGGGCAAAAGCAGGGCAGGGCAGCGTAAGATGCAGGCCCTCAGCCCGGACATTTGAGCTGCTCCTGACCAAAGTCCGGATTGTGCATGCGCAGACGCAATCCGCCGACTTGAATGTCATTCCAGCTTTGTGCCGGCGGGGCGAGGTTGAAACGGCCTTGCCGCAACGCGTCCAGCAGAGCGGGGCATATCGGCGGCACATTGATCCGCCCCGCTTCGCTCCAGCCGGCATCGCCGGTCTCATGGAAGACCTGCATGAAGGCGGCTCGCGTTTCGTGCACCAGGACTTCAGGCCGTCCGTCGCCGTCCAAATCGGCGAGGATCGCGTCACAAGGCCCGGCCCCGGAACAATTGGGGCGCATCCAGGTGCGGTGCTCCTTGCTCCAATCCATGCGCGCGAAACTTGGCGGCAGCGCCTGACCGCGTGGATAGACCGTCAACCGTTCCAAAAATTCGGGCGATGTCGCGGGTGAGGAGGCGTATCTGCCGGTCTGCCGCAAAGCATCACCGGCCGCCTTTTTGACAAAGGCATCGGCGCTGGCCGCCAACGCGGTCAAAGCGGCCCTGCCATAGCGTCCGCCTTCCCAGCGCAAGTAATGGAAATCGAATTTGGCGGCCGCGACTTTACCGCTGCTCAACCGCGCCATCTGGTCGTTGACGGCGATGCGGGCCGGGCTGGCGATGGGCGTGAACAGCGCCACCAGGATCGCCAATCCCGTAAGCGCCATGACGAAATTCCAGCGCTCGATGCGCGAAAGCCAAGGCGCGCGCAGGTCGGCGGCCGCGACATATCCCACGGCATAACCGATGGCCAGGGTGACGCAGGCCGCAAGCCAAATACGGTCCGCCGTCCAGCCATACTGTGTCACCCGCAAATACAGTGCGTAGGCGGCGATCAGGGAAAGCGGCAAGGGCAGCAGCGCGGCAAGACTGCCGGACCAGCGCAGGATCTTGGGCGGCAGCCTTTCGGGATCGCCATCCTGATAGGCGGCATTGATCAGGATGATTGACGCCGCCGCCGCCGCCAACAGAAGCGCGCTGGCATGACCGAAGCTCCATAGCGGGGTGAGGCCGGTGAAGGGCAGGCTGACCAGAAAGCCCGCCACGATCAGGGTGATCAGCGGCAACAGCCAGGACAGCAGCGTGAGGGCAAGCGTGCGCGCGCCGCGCACCAGCGCCGGACGAATGTCGGTGAGATGCAAGGCGCCGGCGGCGGCCATGGCGGTGACCGGAATGGCGAACCATTCGTGCTGAATCAGCTTGCGGAAAAATTCCAGCTTGATCAGCGCGAACAGGTTTGCGCCCAGCCACAGCAACAGCCAGAAGGCGCCGACAAAGGCGGCGCCAAAAGCCAGTTGGATTGCGCCTTTCCAGGCGATATCGAAATGGGTCGGATAGCTCGCCCGGATGCGATGATCGATATTGGCGCCGATCACCAAGGCATGTGCGATAAACAGGCCAGCGGCGCCGAAGACAAAAAGCTGAGGCGAGGGAATGACATGGGGCTGCCAGCCCGCCGCCGATTTGTTCGCGCCATACGCCCGTTCATTCACCCAATCCTGCGGCCAGGCGCTCCAATTGTCGAAAAAACCCAGCACCGCGATCACCGCCAGCGCGATCCCGGCCCAAATAACGGCTTTGCGCAAAGGCATTTCGCCCAAGGCGGAGATCAGCAGGGTGGGAATGAACAAAAAGACCAGCAACAGGGGCGCAAACATCAGGCCCTGGGTGGCCGGCCAGGCCTTGGCGTCATAGGCGCTGTAAAGCAGATAAAGCGCCAGCCCTTGGGTCAGGCCGATGACCAGCCGCGCGGTGAAAAGCCTTTGCCCCTGCGTGATGGTTTCCATCAATCCGCCCCTGCAAATCGCCGGGGCGGACCATAGCTTATTTTCGCGCCGACCCCACTAGCTCATGGCTTTCTGCGGTTGCGCCAGCCTTTCAGCGAAAGCGCGAGCAGGAAGCCAATCCCCACCACGGGCATCACATAAACCAGCAAAATAAAGAGGACAAAATTCATGCAGCCCACCCGTCGGGCCACAATTTACCGCCGCACTCCCGAAGTACAAGGGGAGGGGGCTAATTGTCGTCCATCTTCAGGGCGGCAATGAAGGCTTCCTGGGGGATGTCCACCTTGCCGAACTGGCGCATCTTCTTCTTGCCCTCTTTCTGCTTGTCCAACAGCTTGCGCTTGCGGGAAATGTCGCCGCCATAGCATTTGGCGGTGACGTCCTTGCGCAAAGCAGAAATGGTTTCGCGGGCAATCACCTTGCCGCCGATGGCGGCCTGGATCGGAATCTTGAACATGTGGCGCGGGATCAGGTCCTTGAGCTTTTCGCACATGGCGCGCCCGCGGCTTTCGGCGCGCTGGCGGTTGACGATCATGGACAAGGCATCCACCGGATCGTCATTGACCAGGATGGACATCTTCACAAGGTCGCCTTCTTCGTATTTTTCGATGTGATAATCGAAGCTGGCATAGCCGCGCGACACGCTTTTCAGCCGGTCGTAGAAATCGAACACCACCTCGTTCAGCGGCAGCATATAGACCACCAAGGCGCGGTTGCCGGCATAGGTAAGCTCGACCTGGCGGCCGCGCCGGTCCTCGCACAGCTTCAGCACCGAGCCGAGATATTCGTCGGGCACCAGCACCGTCGCCTTGATCCAGGGCTCTTCGATGTGATCGATATAGGTCACATCCGGCATATCGGCCGGATTGTGTAATTCCTTCATCGTGCCGTCGTTGAGATAGATGTGATAAATCACCGACGGCGCGGTGGTGATCAGGTCGAGATTGAATTCCCGCTCCAGCCGCTCGCGCACGATTTCCAAGTGCAACAGGCCCAGGAAGCCGCAGCGAAAGCCAAAGCCCAGCGCGGCGCTGCTTTCGGTCTCATAGGTGAAGCTGGCGTCATTGAGATGCAGCTTGGACAGCGCGTCGCGCAAATCCTCGAACTGGGCCGCGTCCACCGGGAACAGGCCGCAGAACACCACCTGCTGCGCCGGCTTGAAGCCGGGCAGCGGCGTGGGCGTGCCCTTGCGCTCATCGGTGATGGTGTCGCCCACCTTGGTGTCGGCCACCTGCTTGATCTGGGCGGTGATGTAACCGACCTCGCCTGGGCCCAGGCTTTCGACCGGAATCTTCTTGGGCGTGAAGACGCCGATCTGCTCCACCTGATAGACGGCGTCGGTCGCCATCATGCGGATCTTGTGGCCCTTCTTGAGTTCGCCATCGATGATGCGCACCAGCACCACCACGCCCAGATAGGCGTCGTAATAGCTGTCGATCAGCAGCGCCTTGAGCGGCGCCTCCAACACGCCCTTGGGCGGGGGCAGACGATGGACGATCGCTTCCAGCACCTGGTCGATATTGAGGCCCGTCTTGGCGGAAATCGGTACCGCCTCGCTGGCATCCAAGCCGATCACGTCTTCGATCTGTTGCTTGATCCGCTCGGGCTCGGCCGCCGGCAGGTCGATCTTGTTCAGGATCGGCACGATCTCCAGCCCGGCATCGATCGCCTGATAGACATTGGCCAGGGTCTGGGCCT
>Ga0207648_10004495_pt1 | contig 14297 bp, 14 predicted proteins | sample KBSMisM32_FD_184310 | JGI IMG/M metagenome (GOLD analysis project Ga0207648, IMG submission 184310) | Miscanthus rhizosphere microbial communities from Kellogg Biological Station, Michigan, USA - KBS Miscanthus M3-2 (SPAdes) (version 2) | ecosystem: Host-associated > Plants > Roots >...
GGAAGCTCCGAGGACGACCTCCCCCTCCGCATTGTCGCGCTCCGGACCTTGGCGACGGACGGGGTCTGAATCCATCGCCGGACGAGCGCGAACCCGCCGCTGAAGAGTATTACTCAGAGGGCCTGCCGAAAACTACGCGCTTTGCAACTCGGAAAACACTAGGCGCCGACCAGACGGCCAGCGGCCGCTCGATAGACTCGATCCGGCATTCGACGGGGAGGCTTTCGTGGCGATTCGGGTTGGAATCAACGGGTTCGGGCGGATCGGGCGCAACTTCTTCAGGGCGCACCTCCAGCGCGGCGGCGACTTCGAGGTCGTGGCGGCGAACGATCTCGGTGACGCCGAGACGATGGCCTACCTGCTCAAGCACGACTCCGTGCTCGGCACGCTCGACGAGGACGTGGCTGCCGGCGACGGCAAGATCACCGTCGGCTCGCAGGAGCTCCAGCTCCTCACCGAGCGCGACCCGGGCAGCCTGCCCTGGGGCGACCTCGGCGTCGACGTCGTGCTCGAGTCGACCGGCTTCTTCACCGACCGCGACGGGGCGGCCAAGCATCTCGACGGCGGTGCCAGGAAGGTGATCATCTCCGCGCCCGCCAAGGGCCCGGACGTGACGATCGTGCTCGGGGTCAACGAGGGCGACTACGACCCCGAGGCGCACGACGTGATCTCGAACGCTTCATGCACGACCAACTGCGTCGCGCCGCTGGCGAAGGTGCTGCACGACGAGTACACGATCGAGCAGGGCTTCATGACCACGATCCACGCGTACACGAACGACCAGCGCCTGCTGGACCTCCCGCACGAGGACCTCCGCCGCTCGCGGGCGGCCGCGATCAACCTGATCCCGACTTCGACCGGCGCCGCGCGCGCGATCGGGCTCGTGCTGCCCGATCTGCAGGGCAAGGTCGACGGGATGTCGATGCGCGCGCCCGTGCCGACCGGCTCGATCGTCGACCTGGTCGTGCGCGTCGGCCGCGAGACGAGCAAGGACGAGGTGAACGAGCTCTTCCGCTCGAAGGCCGACAGCGCCGGGTTCGAGGGGATCCTGCAGTACACCGACGAGCCGATCGTCTCGACCGACATCCAGCATTCGTCGTACTCCGCCATCTTCGACAGCGACCTGACGATGGTGAACGGCCAGATGATCAAGGTCTTCGGCTGGTACGACAACGAGTGGGGCTACTCGTGCCGCCTCGTCGACCTGGTGGCGAAGGTCGGCGCGACGCTCCCGGCCGCCGTGAGTGCGTAAGCCGCGGTCGGTCCGCGAGGCGGACGTCGAAGGCAAGCGAGTGCTCGTGCGCAGCGACCTGAACGTGCCGCTCGAGGACGGGCGCGTCGCCGACGACACGCGCATCCGTGCCTCGCTGCCGACGCTGCAGTACCTGCTCGAGCACGAGGCGAAGGAAGTCGCCGTCTGCTCGCACCTCGGTCGGCCGAAAGGGCCCGACCCGGCCTACTCGATGACGCCGGTTGCGAGGCGCCTGCGCGAGCTGCTGCCCGACGATCGGCTCGACGTGCTCGAGAACACGCGCTTCGACCCCGGCGAGACGACGAACGACCCTGAGTTCGCGCGCAAGCTGGCCGACGACTTCGAGCTCTTCGTCGAGGACGCCTTCGGCTCGGTCCACCGAGCGCACGCGTCCACGGTCGGGGTCGCGGAGCTGCTGCCGGCCTACGCGGGCCTCTTGCTGGAGCGCGAGCTGGAGGAGCTCGGGAAGCTGCTCGGCGAGGTCGAGCGGCCGTTCGTGCTGGTTTCCGGCGGCGCCAAGGTCGAGGACAAGCTCGGCGTCCTGCGCAACCTGGGCGGCAAGGCCGACACCGTGCTGGTCGGCGGGAAGATGGCCGAAGAGCTGCGCGACGGCTCGCCGCTCGGCTTCGAGGTCGAGCTGCCGGTCGACGTGGTCGCGACCTCCGAGTTCGCCGAGGACGCCGAGACGAACGTCGTTCCGTACGACGAGCTGCCCGAGGGTTGGCTCGGGCTCGACATCGGCCCCGAGACGCGGGAGCGCTTCGCGGCGGCGATCGCGCCGGCGAAGACGATCTTCTGGAACGGGCCGATGGGCGTCTTCGAGTGGCCCGCGTTCGCCGACGGCACCAAGGCGGTCGCGGAGGCTGTCGCCGGCGCGGACGCCTTCTCGGTCGTCGGCGGCGCCGACTCGATCCGTGCGCTGAACGAGCTCGGCCTGCTCGATCGCGTCTCCTGGGCCTCGACCGGGGGCGGAGCCGCGCTCGAGCTGCTCGAGGGCAAGGAGCTCCCGGGCGTGGCGGTGATCCCGAGCGCATGAAGCTGATCGCCGGCAACTGGAAGATGTTCAAGGGGCCGGGGGAGACGCGTGCGTTCTGCGAGGCCTTCGAGCCACCCGAGGGTGTCGGGGCCGTCCTCTGCCCGCCGTTCGTCTCGCTGCCGGCCGCGGTCGAGAGCGGCCACACGATCTTCGCCCAGAACGTTCACTGGGCCGACGACGGTGCCTTCACGGGTGAGGTGTCCGCGCCGATGCTGGTCGAGCTCGGCGTCGCTGGCGCGATCGTCGGGCACTCCGAGCGGCGCCAGTACTTCGGCGACACGGACGAGACGGTCGCCCGCCGGACGGTTGCCGCGCTCGAGCACGGGCTGCGGGTGATCGCTTGCGTCGGCGAATCGCTCGAGGAGCGCGAGTCCGGGCAGATGGACCTCGTGCTGCGGCTGCAGATCGAAGCGATCGTCGACGCGGCCGGCCCCAACGAACGGCTCGCGATCGCGTACGAGCCCATCTGGGCGATCGGGTCCGGCCTGACCGCGACGCCCGAGCAGGCGCGGGAGGTGCACGCGTTCATCAAGGCCCACCTCGACGTGCCTGTCCTCTACGGCGGCTCGGTCAAGCCAGACAATGCCGAGGAGCTGCTCTCGCAGGAAGGCGTGGACGGCGCCCTCGTCGGCGGCGCCTCGCTCGACGTGGAATCGTTCACCGCGTTGTGCCGGATCGCCGCCAGCTTGTAGTTCTGATCGTGCTCGACGGCTGGGGCTGCGCGCCGCCCGGCCCGGGGAACGCCGTCGAGCTGGCCGAGACGCCGGTGTTCGACCGGCTGTGGGCCGAGTACCCGCACACGACGCTCGAGGCGAGCGGCGAGGCGGTCGGCCTGCCGCCCGGGCAGATGGGCAACTCGGAGGTCGGGCACCTGACGATCGGCTCGGGCCGCGTGCTCGACCAGGACCTGCAGCGGGTCAACCGCGCGATCGCCGACGGCTCCTTCTTCGAGAACCCCGCCCTGAAGGCCGCGTTCGACCGCGGCGGCGACGTGCACCTGCTCGGTCTCGTTTCGCGCGGCGGGGTGCACTCGCACCTCGAGCACCTGCAGGCGCTGCTGCGCTTCGCGCCCGAGCGGACGTGGATCCATGCCTTCACCGACGGCCGCGACGTCTCGCCGCACGCGGCCGAACACGACCTCGCCGAACTGCCCGCCGAGCGGGTCGCGACGGTCGCCGGCCGCTACTACGCGATGGACCGCGACGGGCGCTGGGACCGAACGCGGAAGGCGTTCGACGCGATCGTGGAGGGCGTAGGCGAGCACGCCGACGACCCGGTCGCCGCGGTGCGGGCGAGCTACGAGCAGGGCGTGACCGACGAGTTCATCGAGCCGACCGTGCTCGACGGCCGCCCGCGGCTCGGCCGAGACGACACGGCGATCTTCTTCAACTTCCGCCCGGACCGCGCCCGCCAGCTGACGAAGCTCCTGCTCGACGCCGGCATCGACGTCACCACGATGACGCACTACAGCGACGAGCTCGACACGCACGTCGTCTTCGGCGAGCAACAGGTCGACGAGACCCTGGCGCAGGTGCTCGCCGAGCACGGGCTGCGCCAGCTCCACGCCGCCGAGACCGAGAAGTACGCGCACGTGACCTACTTCTTCAACGGCGGCCGCGAGGAGGAGTGGCCAGGCGAGACGCGCCTGCTGGCGCCGAGCCCACGCGAGGTCGGCACCTATGACAAGCAGCCGGAGATGTCGGCCGAGGAGGTGACGACCAGCTTCTGCGCGGAGCTCGAGCGCGGCGGCTACAGCTTCGCGGTCGTCAACTTCGCCAACCCGGACATGGTCGGCCACACCGGCGTGATCCCGGCCGTGGTGCAGGCGGTCGAGACGACCGATGCCTGTCTTGGGCGCGTGGTCGAGACCGTCGAGCTGCTGGGTGGCGTGGCGCTGATCACGGCCGACCATGGCAACGCGGAGCAGCTGCTCGAGGCGGACGGCACGAGCCCGCACACCGCGCATACCTCGAACCCCGTGCCGCTGATCGTGACCGACCCGGAGGCGCGGCTCCGAGACGACGGCGAGCTGAGCGATCTGGCCCCAACCGTTCTCGCTTACCTGGGGCTAAGGAAACCTTTACAGATGAGCGGTCGAAACCTCTGCAAATAGCCCAAAAAGGGGTGCTGCATCGACCGCAGAGGCAGTCTATACTCCGCAGGCCTTGTCACTGGCCCAGCCCGATCTCGGCGTCCTGCGGAAGGCGCAACGGGGTGACGAGCGAGCTTTCTCGCTCATCCTGCGCGCTTACGAGACGCCTGTCTTCAACTACGTGCTCCGGCTCGTGGGTGGAGACCGCGCCCTCGCCGAGGATCTGACGCAGGAGGTCTTCCTGCGGGTCTACCAGGGCCTGCCGAAGTTCTCGCTCCGCTCGAAGTTCACGACCTGGCTCTTCCAGGTGACGAAGAACCGCGTGCTCGACGAGCTGCGTGCGGTCGAGCGGCGGCCGCGGGCGCTGGTGGCGATCGACGACATCGCTCCGCTCGAAGTGATGGACGCGCCGATCGACCGGCTCGAGGAGATCGATGCGCTCTGGACTGCCGTCGAGCTGCTCAGCACTGACCTGAAGATGGCGCTGCTGCTGCGCGACGTGGTCGGCCTCTCGTACACCGAGATCGCCGACTCGCTCGAGGTGACGCTCGCAACCGTCAAGTGGCGGATCTACAAGGCGCGCGAGGAAGTCCAGATCGCGCTCGTGCGCGAGGGCGTCTCCTTCGGGCGCCAAGAGTCGGCTACGGCCGAGCAGCTCTAGCCCGCAGCCACGCCGCGATCTTTGCCGCCTGCTGCTGGGCGTTCGTCCCGCGCGGGATCGGCTGCACCGTCGCCGGCTGAGGCTTCGCCGGTGGGCTTGAGCCACCGCCGCCCGTGGTGAGTGCGACGGCGAGCACGATCGCGGCCAGCACGACTACCGCCGCCACGGCCGGCCAGAGCCAGTTGGGGCGGGGCCGCGCGGCCTGGCGCAGCGGCAGGGTCGGCCCTTCTCCGCCGCCGAGCTCGCGGGCGAAGTCGCCTGCCGAAGCCGGGCGGTAGGCGGGGTTCCGGGCGAGCGACCGCATCACGGCGTCCTCGAGGTACGGCGGCACGTCCGGCGCGAGCTCGCCGACCGGCACGATCTGGCCCGCGGACTGCTTGGCGGCCAGGTCGGCGAGGGAGTCGAACTCGTACGGCGGCCGTCCCGTCAGCAGCTCGTAGAGAACGGCGCCGAGCGCGTAGACGTCGGTGGCCGTGGTCACGTTCTCGCCGAGCGCCTGCTCGGGCGACAGATAGGCGGCGGTGCCGAGCACCGTCCCGACCTGGGTGAGCGCGGTCGCCTCGGCCGCGCGCGCGATCCCGAAGTCGGCGACCTTGACCGTCCCGTCCTCCCGCAGGAGCAGGTTCTGCGGCTTCACGTCCCGGTGCACGAGCCCGGCGGCGTGGGCGTGGGCCAGGCCGCGGCAGGCCTGGATCGCGAGCTCGACCGCCTCTTCCGGCGCGATCTGCCCGAGCTCCGCGAACGTGGTGCCCGGCACGTACTCCATCACGATGAACGACCGGCCGTCCTCGGCCTCGCCCGCGTCGTAGACGCTGACCACGTTCGGATGCGAGAGCCGTGCCGCGACCCGGGCCTCGCGCAGGAAACGCTTGCGGAAGGCCACATCGCCCGCGAGGTTCTCGGCGAGGAGCTTGATCGCCACCGGACGGTGCAGCTCCTCGTCGTGGGCCAGGTAGACGGTGGCCATGCCGCCGTGGCCGAGCGGGCGCTCTAGGCGATAGCGACCGCCGCCGAGGCTGGAGGCACCCATCCGGGGGATTTCTACCCGAGCTTGCAAGTTTTTCCGGCCGTCGCAGTCCTGCGGGTGAATCCGGTCACTTCCGCCTCCCGAAAGGACCTCTGATGAAACGAATCCTCTTGCTCGTTGCCGCGACCGCAGCGGTGCTCGCTCTGCCGGCGACCGCCTCGGCCTTCCGCGGCGTGGCCGTCGCAAAGGACCAGGCGCGCCACAGCGTCGTCGTCGCGGCCAAGGGCGGCGTCGTCCGCACCGTGCGCGCACCGGGGCGGCTCGCCTCGATCCGCCTCGGCCACGGCGTCACCTATTCCGCGCGGCGTCTCTCCGACGGCACCTTCCGTGCGACCAACATCCATTCGACGGGCATCGCCCGGCACGCCGTCCTGCGTGGCGTCGTCGTGCGAAACCAGCTCCGGCTCCATCGCGTGCTGCTCACCGCGGGCGGCACCGTCTTGTCCGTCCGGGCCCCCGCCCGAGGGTTCGCCTCGAGCCACGGCCCCCGCGCAGGCGACCGCGTCGAGGTGCGCGTCAGGGTCTCCGGCAACGGCCTCACCGCTACCTCGCTGACGACCCTCGGCCACTCCGGGACGATGGAGCTCGAGGGGATCTTCCTCAGCGCGACCACCGACACGCTCCGACTCGCGGTCGAGCACCGCGGGGAAGTCTTCGTCGCGATCCCGGCCGGCTTCCAGCTCCCGCAGCTGCGGCCCGGCGACGAGATCGAGCTGATCGTGGACGTGGACGCCGCCGGCGCCTTCACACTGGTGAGCGTTCAGACCGATGACGAAGACGACGGCGACCACGAGGGCATCGGTGAGGATCACGGCAGGGTCGAGGTGCACGGCGCGATCACGCAGCTCGGCGACGGCAAGATCACGGTGCAGTCGCACGGCGGCTCGCCGGTGACCTGCGCCGTTCCGGCCGGCACCGACCTGTCTGGATTCAAGGTCACCGACCGGGTCGAGATGAAGTGCGCGAACGTCAACGGGACGCTCACGCTCGCCCGGCTCAAGAAGGACGACGACGACGACGATGACGGGGGCGATGACGGCAGCAACTAGCCGCTCCCGCGCGTTCTCCCTCCCCGGCCGTCGGCGCGAGCGGGCGGCCGGGGAGCGGATCGCCGCGCTCTTCGAGGAGCACGGGCGGATGGTCTACGGCGTCTGCCGGCTCATGCTGCGCGACCCCGTCGAGGCGGAGGATGCGGCGCAGCAGAGCTTTCTCTCGGCGTACCGTGCGCTGCTTGGCGGACAGGATCCTCGCGAGCCGTCCGCCTGGCTCGGGACGATCGCGCGCAACGAGTGCCGCACCCGGCTGCGTGGGCGGCGCACCGAGCCGCTGACGCTGGTCCGCGAGCCCGTGGGCGACGAGCTGCAGCGCGAGGTCGACCGGCACGACGAGATCCGCGCCCTCTGCTCGGCGCTCGCCGAGCTGCCGCCCCAGCAGCGCGACGCGATCGTGCTGCGCGAGTTCTACGGGCTCTCGTACGCCGAGGTCGGCGCGGCGCTCGGGCTCTCGGGTGCGGCCGTCGAGTCGGTCATCTTCCGCAGCCGCAAGCGACTCCAGGACCACCTGCGCCCTGCGCGCTCGGCTCTCGGCGTGCTGACGCTGCCGCTCTCGCTGCGCGACTCGCTGGCACAGGCGCTGCCGGGCTTCGGCGGAGGTGGCGCCTCGGCCGTCGCCGGCGCGGCCGTGCTCACGAAACTCGCGTCCGCGCCGGTGGCCGCAAAGGTTGCCGCGGCCACATTGGCGGTCGGCGCGGCGGGCACTGTCGCCGGGGTCGAGCGGACGCACCTCAACAGGCATCACCGGGGCCATGCGCCCGCGCCGGCCCGCGCTGCCGTCGTGCGCCGAGCTCCCGCGGCGGCGTCGCAGGAGATCACGGCCACGGCGGTGCGCCCGCCCGCTGCGGCGCGCGTCACGCTCGAGCACAGGGCGGTGCGTCACCGCGACGACGAAGCCTCGACCGAGACGCACTCCGGTCCCGGCGGGGGCGAGCCAGAGCAGCAACTCGTAGTCCAGGACTCGAGCTCCGGCCCTGGCCCAGGTGAGTTGGACGGCGCCAGCGAGAGCAATTCCGGCCCCGGTCCAAGCTCGGGCTCGGGTGATTCGGGCTCCGGCGGCGGCTCAGGCTCGGGCGACTCGCGCTCGGGCCACGACGGTTCGGGCGGGCACGACTCCGGCGGCTCGGGCGACTCGGGTCACTCCGACGACCCGGATCCCGCAGAGCCTGGCGGCTGATCCTCAGTCGTCGCCCTTGTGCCCCTTGCCGCGATGCTTCTTGCGGTTTTCCTTCCCGTGCTCGGGCTTCGGCTCGACGCAGGTGGCGAGCCTTTCGGCCAGCGTGTTCGCGGCCGAGGTCAAGGGCTCCTGGTAGCGAGCGGGGATCCGGCCGATCGAGGCGATCACGTCGGTGCGGAAGCGTGCGGCCGCGTCGCGTGCCTCGCAGCTGCCCGGGGTCAGGGCCGCCACCCGGTCGGCCTCGGCCGCGAGCTTCGCCGCGACGCCGGCCGGGATGCGCGGCAGCGGAGGCGGCGGCTCCGCCTTCTTCCCGTCGCCGCAACCCGCAAGCAGCAGCGCGCTAGAGACCGTGAGCAAGGCGGTCCGCCAGCCCATCGGGCAACCCCCTCTCGCGAATCTCTTCCTGGGTGCGGGCGACGTCGTACTCGACCCGGCGGAACGATGCGGTGCCGGCCTCACGGTCGAGCAGCAGCCAGGCCGCGCGCGGGTCACCGTCGCGGGGCTGGCCGACCGAGCCGGGGTTGAGCAGCCGCCGCCCGGGCCCGAGCGGCGTCTCGGTGCCGGCCGGGGCGAGACCGCCGTCCAGGACGTCGTCCTCGAGCGTGATCGCCAGCGGCACGTGGCTGTGGCCGACGAGCAGGAGCGGCGATCGGGTCAGCTCGAACGCCACCCGTGCGGCCTCCGCCGAGAGCACGTACTCCCACACCGGGTCACGCGGGCTCCCGTGGAACAGCTCGACCCCGTCGCGCTCGCCCTCCGGCCGCAACGACTGCAGGAACGCCCGTGAACCCTCGGCGAGCACGCCGCGCGTCCAGCGCGCGGCCACGACCGCGTCGCCGGCGAACTCCTCCAGGCCGATCTCGCCGAGGACGCCGAGATCGTGGTTTCCCGACAGGCAGAGCGCCGCGCGTCGCTCGACCGCCGCGGAGCACGGATTCGGCCGCGGCCCGTAGTCGACGAGGTCGCCGAGGCACCAGAGCTCGTCCGGTTCCTCACGCTCGATCTCCTGCAGCACGGCGTCGAGCGCGTGCCAGTTAGCGTGGACGTCGGAGATGACGGCGACCCGCTTCGCCAAGGCGTCAACCTTAGTCGCGCTCGCCGTTGGCTGGCTCGTGGCTGCGTGGCTCCTGACCAGGACGACGGTGCCGGGGGACCTGCACGCCCCGCACGTCGACGCCGGCGCGATCTTCCCGGCCGGGGTGCTGCACCGAACGGCGCACTACGACGGCTTCCTGCGCTGGCTCTGGGTGGCCGCGACGCTCGCCACCCTGGGGGCGCTGGTGCTGTTCGTGTACCTCGGCCCGCGGATCGCGCGCGCCTGGGAGCTCGGCCGGGTCGCGACGGGCGTGATGGTCGGTGCCGTGACCACGCTTGGCGTCTGGGCCGTCTCGCTGCCGTTCGGGGCGCTCCAGCTCTGGTGGGGCCGCCGCTACGGGCTCGAGCGGCAGGGCTACGTCGCCTGGGCGCTGGCGCAGTGGCCGGCGCTCCTTGGCCAGGTGGTCGGCCTGACGATCGCGCTGACCGTTCTGCTGCTGCTCGCCGGACGGTTCGGCCGGCGCTGGTGGCTAGTCGCCGCGCCGCTGTTCGCCGCCGTCGGGGCGGTGCTCGTGCTGGTGCTGCCGTGGGCCGAGACGCTGGGCACGCGGCCGCCGCACGACACGCCCGTCGCGGCGCGCATCCGGCAGCTCGCCAGGGACGAGGGGGTGGGCGGCACGCCGGTCCGGATCGAGGACGTCCACGGCGAGACGACGGCTGCGAACGCGATGGCGACCGGGATCGGCCCCTCCGCGCGCGTCTTCATCTGGGACACCTTCCTCGACGGCCGCTACTCCAACCGGGAGATCGAGGTCGTCGCCGCGCACGAGTTCGGACACATCGCGCACCACCACATCTGGAAGGGCCTCGCCTGGTCGCTGCTGCTGACCGTGCCCGGGTTCTGGCTGGTGGAGCAGGCGACACGCCGGCGCGGCGGCCTCGAGCGGCCGGAGGTCGTGCCGTTCGCGCTGCTGGTGCTCGCCGTGATCGGCCTCGCGATCACGCCGCTCGGGAACGTCGTCTCGCGCCGCTACGAGAGCGAGGCGGACTGGTCGGCGCTACGGACGACGCACGACCCGGCCGCGGCCGCGAGTGTCTTCCGCAAGTTCGCCCGCTACGACCTGGTGCAGCCAAACCCGCCACTCTGGTCCTACATCTGGATCGACGACCACCCGACGGTCGTCCAACGGATCGCGATGGCCCGCGCCTACGCGGCGCGACGGCACTAAGAGTCGTTGCCGGGCGGCGTCTCGGGGAGGTTGCGAATGCCCTCCCGCGACGACCACTTCGACCACGAGTCCTGCATCGCGTCGAGCAGCTCGCGCATGAAGCGGGTCGACATGTTCACCCGGGCGACGACCACGCCGGGAACGTCGCCCTCCTCGACCTCGTGGTCGATGCGCGCGAACGTGAGCGTGAACTCGTAGTCGGAGAAGCTGATGTTGGCGAAGTTCGCGTAGACCCCGGCGAGGTTCTCGGGGTCGAGATGAATGTTGAGCTGGCGCTCTTGGTCGTCGCCTTCCACGAGTCGAACATACTACTGGCGTGATCGAGTCGCTCAGCGCGCGCCGGCTGGCGTACGCCGTCGCGGCCTTGCTCGCCGTCGTGGCCGGCGGGACGGTTGCCTTTCACCAGTCGCTGAACGAGACGTGGATGCAGTCCGCGTACCGGACGGTGGTGACGATCTCGCTCGCGGGGCTCGACACGGTCCCGAAGAACGACTCGTCGCGGGCAGTCTCGATCGTGCTGGTGCTCGTCGGGCTGACTATCTTTGCCTACATCGCGACCGTCCTCGTGGAGGGCATCTCGCAGGGCGTCTTCACGGGCGCGTTTGCCGAGCGGAGGAGGAGACGCACGATCGAGCACCTGAGCGACCACTACATCATCTGCGGCTACGGCCGGGTCGGCCGCCGCATCGCCGCCGAGTTCCTCGAGGAAGGCGTCCGCTTCGTCGTGCTCGACTTCAGCCCGGAGGCGATCCAGGCGGCGCGCGAGCGGAACCTGCTCTACGTCGAGGGCAGCGGCATCGAGGACGAGGACCTCGAAGCGGCCGGGCTCTCACGGGCGACGGGGCTCGTGGCCTCCTCCGACTCGGACGCCGACAACCTCTACATCACGCTCTCGGCGCGGAACGCGCGGCCCGACCTGCTGATCGTCGCTCGCGCCTCCGACGAGGACGCGGCCAAGAAGCTGCGCCTGGCCGGGGCCGACCGGGTCGTGCAGCCGTACTCGACGGCCGGCAAGGAGATGGCGAAGCTCGTCCTGCGGCCGCAGGTCGCCGCGTTCCTGGACATCGTCTCGACGAGCGGCGGGCCGGAGCTGCTGTTCGAGGAGATCGAGGTCAAGGAGAGCTGCCGGGAGGCTGGCAAGTCGATCCGCGAGCTGCGGATCCGTCAGCAGACGGGCGCGATGATCGTCGCGCTGCGCAAGGGCGACGGCACGTTCGACACGACCCCCGAGCCGGACGCGGTGCTCGATGTCGGCGACGTGATGATCGCCGCCGGCACGCCCGAGGAGCTCGGCCGCCTCGAGGAGCTGTTCGCTCCGTCTGAAGCCCTTGCCTGACGCGGTTTCCCGCCTCGAGGCCCGCCTCTCCGAGCTGGCGGGCGCTCCGGTCGAGCTGGAGCGGCCGAACGATCCCGCGCACGGCGACTACGCGACCAACGTGGCGATGCAGCTCGCGCCGGTGCAGCGCCGCTCACCGCGCGAGCTCGGCGAGGAGCTCGCGGCCGCCGCGGCCGGCCTGGACGAGGTCGAGCGCACGGAGGTCGCGGGGCCCGGCTTCGTCAACCTCTGGCTGACCCCGGCGTGGTTCGGCGAGGCGCTCGGCGAGATCCTGGCCGCGGGGCCGGCCTACGGCGGCGGCTCCCCCGACGAGCCGCAGCAGGTGCAGGTCGAGATGGTCTCGGCCAACCCGACCGGGCCGATCACCGTCGCCTCCGCGCGGAACGGCGCGATCGGCGACTCGGTCGCGCGCCAGCTCGAGTTCGCCGGCAACGAGGTCTCGCGCGAGTACTACTACAACGACGCCGGCGCGCAGATGGAGCGCTTCTACGCGTCGGTCGAGGCGGTCCGGCGCGGCGAGGAGCCGCCCGAGGACGGCTACCGCGGCGACTACATCGCCGTGCTCGCGGCCAGCGAGGACGATCCGGTGCCGAAGATGCTCGACCAGATCAAGGCGAGCCTCGAGCGCTTCCGCATCCACTTCGACTCGTGGGTGCTGCAGAGCGACCTGGAGAACCGCCTCCCCGAGTACTTGCCGCGCCTGGACACGTACGAGCAGGAGGGCGCTGTCTGGGCCCGTTCCTCCGCCTACGGCGACGACGACGACCGCGTCCTGATCCGCTCGCCGGAGCGGGGGGGAACGCCGACCTACCGCGCGGCCGACGTGGTCTACCTCGCGGACAAGCTCGACCGTGGCTTCGACCGGGCGATCTACGTGCTCGGCGCCGACCATCACGGCACACGACGCTGGTACGCCGCGATCGCGCGGATGCTCGGCTACGACGAGGAGCGCGTCGAGGTGCTGCTCTACCAGCTCGTCCACCTGACCCGCGGCGGCGAGCAGGCGGCGATGTCGAAGCGGCGCGGCGAGGTCGTCTTCCTCGACGACTTCGTGGACGAGGTCGGCGTCGACGCGGCCCGCTGGTACCTCGTCAACCGCGGGCCCGACCAGACGATCGAGATCGACGTCGACCTGGCGGCCGAGCGCTCGGAGAAGAACCCGGTCTACTACGTCCAGTACGCGCACGCGCGCATCGCCGCGATCCGGCGCAACGCGGGCGACGCCGAGATCTCGGCCGTGGTCCCGCCGGAGCTGGCGCAGGAGGAGAAGGATCTCGTCAAGCGGCTGGCCGACTTCCCCGCCGTCGCCGCCGAGGCGGCCGAGCGGCGTCACCCGCACGCGATTCCGACCTACGCGATCCGCCTCGCGGACGAGTTCCACCGCTTCTACCACCACCAGCGGGTGCTCGAGAGCGACGCGCAGGCGTTCCGGCTGGGCCTCTGCACGGCGACCCAGAACGTCATCGCCCGCTGCCTCGGCCTCGTCGGGGTGGACGCGCCCGACCGGATGTAGGATCCGCTCCCTATGGCGCAGGCGTCGGTCGAGCCGGGCAGAACGGGCAACCGCCCCGACCGCAACCTCGCCCTCGAGCTGGTGCGCGTGACCGAAGCGGCGGCGCTGGGCGCCGGCCGCTGGATCGGCCGCGGCGAGAAGGAGTCAGCCGACCAGGCCGCGGTGGACGGGATGCGCTCGATCCTCGACACGGTCTCGATGGCCGGCGTCGTCGTGATCGGCGAGGGCGAGAAGGACGAGGCGCCGATGCTCTACAACGGAGAGGAGGTCGGCGACGGCCACGGGCCTGCGGTGGACGTCGCGGTCGACCCGCTCGAGGGCACGCGCCTGACGGCCAAGGGCCAGCCGAACGCGATCGCCGTGATCGCGCTCGCCGAGCGCGGGACGATGTTCTTCCCGGGAGCCGCGGTCTACATGGACAAGATCGCGACCGGCCCGGAGGCGATCGACGCCGTCGACATCGACGCGCCGCCGCGCGAGAACATCGAGCGAGTCGCACGGGCGAAGGGCATGCGCCCGAGCGAGGTGAGCGTGGTCGTGCTCGAGCGCGACCGGCACGAGGCGCTGATCGACGAGCTGCGCGAGACCGGCTGCAAGGTGCACCTGATCCCGGACGGCGACGTCGCGCCGGCGATCGCAGCCGCACAGCCGCAGACCGGCGTCGACCTGCTGATGGGCATCGGCGGCACGCCGGAGGGCGTGATCGCGGCCGCGGCGCTGAAGTGCGTCGGCGGCGGCGTGCAGGGCAAGCTCTGGCCGCGGAACGACGAGGAGCGCTCCGACCTCGTCAACGCAGGCTTCGACCTCGACCGCGTGCTGACGACGAACGACCTCGTCTCCGGCGAGGACGTGTTCGTGGCGGCGACCGGCGTGACCACCGGCGCGTT
>Ga0207648_10004498_pt1 | contig 14291 bp, 9 predicted proteins | sample KBSMisM32_FD_184310 | JGI IMG/M metagenome (GOLD analysis project Ga0207648, IMG submission 184310) | Miscanthus rhizosphere microbial communities from Kellogg Biological Station, Michigan, USA - KBS Miscanthus M3-2 (SPAdes) (version 2) | ecosystem: Host-associated > Plants > Roots > Rhizosphere...
CGTGTTCCTGCCGGCGGGACCCGATTCGCAGGACGGCATGCGGATGCTGGTCGCGGCCGCGCCCGGCGCGGTCACCGCACGCGCGCTGCGTGACGCGGTCGCCGCGCTCGATCCGCAGCTGGCGGTGTCGGTGGCGCGGCTGTCCGACAACCTGGAGCTGTGGCGGGCCCCGTCGCGGCTGCTCTCGGCGATGGCGGCGTGCCTGGCGCTGCTGGCGCTGGTGCTGGCGTGCACGGGCGTGTTCGGCACCGTCGCCTACGCGGTGAGCCGCCGCGTGCGCGAGATCGGGATCCGAATGGCGCTCGGCGCCGAGCAGCGCGACGTGCTCGGGCTGATGGTCCGCCAGGGGCTGCGGCCGGTCGTGCTTGGCATCGCGATCGGCATCGCCGGCACGGCCGCGGTGTCGCGTGTCTTCGTCAACATGCTGTTCGGCCTGAGTCCCCACGATCCGCTGTCGTTCGTCCTGGTGCCGGCGGCGCTGTTGCTGATGGCGCTCGTGGCCTGCTATATCCCGGCGCGACGCGCGCTGCGGGTCGAACCGTCGAGCACGCTGCGCACCGAGTGAGGGCTCCATGACGGTGCCGCCCGGTACCCGCGACCGCTTTGGTGGTTGCGGCGATTCGCTTCGCGACGCTGCCTTTCGGTAACTGCCGCGCGCGGATCAACAGGAGGTAAGGAGATCAGGAGATCAGGAGTATTTTTGTTTTCCTGATCTCCTGATCTCCTTGTCTCCTGTCGATCCACACCTCGCGAAGATCCGAATGTTGCTAATGGCCGCATGCCGCCGCGGATCCCGGAGCAGCCTCGACGACCGGAATGCTCACGCCGGCAGCTGATCGACCAGCCGTCCGTCGAAGAGGTGGAGCTTGCGCTCGGTCCGCGCGATGTAGTCGGGGTTGTGCGTGGCGAGGCAGATCGTGGCGCCGCCGGCGTGCAGCTCGTCGAGCATCTGCATCACCGATTCACCGCTCTTCGAATCCAGGTTGCCGGTCGGCTCGTCGGCAAGAACGATCGGCGGACGGCCGGCGATGGCGCGGGCGATGGCGACGAGCTGCTGGTGGCCGCCCGACAGCGACCCCGGGCGCTGCTTGGCGCGCGCGGCGAGGCCGACGCGCGCCAGGGCGGCGTCGACGCGGGCGCGGCGCTCCTCGCCGCTGACGCCGCGCAGCGTCAACGGATACTCGACGTTCTCGTAGACCGTCATGTCGCCAATCAGGTTGAAGCTCTGGAAGATCAACCCGACGTCGACGTTGCGCACGCGGGCCTTCTCGCCCGGCGACAGGTGATCGACGCGCCGGCCGTTGAAGTAGTAGCGGCCGCTGGTCGGCGAGTCGAGCAGCGCCAGCACCGAGAGGAACGTCGACTTGCCGCATCCCGACGGGCCCGAGACCGACACGTACTCGCCGCGATCGATGTCGACGGTGACGTTGTCGAGCGCGCGCGTCTCCGCGTCGGCGCCGTCGAGGTCCGTCTTGAACACGCGGCTCACGCCCTCGAGGTGAATGAGCGGCATCGCCGCCGCCGCTTCCGCCGTTGACGCCGTCTCGGTCACGCTCTCCGACTTCCCGCGCTTCCACCAGGCCATGGTCCCTCCGACCAGTATTGGACGCACGCGCCGCGACGAACGTTGGCATGATCCGCAGCCGGAGCGGTAAGCACGACCGTCCGCCCTCGCGTATTACGCGTGATAACATCCCGCATTCTCTGCAATTACGCCGAAAAACACGGGACGGATACGCCAGAAAGGTTCTCTGTAGATGACGCCGCGCCGGTTCCTGCCCGCGCTCCTGCTGCTCTTCGTCGGCAGCGGGTGCGCCGCTCTCATATACGAAGTGGTCTGGTTTCAGCTCCTGCAACTGGTCATCGGGTCGTCGGCGGTCTCGATGGGCGTCCTGCTCGTAACGTTCATGGGCGGCATGTGCCTGGGCAGCTACCTGCTGCCGCGGCTGATCGGGCGCGGCGAGCATCCGCTGCGAGTCTACGCCTTTCTGGAGCTCGGCATCGGCCTGTTCGGGCTGCTGATTCTCTTTGGCATGCCGCTGCTGAACGGGCTCTACGTCACCGTCTCGGGCGGCGCCGGCATCGTCGGCATCCTGATGCGCGGCCTGGCGGCGGCGATCTGCCTGCTGCCGCCGACGCTGCTCATGGGGGCGACGCTGCCGGCGATGTCGCGATGGGTGGAGTCCACGCCGGAAGGGGTCTCGTGGCTCGGCTTCTTCTACGGCGGCAACATCGGCGGCGGCGTGCTCGGCAGCCTGCTCGCCGGCTTCTACCTGCTGCGCGTCTACGATCTCGGCGTCGCCACCTATGCCGCCATCGCGCTGAACATCTCGGTGGCGGTGCTGGCGCTGCTCATCGCGAAGTCGGCGCCGGTGGTCGAGACGCTGGCCTCCGATCGTGACGAGGTGCCGGCCAAGCCGGTGTCCGCCGGGTGGGCGATCTACGTCGCGATCGCGCTGTCGGGCATGACGGCGCTGTCGTCGGAAGTGATCTGGACGCGCCTGCTGTCGCTGCTCTTCGGCGGCACCGTCTACACCTTCTCGCTGATCCTCGCGGTGTTCCTCTTCGGCCTCGGCATCGGCAGCAGCGTCGGCTCGGCCATCGGCCGCGCCTCGGCGCGCCCGCGCGTCGCGTTCGGCTGGTGTCAGATGCTGCTGTGCGGCGCGATCGCGTGGTCCGCTTACATGCTGACGCAGTCGATGCCGTACTGGCCGATCAACCCGTCGATCACGACGGACCCGTGGTTCAACTTCCAGCTCGATTTCGTGCGCTGCATGTGGGTCGTCCTGCCCGGATCGATCCTGTGGGGCGCGAGCTTCCCGCTGGCGCTGGCGTCGCTGGCCTCGCGCGGCCAGGATCCCGCGCGTCTCGTCGGCGGCGTGTATGCCGCCAACACCGTCGGCGCGATCGTCGGCTCGCTGAGCGCGAGCCTGCTGCTCATCGTGTGGCTGGGCAGCCAGCACGCGCAGCAGGTGCTGATCCTGATTGCCGCATTGTCCGGGCTGCTCGTGCTCTCGACCGGGGCAACCGAGGAGCCGGCCGGACGCTTCCAGTTCGCCGGGACGCTGACGATCATCGCCGCGGCCGCGATCGCGGGCCTGCTGTCGCGCACCATCCAGCCGATCCCCGGGATCTTCGCCGCCTACGGCCGTTACACGGCGACGCGCCTCGGCCAGGCGGAGGTCATCTACATGGGTGAAGGCTGGAATGCGACGGTCGCGGTCACGCGGCTGCCCGGCGGCGTCCTCAACTATCACAACGCCGGCAAGGTGCAGGCGTCGAGCGAGCCGCAGGACATGCGGCTGCAGCGCATGCTCGGCCACATGACGACGCTCGTGCCGCGGCAGGCGAAGAAGGTGCTGGTGATCGGCTGCGGCGCCGGCGTCACCGCGGGCGCCGTCTCGATCGACCCCGCCGTCGAGCACCAGACGATCGCCGAGATCGAGCCGCTGGTGCCGAAAGTCGTCGCGAAGTATTTCGGCGAGCACAACTTCCACGTCGTGGACAACCCGAAAGTGCACGTCCGGATCGACGACGCCCGGCACTACCTGCTGACGACGAACGAGAAGTTCGACGCGATCACCTCCGATCCGCTCGATCCCTGGGTCAAGGGGGCGGCGATGCTCTACACCCGCGAGTTCTTCGAGCTGGTGAAGTCGAAGCTGAACCCGGGCGGCGCGGTGACGCTGTTCGTGCAGCTCTACGAGAGCAACACCGAGGCCGTGAAGAGCGAGATCGCCACCTTCATGGAGGCGTTCCCCAACGGCGTCGTGTGGGGCAACACCAACAACGGCGCCGGCTACGATCTCGTGCTGCTCGGGCAGGTCGAGGACACGAAGATCGACGTGGACGCGATCCAGGCCAAGCTGCAGCGTCCGGAATACGCGCCGATGGCGCAGTCGCTGCGCGAGATCGGCATGAACAGCGCGGTCGATCTCTTCTCGACGTTCGCCGGCCGCGCCAGCGACCTGCAGCCGTGGCTGGCCGACGCCAAGATCAACCGCGACCGGAACCTGCGGCTGCAGTTCCTCGCCGGCCTGGGGCTGAACCTCTATCAGAGCGACGTGATCTACTCGGGCATGCTGAACTACGCGCGGCGCTTCCCGGACGAGCTCTTCATCGCCTCGCCCGATACGATGAACGCCCTGAGAAACGGCATCGCCAGGGAGCAGGGTCGGTAGTTGTTGATCGGTTTAGGGGCGGCCATGATCGCCGCCACCACGTTGTTGCAGCCGGCCGTCCGCCAGCCGATCAAGCACGACGTCGTCGTCGACGGCCATCACCTGGCGGTCTGGCAGAAGAAGCCGGCGCAGGCGGCGCGGGCGGTGATGGTGCTGCTGCACGGGAGGACCTGGAGCAGCCTGCCCAACTTCGACCTGCAGGTGCCGGGCGAGAAGCGCTCGTTCATGGACGCGCTGGTCGATGCCGGGCTCGACGTCTACGCGGTGGACATGCGCGGCTACGGCGCGACGCCGCGCGACGCGAGCGGATGGCTGACGCCGGACCGCGCCGTCGCCGACGTGCACGCGGTGATCGCCTGGATTCAGCAGCGCACCCCGGCCGCGTCGCGGCTGCCGATCTACCTCTTCGGCCTGTCGCGCGGCGCGATGGTGGCGGCCATGGCGGCGCAGCAGAAGCCGGAGACGCTGGCCGGCGTGGTGCTGCTCGGGTTCGGGTTCGATCCCGACGTCTCGGTGCAGCGCACCGACGCCCCGGCGCGCCCGCCGCGGGCGGGCAATACCAGCGATGCCGCCGCCTCCGACTTCATGACGAAGGACGCCTATACCGGCGCGACGCTGACCGCGTTCGTCAAGGCGGCGCTCAAGGCCGACCCGGTGCTGGTGGACTGGCGCGACGAGCACCAGTTCAACACCTTCCGCCCCGCGCAACTGCTGGTGCCGACGCTGCTCGTGCACGGCGACCACGACCCGCAGGCGCCGCTCGCCGTCTCGACCAAGCTGTTCACGCGTTTCGGCACGACCGACAAGGCGTGGGTGATGATCCCCGGCGCGGATCACGCCGCGCATCTCGAGAAGTCGCAGGTGGAACTGGTCCGGGTTATTCTCTGGTTCATTCGACGCCACGAGGTCTGATTCCATGAAATACACCGTGAGCCTGATCGCACTGTTGCTGCTGTCCGCCGGCCAGCCCACTCGACCGGGCTCGGGACAGGCGTCCCCGAAGACGCCGGCCCAGGCGGCCCCGTCCAGGACGAACGGCGCCGCCTTCAACGTGTTCGAAGCGAGCATCGCCGACATGCAGGCGGCGATGAAGTCGGGCCGGACGACGTCGCACGAGATCGTGCAGCAGTACCTGACGCGCATCGCCACCTACGAGGATCTGCTGCACGCGGCGATCACCGTGAACCCGAAGGCGCTCGAGGAGGCCGACGCGCTGGATCGCGAGCGGGCGCAGGGCCGTGTCCGCGGGCCGCTGCACGGCATCCCGATCGCCCTCAAGGACAACGTCCACACCACCAACATGCCGACGACCGGCGGGGCGCTGGCGTTCATCGGGCTGGTGCCGCCGTACGAGGCGACGCTCACGAAGAACCTGCGCGAGGCCGGCGCGGTGATCATCGCCAAGACCGGCATGACGGAGCTGGCCAACTACGTCGCGGCCAACATGCCGACCAACTACAACGCGGTCCAGACTTACGGCTTCAATCCCTACGATCCGCGCCGCGACCCGCGCACGACGGCCGACGGCCGCCCGGTGATGCAGACCGGCGGATCGAGCTCCGGCATCGGCACCGCCGCCAACTTCTGGGCGGGGAACGTCGGCACCGAGACGTCGGGATCGATCCTCAGCCCGTCGAACCAGAACATGCTCGCGGCGATCAAGCCGACCGTCGGCCGGGTCAGCCGCTACGGCGTCATTCCCATCACCGCCGATCAGGACACGCCCGGGCCGATGGCGAAGTACGTGATGGACGTGGCGATCATGTTCGGCGCGCTCGAGAGCGCGTCGCCGGATCCGAACGACGCGGCGACGAAGCAGTGCACGCCGCCCCCCGGGCGCGACTACACGAAGGGGCTGCGCCCCGACGGCCTGAAGGGCGCGCGCATCGGCATCCCGCGCAAGAACTACTACGACCCGCTCACGCTGCCCGGCTCCGATCGTCCGCGCGGCGGCCTCAACCCGGCGCAGGCGAAGCTGATGGAGGAGGCCATCGCGGTCCTGAAGGCGCAGGGCGCCACGGTCGTCGACGTCGACATTCCCAGCGTCGTCGCCCCCGACGCCAAGGACAACCTGCTGCTGTCGGGGCAGTCGATCGTGCTGCCCTACGGCATGAAGCGCGACTTCAACACGTGGCTGGCCTCGCTCGGCGACAAGGCGCCGGTGAAGTCGCTGACGGAACTGCGCGAATGGAACACCGCGCACGAGCGCATGGGGGCGATCAAGTACGGGCAGGCGCAGCTCGACACGTCAGACAAGATCGATCTCGAGAAGGATCGCGCGAAATACGAAGAGGATCGCGCGCGCGACATCCGCCTCGGCGGCACCACCGGCATCGACGCCGCGATCAAGGCCAACAACCTCGATGCGCTGCTGTTCCCCGGACCGAGCAGCGCCGGCATCGCGTCGAAGCCGGGGTATCCGACCGTGCTCGTGCCGTTCGGGATGATCCCGAACACGCCAGGCCAGCTTGGCTTTGGTGGCGGCGGACGCGGGGCCGGACGCGGTGACGCGGCCGCCGCAGCCGGCGCGCCTGGGGGCGGCACCTCCGCACCGGGCACGCCTCCCGCGGGTGGCACGACGCCCGGCGCTACCGCGACGCCCCCCGCGAACACGCCGCCGACGCCGCCCGCGCCGTTCCCCGAGGGCTTCGACCCGAAGCCGCAGCCCTACGGTGTCGGCTTCACCGCCGGCGCCTGCAGCGAGCCGACGCTCCTCCGCGTCGCCTACGCGTTCGAGCAGGCCACGAAGAAGCGCACGCCGCCGCCGGGACTGCGTTGACGGTTGACGGTTGACCGCAGACCGCAGACCGTCTACGTCCCCCTCACTGCTCGGGTCAGTAACCACCGGGGCGCGGCCGCCGGTCGACGACGACCGCGCCCTCTTTCATCACCCAGCGCACGCCGTTGACCACGTCGTTGATGTTGTCGAGCGGCCGCCCCTCGATCGCGACGAGATCCGCGGCGAAGCCGGGGGCGATGCGGCCGAGCCGATCCTTCTGATCCAGCAGCTCCGCCGCGGTGGACGTCGCCGTCGCCAGCGCCTGCGCCGGCGTCATGCCCGCCTTGACCATCCACTCCAGCTCGCGCGTGTTCTGCCCGAACATCGTGTAGACGGCGTCCGATCCCATGCCGATCTTCACGCCGGCCTTGACCGCCCGCCGCGTCGACTCCAGGTTCTTCGCGATGTAGTCCTGCAGCGGCGCGATCGCTTCCGGCTTGAAGCCGAACTCGTCCTTCGCGTCCACGTAGTAGCGGTTGTGATCGATCGTCGGCACCCAGACGGTGCCGCGCTTCACCATCTCGGCGATCGTCTCGTCGTCGAGGTCGATGCCGTGCTCGACCGAATCGGCGCCGGCGCGGACGGCGTCCTTCACGCCCGACGGGCCGTAGGAGTGGATCGCCACCTTGTGGCCAAGCCCGTGCGCGGTGTCCACGATGGCCTTCATCTCGTCGAAGGTGAGGGTCTGCGTCGTGTCGACGCTGTCGAAGCTGCCGCGCGAGCCGTAGACCTTCACCCAGTCGGAGCCGGCCTTGATGCGATCCTCGGCGTTCTTGGCCATCGCTGCCGCGTCCGGCGTCCAGTCCCGCCCCGCGGAAATCCCCTGGCCGGCGACGAACATGCGCGGCCCGATCATCGCTCCCATCGCGACCAGATCGCGCATCGCCATGTCGGCCTCGCCCGATGCGCCGAGATCGCGAATCGTGGTGACGCCGGTCTCGAGCGTGCGCCGCGCGTTGTCCTGCGCCAGGAACACCGTCACGGCCGGACGGCGGCGGGGCTGGCCGAGCGGCCGCGTGCCCGGCTTGCGATCCCAGTAATAGGTGATGTGCGTGTGGAGATCGATGAGGCCGGGGATCGCGGTATACGGGCGCAGATCCATCACCGTCGCGCCGGCTGGAACCTGGCCGCTGCCGGTGAGTACTGAGGCGACGCGTCCGTCCTCGATCACCACCGTCGCGTCGTCAACCAGCCGCTCGCCGTCCCAGAGATGGGCGAACCGCACCGCGGTGCGGCTGGCCTGGTGGGGAAGCGCGATGGCGAGCGCGGCGGCGAGGATCCCCGAGACGAAACGCATGTCACACCTCACCGCGCATCTTATCTCCTGCGGGTAAGATGAGGCCCGTATGAACCCCCTCGACTCGCTATCGCTCGCTCGGGGCAGGCGACTGCTGCTGGTTACGATTGCGGTCGCTGCCGCGCTCGCCCTGGCGGGATCACAGGCGCCCGCGACCATTACGGATCACACGGCGCAGGTGGACGCCGTCTTCGCGCGCTTCACCTCCACGACGCCCGGATGCGCGGTCGGCGTCGGCCTGGACGGCCGTCCCGCGCTGCAGCGCGCCTATGGCATGGCGGATCTCGAGCACGACGTGCCGAACGCTGCCGGGACGATCTTCGAGGCCGGGTCGGTGTCGAAGCAGTTCACCGCCGCGGCGGTGCTGCTCCTGGCGCGCGACGGCAAGCTGTCGCTCGACGACGCTGTGCGCAAGCACATTCCGGAATTACCGGACTACGGTGTACCACTGACGATTCGCCACATGCTCACGCACACCAGCGGCCTGCGCGACTGGGGCGAAGTGGCCGGCATCGCCGGGTGGCCGCGCGGCCGGCGCGTCCACACGCACGCGCACGTGCTCGACATCGTGTCGCGGCAGAAGGCGCTCAATTTCACGCCGGGGACCGACTGGTCCTACAGCAACACCGGCTACAACCTCGCCGCGATCATCGTGTCGCGCGTGAGCGGACAGACGTTCGCCGATTTCTCGCGCGACCGTCTCTTCCGCCCGCTCGGCATGACGCACACGTCCTGGCGCGACGACTACACGCGCATCGTCAAGGGGCGCGCCATCGCCTACGACTCCACGCCGGACGGCTACCACGAGGACATGCCGTTCGAGAACGTGCACGGCAACGGCGGCCTGCTGACCACCGTCGGCGACCTGCTGCGGTGGAACGAGAACTTCGTGACGCCGGCGGTCGGCGACGCCGCGTTCCTCAAAGAGGAGCAGACGCCCGGCCGCTTCAACGACGGCCGCGCGCACGACTACGCGCTCGGCCTGTACGTGCGCCCGTGGCGCGGCGTGCCCGAAGTGAGCCACAGCGGTTCGACGGCCGGATATCGCGCGTTCCTGGCGCGCTACCCGGATCAGCACCTGTCGGTCGCCGTGCTGTGCAACGCCGGAGACGCCAACGCGACGCAGTACGCGCACGCGGTCGCGGAAGCGTACCTGGGAGGCGTGCTGAAGCCGCCGGCGGCGCCCGCGGGCGGCGGCCGAGGTGCGGCGCAGGGGACGCCGGCGTTCCAGGCCGCTGCCGCCGATGTCGCGTCGTACCCCGGCCGCTACACCAGCGACGAAGCGGAAACCGTGCTGACGGTCGCGAAGGACGGAGCGGACCTCGTCATCACGCGGCGTCCCGACACGACGCTGCGGATGCGGCCGGTCAGCCGGGATGTGTTCGCGGTGCCAACTCTCGGCACCGTGACCTTCCGGCGGGACCAGGGACGGCAGGTGACCGGCCTGAGTGTGAAGCTCGACCGCGTTTGGGACATGCGATTCCGGCGTGAATAGTTGGTACGCTTTCCGCAATACGAAGGGGAAGACGCCCGGAAAGGCTGGGCTGGAGGAGTCAGAGCAATGTCCCGAGTACGTGTGAAATCGACGCTGATCGCGGCGAGTCTCGCCGCGTTCGTCGCGACCACCGCGGCGCAGACGCAGGTCTCAGCGCCCAAAAACAAGTACAGCCCGGCCGATGACGTGAAGCTCGGACGCGAAGCCGCGCAGGAAGTCGAAAAGGAAATGCCGGTCATGCGCGACAGCCAGGTGAATGCGTACCTGGACCGCATCGGCCAGCGCCTGGCCGAGAATATTCCCGCCGAGTTCCGTCACTCGGAGTTCCGCTACTCGTTCACCGGCGTGAACATGAAGGAGATCAACGCGTTCGCGCTGCCGGGCGGTCCGATGTACATCAACCGCGGGATGATCGAGAAGGCGCACAACGAGGGTGAGGTCGCCGGGGTCATGGCGCACGAGCTGAGCCACGTCGCCCTGCGCCACGGCACGGCGCAGCAGACCAAGGCCACGCCGTATGCCATTGGACAGATCGCCGGGCAGATTGCCGGCGCCATCATCGGCGGACGGACCGGATCGGTCATTGCGCAGGGCTCGCAGTTCGGCATCGGCACCTACTTCATGAAGTTCAGCCGCGAGTACGAGAAGCAGGCCGACATCCTGGGCAGCCACATCATGGCTGCCGCCGGCTACGATCCGCGGGACATGGCGAACGTGTTCCAGACGATCGAGAAGGAGAGCGGCCCCGGTGGTCCGCAGTGGATGAGCGATCACCCGAACCCGGGCAACCGCTACGAATACATCAACAGGGAAGCCCAGATGCTGCGCGTCAGCAATGGGAGCCGCAACACGGCCGAGTTCCAGAACGTGCAGGCGCACCTGCGCACGCTGTCGCCCGCGCCGTCGGCCGAGGAAGTGGCGCGCAACCGCAACGCGGGGCGCAACACCGGCGGCGGCAGCGGCACTCGTACCGGCGACGTGCGCCCCAACCCGCGCAACGTCGCGCCGCCCGACTCGCGGTTCACGCAGTACAACGAAGGCAACCTGTTCCGCGTCAGCGTGCCGTCGAACTGGCGCGAGATGGGCAGCCAGAACAACGTGACCTTCGCGCCCGACGGGGCCTATGGCTCGAACGAAGGACAGAACGTGTTCACTCACGGCGTCGAGTTCGGCGTGGCGCGTAACGAGAGCCACGATCTGAACACGGCCACCAACGAGCTGATCCAGTCGCTGCAGCAGGGCAACCCGCGCCTGAGCCGCCCTGGCAACTACGATCGCGGATCGATTAGCGGCCGCGACGCGCTGCACACGACGCTCTCCAACATCTCCGACGTCACCGGCGGCCAGGAAGTGGTCGACGTCTACACCACCACGCTCGCGGACGGCTCGTTGTTCTACGGCATCGGCGTCGCGCCGCGGGAGGAGTGGAACAACTACGGCGGCGTGTTCCGCAAGGTCGTGAACTCGATCCGCTTCGCCCGCTGACGGCTGCGTGGCGGAACAGGTCCTGATTGCGGTCGGCGACATGTGCGGGCCGCCGCGCAAGAACCCCGGCGCGGAAGCGACGGCGGCGCTGGCGCGGCGGATCCTGAAGGCCTACCCCGACGCGATGATCCTCGCGCTCGGGGACAACGCCTACAACCGCGGCAAGCAGGACGAATATCGCGAGCACTACACGCCGACGTGGGGCCAGCCCGATCTGCTCGGCCGCACGTGGTGCTGTCCCGGCAATCACGATTACCGCACCGCCGCGGCGACGCCGTATTTCGAGTATTTCGGCGAGCAGCGCGCCGGCACGCCGCAGCGCAGCTACTACAGCCTGCCCCTCGCCGCGGCCGGCTGGCACCTGGTCTCGCTCAACAGCGAGATCGATCAGGATGCCCATTCGCCGCAGCTCCAGTGGCTGCGGCAGGATCTCGCCGGACGCCGCTTCCAGCCGATCCTGGCCATCTGGCACCGGCCGCGGTGGGGGTCCGGCGCGCATCGCGACTCCAAGAAGCCGCGCTGGTTCCTCAACGAGCTCTACGCCGCGCGCGGCGAGGTGGTGCTCAACGGGCACGCGCACCATTACGAGCGCTTCGCACCGCAGCGGCCCGACCAGATCCCCGATCCGCAGGGCTTCCGGCAGTTCGTCGTCGGCACCGGCGGCCGCAAGCTGACCGGCCGCACCAAGGACACCCCCAACAGCGAATACGCGCGCTTCGACAAATTCGGCGTGCTCAAGCTCACGCTCCGCCCCGACGCCTACAGGTGGGAGTTCATCGACGTGGACGATCGCGTGCTCGACACCGGCGAGCAGCCCGTCAACCAGCGAGGACGCTAATGGAGATCAGCCTCACGCTCAGCCCCGACGAAGTCCACGCGTGCCGCCGCGCCGCCGTCCTGCTGCGCGCGCTGAGCACGGGCCTGCGCGAGATCGGGACGACGCAGGAATCGGAGGCGTGCGCCGGCTATGCGGTCACGCTCGACCGCATCGTCGCCAGCGGCGAGTGCTGCGCCGTCAACGCCGACGGCAAGGTCGACGTGGAGCAGGCCGGCTTCATCCTGGAAGGGATCCGCGACGGACTCGACAACGCGGACCTCGATGAAGGCTCGGATTTCGTGCAGCGCGACATCGAGCGCCTGAACGACGTGGTGTTTCGCTACAATGCCGCCGCAGGAAAGGCGGCGGGATGAGATATGCCTGGCATGTAACCTTCGCACTCTTCGTCTTCGTCGCGGCGATCTCGCCGCTCGCCCAGCGCGGGCCCGCCGCACCGCAGTGGCCCGGCTACAAGGGCGACGGCGTGACGCTCTTGCCCAATGGATGGCGGATCGCCCCTGAAGGCCGCCATGTGACCGTCGGCGATCTGCCGATGAACTTCGCCGCGTCACCCGACGGCCGCTTCCTCGCGATCTCGACCAGCGGCTTCAGCAAGCCGGCGCTCAGCATCTTCGACACCCGCAGCCTCCAGATCGTCAGCCGCCTCGAGCTCGAGCACACCTGGCTTGGCGTCGCATGGCACCCGGACGGCAAGCGGCTCTTCGCCTCCGGCTCGAGCGAGAACGTGATCTACGAGTTCAGCTTCCAGAACGGGCACCTCGCCGCGGCCGGTAACATTCCCCTGGGCTCTCCCGAACGGCATCCGGGACGCGACGTGATCGAGAACGCCGGCTTCGTCGCCGGGATCACCGTCGATCCCGAAGGGCAGATGCTTTACGTGACGCAGATCTACGGCCAGCGCGTGCGCGCCGTCGACCTGGCGCAGCGGAAGATCGTCGCCAGCGCCGATCTCGACGCGGAGCCGTACAGCTGCGTGCTGTCGGGCGACGGCGAGACGCTGTTCGTGTCGCTCTGGGGCGGCGCGAAGGTGCTGATGCTCGATCCCTGGTCGCTGAGCGTCAAGGGGGAGGTGACCGTCGGCGAGCACCCGAACGCGATGGCCCTGACCCGCGACGGGACGCGGCTCTTCGTTGCCTGCGCGAACACCAATGCGGTCTGGGTGGTCGATCTCGCCACGCGCACCGCGAAGGAGCAGATCTCCGTGGCGCTCGGCGCCGATGCGCCGGCGGGCTCGACGCCGAACGCCGTCGCGGTCTCTCCCGACGGCCGCACGCTCCTCGTCGCCAACGCCGACAACAACACCGTCACCGTCGCCGACGTCTCGAACTCCCGCGCCAGCGTCGTCAAGGGATGGATTCCCGTGGGCTGGTACCCGACGGCGGTGATGTTCGATCGCGACGGCTCGCGGATGTTCGTACTCGACGGCAAGGGGCTCGGCAGTGCGCCCAACCCGCGCGGCACCGCGCCGGGTGGGCTGGTGCGCGAGTCGGCGCAGTACATCGGCTCGCTGCTGCTGGGATCGATCTCCGTGATCCACGTGCCCGCGGACGCGGCGCTGGCGCGCCTGACCGCGCGCGTGCGCGAGCTGACGCCATACGCGGACGCGCGGCGGCTGGCGCCCGCCGACGCGCCGGGCGCGTCGCCGATCCCGCGCCGTGTCGGCGACTCGTCACCGATCAAGCACGTCTTCTACGTCATTCGCGAGAACCGCACTTACGACCAGGTCCTCGGCGATCTGCCGAAGGCGAACGGCGATCCCAACCTGACGCTCTTCGGCCAGGACGTGACACCCAACGCGCACGCGCTGGCGACCACCTTCGCCACCTTCGACAATTTCTACGTCGACGCCGAGGTCAGCTACGACGGCCATGCGTTCTCGACCGCTGCGTATGCGACCGATTTCGTCGAGAAGATGTGGCCGGCCAACTACGCACGGCGCGAGGGTTTGTACCTGAGCGAAGGCGGCTACAAGATGCGCAACCCCTTCGGCAACATCACCGCGCCGGCGCAGGGCTACCTGTGGGATTCGGCCAGGCGCGCCGACGTGACCTATCGCAGCTACGGCGAGTTCACCACGCGCAGCGGCGGCACCGTCGTCGCCACCGTGCCCGGCCTCGACGGCCACATCAACACCGAGTACCCGCCCTACGATCTGAGCACTCCCGACAACCGCCGCATCGACGCGTTCGAGCAGGAGTTCAAGCAGCTCGACGAGC
>Ga0207648_10004500_pt1 | contig 14289 bp, 11 predicted proteins | sample KBSMisM32_FD_184310 | JGI IMG/M metagenome (GOLD analysis project Ga0207648, IMG submission 184310) | Miscanthus rhizosphere microbial communities from Kellogg Biological Station, Michigan, USA - KBS Miscanthus M3-2 (SPAdes) (version 2) | ecosystem: Host-associated > Plants > Roots >...
AGCCACAGGAAGTACCACGGCGCCTTGGCGGGGTTGGGCGTGACCAGGGCGTTGGCCGGCTCTTCGAGCGGCGAGCGCATCAGCACCGCCATCGCGCTCAGCACCGCGAACGTGCCGAGGACGACGATCGCGGCGCGCCGCGTGAGGTCCGGCACCGCGTTGACGGTCGCCTCCTCATCCTGCAGCCTCGTGGTCGTCACCGCGGGCGAGGTGCCGCGCGCGACGCCAAGCAAAGTGTAGGTCTTGGTCGCCACCGGGCCGGACGCGGCCGGCGCCGGCAGCCGCGCCGCACGGTCCGCGCGCGCCAGCCCGCCGTCCTTGCGCACCCGCCACATGTGATAGACGAAGAGCGCGCCAAGCGCCCCGGGCAGCACGATGATGTGCATCACGTAGAAGCGAATCAGCGTCGGCTGATCGATGGCGCGGCCGCCCAGCAGCAGCTCGCGCACCTGCGGCCCGACGAGCGGAATCGACGAGGCGATGTTGGTGCCGACGGTGACGGCCCAGAACGCCAGCTGATCCCAGGGCAGCAGGTAGCCGGTGAACGAGAGCAGCAGGGTGACCAGCAGCATGAAGACGCCGAGCACCCAGTTGATCTCGCGGCGCTGCCCCTGCCCGATGCCGTTCTTGTAGGCGCCGGTCAGGAACACGCGCGCCAGGTGCAGGAACACGGCGGCTACCATCAGGTGCGCGCCGAAGCGGTGCACGGATCGAATCCACGATCCGAACGTGACCGCGAACTCGATGTCCTTGATCGACGCATAGGCGCGCTCGACCGACGGCACGTAGAGGAACAGGAGCGGACCGCCGGAGACGGTCAACAGCAGCAGCAGCGCCGCCGACACCGTCCCGAGCCAGAACGAATAGTTCCAGTCGAGCGACGCCTTCGTCACCTTCGCCGGGAACCAGTGCAGGATGAAGTTGCTGACGACGGCGTCGCCGGACTGGCGATCGGACGTCGGCCGCAGGCTCCACAACGGCTGCGGGTGGACGCCGGGGGCGGCCGGCGACGAATCGGTGAGCGACAGACGCTTCAATCGGCGCATGGAATGCCTCTAGACCGTGAGCCTGAAGTCGTGATCGACCGTCTGCGCGAGATCGGCGACGAGCTGGCCGTCGTCGGCCGCCACCGACAGGTGGTACCAGGCGAGCGGCTGCGGCGCCGGGCCGGCGACGTTGGAGCCGTCGCCCGCGTAGCGCGATCCATGGCACGGGCACTGGAACCGGTGCGTCAGGCGCAGCGGCTTGCCGTCGACGGTCTTCGCCTCCGGCTGCGGCAGCGCTTCGGCGCGCACCGTGCAGCCAAGATGCGTGCAGACGGCGGAGATGGCGTGGAAGACGTTGCCTTCGCGGAAGACGAACAGGCGCAGATCGGGAAGGAACTTGAGGCCTTCGGGAAACTCCGACGGCAGCCCCACTTTCACCGTCGTCGGCGCGTCGTACGACACGTTGGGGACGAGCGACCGCAGCGCGGCGCCCCCCTGGTAGCCGATCGCGCACATGCCGGCCGTCGAGCCTACGCGCAAGAGGAATTCGCGGCGGTTCTTCTCGGTCATATCGTCTCCCGGTCGCGTATCGAGAACTTCTCCATGGTCATGGCGTCTGTCGGGCAGCGGATCGCGCACAGGCCGCAGCGGATGCACCGCTCGTCGTCCTTGACCATCGCCGACAGCGGCAGGCCGTCCGCCGATGCCCGCGCGATCAGCTCAGCCCTCGTCGCCTCGTCGAGATCGAGATCCTCGAACGGGACGATCGCGAGGCAGTACTCGGGGCACACGTCCACGCACCGGTTGCAGAGCACGCACTTTTCGGGGTCGTAGATGGTCTGGACGTGGCAGACGAGGCAGCGCGCCGCCTGGACGCGCGCGGCTTCGGCGGCGAAGCCGACTTCGACTTCCGCGATCCCGGTGCGGCGGCCGACGTCGAGCGTCGGCGGCGCTTGCCGATCCAGCAGCTCGAACCCTGCCAGCATCCGGTAGTCGCGCGTGGGGATCTCGTCGATCGCGACGGTCACCTGCCGCCGGCCGCCGGCGGCGTCGAGATACTCGTGCATCGATCGCGCGGCGCGCTTGCCGTTGGCGATCGCCTCGATCAGGTTGCGCGGGCCGAACGCGACGTCGCCGCCGGCGTAGACGCCGGCCGCCGACGTCGCGAGCGTCGCGGGATCGACCTTGATCGTGCCGCCAGGCGTGAGCTGGATGCCGTCGGCGGGCTTGAGAAACGAGAGGTCCGCACTCTGGCCGATCGCGAGGATGCAGGCATCCGCCTCGACGACCACGAGATCGCCATCGTCGTAGACCGGCGAGAAGCGGCCGCCGGTGTCGAACACGGAGCAGACGGCGCGCAGCTCGACCGCTTCGAGCCGGCCGTTGCCGATGAACCGTCGAGGGCCGCGGCGGGTCAGGAACCGGATGCCTTCCCGCCGCGCCTCCTCGAACTCTTCGTGCCCCTGCGTCGTGCGCAGGACCGGCATTTCGTCGAACTCCTCGAGCGAGACGATGGTGACTTCGCTCGCGCCGCCGCGGACTGCCGCGCGCGCCGAGTCGAGGGCTTCCTGTACGCGCGCGTCGGCGTCGGGCGAGTCCGGCGGCTCCTGGTCGTCCTCGCGCGCCACGCGCCAGGCGGTCCGCGCCGCGTCGAAGGCGACGAAGCCGCCGCCGATCACGACGACACGGCGGCCGAGGTCCATGCGGTAGCCGCGGTTGACGTTGAGCAGGTAGTCGACGGCCTTGACCACGCCGTCCTTTTCGACGCCAGGCGCTTCGAGATCGCGGCCGCGCGACACGCCGACGGCTAGAAAGATCGCTTCGAAGCCCTGGGCGCGCAGCTCGGCGAGCCCGAACGACGGAGACAGCGGCCTCGCCGCTTCGAGTCGTACGCCGAGCGCGAGGATCTTGTCGATCTCGGCGCGGATGAGGGCGCGCGGAAGGCGGTACTCGGGAATGCCGAAGCGCATCATGCCGCCGGGCTCTTCGGCCGCGTCGAAGACGGTGACGGCGTAGCCGCGCAGCGCCAGATCGTGCGCGGCGGCAAGGCCGGACGGCCCGGCGCCGACGACCGCAACCCGGCGCGTACTGCTCCGCGGCGGCGACGCATGAAACGTCAGCGGCTGCACCGGCAAATGGCCGGGATAGACGTTGCCCTCGGTGACGGCCTCGCTGCGCAGCCGATCCTGCGTGTCGGGACGCGTCGATTCGACGCCGTACTGCTCGGTGAGAAAGCGCTTCAAGGCGCGGATGGTGACCGGCGCGTCGATCGCGCCGCGGCGGCAGGCGTCCTCACAGGGAGCGGCGCAGACGCGCCCGCAGACGGAGGCGAATGGATTGGGCGCGCGCGCGACGAGGAACGCTTCCTCGATGCGTCCTTCGGCAATGAGCTGCACGTACCGCCCGGCGTCGGTCTGTACCGGACACGCCGCCTGGCACTTGACCTGCGCTTTCCAATGACCGATCTCCGGCAGCTTGACCGCAACCGACATTCCACCTCCGGTCCTGGCCCGAGCATGGCGCCCGCCCACGCGCGGGCCTATGACGGCGGTCATAGAAGCTGAAAAAAGTGGCCGGTGGGGCGCTTCGCGCGGTGCTAAGGTGCTAAGGGTGCAATGGTGCTAAGGGTGCTCGGGTGCTACAGGTGCTGAATGTCCCGCCGAAGCCGTGAAGCGCGAGTAGCACCGTAGCACCGCGCGCGAAGCGCGCGCAGCACCAGCACCCTAGCACCCCCCCGCACCCTTAGCACCTTTAGCACCGACACGCGCGTCGCGTCTCACCGCGGATGCGCAAACTCCGACGCGCGGGGGACGAGCTCGAAGTACACGCTGTCGGGCAGCGACGTGTGCCAGTGGCCGGCGAGGCGCGCGTAGCCGACGATGCCGAGGAAGAGGACGAGGACGGCGGCGGCCAGCGCCCAGGGCGGCAGGACGCTGCGTCGCGCGAGGCCGATCTTCAGATCGAGCGCCCCCACCGCGGGACACACGGCCACGCACGACAGGCACGCGGTGCACTCGGCCGAGCGCACCGACGCGAGGTGATCGACCGGCAGGTGCGCGGGACAGGCATTCGCGCACTTCGCGCAGTCGATGCACGCCTCGGCATTGCGCACGATGCGCGTCGGGCTGACGAGCGCCACGATCCCCATCAGCGCGCCGTAGGGGCACAGATACCGGCACCACGTGTTCTTCACGACCAGCGACAGCCCCACCAGCGTCGCCAGGACGATCGCCGTCGCCTGCCCCATGTGGCGGAAGAAGTTGAGCATCTTCACGTCGGCGATGAGGCCGTAGGGGCCGCCGAGAAACGCGCGGATCTCGGGCACCGGCATCGCGATGACGACGTAGAGAAACAGGCCGAGCAGGATGTACTTGAGGCCGCGCAGCGCGATGTCGAGCCAGCGCGGCGGCGTGAGCGAGCGCTTGAAGAAGGCCTGCCCCGTCTGCCACAGCCACTCCGAGATCGTCCCGACCGGACAGATCCAGCTGCAGAACGCCTTGCGGAAGACCAGCGAGATGGCGAGGAACGCGATCAGCATGAACATCCCGGCCACGTGCATCTCCGGCACGCGGCGCGTCAGGATGAGCGCCTTGAGGTTCATCAGCGAGGCGATCGGCAGCCACGCTTCCACGCCGTCGGGCCGCTCGACGCGGATTGCCGTGCCGCCGCTCTCGAAATAGCGCACCCACATCACGAACTGGATGCCGACCCACAGCGCGATGGTGCCGAAGAGCAGCTGGACCCGGAAGCGGATGTCCTGCGACCGGTCGCCGCGCCGCCTCACGAACGGCTTGCGAAGACGCGAGCCCCGGGAGGCAGTCTCTCCGGGGCTCGTGGGGACAGGCTGAATAGCGGGACCGGGGGCGGTGGGCGCAACCCTATGGAACGTGACGGCTTGAGGGCGCATACGGGACACCTGGGCCCAGCCTAGCGCCGGGCCCGGGTGTCGCCTATGACGGCCGTCATGCGGCGGGACTATTTCGTGAAATTAGGCTGAATCGACGTGTCACGCGTGATGAGGACGGTGCAGACCGCCACGGCGCTCTTGTCGCAGGGGCCGCCCGACCAGTTGACGAACTGCTTGCCGGGGGCCGGCACGGCGGTCAGCGTGACCACGCTGCCCGCGGCGTACTTCACCGAGCAGGTGCCGCCGCAGTTCAGGGTCTCTTCGACGCCGGCCTGGTCGGCGCTCACGGTGCCCGACTTGCTCTTGCTGACCGAGAGATTGAAGATCTGGGCGAAGGTCGCGGCCACGTCCGCGTGCTCGTTGATGCCGACGCGGCAGATCGGGTCCGGACCGTCGCACGCGCCGGTCCAGCGCCTGAACGCGCTGCCCGAGTTCGCGCTGGCCGTCAGGACGATCAGCGCCCCGTCGCTCTCGAACGCGGAGCACTTCGATCCGCACGAGATCGACCTGTCCGACGAGCTGACGTCGCCGCTGCCGACCTTGGTCACGGTCAGCGACGGGACGCGCACGTTCGCCGCCGTCATCTGCGCGCTGACGAAGTCGCCGAGCTCCCCGGCCGACGGCGCCGTGCAGGTGAGATCGGCGCACAGCGCCTGGTTGGTGGCCGGATCGTAGGCACCGGTGTAGTCGTAGATCTCGAAGCGGCGCACGACCGCGCGCGTGTCGCCGTCGAGCGTCCCCTGGCGCAGCGCGCCGTTGCGCTTCTGCTTGCCTTCGACGTTCGGCGTGTCCTGCACCAGCTCCCATTCGACTTCGATCTGGCCGCGATCCTGGGGAATCATCGGGTTGTCGCCGAGCAGCTCGTCGAGCCCGACTTCGCGCCGCAGCTGCGTCTTGAAGGTCTTCATCCACTGCGCCGGCCCGTAGCGCTCCGGGGACTCGGCCGGCTCCGGCGCCGGCACTTCGGCGACGAGCGCGGGCGCGTTGCCGGGGCGCGCCGGCGGTACGATGGCGTAGACCGGCGCGGCAACCGGGCTGGCCAGCGTCACGGGAACGAGCGTGCCGGGGTTGGCCGGATCTTCAACCAGCCAGCGGTAGGTCGTCGAGATCGCGTTGCGCGTCAGCGAGACGCCGAAATGCTCGCAGCCGGCGCTGTCGTAGGTCTGCGGGTTCCACATGTAGCAGGAGCCCTGCACGAAGGCCGTCCCGGCCGGACGAACGATCGTGGTCGCGGCGAACTGTCCCGTCCCGGCGTCGTAGCCGCTCTTCCAGCGAACGTAGACGCCGGTGGGCGAAGGCACGATCTCCGCGGCGCCGTAGCGCTGCACGCTGAACGAATACGGGACGTCCTGCATCTGCAGACCCTCGAGCTCGATCTCGAAGCCGTGGGCCTCGTGCCCGGTGTTGTTGACGATGTCGAAGTTGCCGAGCGAGCCGGCAATCACCGCGCTCTGGGCCGACGCGGCGGGCGGGGCGGCGAGCAGCACCGCGGCAAGAATGATGGCGAATCCGAGCAGCTTTCGCATGTCCTGTCCTCACTTCGGTCGGGAGCGCGACCTGGAGGCATCTTCGCGCCCGCGACGGCGGGCGTTGTCAGGACAATGTCAACGGGATGTCAAAGCTGCCGGCTACTTGTAAATCCCGTTCTTCGTGGGCAGGTAGTCCTGCCCGTACTTGTTCTTGTGGGCGACGGTCAGCTGCGTGGACTCGACGAAGCGAATCACCCCGAGCGCGCTCGCGGCCGCGGACAGGCGAACCTCGCGCGGAACCTCGTTCGCCCGTTCCAGCTTGTGGCGCTCGTGCCAGGCGTTGGCGACGTAGCGCCCGGGCGGCACGCCGGCGATGGTGAACGCGCCGGAGCGCGACGACACCGCGTAGTAGGGCGTGTCGAGCGCGACGACGACCGCGCTCATCTCGGGATGGATGTTGCAGAACACGTGGCTGACGCCCGCCCGGCTGAACGTCACGCTGCGCGAGCTGCCGGCTTCGTAGAGGCCGAGATCGAAGCGCTTGCCGTCGAACAGCGAGAAGACGTTGTGGAAGTACGGATCCAGGTTGGGGAAGTCGACGACCGCGCCGACCGGCACGATCAGCAGGTGCGGCTCGAACTGCTTGTCCTTCTGCAGCATTCGCGGGCGGGTACGCGGCGGCTCGACGCGCGCGCGCGCCGTCGCCTCGTCGGCCGGCTCGAGCCAGATCACGACGTCGCTGCTGTCGGCCGGGGCCTTTCCCTTGCCGACGACCGCGGCCGTGCCGGTGACGGTCAGCGTCTCAGCCGCCCCCTGCGCCCTCGTGGCTTCCGCCTTCAGGCGGAAGAGCCCGGCCGGCCCGGCGGCCGCGAGCGCGATGGCCATCACGACTCCGCCGCATCGCGCCAGCGGGCTCATGATCAGAACCCGATCCCGGTGCTGAACGTGAAGTGGTGCGCGCGATGGGTCACGTCGTCCAGCCCCGTCGTCCAGAGGTGGCGGTATTCGACCGAGAGCAGGAAGTTCGATCGCGCCTGGTAGATCGCGTTGACGAACCCGCTCGCGTTCCGGCTGACCGACGCCGGATCGAACAGGGCAATCGGGACGGCGCGCAGCAGCCGATCGCGCGACGGGCTGTCGACGCCGACCGCGCCGTTGAACTCGATGCGCGATCTCGGGATCACCTTCAGCTGCACCCATCCGCCCGTGCTGCGCACGGGAATCGCCTCGGCAAACGCCCTGACGGAGTTGGTGAACACCACCGACGGGCTCGCGCCGCCGCCGAAGCCGGCGATCGCCTGCCCGTGATACGCCTCGCCGCTCACCTCGAGCAGCCGATTGAAGGGCACGTCCCAGTCCCCAGCCACCGCCCAGGATTGGATCGTCTCGCCGGCCGTCCACGTCTGCCGGCCGACGTAGCCGCTGCCGCCGACGTCGATCGTGCGATCCGCGTCGATGTGATGCTGGAAGCCGGCGCGCACCGCCCCGGCCGGCGTGCCGGTGCGCTCCCCCGCCGTCGGCAGGCGCGTGTACTCCTGCGCCAGCTCTCCCGTCAGCGGATCGAGGATGCCGGCCTGCAGCGAGAACGCGGACGTGTCGCTGGCGGCGAAGCGGCGCTGCACGTGGACCTCCGGCGTCCACACCCAGAGGTTGCCCGCCGACGACAACGCCGGGTAGGCGGTCGAGGCGAGCGAGGTCGGCGAGCGCGGCGAGAAGAACGGCGTGTCCTGCCCCATCACCAGCGTCGCGCGGTTCCAGTCGAGCGAGATGCGCGCGGTGCGCAGGCGGACGAGCGGTTCGGTCACGCCCTGCGTCGTGACGGGAAACCCGCCGAAGAAATCGAACGAGACGTCCCCGAGGGTGTTCGCGCCGCCGAGTTTCGGGCCGAACACCTCGAGGTTCAGGAACGACTGGCGGACGCTGGCGCTGAACGCGCCGCCCGTGCTGGTGGTGGCGGAGGGCAGAGCGACCAGCGGCAGATCGAGATTGTCGACCGAGCCGTGCGTGCCGAAGACGTTGACCAGCACGAGCCCGGACAGCCGGACGCGGTATTTGGAGCCGCTCGCGACCTTGGTCTGCTCGTGATCGTCGACCTTGGCCGCGATCAGATCCTGCTCCTGCCCGATCGCGTCGATCCGCGCCAGCGGATCCTGCGGCGCGGGGGGCGCGGCGGCTCCTCGCAGCGCGGCGATCTGCGCCTCCATCGCCTGCAGCTTCAGCCGCAGCGCGTCGGCGTCCCGCCGCGCTTCGGCGACCTGCGCCTGCATGGCGTCGAGCGCCTGCCGCAAGTCCTGCACCTGAGCCGAAAGCGGCTCGGACGCCGGTTGTGCGGACGCGGGAGTGGAAGCGGCGAGACAGAGGGCGATGCCGGAAAGTCGGCGAAGAAGCGTCATGGTTGGCTGATCCTGCCGGAAAGTCGGCACACTCCCACGCTGAGCGCGACCGGAGCGCGACTCGCAGCGGACCCCGCGCGGCCATCATGCCAGCGATGTGCCAGCGACGGACGCCGGCTGGCCGGCGGACGGGAACAGCAGTCGGAACACCGTGCCGTCCGGGCCGGTGCGCTCGACCGACACCTCGCCGCGGTGCTGGCGCATGATGTTCTGCACCACCGTCAGGCCGAGGCCGATGCCCTTTTCCTTACCATGGCTGACGAAAGGCTGGAACAGCGTCTCGCGGATCGCGTCGGGAATGCCGGGGCCGTTATCGGCCACGCGGATCTCGATGCCGGCTTCGGTCGTGCGGCAGGTCACTTCGACGCGCCCCGAGCCGGGGACGACCGCCTCGGCGGCATTGAACAGCAGGTTCAGCATCACCCGTTCGAGCTTGCCCGAGTCGAACCAGCCGAGGCATTCCTCGCCCGAGGTCAGCGTGATGCTGATCGACTCGTAGTCGGGCAGCGCCTTGACGGTGCGGATGGCGCGGTCGATGACCGTGCCGACACGGGCGTAGACCGGATCGACGCGCTCGCGCTCCTTCGAGAAGCCGAGCAGCGAGTTGATCTCGTCCATCATGCGGTTGACCGCGTGCTGGATCTCCTCGAAGAAATCCTTGCGCTGGGCGTCGGTGAGGTTGCGCTCCGAGAGGAACTCGGCGTAGGCGAGGACGGCCGTCAGCGGATGCCGCAGGTCGTGCGAGATCGTGCTCGCCATGCGGCCGATCGTTGCCAGCTGCTCGGCCTCGAGCAGCTGCCGCTGCGCGTCCTGCAGCGACGAGCGCATCCGTTCGAAGGCCGAGGTCAGCGTGCCGACCTCGTCCGTGCCGCCGCGATCCAGCGGATACGCGAAGTCTCCCTGCTCGAGCGCGCGCACGCCCGACACCAGCCGTCCCAGCGGCCGCGTGAAAGTAGTCGAGACGAAGAACACCAGCACGCTGCCGGCGAGCACCGCGGCCGCGGCGATTGACGCGATCCAGCGGTTCAGGCTGCGCAGGAACGCGGTCGCTTGATCGACGGACCGCAGGAAGGTCAGCGTGACGAGCGGACCGGCTTCGGCCGACAGCCGGACCGAGGTCGCGAGATAGCGCTCCCCGGCAAGGCGGATCTCCTGCGGGCCAGCGTCGCCGCCGCTGAGGGCCGCGACGTAGGAGGCGAGATCGGACTGCTGCCGCGGCGGCACGGTGCTGATGATGAGCCGCTTCTCGTAGCCGAAGCCGACGCTGCTCGAGGCCACGCGGGTGACGTCCCCCGCAACGTTGGCGTCCACCTCGTAGCCGACGGCGAGCACGCCGATGGCGTGGCCGCCCTTCGGATCGCCGATGTAGATGGGTTCGAGGAATACCTGGAACAGGTGGCCGCCGCCGAACCACCAGTCGCGCGCCTCCCCCGCTTCCAGGCTGCGCTCCATGCGCGACCTGGCGTCGGTGAAGGTGAAGCCGGACGCCGACGTGTGCAGCGCCACGAGGTGACCCGAGCCGTCCGCCAGCGCGAAGATCTGGCTGCCGGCGAGCTGCCAGAACGTGCGCGACGCGTCCTGGATGGTGGCGGGATCCTCGGAGGTCATGACCGCCTTGAGCGGCGGCAGCGTCGCCAGCAGCGCCGTCGATCGTCCCAGCGTGTTCTCGCGCTGCTGCTGCAGGCTGCGGAACGTGACCACCGAGTCGCGCAGCGCCTGGCTGATCTCGTCGCGGACGTGCACGCGGACGCGGTACTGCACCACGGCGAGCACGCCGAAGGTCAGCAGCGCCGAGATCGCCGTCAGCGCCAGCAGGAACTTCGTGCGGAGCATCAGGGCACGAACTTGTAGCCGGCGTGATGGACGGTGACGAAGTGGATCGGATTGGCAGGATCGCGTTCGAGCTTCTGCCTGAGGGTGAGAATGTGGGAGTCGACGGTGCGCGTGGAGGGGTACGAGTTGTACCCCCACACGTCGCTGAGGAGCTGGTCGCGGGAGAGGACGCGCTGCGGGTGCTGGGCGAAGTACTTCAACAGCTTGAACTCCTGCGGCGTCAGCGGCACCGGCCGCGTGCCGCGGACCGCCTCCATCTTCGCGAAGTCCACCGACACGTCGTCGAAGTAGAGATGCTCGACTTCGTGGGTCCGCCGCGTCCGCCGCAGCACGGCGCGCACGCGCGCCAGCAGTTCCTTCGGGCTGAACGGCTTGGTGACGTAGTCGTCGGCCCCCATCTCGAGCAGCAGCACCCGGCTGATCTCGTCGCTCGACCCGGTGAGCACGAGGATGGGCACCTCCTCCGACTCCTTGCGGATCGAGCGGCAGACGTCCTGGCCGTTCATCTTCGGCATCGCCAGGTCGAGAATCACGAAGTTGGGCCGGGAGGCGCGGAACATCGCCAGCCCCTCCGCGCCGTTCGACGCGGCGTCCACCGAGTAGCCATCGGGCTCGAACAACTGCTGCAGCGCCTTCCGGGTCGCCCGGTCATCTTCGATGACCAGGATCTTTTCCATACCTGTCTCCAGCGGCCCCGGCCGGCGCGCGCGGCTATTGCGCGGCCGGAGTCAGCACGATCGTCGCGAAGCGGCCTCCCAGCGTGCCGATCCCGAGGATCTGTCCCGCGTTGTTCATCCCGAAGAGCCCGGTGATCGTCCAGGCGCCGTCGGCCGGGTCGATGAGCGAGCCCAGTTCGAACATCCGGCCATTCTGCCAGAGGAACGCGCGGGTTGCCGCAAACGTCGGGAACGTGCCGGTGGCGCTGAACCCGATCACCTGGCCGGCGCTGTTGGCGAACATGGCCGTGCTCTCATTGTCGCCGGGCAGCGCGCCGAGGTCGACGGGGGTGTGCGCCGCGTCGTTCTGCCACAGCGTGGCGCGGGTGACGTAGCCGGGGCCGTTGCTTTCGCCGACCGCCTGGCCGAGGTCGTTCACGCCCCACGCGATCGAGTGCGAGCCGCCGGGCAGCGTATCGAGCGCGACGATGGAGTGCTTGTCGTCATTGTTCCAGAAGGCGCCGCGCTGGCCGATCACCTGGTTGGTGACCCAGCCGACGACCTGCCCCGCCTTGTTCGACCCCAGCGCGTAGATTCCTGCAAACTTCGCGTCGCCGGCGATCAGCTTCGGGAACGACGTCTCGCGATAGCGATCGGGATGCCCCTTGTCCTGCGTCCACATCATGACCTGCCACGACGCGGTGTTGCCGGAGAGGCTCTTGGTCAGGTTGCCGAAGATGACCCCGTTGTCCATGATCCCGATCGCGCGCGCGTTGCCGCCGTTCACCGGGTCGATGTTGAGGAAGCCTCCCGCCGTCGACATGACCGCCTGGGGCCGCGGGTTGGACGTCGCGTCGCTGCTTCCGACCACCACACCGGTGGAGCTGAGCGCGTTGGCGGCGAAGTCGTTGGCGCCGGCCAGCGCGCCGAGCACCGTCGGCACACCGTTGCGCCAGATGGCGATGCCCCTGTTCGCCGCGGAGGCGGCGACGCCGTTGACCGGCAGGCAGCTGCCAGCGACGACGCCGGCGTCGTTGATGGCCGTGCCGATGCACGCCGCGCCGGGGGCCGAGGGGATCTCCGTCACGTGATAGGTGGGCTGGGCAGCGGCGGTCGTCGCCAGGCCGAGAGCGGCAATCGCCGCGAAGAATGCTTTCGAGTAATTCTTCTTCATCGATCCGCGCCTCCTGCGCGTGCCCATAGAGTGGGGCACGGGCAGGAAGCGGTTGTCAGGTCCATGTCAAGGAGTTGTCAAAACGTGCCGGTCTAGCGTCAGGAAAGATCGGCTTCCAGCGCCGCCGCCTTCGGGAACAGCACGTTGTTCTCCAGATGCACGTGGATATGCAGATCGGCCTCGAAGGCTTCGAGCTCCTGGAAGCACACGCGATACGTCGTACAGGCGTCGTCCGGCAGCGTGTAGCCGTCCGTGAGCCGCCGCATCTCGGCCATCGCGTCGCCGACGAACTGGTGTTCCGCTTCCATCATCCGGATGGGATTCCGCACGGTGCCGAACGGCGCGGACGGGGTCTTTCCGTCCGCGAGCGCGACAACAAAGGGGAACAGCACCTGTTCCTCCTTCGCCATGTGGTCGGCCATTTCTTCCGCGACCCGCTCGAAGAGCCCTGCGATATGGATCAGTTCGGGGTGCCTGTCGCCGTGCACGTCGGCGACCTTGCGGGTGTGGCGCAGCAGCGCCGGGATCGCCTCGCGGACGAAGGCGTGATGCGTCTCGACGATGTGATGGACGAGCTCAGGCGCACTCCAGGACGCGAAGGCCGGCGCGCCATCCGCGGGCGCCGCCAGGACCGCGTCGAGATCCCGCAGGACCGCGGCGGCGTCGGCGGCCGCCTCGCGGCAGCCCTGCTCGACGGTGCGGCCGCCGTTGCAGCAGAAATCAAGGCCGTAGCGCTGGAACACCGCGGCCGTCCGGAAATCAGTGGCGACGATCTCCCGGATCGTCTGATCGAGCGTGGCAGTCATGGGTCGAGCCTCCATGAGCACGGTACCGTCGCCGCTCGGGACGTCCTATGATCGACGTCATGCCCACCGCGGAAGAGCTCCTCCGGACCACGCCCATCTTCAGCCGCCTCTCGGTCAACGACCGTCGCACCATCGCCGAAGTGGCGCGGGTACAGCACTTTGGCAAGGGGGAGACGATCTTCGTGCAGGAGTCGCCGTCCGACGCGTTCTACGCGATCACCTCGGGCCGGGTGAAGATCTTCAAGATGATGCCCAACGGGAAGGACGTCATCCTCGAGGTGTTCGGCCCCGGCGATCCGCTCGGCGCGGTCGCCGCCTACATGGATCGCCCGTTCCCGGCCAGCGCGTCGGCGCTCGAAGACACAACCTGCGTGATCATCCCGCGGCCGGTGTTCTTCCGCCTGCTCGAAGCGCACCCGTCGCTGGTGCGCGGCCTGCTGCTCGGCCTCACCACGCGGCTGGTCGAGCTGACCAACCGCCTGGCGGAGCTCACCGGCGGCCGCATCGAGTCGCGCTTCGCGCGCCTCTTGCTGAAGCTCGCCTCCGAGATGGGGCGCGCCGAGCGCGGCGGCACGTTCATTCCGCTGAGCCTGTCGCGCCAGGAACTGGCCGACATGACCGGCACCACGATCGAAACCTGCATCCGCATCATGAGCCGCTGGAACAAGGACGACGTGGTGAGGACCGAGAAGGATGGGTTCGTCGTGCTCGACCGGAAGGAACTTGAACGGGTGGCAAGCGAATGACTCGGGGGCGCGCCCGAGTTGGACGCGCCCCCATGGTCACTACTTCGATTGCAGGATCTCGCAGATCGCCAAATTGTAGCGATCGTAGTTCGGCGCCGTGTCATTGATGCGGACGGTCGTCCCCGACAGGGGCGTCGGCGCATTCTGCCGCTGCACCCAGTAGGTATCGCCGACCGGCGCCAGGTACTGGCTCACGAGTGTCTGGTTGGCCGCCGGCGCGCGCGCTACCGCGCTCGAGAAGTCGTTGCCGACGCCGAAGACCCACGAGTTGCCGCGTGTCGTCACCAGCGACGCCGTCGGCGCGCCGACCGACGAGTTG